>Ga0156282_1031_pt1 | contig 24493 bp, 24 predicted proteins | sample RifCSPlowO2_12_FD_107931 | JGI IMG/M metagenome (GOLD analysis project Ga0156282, IMG submission 107931) | Betaproteobacteria bacterium RIFCSPLOWO2_12_FULL_62_13b
TGTCATGTTGTAGAAGTCTGCACTGGCTCTAATCTAGCACGACGCGACGCATCCTGATTCTGGATCGTCCGCATGCCGCGAAACCGGCATGTCGGCTGTTCGACCCGCGTACACCGGTGCCGGCCGCCCTTGACACCAGGGCCGGCGCATCAAAGCGCGTTTACCGTCAGTGAGTTAGGTGTGACAAAATGTGTACGGTGTGTACGGCGCGGGGGACCGACGACCCGGCCGCCGCGGCTTTCATTCCACGCTGGGCAGTCGCATGCTTCGCGGCCGAACACGATCCGGGACCAACAGCACCAGCCGCGCAGCGGCAACGGAAGGAGCGGGAAGGTGAAAGTATACGAGGCGGTGGCGGCGGGTCTGGTGGCCGAAGGCTGCGATACACTTTTCGGCCTGATGGGCGAGGGCAACATGTCGCTCTGGAGCGCGCTCGGCCGCGAGGGCAAGATTGCTATCGTTTCCGCCCGGAATGAAGCCGGCGCCGTCGCCATGGCGGACGGATATTCCCGCACCACCGGCAAGGTCGGCATCGCCACCGTCACCTGCGGCCCGGGACTCACTCAGGTCGGCACCTCGCTGATGGTCGCGGTGCGCAACCGCTCCCAGCTGGTGCTCATCATCGGCCAGACCCCGGCCGGCGCGAAGAACAAGCTCGAGAGCATGGACCAGCGCCGCTTCGTCGAGGCCTGCGGCGCGCGCTTCCAGGACGTGACCAGCATCGACAATCTGGCCGAGGAGGTGGCGGAAGCCTTCTATGCCACGCGTGTGCACCGCTGCCCCGTCGTGCTCAACCTGCCGATAGACCTGCAGGAACGCTCCTTCGACTGGGATTTCGAGTACAGATCCTCCAGCACCCATGTGCAGTACCGTGTCGAGACGCCGAGCGAGGACGCGCTCACACCCGTCCTCCAAAAGCTGGTCAGGGCGAAACGCCCGGTCATCGTCGCCGGACGTGGCGCCCAGGCGGCCGGCGCGAAGGAGGACATCCTCGATCTCGCCGACCGCGTCGGCGCGCTGCTCGCTACCTCGCTGCCGGCCAAGGGCTGGTTCGCGGGCGAAGAGTACGACCTCGGCATTTCCGGTACCTTCGCCAGCGCGCCAGCCGAGCAGCTTCTTGCAGATGCCGACTTGGTCCTCGCGATCGGCGCGGAGCTGGGCTACTACACGGCCGAGGGCGGGCTGATGTTTCCCTCGGCGGAAATCGCGCGCATCGACATCAAGGCGGCGCCCGAGGAGATCGGCATCCTGCCCGGTCTCTATGTCCGCGGCGATGCGAAGCAGGCCGTGGCGGCGCTGAACAAGATGCTGGAGGCTCGGCAGATCCGCAAGGACGGGTTTCGGACAGCCGAGACGCGCACGGTGCTGCAGGCGCCGCCGCATGTCTTCGAAAAGCCCACGGATGGTCTGGATCCGCGCCTTCTCGCGCGCAGCCTCTCGGCGGCGCTGCCGAAGGGCGGCGTGGTCACCTGCGGCGGCGGTCATTTCCTTTCGTTCCCCGCGATGTACATGTCGCTGCCGGAAGAAGCGGAGATTCAGTTTTCCTACCACTTTGGCGCGGTGGGGCAGGCGCTGCCGCTTGCCATCGGCATCGGCGTCGGCAATCCCGGCCGCCCGCATGTCGCCATCGAGGGCGACGGCAGCCTGATGATGAACATCCAGGAACTGGACACGGTGACGCGGTACAAGCTGCAACTGGTGCTGATCGTCTGGAACGATGCCGGTTTCGGCGCGGAAGTGCACAAGCTGCGCGCCAAGGGTTTCGACTCCAGCCTGGCGCAGTGGAAGTCCCCGGACTTCGCCGCGATCGGCCGCGCCTTCGGCGGCGACGGGGTGCGACTCCAGTCGGAAGCCGAACTCGGCCCGGCGATCGAGAAGGGCCTCAAGGCGGGCGGTCTGTTCGTCATCGACGCGCGCGTCTCGCCGAGCACGTTGAGCGATTCCTACGCCAAGGTCCATTTCGGCCAGGTGAACCGCGGGTCCTTGCTGCGCCCGCTGGCGCGGCGCGCCTAGGCATGCACTTCGAAGGCGAATTCCGCGTCCCCGGCCGGCCGGAGGAGGTTCTCCACCGGTTCGCGGATGTCGAGCGCATGGTGTGCTGCATGCCCGGTGCCAGCATTGGCGGCCGAGACCAGGACGGCAACTATCTCGGCGCCATGCTGGTCGTTTTCGGGCCGAAGAAGATCAAGTTCCGCGGCAAGGTCGCCTGCGAAGTCGATCCGCCGACGCGTACCGGCCGCATGCACGTCCGCGGTGCCGCCGACCTCAAGGTCGCCGCGCGCATCGAGGTGCGTGTGGTCTACACCGTGCGCGAGGACCCCTCAGCGGCAAACCCCACCAGTATCGTCGCCCTGACCTCGGATGCGGAACTGGGCGGGGTGCTCGCCGATTTCGCCCGCACGGGCGGCATCGCGGTGGCCAATGTGCTGATGGAGACATTCGCGCAGCGCGTTGCCGAGGAGTTCAGCCGCGAAGCCCCGCTAGCCACTCCGTCGGAAGCCTCCACACAATCTCCACCGCCATCGCCGCCGCATCAACCAGTGGCGCTCTCCGCCCACTTCCTGCTGTGGGCAGTCATCAAGGCCAAGCTCGGCGCATTCGCCGCCTGGCTGGGACTGCTGCCGAAGCGCACCTGATCCGCCATGACGACAGGATCGGGCAGATCCGTCCGATCGCCAACCTGACCAGGCGGGACGGTGAGGAGTTCCTGGCGATCGCGCCGAAAATCCCCATCGTCACGGAAACCACAATCTTCCGGCTCGTCCAGACGAATGACGCGCTGAATAGCAGGTGGACAATGCTGTCCCAGTACTGCCCCATGTACATTGACCGAAAACCGGGCGCGTTTTATGATAACCAACTATCAGACAGGCAATTCGATGAGGCATGAATCGCGCGCGAGCGTGCCTATCGCCTTTTCGCTATCGTCTCACGGCCGGCGCGCCGGAGGAATCGTTCCGAGGCGTGAATGCAGTGGTGGCGCCGGTGTTCTCGGTTACGGGCAAATTCGAAGGCACGATCGGCGTCTTCGGATTGATCGAAGCGATCGGGCAGGCGCTTGCAAAGAAAAACGTGGACGCGGTTCGGCGTGCCGCGAAACGCTTCTTCGATGCGCTTGAATGGAAGCAGTGAAAATGTCGGCTTACTCCATTGCTATCGATATTGGCGGAACGTTCACCGATGCCGTGCTGCGTAACAAGGAGGACGGCCGGTTTTGGGTGGACAAGACGCTCACGACGCCGGATGATCTGAGACAAGGGTTTTTCACGGCCGTCGAAGCGGTGCTCAAACGCGCCGATTGCCGTCCCAATCTCGTCGATGAGGCCGTCGTTCACGCGACGACGATCGTGACGAATGCGATCATCGAACGCAAAGGGCCAAAGACAGCGCTGATCGTCACGGAAGGCTTCCCCGATGTCCTCGTGATTCGCGACGAGTGCCGATCGGACATTTTCGACAACCAGCTCGAACTGCCGAAGCCGCTGATTCCGGCCGAGCTTACTTTCGGGCTTCCGGAGCGCACGCTTTCCAACGGCTCCGTGTTCAAGAAGGTGAGCAAGAAGGCGGTCCGCAAGATTGCGCGGCAGTTGAAGAAAGCGGGGATCTCCTCCGTCGCCGTGTGTCTTCTCAACGCCTACAAGAATCCGGACAACGAACGCCAGGTGCGCGACATTCTGACCGAGGAATTGCCCCATCTTTTCATCTCGCTGTCCGGGGAAGTGTCACCGCAGATGCGCGAATATCCGCGCGCTTCGACAACTGCTATCAACGCGTATACCGTGCCTATCGTCCAGCCCTATCTAAATGGCCTGCGCGCCGATCTTCAAAAAGCCGGGTTCCAGCAGGGGCTGCTCATCATGTTGAGCAGCGGTGGCGTCATCGGCGCGGAAATCGCGGGAGCCAATCCCGTACGCATGATCGAGTCGGGGCCCGCCGCAGGCGCGCTTGCGGCGGGTTTTTATGCCAAGCTGCTGGGGCTGAACGATTTGCTCTCCTTCGATATGGGCGGAACCACAGCCAAAGCCTGCTTCATTCAAAATCATGTGCCGTTGGTTTCCGGCACGTTCGAGATCGATCGCATTTACCGCTTTCAGCAGGGCAGCGGCCTGCCGGTTTCGATACCGTGCATCGATATGATCGAAATCGGTGCTGGCGGCGGCAGCATCGCGGCTGTCGATAGTCTTGGCCTGTTGACGGTCGGTCCGCGCAGCGCCGGCTCCACGCCGGGTCCGGTCTGCTACGGTCGCGGCGGCCGAGAACCCACGGTCACCGACGCGGACCTGATTCTAGGGATGCTCGACGCGAACAACTTCCTCGGCGGAGAGATGGAGCTCGATGCCGTCGGCGCCCGTCGGGCGCTGGACGATCTTGGCGCGTCGATCGACTTGACGGCGGAACAGGTTGCGCTCGGCATCTACGAGGTGGTCGGCGAGTCGATGGCCGCGGGGGTACGGGCGTACGCGACCGACCGTGGCGTCGATTGGCGGGGCATCCCCCTATTGGCGTTCGGTGGGGCTGGCCCGGTGCACGCATGCTACGTGGCCGAGTTGCTCGAAAGCACGACCGTCATCTTCCCGCCCATGGCCAGCGTGCTGTCCGCGTTCGGCACGCTGGTTACGCCGCCGCGTCTCGACCTTGTCCGCAGCGATCTCAGTCTAATCGGCAAGTTGGATTGGGCAACGGCGGAACTCCGGTTGAAGCAAATGACCGACGAGGCTCGCGGCGCCCTCCTGAGCGCAGGTTGCGCACCCGATACCGTGAGGATCTCGATTTCTGGAGACATGCGTTATCGGGGGCAGCACAACGAGCTCACCGTCACATTTCCGGCGGACGTCATCGAAAAACATTGTAATTCCGAGATGCGCCGCCTGTTCGAGGCCGAATACGAGCGGACCTATGGCGTGCGGCTTGCCGATGTCGACGTCGAGATCGTGGCGTGGCGCGTAAGCGCTTATGGCCCGCAGCTGAGCCAGAAGAGAATCTGGAGCAAGGATCGCATGTTGCCTGGCCGCGAATCGCGCCGGCCGGTGCGTTTTCCTAGCGGCTCGCATGACACGCCGGTCTACGCACGTTCGAGCCTGGCGCCGGGAGCGAGAATTTCCGGCCCAAGCATCATCCAGGAACGCGAGACGACGATCGTTCTTCTGCCCGGATGGACGGCGGCTGTCGATTCGCACAGATGTATTTTTGCGACCAAAGAGGAATCAGGCCTTGGACAATATTCTCCTGCGCGTGCTCTGGAACAGTCTAATCAGTATCGCTAACGAGCAGGGGCGGTCGCTCCGGCGCACGGCCTTCAGTCCGGTCGTGCGCGAGTCCGGCGACTTTGCGGTCGCGGTGCTTGACGCCAAGGGACGGCTGGTCGCCAACGCGGTTACCGGCGCGCCCGGTCACATAAACACCATGCGAACGGCGGGCGTGTATTTCACCGAGGCCTTTCCCCCGGAGACGCTGCGCCCGGGCGATCAGCTCATCACCAACGACCCGTGGCTCGCCTCCGCGCATCTCTTCGACATCGTGGTTTATTCTCCGATCTTCTACAGGGAGAAATTGATCGGGTATATCGGCTCCTGCCTCCATCACACCGATGTCGGCGGCTACGGCGTGGGGGCAGGCGCTCGCGATATCCACGAGGAAGGTCTATGGCTGCCGATGCTGAAGCTCTACGAGGCCGGCGAGCCGAACAAGACTTTGGTCGAGATCATCCGGCGCAACGTGAGAGTGCCTGAACACGTGCTGGGCGACCTCACCGCCCAGGTGTCCTGCGGCCGGATCGGCGCCGATCGGATCGTAGCGCTCTGTGAGCGCTACGGCCTGAATGACCTGCAAGAACTCAGCGACAGCATCATCACTCGATCGGAAGATGCCACCCGTGACGCCATCCGCAAGCTCAAGGCGGGAACCTATCGCGGCCAGACGGTGTTCGACATCCCCGGTTGCGGGGATATCACGATCAAGGTCGCGATTACGATCGATCCTGAGCAGGGCAAGATGATCTCCGATTTTACGGGAAGCTCGCCGGCCAATCCGCTCGGTATTAACGTGTGTCTCAACTACACGAAGGCATACAACGCCTTCGGAATTCGTTGCTGCCTCAATCCAGAAGTCCCGAACAACAATGGGAGCATGGATCCGTTCGAGGTGGTCGCGCCGGAGGACTCGATCGTCAACGCGCGATATCCCTCGCCGGTGAGCGCGCGGCATGTTGTGGCCATGCAGATTCCCTTGGCGATCATGAATGCGCTCTATAAGGTCATGCCCGACAAGGTCGTGGCGGAATCCGCCGGCGGATCATGGGCGGCGCAGATTTTTGGCCATGATCAGCACCAGCGGGCATTCGCGAGCACGATGTTCACCTATTCCGGTGGAATGGGTGCTCGGAGGAAAAAGCCGGGCCTGTCCGCCACCAGCTATCCGGCGGGGATTTCCGCGATATCGATCGAGGTACTCGAAGCGGAAATGCCGATCGTTTTCGATCGCAAGGAATTGCTGCGCGGAACCGGCGGCAAGGGCAAGTATCCGGGCGGTGACGGGCAAATCGTGGAATTCCATGTGAAAACGAACCAGACCTGGATGCTCAATGCGATCGTGAGCCGCACGCGTCACGACTCGCATGGCCTGGACGGGGCGGGTTCAGGCACGCGGGGAAAATTTCTGGTCAACGGCAAGCCAGTGAGGGAGGCGCGCAAGCAGGTCCTCAATCCCGAGGATCATGTCGTGTTCCAAACCCCCGGCGGCGGCGGCTTCGGTCGGCTGCCGAACGGCAAGTCCGGCGCTAGCGCCTCGAAAACAGGAGTGCAAAAGAAAACCAAGGCGTCCAACAAGCGGCGGTGATGCCGGCGGCCTCACTCCTCCTCGACCGGCGAGGACTCGCTCGATGTGGTGATCGAGATAACTCGCGGCGCCTCAAAGCCTATTCGACCAGGACCACACGATCGTCCTTGAACCTGGCCATCACGAAGGGATTCTCCGTGATCCCGACATGATTGTCGGCTGAGAAATGGTACCTGTACACGCCCCGGTAATCGGACAATTTCTCGATTGCATCGCGCAGGGCTGGCCCGGAGACCGACTTGGCCGTTTCGGCCGCCTTGGCCAACATCATTACCGCGTCCCACCCGGGGGCCCCATAGGCTGCACTTCGATTGCCGTACTTCGCCATCCAAGGCTTCATGAATGCGGTTAAGGTGTCGCGCTGCGCGCCGGCTGTGTTATACATTTGCGTGGGATCGGCTGGGAACAGCAACTGGTCGCCCAAGACTTCCGCCGCGGCCTTGAACGACGAAAGAGTGTCGTCTCCGATCAGCAATTGGGTCTTAAGCCCCAGTGCCTTGATGTTTTTGGCAGCCGTAATTCCCGTACCGCCAGCGCCTATTTTTACTATGGCGTTCGCGCCCGCGGCATTGAGCCGCCCTATCTGATTGCTGAGGTCGGCATCCTGATTGTTGTAGCTTTCGGTCCCAACGATTTCGACACCGTATTTAGGCGCGATTTTCTTTGCTGCCTCAACTCCGAGCTTACTGAAAGGTGCCGCATCGTGCAGAATTCCGACCTTTCGTATCTTGGCGCGTTCGCCCAAATACTGCAGCCGCCTCTCGAGCGTGAGCGCGGGTGCAGGCGCGACTTGGAACCCCCACTTCCGCTGCTCTGGAACCTGTGGCGGGATGGAGCAGAAGAGCATTGGCAGTTCAGCCTGGGCCACAAAGGACGCAACGGCAAATACCCCAGCCGATAGGCATCCGCTCACAAAAACGTTCACCCGGTCTTGTTGGATCATTTTCTTGTAGCCGATCACCGCATCCTGCGGCTGCGAGCGATTGTCCTCGACGATCAGCTCGATCTTCCGCCCGAGAATGCCGCCGCTCGCGTTAAGCGCATCTACGGCAAGCGCCACCCCATCCAGAAATTCTCGATCGAGCGGAGCGATGTATCCGGACAAGCCAACTGACGAGCCGATTTTGAACGTCTCTTGGGCATTCGAATCGGTGTTTGCCGACATCGCCAAGATCAGCCCCAGAACGATATAAATAGCGCGTTTCATTGGGTCCTCCCCATTCTGAGCTTCCTGTCACAAATACTAACACAACAATCCGCCGCCCCTCATACAATGGCCGTTGGCGTAATCGCGTGGCTTCTCGGCCACAAACGTAGTGGGCGCGCTGGAGATCCGAACTCTCAATGCTTGAGCCCTCCTAACAAACCTTTTGGAAAGCTCACCAGCACGATCAACATGATCGAGAGGGCGATCACATTCTTGAAGGCTGCGCCAAACATGACGATGGCGAGAGCCTGCACAAGCCCCAGCAAGACGCCGCCGAGCAAAGCCCCAAAAGCGTTGCCGAACCCACCGATAATCGCCGCTATGAAGCCGCTTATGCCGAATGCCTCGCCAACATTGAACGCCGTGTATTGCGTGGGCGTGATCAGGATGCCTGCTATCGCACCAAGGCCGGCGCTGAGTGCAAAGGAGATCGCCAGCATGCGCATTACGGGAATTCCGAGCAGCGCCGCTGCGTCGCGATTTTGGGCGCAGGCGCGCAGAGCCCGGCCGGTGCGAGTGCGTGCGAAGAATGCCCAGAGCAGTCCGACCAGCAACGCGCTGGAGCCGAGTATCCACAGGGATTGATAATTGATTGCAACCGTCCCGAGCTTGTAGGGACCGCCGGGCGTGAAATTGGGGAAGGTTCGCGGCTGATCCCCGCCCAGCAGAATCGTCATTTTCTCGATCATGATCTGGCACGCGAGGGTAGCAAGGATGATTGCGTAAAGCGGTGCGCGTCGTATCCACATTGGCCTGATGACCAGAATCTCCAAAAGCAGTCCGATCGCCATCACGACCGCAATGGAGAGCGCAGCAGAAACGATCAATGGCAGTCCCAGAAGAGCGAGAAATGCGTGAGTCACCATGCCGCCCAGCATGACGAATATGCCTTGTCCGAAGTTGACGATTCCGCTTGCGTTGTAGATCACGCTGAATCCGATGCCGATGAGCCCATAAATGCATCCGACGCTCAAGCCATTGATCAAGGCCTGAAGAACCTGGGCAAGATCAGGCAGCAACAATTTCAGTACCTCCCAGATAGGCGGCGATCACGTCCGGATGGGCCTTGACCTCTTCCGGCGTGCCCTCAGCTATGACTCGACCGAAGTCGAGGACGACGATCCGTCTCGCGAGATTCATGACAAAGCTCATGTCATGCTCGATCAGCAGCACGCTGATGCCACGTTCGTTTATGCGTTGAATGATCCCGGCCAGCGCCACCGTCTCATGATTGTCCAGGCCGGCGGCAGGTTCGTCCAGCAATAGAAGCTTCGGGCGGGCCGCGAGAGCGCGAGCTATTTCGAGCAGGCGCTGCTGGCCATAGGTCAGCGCTTCGGCTCTTGTGTCCGCCTGGTCGCCTAGTCCAACGAAGTCCAGGAGGTGCTGAGCCTCCGCTCGTACCTGCCGTTCCTGTTCGCGCATCCATCGGGGGCGCAGCAGCGCCGACAAGGCTCCGCCTCGCGTGTTCAGATGAAAACCAACCTGCACGTTTTCGGTGACGGTCAGGTCGCGGAAAGGCTGGGCTAACTGATAGGTTCGAACGAGCCCCAGTGACGCGATCCTGTGCTGAGGCAGTCGAGTGATGTCCCGGCCATTCATGGACACCTGCCCGGAGGTGGGCGGATAGTAGCCGGAGATGATGTTGAACAGCGTTGTCTTGCCGGCGCCATTCGGTCCGATGACGGCCAGGAGCTCGCCATCCGGCAGTTCGAAGCTGATCGCGTTGGCCGCGACCAATCCGCCGAATGCCTTGGTGATCTCGTTAATCGTAAGCAAGGACATGAGAGATTTCCTCATGCCTCGCGACGGCGGCGAAGAAGGGACGTTATGAATACGACGATCCCCTTCGGAGCGAAGATCAGAATCAACACCAGCACGGTGCAATAAACGAGATCCTGGAGATCTTTGAGCCCTCGGAACGCCTCGGAAAGAAGTGCGACGAGGAGCGCCCCAATTATAGGTCCCCATGTGGTGCCGACTCCTCCCAGAAAAATCATCGTGAAACCCCAGATGATCATCTGCAAGCCGAACGCTTCGGGACTCAGAAAGCCGACGAAGTGCGCGTAAAGCGAACCCGCCGCAGAGCCGTAGGCGGCAGATATCAGGAACGCCGAAAGCTTGTAACGGAAAACCGCAATGCCGAGGGCGTGGGCCGCATCTTCGCTCCCGGCAACGGCGCTCAGCGCGCGGCCGAATCTGGATTGCCTCAGCCGGCCTGAGATCATTATCCCGAGAAGAAGGATTACCAGCAGCGCGGCAAGTTGCTGTCGTTCGCCGCTCAGCGACAATCCGCCAATGCCCATGGGTGGGATGCTTGGGATGCCCATGTATCCTTGGGTCATGGACTCCCAATGAGCCGAAATTTCGTAGCTGATGAGTCCCAGGGCGAATGTTGCCATGGCGAGATTATGGCCGCGGAGACGCAAGGTAGGATAGCCAACGGCCCCGGCGATCAGTACCGATAGCGCCATTGAAGCCATTAGAGCCAAACTGGGATCCCAGTTGTACCGGGTGCAGAGGATGGCCGTGCCGTAGCCGCCAATCGCGGCGAACGCGTTCTGGCCGAACGAGACTTGGCCGGCATATCCCATGAAGAAATTCAGCCCCGTGACGAAGATCCCGTAGATCGCTGCGAAGGCCATGACGGTGATCAGGTATCCCTGACCGACGAAGATCAAGGCGGACAGCAGAACAGCGATGATCGCCCCGAAAATAATCTGGAGGCGTGCTGCTGGATTATTCGAAGTAATAACGGGCGAGCGCATGATGCGAGCCGAATTCCTCGGCGTTGAGTTGAGTGACGATTCGGCCCACCGCCAGAATGTATGCGCGGTGGGCAAGCTTCAGGGCCAGCGGCGCTTTCTGCTCCACCAACAGGATGCTGAGACCGCCGCGATTCAGCGCCCCGAGCGTGGAGAGAATATCCGATGCCATGCGCGGCGCCAGGCCCAGCGACGGTTCGTCGAGCAGCAAGAGTTTCGGGCCGGCCATAAGAGCGCGGCCGATCGCGAGCATCTGTTGCTCCCCGCCCGACATTGAATGTGCAATCTGGTTCCTGCGTTCCAGCAGTCTCGGAAAAACAGTGAAGACTTGCTCTAGCCTTTGGTCGATATCAGGGCGATTTCGGGCGGTATAGGCGCCGACGATCAGATTTTCGTAGACGGTCATCGCGCCGAACAGACCGCGATCTTCGGGGACCAGGATCATGCCCAGTTTGGCGCGATCGTTGGTGGAAAGATGTCTTATGTTGTTGCCACGAAAAACTATCTCTCCGGAGCTTTGCGCGAGGCGCATCAGCGCCCGCAGTAGCGTCGTCTTGCCGGCGCCATTGGGACCGAGCACTGCAATAAATTCGCCTTCGCCGACGGTGACATTTGCCGAGTGCAAAACCTCAACCCGGTCGTAGCGGGCCGAAAGATTGCGCACATCGAGAAGGGCAGACGTCACCATAGTCACGGCGAGGGTTGCTAGGGGCACATAATATACTGCCAGCCTTCAATGCACGGACCGCTCGCCCAGGCTCCGGCCCGGCCCTGCCCTGCCCTGCCCTTGACACGCTTCGCAACCTGTACGAGTATGTCTACGCGTGGGGATCCGCAGACTCCCCGCCTGAATTCAAGACGCTGCGCGTCCAAGCTCTGCTTCTGCTCGTATAGGAGTGAGAAGCTATGGACGCATCAATTTCTTCCCGCGATCTTCAGGCCGCGATTCGCAGCGGCCGTGCTCCCTTGATAATCGATGTTCGCCGGCGGCCGGTGTTCAAGGCCGGCAAAGATCTGATCGCGGGTGCTCTGTGGCGCGATCCTGCGCTGGTCGCCTCATGGGCGCAAGAACTGCCGAGCGCGAGCAAAGTCGTGACCTATTGCGTGCACGGACACGACGCAAGTCAGGACGTCGCCAAGGCGTTGAACGAGCTAGGCATCGCGACCCGGTATCTGGAGGGCGGCCTGGACGACGGATGGAAACTCGCGAACGGCGAACTTGCCCATAAGCCCGTCGATGCCCCTACCCGCTGGGTGACGCGGGAGCGGCCGAAGATCGACCGCATCGCCTGCCCGTGGCTGATCGGGCGCTTCATCGACAGGGACGCCGAGTTCCTGTACGCGCCGACAAATCGGGTGCTCGAGGTTGCGAAAGAAAAAGAAGCGGTGCCCTACGACATACCGGACGTCGCGTTCTCGCACGAAGGCGAGCTTTGCAGCTTCGACGCGTTTCTCAGGCGCTTTCACCTGAACGACCCCGCATTGCAGCAGTTGGCGCTCATCGTCAGGGGTGCAGACACCGCAAAGCTCGATCGCGCGCCGCAGGCCGCGGGGCTTGTGGCGATTTCCATAGGGCTATCCCGCGTCTTCGACGACGACCACGAAATGCTCAAACATGGCCTGGTGATGTACGACGCTCTCTACGCGTGGTGCAAGGAAGGACAGGACGAAGTCCATACCTGGAATCCGGCGGCCTATCGATAATCACAACTTGAACGCAATGACCATGAATACTTCGGACAGTAACGCGGCGAATACCGACCCCGCCCGGCCCGAGCCGCCCGGCCCGACGCTATCGGCCGCCTCTTATACGCTGTGGGAGATGATTTTGTATGCGCTGAAGCTTGGAACGTCCGGCTTCGGTGGGCCGGTCGCATTGGTCGGCTACATGCACCGCGATCTGGTCGAGGCGCGCAAGTGGATCTCCGAAGCGGATTACAAGGAGGGGCTGACCCTCGCGCAACTCATGCCGGGTCCGCTCGCCGCGCAGTTGGCGATGTACCTGGGATATGTTCACTATCGCAATCTCGGCGCCACCCTGGTCGGAATAGCATTTGTCGTTCCATCGTTTGTCATGGTCGTGGCGATCGGCGCCGCCTACGTGGCCTACGGCGGGCTCACGTGGATGCAGGCGGTGTTCTATGGCGTCGGAGCGTGCGTTATCGGCATCATTGCGATCAGCGCCTACAAACTCACGACAAAAAGTATCGGCAAGGACCGGCTGCTGTGGGCGATCTACCTGATCAGCGCGGCGATCACCATCATCACCGAATCCGAGCTGGTACTCGTATTTCTGGCCGCCGGCGTGCTGGTATGGCTGGTCAAAGCTCCGCCCGGGAAGTGGTTTGGTTCGGGTGGAGTACCCGCGATCTTCGCAGTCTCGGCTCAGCTTCCTACCGCGTCAGGCGTGGCCGCGACCGTTGATTGGCCTTTGTTGTGGCAGATCGGCGGTTTTTTCGCCGAAGCCGGCGCCTTCGTCTTCGGCAGCGGCCTCGCGATCGTGCCGTTCCTGTATGGCGGCGTCGTCAACGAATATCACTGGTTGACCGAACGTCAGTTTGTCGACGCGGTCGCGGTGGCGATGATCACGCCTGGCCCCGTGGTCATCACCGTCGGCTTCATCGGCTATCTGGTGGCGGGATTCAGCGGCGCGGTGGTCGCGGCGGTCGCGACCTTCCTGCCGTGTTATTTCTTTACCATCATCCCGGCGCCTTATTTCAAGAAGCATGGCAGGCATCCCGCCATTGTTGCGTTCGTCGACGGCGTGACCGCTGCCGCGATCGGCGCCATCACCGGCGCCGTGGTCGTGCTCGGCAGGCGTTCGATCACCGATGTCGCTACCGCCGTGCTTGCCGTGGTCACGATCGTCCTGATCTGGAAATTCAAGAAGCTTCCCGAACCGCTCGTCGTGCTGGCGGCGGCGCTCATCGGCCTGGCGGTATTTCCATTGACCCACCGCTGACGAGAAAGCCCTTACACCAGTCCCCGGACCGTGAGCTCCTGCTTCGCGTAGGCGTAGTAGATCGGCGCGGCCACCACGCCGGGCAAGCCGAACGCCGCCTCCATCGCCAGCAACAGCTCCCTCGCGTGCGCCTTCCACGATGTCCGCCATTTTCTGGAACAGCCTGGGGAGGCTGCCGGCGTCGCTGCGGAAGAATTCCACCGCGCCGAGCATGGCGGCCGTCACCAGGCCCACGATCTGCGTGCATCTTACGCCAGGGGGCCGGCCTTTTTCCGGTAGGCCTCGCGCAACTCGCGTTTCATCACCTTGCCGATCGCGCTACGCGGCAGGCCCTCGACCAGCTCCACCGCGGCCAGCCGCTGCATCTTTCCGAGGCGGCCGTTGGCCCACGCAAGCAACTCTGCTGCCGTCGCAACGGACCCGGTCTTGAGCACCACGAAGGCCACCGGCGTTTCGCCCCAGCGCGCCGAGGACACGCCCACCACCGCGGCCTCGGCCACGCCGGGATGCTCGCGTAACACCAATTCCAGGTCGCTCGGGTAGATGTTGAAACCGCCCGAAATGATCATGTCCTTCTTGCGGTCGAGCAGCGTGAGAAAACCGTCGGCATCGAAGCGGCCGATGTCGCCAGTGCGCAGGAAGCGCCTGCCCTGGGCATCGAACCATTCCGCTTGCGCCGTCATGGCCGGCTGATTGTGATAGCCGCTCATCATGACCGGCGATCGTCCGACGATTTCCCCCGCTTCCCCCGCCGCGACCTCGCGGCCCTGCTCGTCGATCAGGCGGATGTCATGGCCCGGCGCGGGCCGGCCCACGGTGTGCAGCTTGTCCGGATGCTCGTGCGCGGCGAGCAGGCAGGTGCCGCCGCCCTCGGTCAGGCCGTAGAACTCGCACAGCGCTCCCGGCCAGCGCTTCAGGATGTCGGCCTTGAGGCTGGCTGCGAACGGCGCGCTGGTGCACAGCTTGAAGCGGAACGCGGACAGGTCGAAGCGGTTGAAATCGGCCAGCGCCATGATGCGCTGGTACTGCACCGGCACCAGCATGGTGTGCGTCGCCCGGTGCTTTTCGGCCAATGCCAGGTAAACGGCGGCATCGAACTTGCCCATCAGCACCGCGGTGCCGCCCATGCCGAGCGTCGGAAAGAAACTCACCAGGGTGGTGTTCGAATACAGCGGCGTGGCGAGCAGCGTGACCGCATCCGGACCGTAGTCGTAGGGCGCCGCGCGCTGCAAGTGGCCCCAGCGCATCGAATGCGGTTGCACGATGCCTTTGGGCGCGCCGGTGGTGCCGGAGGAATAGATGATGTTGAACGCCCACTCGGGCCGGATCGACACCGCCTCGGGCCGCGCGCCTTCGGCAGCGAGCCAGGCGTCGAAAGCATCGGCACCCGCCGATCCATCCAACGCGATGCACTGTGCGGCAATGCGACTGCGCACCGGCGCAAGCACGTCCGAGGCCGCGGCATCGACGAATAGCAGCTTCGCTCCCGCGTCGGCCACCATGCCCGCCAGGCTTTCGGCGGTGGAGGTCGGCGCAAGCGGCGCCACCGCGATGCCGGCGCGCAGCGCGCCGAGGAACACCGCCGCATACTCCAGCGAAGTGGCGGCGCAGATCGCGATCGTGTCCTGCGGCTTCAGGCCCTCGTGCTGCAGCGAGGCCGCCACCCGGTCCATCAGCGCATCGAGCGCGGCGTAGTCGAGCACGCGCCGGTCGTGCACCAGCGCCGCATGACGCGGCCGTTGCGCGGCGTGCGCGCGGACCAGGTCAGGAATCGCGCCAAATGGCTGGTCGAGAATGGTTGGCATCGTCTTGCTGATCGCTCGGACTGTGATGTTCGTTTGCGTGCCTCGGCGGCGGTCACAGCAATTGTACCGAACGCACCATGCGCCGTCGGGCGCGAATGTCCCGGACGTGGCATTCAATCGCCGCCTTGTGCACGCATACGGCGCCTTGCGCGTTAGCGGCAAGGAGAGCCCCGATGGAAACCCGCCTGACCTTGCGACCCGGCATGCCCGGCACGAAAAAGCTGCTTGCCCGTTACGGCGAGCGGCTGGTATGCGTGCGCTACCTGTATGACAAGGCGCGCGGCCGCCGGCTGAAAACGATCGATCTGGTGATCGACGAAGCCCCCTGGTGCGGGCGGCCCCGCCGCCCACGGCGCAACGACCATGATCTTGTCGGCGTGCGCATCGCCTGGGACGAAACCGATCTGCGCATCGCCGTGAAGAAAGCCGGTGGAATCTGGCGCCCGAGACAGAAACTGTGGGAGATATCCTGGGATGCGGTCCGCGCCCTGGGCATCGGAAATCGCGTGGTCACTGGATGAGCCCCACCGGGCCTGCGGCGACGCCATATAGCGGCAGATGGCTCCATATACCGGTAGAGATTTGCATATGCCTGTACATGGTTGTAGCCTGTCCGCAATGACTACTATTGCTAGGTGCCAGAATGAAAGGGTGAGAATGGATAGGCCAATTTCCTACATGATGACGAAAAGCGTGTGGACTGCAGACACTCAGGACACTGTTGAACGCGTCGAAGAACTATTTAATTCCCACCACCTTTCATCGGTGCCAGTCGTTGATTCGAAAGGCGTGATTTTTGGAATCATTAGCGCTTCAGATTTGCTCCATTTCAACTCGGCGAGAAAAAACCCTAAGACGGTGCGTGCGTGGGAGATCTGTACGTACAAGGCTATCGAAGTCGGCCCCACTACCGCTATAGGCGAAGTTGCCAGACTAATGGTTAAGAACAAGATCCATCACGTCGTGGTGTCGGAAAATGGATCGATACAGGGCTTAGTGTCTTCTCTGGATTTTGTAGAGCAATACGTATTGAAGGGGGCACCTAACCCGTAGTATATGGACTCCCCACCCAAGACAAGAAACTGATCGATAGGTCTGGCGGGTAGGGGTGAGCCTGCAGTCGTATATCCGGCATCTGTGGTGGGATCGTACTGGCCCGTGCCGACATGGAATCTGCGTCACCGAAGCGCCAATCGCTGCGAGCGGCAAGCGTGAAGCTGCCGTAAAAGTTATCGGCGTCATACGGTGTGGGTGTAACCCTGGGTGCCATGATGGGCGATCAATCTCTTGGCAAAGCTCGTGGAAGAAGTCTTTGCTGCTGAGCGCTTTTTTCTCAGGCCGCTACAGCAAAAGCGGTGCGCTCGATCTTGTGGCGCAACCTGGTGGCGGGATGGCCGTAGGGCGTGCCATCGCGCAGCGTTGCGTAGCAGATGCGCGCGAGCTTGTTGGCCAGGGCGCAAGTGGCCTTGTTGTGGTTGGTGCGCTCCTGCACCGCGACCGCCCAGGCGCGCAGGTCGTCCAGAGGGCGGCCCGCCGCAGAGCACGACGTTAGAAAGCGCAGTCATCGAAGGCGCCGGCTTCGGCTTTGATGTATCCTCGCACCTACTACTTATAGTGTCGGGAGCGCTGTGTCCGAGCTCGATCGCATAAAGGAACAGCTCGTCTATCTCAGATTTTGGCAGGGGATAATGGTTGTAACGGACATCAGCTTGGTCGGGTGGCTCGCTTCAGCGGCTGATACAGCCACTCCTACGCTGTTGTCCTTCACCATCGTCGGCATTGTCGCGCTCGGCCTGGGCATCTTCCTTCTCCATCGCCAGATCGAGCGCCGTATCGAGCAGATCGGGAGACTATAGCCATGGACATTCTTGTCGGTATCGTCATGCTTGCCGTCGTGCTGCTCTTCGTCGGCATTGCCCTTGATGCTGCCCGCCGCGCCAAATAGCGCCTTCTAACTTTCGCCGCACGCGGACGCGCGGGAAGCATCGCGCCTTGGTCATGCATCGTGCGCGCGCGCCGGTGGGCTCGGACGTTGGGCTGCAGTCGAAGCACTGAAATTTGCAGAGGCCGATCAATAAATTATGTGGAGGCAAAGATGACAACCGAACTCTTTTATCTCTTGTTTACAGCCATTCTCACTGGAGTGCTTTGGATTCCCGTCGTCATAGGCTACGTATTGTCTCGCGGACCCCTTAAACCTTCCGACTACAAGGTCGCGCCAACAGCGCCCCTCCCTGCCTGGGTTAATCGCGCCAATCGGGCGCACGTGAACGCAGTCGAAAACTTCGCGACGTTCGCACCAGTTGTTCTGATCGCTCATGCAGTCGGGGTGTCAACTCCTATTACCGCGATATCCGCTGCTGTCTACTTCTATGCGCGCGCCGCGCATGCCGTGATTCATATCAGTGGATTCAGTCTTTTCATGGCTCGTACCGTATTGTTTACGGTTGCCTGGATCGCGTTTGTCACATTCGCAATTGAACTGCTACGACATACGCTGTGAGGAAGTTTGGCACCGATCCGCAGCCGCCCAACCCGGCGCCGCAGCTGACGCCCGCAAGCGGGCGCGGCTGAGCTCCACGTTGAGGCTGTATAAAAAGTCCCCGCGTTACGATCGAAACATGACAATGGAAAAATCGACCTCTCAGAATGCGCTGTATTCGACGATCGCGGACTCGGGAAGGGTCAACGTACTCCAAAAATCGTCGCATTCTTTCAGTTTCGGACTTCTTATACAGCCTCGTTAGGTTTCCGAACCCCAATGCAACATAGCCGGGGGTGTTTAGCCCCCAGCCCCCACAGCACCCCGCATGCGGGTCCGCACGGGGCGCTTGCGGCACTGGTTGATAAGCACCGGGACGACTTGATAACGTCCCGGCTCAATGAGGTCTACGGCCACGATCGAGAAGACTCATCACTCGATGCCGAGCTCGCCTTGCTTCAGCATCGTACCCTCGCCCGAGGCAAGCGGTAGTGCGCCGCGGCGAGATTTGGTGGGCGTCTCTTCGAGAGCCTGCTGGGTCTGGCCCTGGCGTCCGATGGCCGTTGCTGATCGTTTCGGCAATTAGCTTCAATGGCAGTCGCATCAGCACTATAGGCAGGGTCTAACCGCGCGCTCGGCAATCTCGCCATCCATGACGGCGGCGTCATGTTTCATCCGCCACCCGCTTCAGAATCTGCTCGCCGTAGGCCTCGATCTTGCGGGCGCCGACACCGGAGATCGCGCGCAGCGCATCCAGCGATCCCGGGCGCAGATGCGCGATGTCGCGCAGCGTCGCATCGTGGAGAATCACGTAGGCGGGCACGCCGTGGGCGCGCGCCGCATCGGCGCGCCAGGCGCGCAGGCGCTCGTACAATCCGGCTTCCACAGCCGACAGGCCGTCGAACGCGGCAAGGCGTTTCTTTTTCGCCGGGCGCGCCTTCGGCGCCTGCTTGCGCAGGCTGACGGGCTGTTCCCCCTTGAGCACGGCGCGGCTGGCCTCGGTGAGCTTGAACGCGCCATAGGCATCGTGGTCGACCGCAAGCAGGCCCGACGCCACCAGCTGCCGCGCCACCCCGCGCCATTCCTGATCCGAGAGTTCCGTGCCGACGCCGAAGGTGCTCAAGCCCGCATGCCGCCATTGGTTCACCCTGTCAGTCGCGCGGCCCAGCAGCACGTCGATGACGTGTCCCGCGCCGAAGCGCTGGCCGGTACGGTAGATGGCTGAGAGCAGCTTCTGCGCGGCGGTCGTGCCATCCCAGACTTCAGGCGGATCGAGGCAGGTGTCGCAATTGCCGCAGGGCCCCAGGGAACCAGTGGCCTCGCCGAAATAGTCGAGCAGACGCACGCGCCGGCACCGCACGGTTTCACACAGGCCCAGCATTGCATCGAGTTTGGCGGCGGCGACGCGCTTGTACTGCTCGTCGGCCTCGGATTCGGCCATCATCCGGCGCAGCTGGACAACGTCGGCCAGGCCGTAGGCCATCCAGGCGTCGGCCGGCAGCCCGTCGCGGCCGGCGCGGCCCGTCTCCTGGTAGTAGCCCTCGATGCTCTTGGGCAGATCGAGATGGGCGACGAAGCGCACGTCGGGCTTGTCGATGCCCATGCCGAAGGCGATGGTCGCAACCATCACGATGCCGTCCTCGCGCTGGAAGCGCGACTGGTTCGTCTCCCGCGCCAGCGCGTCCATGCCGGCGTGGTAGGGCAGCGCGCGGATGCCCTGCTCGCCGAGAAACGCCGCCGTTTCCTCCACCTTGCGCCGCGACAGGCAATAGACGATGCCGGCCTCGCCCCCGTGCTCGGCACGGATGAAGTCCAGGAGCTGCTTGCGCGCGTTGGCCTTCTCGACGATCTGGTAGCGGATGTTGGGCCGGTCGAAGCTCGCGATGAAAATCTCTGCATCGCCCAGCTTGAGCCGCTCGACGATCTCCTCGCGCGTAACGCGGTCCGCGGTGGCGGTGAGCGCGATGCGCGGCACCTCCGGAAAGCGTTCGTGCAGCACCGAGAGCTGGATGTACTCGGGGCGGAAGTCGTGGCCCCACTGCGAGACGCAATGCGCCTCGTCGACGGCGAACAGCGCAATACGCGTGCGCGCCAGCAGATCCAGGCAGCGCGGCGTCAGCAGGCGCTCGGGAGCGACATAGAGCAGGTCCAGTTCGCCCACGGCGAGCGCGCGTTCGATGGCGAGCGCTTCGCCGGAGGACAGGGTCGAATTGAGGAACGCGGCGCGCACGCCCAGTTCCTTGAGCGCGGCCACCTGGTCCTGCATCAGCGCGATCAGCGGCGAAACGACGACGCCGGTGCCCTCGCGCAGCAGGGCCGGAATCTGATAGCACAGCGACTTGCCGCCGCCGGTGGGCATCAGCACCAGGCAGTCGCGCCCGGATACCAGTGCATCGATGATCTCGGCCTGGCGGCCGCGGAAGGCCGGGTAGCCGAAGATATCCTTGAGCATTCCCGAGGCAGTGCCCCGACGCGGATCAGACATTCGATCCGTTCGCGATCCCGGTCCGGGCCGTGGGGTTGCGCGCGATGGCGCGCAGGAACCGCGGGACGCAGGGACAATTCACGCGACAAATGTACCGCGAGCCCGACACGAATGCAAAGATCGGCATTGTGAGGCACGCCGGCGCAAGCGTTTCCGAGGCCGCAGCATCGACAAACAGCAAGTTCGGCGTCATAGGGGTTGGCCCGCTCAACTCGTCCGCATCGGAGTACCATTAGGCCATGCAAGTCGTCACAGGCACAGTTGTCGGGGGCAAGGTGATCTTGGAGGGTGCTTCCCTTCCGGAGGGGACCGTCGTTACGGTATTCGCGAAGGATTCGGAGGCAAAGGTACGTCTACCACCTCCCCTTCAGGCCGAGCTTGAGGAAGCTCTCGAAGAAGCCGACCGCGAGGAAGGAATTTCCGGAGACGAACTCCTCGAGAAGCTGCGGAAATACGACTGAACTTGGCGCTGCTCGTTCGTGTCAAGCCGAGGGCAGAGCGGCAGATTGATGCCGCCGCTGCTTGGTGGAGCGAGAACCGCCTTGCAGCGCCAGGAGCCATTCGCTCTGATCTGAAGGCCGCACTCGAAGCACTGGTTGAGCAACCGGGCATTGGCACCCTGGTCGAAAACGCCCGCGATCCCGAAACGCGACGCCTATACCTTGCGAGAACCAGCTACTTCCTCTACTACCGTCCGCGAGGCAAGTACCTTGAAGTCATCGCGTTCTGGCATTCCAGTCGCGAGTACGGGCCGAGCGTTTAGCGAGAAATGACGCCGAACAGAAACGTTAACTACCGAAAAATAGACCAAGCGTGACATGAGTCCCACAGTTCTTCGAGAAGGCGCATTTCGCTTTTACTTCTTCTCGCGCGAGGAGCCGCGATCCCATGTCCATGTCTATTGCGCCGATGGCGAGGCGAAATTTTGGCTTGAGCCCCAGAATCGAGGTGGCGCACAATTATGGCTTGAGCGGTCCCCAGCTCCGGTCGGCTGAGGCGCTAATTCGAAAACATGAAGAGGTTATTCGTGCCGCCTGGCGCAAGCATTTTGGAGGTTGAAGTCACGAACGTTTCGAAGCACGGCTTCTGGCTGTTGCTTGGAAACGAGGAGCTTTTTATGCCATTTTCCGAGTTTCCCTGGTTCAAGGATGCTCCGATCGCGAAGCTCTTGAACGTCCAACGTCCGCATGAGCATCACCTGTATTGGCCTGACCTCGATGTTGATTTGGCCGTCGATTCGATTCGCCACCCTGAGCGGTTTCCGCTCGTGGCACGATCCAGCACCTGACAAGTCGCCCCACACCGACGCGCGCGGCTGGACTTTGACGTTCGCCGCACCTCCGTCCCGCGACGGAGAAATTCACGTAAACGCACTATCCATGCGGTTCTCCGAGCATTTTACTGGCGCCGGTTCACGCTTCACACGGCACGCGCGTAGTCACCTCCGCTGACGATGATGTCCGCACCGGCACGCCCGCACGGCGTCCCCGTACAATGGCGCGGCGATGCAGACACCTCTGCCACCACCGGATGCCGCACTCACGCCCTACTCGGGCCTTACGCCCGATCTCGTGCTCGATGCGCTGGAGAGCGCCGGCTTTCTCGGCGACGGCCGGCTGCTCGCGCTCAACAGCTACGAAAACCGGGTCTATCAGGTCTGGCTGGAGGAAGGCGCGGCGAATGCGCCGGCGCCCTCCGCGAACGCGTCGGTCGTCGCGAAATTCTATCGTCCCGCACGCTGGACGGATGCGAAAATTCTCGAAGAACACGCATTCGCGATCGAACTCGCGGAACGCGAAATCCCGGTGGTCGCCCCGCTCCCGACCGAAGGCGGGAGAACACTGAACAGCTTTGGCGGCTTTCGCTTTGCCGTGTATCCCCGGCGCGGCGGCCGCACGCCGGAGTTGGAGGACAGAGACACGCTCGAATGGATGGGCCGCTTCATCGGGCGCATTCATGCGGTCGGCGCGCTGCGGCCGTTTGTCGAGCGGCCCGCGCTGGACATCGCAAGCTTCGGAACGGAGCCGCGCGACTGGCTGCTCGCCCACAACTTCATTCCCGCGGACCTGCACGATGCATGGACCAGCGTTGTCAAGCAGGCGTTGGAAGGTGTCACGCGCTGCTACGAACGCGCGGGCGCCGTACGCTCGCTGCGGCTGCACGGCGACTGCCACGCGGGCAACGTGCTCTGGACCGAGGGCGGGGAAACGCGCGGCCCCCATTTCGTCGACTTCGATGACTGCCGCATGGGGCCCGCGGTGCAGGACCTGTGGATGCTGCTCTCGGGCGATCGCGCCGCGATGGCGCGCGGGCTCGCCGACGTGCTCGCGGGCTACGAGGATTTCCACGAATTCGATGCGCGCGAGCTTGTCCTGATCGAGGCACTGCGCACGCTGCGCCTGATTCACTACTCGGCGTGGCTTGCGCGGCGCTGGGACGACCCGGCGTTTCCGGCCGCGTTCCCATGGTTCAACACCCAGCGCTACTGGCAGGACCGCATCCTCGAGTTGCGCGAACAGATCGCGCTGATGGACGAGCCGCCGTTATGGCCGGCCTGACGGCCGCGTGGACGGCCTAGCCCGGTATCACCGGAAGCAGAATTTGGTGTACGCCGCGCGTTCCCGGTATCAGGGCCCGTCGTGCGTAACGACCGTCCACGCGCTGCGCCGGGTGGTTCACCCCCGTTCACTTTAGCAGACTCGCACCGGCCCGTTCGTGATCTGATCGCGGGTCGCAATCGGCTACTATCGCGACTGTGGCGGCCCGGCGCCGGCACCCTTGAGGAATTCGGGGACAGCATGACCATTTCATTTATCCTGACGTTCCGCAACCCGGCGCGCCCTCAGGCGAGGACCAGCGAGGCCGACAAATCCCGATTCGTCGACATCGTGAAAACGACGCCCGGCCTCAAGCGGGCTCTTGTTTACGAGCCGCAAAGCGCGAACGACCCCTACCTCAACGATGGCGCGCCGCCCCAGTTCGCCGCCCAGCTCTATTTCGCCGACATCGCAAATCTCGAGGCGGCGCTGGCGCATACCGGCCATCTACAGGCACTGGCTGCGCCCGATGCCTTTCCCAGCCTTTCAGGGACCGCCGTGACCCAGCAAGCAATGCTGAGCCGCGCGTTTCGGGTTCCGGAGGCGACATTCAGCACCGGCGCGCCTCATTGCGCTTACCTCGTGTCGTACGAGGGAAGCGCCGTGGACATGAACACGTGGCTGCATCACTACATCGCCAATCACCCGCCGCTCATGGCAAAATTCCCCGGCATCCGGGAAATCGAGGTCTGCACGCGCATCGACTGGTGCGGATTTCTGCCCTGGCCACGGGTGGATTACATGCTGCGCAACAAGGTCGCGTTCGACAATGCAGCGGCGCTGACAGTGGCGCTGAACTCACCGGTGCGCCACGAGATGCGCGCCGACTACAAGACCTTTCCGCCCTTCACAGGACCCGTTTCGCACTTCCCGATGGCCGCATTCGCCATCAATCCCTGAGCCGCCGCGCCCGTGGACAGTGCGTCTTACTTGACCATCCCGGCCTTTCTGGCGACGTCTTCGATGGTCCGGTATTCCGCGCGCATCTCATTGAGCAACGCCTCGGGAGAGGCATACTCCTGAACCAGACCCCGGGTGAGGAGCCGCGCCGCGATGCCAGGGTCCTTCACCACCCTTTCAATCGCGGGCACGAGGACGCCTACCACCTCCGCAGGCACACCGGCCGGCGCAAAGAACCCCAGCCACAGGCCAAAGATATTCTGGCCGTATCCAAGATCGGCCAACGTGGGAACATCGGGAAAATCGGGGAACCGGCTCGAGATCGCCGCTCCCCTCAGCGCCCCGCTTTTCATGTGGCTGCTCACGACGCCCAATGCCAGCGCGACGCCCTCGATGTGCCCCCCGAGCAGATCGGTCACGGCCGGGGAAGCGCCCTTGAACGGCACCATGGTGATGCCC
>Ga0156282_1290_pt1 | contig 24493 bp, 24 predicted proteins | sample RifCSPlowO2_12_FD_107931 | JGI IMG/M metagenome (GOLD analysis project Ga0156282, IMG submission 107931) | Betaproteobacteria bacterium RIFCSPLOWO2_12_FULL_62_13b
AAGCTTGATCTCTGAGTTCATATTGCCATCCTCTACTTGCGTGGATATGGCAATACAGCATTCGGATTGCCTGAAATCCGACGAATCTTTCTGGGAGGGGCTTGTACCCAGTACCTGCATGCCTAGCGCTGGCTGGCAGGCTTCGGCTACACGCGGTCTGCGCAAACCGCGGGGTGTTGCATCTAAGCACGCCTAGCCCTAGAGTTCAAAGGTTGCCGGGCCCAGAACCGCCCGACGGCCTTTACCACCCTCCGCAAGACTCGGACCCCTCTGGTGAATCAATCTCAAGGCCATACTCCCATCAAATTATGCACCTACCGTTTATATTCGGGCGGTATGAGATGCGCCGGGACCTTCATCCCGATTTCCTCCAGGTAACGTACAGCACCCGAGTGTAGGGGAACCGGAAACGTTTTGATCATCTCCTGCCAGTCAAAGTTCCCGCCCTGGAATGTCTTCACCATCTCTTGTTTATTTTCGAATGCTGCCCTCACAACCCAGTAGGCCATCTCTTCAGAAATCCCGTCTTTTGTCGTTTGGGCTGTGATATTGAAAGAAGGGACGAGAATATCGGGGGCACCCTTTGTGTACACCGACACCTTTAGTGGCACCCAAGTAAGTTCGGGCATGGCTTCTCTTACCTTCTTTATCTCCGCTTCAGAGGTCACCATTGCCCGTAATGGACGTCGGGTGTTGGCATCCAGAACCAAGGCATCTGGCAAATCGAGCGCTACGCCGCCTTTGGCAAAGCCGACTATCCTTCCATCCTGGTATGCGTTTACGATATCGCTGTATCCCGCCCGATAAAGCTTTGGCTTGACCCCTAATGCATTAAGAATGGCCACCCAGGTGATTTCCGTCGTCGAACCTCGCGCGCCGGGGGAGAAATCCTTGCCGTCGAGATCCTTGAGGCTTCGTATCGGGCTATCCGCTCGAACAAAACTGGCTTGGGGGCCATACATCAGGGGTAGCAGTTCTCGGATGTTCTGGTTCTTCTCGAAACCACTCAACCCATTCCAGACATAGTAACTGTTGGTTGTAGTCTGGTGGATGATTTCGAATTGTCCCATCGCCAACCGCTTCGTGTTTTCCACTGCAGCCCCTGACTCAACCACAGTGAAGTTAACGCCGGGGATGGTCTTTTGAACCGCCCTGGCCATGGCTACCCAGTACGCATAAGCGCCAGAAGAGGTCCCTGTCGTTCCAGCCCTCACACTCTTATCCTTAGGATAGGGTACATTTGTCTCCTGCCCCGCTGCAAACCCTGGTTTGGCAGCCACCACAAGACTCATAATACCTACTACAACAAACGAGAACATTTTTCTGTAAGTCATCTCAACTCTCCTTTCTGAGAAGACAACTATTGAACGAGCGCTATACTAAATCGTAGTTAAGAAGTCACGAAGCCGTTGCAACTGCCTCATGCGTACGGAGGAAGTCGTCGCTCCTCGCCGCCAGGCCTAGGTCACAGAAATGGATGGAAGAGCCCGCTGCGGCCTCCCGTCGATGAAGACCTCGCGATATTCGAAGAGCCAGTGATCACCCACCTTCTTCAACCGACAGTCGTAGTGACCCGCGTGGAAGATCGACGTCTTGCCGTCCTGCGCTGAGGTTACGACGAGGTATGCGCGCGCGCGGGCCCGTTCACCGTTGAGCTCGACCTCGAGATTGGTGAAAAGGTGGGGCATCTGCATACCCTCGCCCGCCTTCCGGGCGTTCCTCACGAACTGGCGCTGCCCGTCACGGCCGCGAAAAGTACCGCCCAGGACTGGCGTTTCAAGTACGCCGTCTTCCGTGAAGCAGGCGAGCAGTTCCGCCTCGTCATAGTTGTCGATCGTACGCATGTATCGCGCGAAAAGATCGTGAATCTTGAAGCGATCTTCTATCTCAGACAGTTGCACTGTTTTGCTCTCCATCGCTGATCGCGCATTCGGCTACTTCCGCCGCCTCCCACGGTGCGAGGGACGCTATCGAGAGCGCGAGCTGTGTCAAACGGAACTGTGGACCGGCTTGTGAGGAATCTCCAGCGGACACGAGGCCAGCGTGCGAGAGAGTCGGGAAGGTGAAATCGTGTTCTTCCGTGACCGCGATCATCTTCATCCCCCGGCCAGACTCCGAGCTCCAACGGGTGCGTCATAGACCTGGTGCATGACGTGGTGTAGATCCCACCCATCAGTATGCCCGAGATGAATACCTAGTCGAGCATCAATTCCACCAACGCGGCCCAACAGAACGGATCGCGAAGTCCCAGGGGGAGAGGTGTCGCTCTCTCCCCCTGGCCTCACCCGCCGTGCTTGTCCGCTACTTGCGCTCCGACCACTTGCGCAAGGGCATGAATTGGATCGGCCCCGCGGCTAACTCCTTCGGGTACACCGTCACGAACTTCCCATCCTGCCACTGCATGACGGCAGTGAAAGTGCGTAGGTTGGTCCCCATGTTCGTATCGCCCTGAGGAGCGAACTTCTCCCCCCACCCGACGGGTGTTTTCCCCACGGGGATGTCCGTCTCCAAAATAGCCTTCCGGATCACCTCTGGGTCCATGGAGTTGGCGCGCGCGAGCACATCCCACAGGGTCGAGGCGCTGCTGAAGGCCACCAGGGATTGGGGGCCCCGCATTTCCTCGTTGTAGGTTTTCCGGTAGAGCTGGATGTACTCGGTGATGCCCGGGGCCGCTTCCGGGTTCTGATCGTACTGCGGGAAGTCGGCGCTGAAGACCCCGTTGGCGTCGCTCCCGAAGGTCTTGTAGAAGTCTCGAGCCGTATGCCCGGAGCCCATGCCGACCAAAGCCTTCGGCATGAAGCCCAACTCCCGGGACTGCTTCCAAAAGAGATTCGCGTCGGGTATGTAGGAGGCGGCGATCAGCACATCCGGGTTCAGCGTTTTCAGCTTCAGCACCAGGGAGGAAAGGTCGACAGCCTTGGCGCTGTACGCTTCGTGCGCCAAGAGCTGGAAGCCGGCCGCCTTGCTGAATTGCTCAGCGTACTTCCCTGACTCTGTACCCCACTGGGTGTCCTCGTTTATGACCGCCACCTTCAACTGATTGACCGGAATGTTCAGCATGGGCGCCAAGGCGTCCTTGGTGATGTTCACGGCTCCGGCGGCGGACTGAGACATGCGCGACGAGGCGCGGAACACGTACTTGAGACCCCGCTGCGTGATGTTGTCCGCGGTGCCGTTGGTCTCCCAGTAGACGACACCGTTCCGCTCCGCCACCACGGTGGTCGCGTAGGCCACTCCGCTGGTGAAGGTGCCCATGACGACCTTCATCCCCTCCTTGCTTATCAGCCGCTCCACCTCGGAGACGCCCGTCTGGATATCCGGGGCATCCGCCACCGTGATCTTGATCTCCTTCCCGTTGATCCCACCCTTGGCGTTCTGGACCCTCATCGCCAGTTCCACGCCGCGCCAGGCCTCTTCACCGAGATAGGAGTTGGAGCCAGATCGAGGGTAGAGCGCACCGAGCCGGATCTCCCCGCTGAACTTGGGAGCAGCCATGGTTCCCTTCAGGAACCCATCAGGGATGGCCCCGACCACGGGCACGTTGCGCTTGGCGGCTGCGGGAGGGGCCGCCGACTGGGCCGGAGTCGGAGCCCAGGTGGTCCACAGAAAAGCAAACAGGCCAAACACCAACACATACCCGGGAACGAACAGAGGCTTTCGCATGCTCCTGACCTTCCTTTCTGCTGGCGTCACCAACCGCCAGCCACAACCGACGACTATCGGGCGAGATGCCCGCCGTCAACAGGCAGCGGAACTCCCGTGATGTAAGATGCTTCGTCCGAAACCAGGAAGAGCACCGCTGCAGCGATCTCTTCGGGCTTTCCAATGCGCCCCATGGGTATTCCGCTGATGAAGCTCGAACGCGCAGCCGCTGGATTGGGCATACCTGCGAAAAACTGGATGTTCAGCGGTGTGTCCACCGGCCCAGGGCAGACGCAGTTGACCCGAATGTTGCTCTTGGCTAACAACAGAGCCATCGACTTGGTCAGGTTCACAATGGCGCCCTTGGCGGCCGAGTAAATGGGGCTCCCGACCGATCCAGCCAGTCCAGCCGTGGACGACGTGTTGACTATGGCTCCCGCGCCCGACTTCTGGATGGCCGGCACCCCGTACTTGAACCCGAAGAAGGTCCCCATCGCGTTGACATTCATCACCCGGTCCCAAGTCTCAGCGGAGACATCGACAACCCCGTAGGGTCCAGGCACGCCTGCGTTGTTGAACAGGATGTTCAGCTGGCCGTACACGTCCACCGCTGCCTGGACCGCCTGGCGTACATCCTCCTCCTCCGTCACATCGGTCTTCACAAAGGTCGCGAGGCCGCCGCCCTCGCGAATCGCCCGCACCGTCTCCTCCCCCCCCTCTTGGCTGATGTCCGCCACCACGACCTTCGCCCCCTCGCGGGCGAAGAGGATTGCAGTCGCGCGGCCGATGCCAGAGCCGGCGCCCGTGATCAGTGCCACCTTGCCGTCAAGTCTCCCCATGCCCTCCTCCCCCCTTTCTCGCGTTTGCACGACACAACTCTCCTCAGAACCGGCCCGATCGAGAGCCTCACAACTTCTCGGGTCAGAGACGATGCCAGCATCACAGACGACGCCTGCTTCCGGGCATTCTCGCTATAGCGTTACGAATCCCCCATTCACATCTATGGTGGTTCCCGTGATATAACTGGCCTCATCGGAACAGAGAAACACTACCACACTCGCTATCTCTTCTGGTTTGCCGACCCTCCCCAATGCAATGTGATCGAATATCACGTCGGCCTTGCCTGTGTCTCTCCGCTCTTGCCAAAGCCTTTCAATCCGAGGCCCACTCAGAATGTAGCCAGGACAAATAGAGTTAACGTTGATTCCGTAACGACCCACTTCCTTGGCCACATGTCTCATCAGACCTAAAACCCCCGCTTTAGCAGCGCTGTAATGAGGACTGGTCTGTAAATCTCCCATTCTTGCGGCCATGGAACTAATATTCACGATTTTCCCACTTCTCTGCTCTTTCATGTATTTGACTGCTGCTTGCGTGCACAGAAACGTTCCCTTGAGGTTGACATCAATCACCAAGTCCCAAGTGTCCTCTGTTACGTCACCGATCACCTTGGGAGGTAGCCTAGTTGGAGTACCCATAGACCCTCCAGCATTGTTAACCAGGATATCAATCCTCCCAAAGGTTCTTACACACTCGTCAATCATTTCATTAACCTGCTTTGCATTACACACATCAGCTCTTACTGGCATTGCTCGCCTGCCCGTCTCTCTTATCTCTTTCACCACGCTATTCATTGATTCAACGTCAAGACCATTAACAACCACATCGCAACCCTCATGTGCTAACGCCAATGCAATGGCTCTTCCTATCCCCTTCGAAGATCCTGTCACTACAGCGATTGTGTTTCCTAATCTCATGAGCAATTCCTTAACGAGTCACGCGGGGACAATACGCTCGTAGACGTTGCGAAGCGAGGGGGTGCGGAAGAAGCGCCGCACCCTGTCGGTCCAGGGGGTCTCGACGGCCCGTTTCCACTCCTCACCATCCAGGGCATCCCGCCGCTCCAACTCGTAGACCGCCATGTAGACAGGCGGGTTCCCTTTGAGGTGCGACGCATCGGTGTTCAGCCTGTAGCGCCGCGCGCGGAGGACTCCAGAGACCCGAGAGAGGTTCGGGAGATGCTCGGTGTTGTACCAATCGTGGACCTCCTCCTCGTGCTCCGGGTCTATCCCCAAGCCCCGGAGCATTAGGGCCCGGGCGCCGGAGACATCACTGGGCTCCGGCGAGGGCAGGGTGAGCAGGTGCTGGTAGACCCCACGGATCGTGTTGAAGTAACGGTTGGAGATACTTATCGACAGGGGGTTGGCTAGGGGGCTCCACCCGGATACATATTGGTACTCGGCCTGCTCCACCACGTCCGAGTCCTTGAGATCGTACATGGCCAGGTAGGTAGGCTGGCCCTCCACAACTCGGTACCGCCGGGCGCTCAGGACTCCCTGAAACGCCAGCATGTCGCGCACGTGCTCCTCATCGTACCAACGGTTGAACTCGTCCTCGATTTCGGCAGGGATGTCGGTCATCACCAGCAGAAGGCCCTGTCCCGGCATTTTCGCACCCCTTGTAGATACGAGTTTTTGGGCTGCCCCGCTTGACGGCGCCCGCAAAATAGGCGCTGGCCCGGGCAATGACTTGTTCCTGGTCAATGTTCAGCGAACAGTAGCGGCACTCGGTTTATTGCGCCCGAATCAAAGATCTCCTCTGACCTTCCCTCCGACATGTGCTCACGCGGCCGTGACCACTTCCTTCCAAAGCCGGCGGAAGGGCGGGTACGCGACCGCTTCCGTCACCTGGGCAGTCATGCCGCCGTCGACGAAGAGATTGATTCCAGTGATCCACGACGCGTCGCTCGAGGCCAGGAACAAGACCGCCCGAGCCACATCCTCGGCGGCACCCAACCGTCGGAGCGGATAGCTTTCGATCCGCAGGCGGGTTTCCTCTTCAGTTGCGGCGGCATTCATTTTCACGAGCTTCTCCGTCATGATCACCCCCGGACAGATCGCATTGACTCTGATCCCCGCAGGGCCGTACTCCACCGCCAACTGCCGTGTCATGGCGCTGATTCCACCCTTGGCCGCCTCATAGGCGACGCGGCCCGGAATGGCAGCATACGCCTGCATCGACGAGAGGTTGACGATGGCCCCCCCTCCTGCCTTCAGCATCTGCATGATGGCATGCTTACACATCAGGAAGGTTCCCTTGAGCTGGATGGCGATGGTCCGGTCGAAGTCCTCCTCGGCCAACCGGATCGCGAGTTCGATCCGTTGCCACCCGTGGGAGTTGACCAATACATCCAGCCGCCCGTAGGTGTCGACAGCCCGCTGGATGGCCGCCTGCACCTGGGTGGCCTGAGTTACATCCGTCGCCTGGAACACCGCCCGCCCGCCTGTGTTTCGGATCGAGGCCGCCAGCCGCTCGCCATCCAGAACGTCGGCGATCACCACCGCCGCGCCCTCCTGGGCGAACAGTTGCGTGACGCATCCACCAATCCCGCCGCTCCCACCACTCACGACTACAACTTTACCCTCGAGCTTCGACACGCGAGATCTCCTTTCTGGGTCTCCTGCCGGCGCCATTTCTACACTGCGCGCCTGACGCTCGTCCACTCGAGGAACGACGCACCGCTGCGCCGATGGGCGCTGAAGTACCGGGCTTTCGCTCGGCCTTCCAGGGCGACATCACAGACGGGTCCCCCCTCCCCTCGTCGGTGGAGGGGATCGAGGAGGAGCTCATCGCAATAGCTGCCAACAACCGTAAAAGGCCTCCACGTTCCCGTACAGGGGTAGGCCCTCCGCGCTTTTTATGATGGGGAGTCGCTGGGCGACAAGGTCCGTCGCGTTCCGGGCCACTTCGAGAAAGCCGGCTCCCGGCCGGGCGGTTGCCGAGCGGCGCAGCGCATCCTCGATGAGATCGGCGATCTCCTGGCAGGCCCCCAGGTACGTTTTGACAAGTTCCCCGAAGTGGACCGAATCCGGCGGCATCGCAAGCGTCCGGTAGTGGTGGCCAAGCCCGAGGACTGCGATGTCCAGTTCCTGGAGCCGCTGGAGGCTGCGTTTGTAGTCGGCCGGATAGTAGATGAGCGGGAGGCCACCCGGCTGGGTGCTCAGGCCCATCGCCGCGTCCCCGGACAGGACCAGCCCCTCCGACTCCCAGGCATAGCAGATCGAGCCCGGCGTGTGCCCGGGCGTGTGGAGCACCCGGAGCCGAATTCCCTTCCCGAGGTCAACCACCTCGCCGTCCACCAGCTTTCGGTCCACCTTCGTCGGCTGTCCCACATTGACCTTGAACGCCGCCCGCGCCGCCTCGAGGCGGTCCGGTCGGCCCGCCAGGACATGACGGTTGGCGAAATACGTGTCGAACTGATAGTCAAGCTCCTCGGCGAACCGGGCGTCGGCCTCGTGAATCCACAACTGCGCCCCGGACGCGGCCACCATCTCGGCGTTCCCTCCCGTGTGGTCGTAGTGGCCGTGGGTGCTCAGGATCAGGTCGACATCACCGAGCGTGCGCCCGCAGCTCTCCAGCGCCGGCGCGATGTATCGGGTCGGCGTGTCGTGGACGCCCGTGTCCACGATGGCGAGGGTGTCGCCCTCCAGCAGGTACAGCTCGGTGTGGGCTCCCTCCCCCCAGTAACAACCGATCTGCACAACTTGCGGATGGAATCGGAACTCGTTGTGCGGTTGCACTATGGCCTCCTTGCAGACGAAATCAGGGTTGCACGCAGACGAGCACTGATGGGCATGAACTCCTCGGAACCGAAATCATCGGCGCAACGAATTCAAGACCTCTGGGTTAATAATGTGCACCGGCTTCTCCCCCCGGAGGATCCGGAGCACATTCTCAGCCGCCATCACGATCTGTGCGTTCCGCGGGTCGTCACTAGCTCCGGAACAATGCGGTGAGATGTACAGATTCTCTAGGGTGCGAAGGGGGCTGTCAGGTTCCAAGGGTTCCTTTTCGAACACGTCCAGAGCGGCACCAGCGATGCGCTTCTCCTTAAGTGCTTGATACAGGGCGACGCTGTCCACGACGCCGCCCCGGGAGGTATTGATCAGATAGGCAGTCGGTTTCATCGACGCCAGTCGCTCGGCATTGATGATGTGCCGGCTCTTCGCGTCCAGAAACAGATGAAGGCTGACGAAATCGCTCTCGCGGAGCAACTCCTGGAAGGGGACGTACTGGACGCCATGCTGCGCGGCAAATTCGGCATCCTGCACGACGTCATAGGCCACGACCTTCATTTCAAACGCGCGGGCCCGCTTCGCCACCTGCTTCCCGATGGCACCCAAGCCCAGGATGCCCAGCATGCGCCCTGCGAGATCGCGTCCCTGGTGCCACGTCCAGCCGCCGCTCCGCCCCTCCTGCAGGTTCTCGAAGAGCTTCCGCGCGCACTGCAGGATGAGGGCCATCGTGTACTCGGCCACCGCATTGTGATTGAGGCCGGGGGTTGTACACACGGCGATCCCTCGCTCGGTGGCCGCCGGCACGTCTATATCGTCATAGCCAACACCAGACCGGGAGATCACTTTCAAGCGAGGGCTCGCGTCCATGACCTTCGCCGTGAAGGGATCGAGTCCCACAATCGCTGCATCCATCCCTTGCAGAAGGCGGATCATCTCGTCCTCGGATCGATGGCCATGCCGGACATTGAACACAATTTCGACACCGGCCTCCCGCAGATGCCGGTCACCCGGATCGCTCGGCTTCATATACGGGACAGTGATTAAGGTCGTGTAGGGTGTCACCTTTGGCAGCACCTCCTCCGTGTGTGAGGCTAGATCCCCAGGTATGCCTTCTTGAGATGCGGGTTGTTCAGAAGCTCCTCCCCCGTGCCCTCCATGACGATCGTGCCATTCTCCAGCACGTACCCCCGGTGGGCCATCTTCAGGGCATGTTGGACGTTCTGCTCCACCAGGAGGATCGTCGTGCCCGTCGCGTTGATCTCGTTGACGATCTCCAGCGTCTTCTGCACCATCAGCGGGGCCAGGCCCAGCGACGGCTCGTCCAGGATCAGCAGCTTTGGGCGGGCCATCAGCCCGCGCGCAATGGCACACATCTGCTGCTCCCCGCCACTCAGCGAAACGGCCAACTGCTCCCGTCGCTCAGCCAGCATCGGGAACATCGCAAAGACCTTCTCGAGTGTCTTCTCTCGATACTTCCGTGCCTCTCCGCAGTAGCACCCCAACTGCAGGTTGTCCATCACACTCATGAACGGAAAGAGATGCCTTCCTTCGGGAATCAGCACCAGCCCTCGTCCCACCAACAAGTGACCTGGCAAGCCCGTTACGTCCTCCCCGAGAAATCGGATCCTCCCCTGCCTGAGCCGATGCACACCCGCCGCCGTGTTTACGAGCGTGCTCTTTCCCGCCGCATTCGCCCCCACCAGAGCGACGATTTCGCCTTGCTCCACGGCCATCGACACCGACTGCAGAGCCTGCACATCTCCATGAAAGACGCTCACGTTCTCCATCTTAAGCAATGAGGTACCTCTCCCCTAGATAGGCGTCGATCACCGCCTGATCGTCCGCCACCTGCCTCGGAGGTCCATGCGCAATCAGGCCTCCATTGTGCAGCACCAGGATCCGATCCGAGATCGCCATGATCGCCGCCATAATGTGTTCGATGACGAACAGCGTTGTCCCACGCGTCCGAATTTCCCTCAGCAGCCCTAGCAGGTCCGCGACCTCCGCGGGGTTCAGGCCCGCCATCACTTCATCCAGCAGCAGGAGCTTTGGCTTCGTCCCCAGCGCTCGAGCCAACTCCAATCGCTTGCGGTCCGCGATGGTCAAGTTCTTCGCCAATGCCTCCCGGCGATGCGCCAATCCCAGGAACTCCAAGAGCTCCTCCGCGGCCCGCTTGGCTCGCCTGGGGTCCGCATCCTGAAAAAAGGTCCCTACCATGGTATTCTGGAGCGTCGTCATGTTACCAAACGGCTTCACCACCTGAAACGTCCGCCCGATCCCCCGCTGACAGACGCGGTCCGGGAGCAGCCCCGAGATTCGCTGACCCTCGAACTCCACCTCTCCTCGCGTCGGCGGCAGAAACCCCGTCACCACGTTGAACAGGGTTGTCTTCCCTGCGCCGTTCGGGCCGATGAGCCCCACGATCTCCCCCGGCTCTATCCGAAAGCTGACATCCCGAACCGCCGCCAAGCCGCCAAACGTCCGGGTTATCCCCTTTACCTCAAACAGCATCAGCCTGCCCCTTCCGTCGACTGATCGCCGACTGACGCGCCATCCACCATCGCTTGTAGCGATCCTTTACCTCCAGCGCCAGTCCCTGAGGAACTATCATCACCACGGCCATGAGGATGAGACCGTACAGCACGAGGTGGAACCCTCGCGCAGCTCCCCCAAAGGCTGCCCGCAGCATCTCACTCAGCGGGATCATGATGAAGGCCCCGAGGACGGGCCCAAGCACCGTCCCAAGCCCCCCGATAATGCTGATGAGGGCGAACTGCACGGACTGGTTCACGTCGAACACGCTGTACGGCTCGATGAACCCTACGTACTGGGCATAGAACACCCCCCCGACCGCCGTCAGGGCCGCACTAATTAGCATCGCGTACAGCTTACACCTCGTGGTGTCTATCCCCAGCATTCGGGCCGCCGAATCGTCCTCCTTCAGCGCGATCAGGTAGTACCCCAGCCGGGACCTCTCAATCTGCCATACTATCCCTACCGCTACCAGCGCGTACACCAGGATCACGTAGAAAAACATCTCCTTCCCGTGCCACATCATGTTCGCGAACCCGGGCTTAAAAGGTATCGACAGCCCGTTCGATCCCTGTGTGAGATCCCGCCAGGAGATCGACACGACTCTCAGCACTTCCCCAAACGCCAGTGTCGCCAGCGCGAAAAACGGTCCCCTCAGGCGGAAGCACGGATAACCGATCGCTGCCCCCGCGACCACTGCCAGCAGCATCCCTACGACCATCCCTATCCATGGGCTCAGTCCGAAGTTCAGGAATAACAGCGTGGACGCGTACGCCCCGATCCCAAAGAACCCGGCATGCCCCAGCGACAGTTGCCCGGCAAACCCCCCGGTCAAGTTCCACGCGCTCGACAGCCCGACATATAGGAGCACTAAGATCAGCAGATGCAGGTAGTACGGCGTTGTTATTACCCGCGGCAGCAGCACCAGCGCAGCCACCACCCCGAGCGTCATGTACCACCTCACCGGCACCGTCGCTCGTCGCTTCCTCGCCACAACTCCTATCTCCTGCATCATTTCACACCCATCTCCTCGGCGCCGACGATCCCAAACAGTCCACTGGGCCGAATCACCAGCACGGCAATGAAGATCAGCAGGTACACCGCCTCTTTCAGTCCCGGTGAGATGAAGTACCCGCTCAACGCCTCCACCACGCCGATGCTCATCCCTCCCACCATGGCCCCCACCATGCTCCCAAATCCCCCGAGGACCACCACGACGTAGGCTGTCAAAGCAAAGTATTGCCCCACCGTCGGGAAGACCGAGTAGATGGGCGTCAACACCGCACCTGCGACGCCGACGCAGGCGATGCCGATCCCGAACGCCACCACGTATACCCGATTTACGTCTATCCCCATCAGGAGGGCCGCCATCCGGTCCTGGGACACCGCCGTGATGGCCTTGCCCATGTAGGTCCGGTTCAAGAACAGCATGAGGCCGACCATCATGGCCACGGCCACGAGGAACGTCACCAGCCGCGGCACGCCCACCGACCACGGCCCCAGCGGCAGCACCACCGCCTCGTACGGCGTCCGGACGCTCTGGAAGTCCGCCCCCCAGACCATCAACGCCACATTCATAAGCGTGATCGATAGCCCCATCGTCACGAATATCTGGCTCGCATGCGACGCGTTCAGCAGCGGCTGGATGATGATCCGCTGCGTCGCCGCTCCCGCCAGGAACGCCAGCGCCGCGATCGGTATCACCGCAACGTACGGGTCGAGGCCGTACTGCTGGGACAGCACGGACGCCGCAAACATGGAGAGCATCATGAACTCCCCGTGTGCGAAATTGACGATCCGCGTCACCCCGAAGATCAGCGTCAGCCCCATGCTGATCAATGCGTAGATACCGCCCAACAGGATCCCGGAGATCAGCACCTGACCAAGCATCAGGTCCATCGTATCGCACCCCTTCTCATTGAGTCGGCCTTGGACCTCGGAATTCTGGGCGCAGCCCCCTCAGAGCTCGTGGGCTCCGCGAACAACGAGATGCCCTACCGCCGCTCGGACCACTTGGGCAACGGGATGTACTTGATGTCGCCCGCCGCTGCCGCCCTGGGCCAGACGGTCACGAACTTCCCGCCCTCCTGCCACTGCATGCCGGCGGCGCAGACGCGGGTGTTGCTTCCCTGGTTGGGGTCGCCAAGTGGCGCGAACTTCACGCCCCAGCCGATGGGCGTCTGTCCAAGCGGGATGTCCGTCTCCATGGCGGCCTTCCGCACGGCCTCCGGCTGCGTGGAGCCGGCCCGAGCCAGCACGTCCCAGAAGACGGAGACCCCGGTGTAGGACACCAGAGAGTGCTGGCCCCGCATCTCTTCGTTGTACGTCTTCCTGTCCAGTTGCATATATTCGGTGATGCCCGGAGCCGCCTTGGGATTTTGGTCGTACTGTGGAAAGTCGCAACTAAAGACCCCGTTGACAGCGCTGCCGAAGGCTTCGTAGAAATCGCGAGCGCTGTTCCCGGCGCCTGTCCCCACCAGCGCCTTCGGGCTGAAGTCCAACTCCCGCGCCTGCTTCCAAAAGAGGATGGCATCGGGCAAGAAATATGTAAGGCGCTCGCGCCCCCATTCCTTCTTCCCTACCTCCGAATTCGCTCGGCGCCACGAACCCGCAGGCTTCCCAACACGGCATCGGCGATACGTGGACCCGTCAACCCATACTTCTCCAGCAGCGCATCTTGGGAACCGATGACGGCGTATGTGTCAGGGATTCCAAGACGTTTCAGTGGCGTGGAGCTCCCCAGTTCCGCCATCGCCTCTGCCACGGCGCCCCCCAGGCCGCCAACAACGTTATGGTCTTCCACTGTGAAAACCATCCGGGTTTGGAAGGCCGCCTTCTCGATCGCCATCACATCGGTCGGCTTGACCGTGTGCATATCCAGCACCCGCGCCGCGACTCCCTCCTCCCGCAGCAGTGCGGCGGCGACGGCGCACTCGGCCACGGTGCGGCCGCAACCGATGAGGGTCACATCAGTTCCGTCTCGCACCACAACGGCCCGACCAATCTGGAAGTCCAACGTCTCTGCGTACACCGTATAGTCTTTTCCACGTCCTCCAATCCGAATGTACACTGGCCCCGGCCGGCCCAGCGCAGCCCCAACAGCTTCCCGGGTTTCCCGGGCATCGCATGGCACGATGACGGTCATGTTGGCCATGGCGCGCAGGATGGCAATGTCCTCGATGGCATGGTGGGTGGGACCGGCATAGCCCGCCGCAAGCCCCGCGGCGGAGGCAATGATCTTGACATTCAGGTCGGCATACGCGAGGTCCGTGCGGATCTGCTCGCAGGCGCGCATGGACAGCATAGCGGCAAAGGCGGTAACGACCGGGACCTTGCCGCAGGTGGCCAGCCCGGCCGCGATCCCCACCATGGCCTGCTCCGCGATGCCCACGTTCAGGAACCGGTCGGGAAAGGCCGTGGCGAAAGGCTTCGTCTGCGTCGTGCGCATCACATCCGCGGTAATAACCCACAGGGACGAATCCCGTTCTGCCGCGTCACACAGTACCTGGCAGGCGGCCTCGGATGCCGTCATATCGTCCACAGGGAGCTTCGGAACTTCTCGCGTCTTCATCGATCTCCCCCCGCTAGCTCGGCCCTGGCGATCTCGAGCTGCTTGCCTGCCAGACTGTTACTGTGGTAGGAGGGATTGCCCTCCATAAACGAGACGCCCTTGCCCTTGATGGTGTTGGCGATGAGCACCGTGGGCTGGCCCCGCGTCTCCCGGGCCTCCTGCAGCCCCTTGTAGAGCTGGCGGAAGTCGTGGCCGTCGAGTTCGATGACGTGCCAGCCGAAACTGCGCCACTTCTCCGCTAACGGCTCCAGAGCCAGGATGTCCTCAGTCGAGCCGTCCAGGGAGAGCCCGTTGCGATCCAGGATGACCGTCAGGTGGTCCAACTTGTGGTGAGATGCCACCATAGCGGCCTCCCAGACCGAGCCTTCGTCGCACTCGCCGTCGCTCAGAACCACGTACACCCGATAGTCCTTGCGGTCGGCGCGGCCGGCCAATGCCATGCCGGCACCCACGGGCAGCCCGTGCCCCATGGAGCCCGTGCTCATGTCGCAGCCCGGGACGGCATGCATATCCACGTGCATTCCGAAACGGCTGTCGAGCTTGCTGTAGGTGGCGAGCTGCGCCTCGTCGAAGAAGCCATACTGGCCCAACACGGCGCAGAGCGCCGCATTCGCGTGTCCCTTGCTTAAGATCAACCGATCCCGATCAGGCCAGGAAGCCCTGGAGGGATCAACCCGCATCACCTTGCCGTACAGCGTCACCAGGATTTCGGTGACCGAGAAGCACCCTCCGTAGTGGCCCCTCCCGCTTATGGCAAACATGTCGAGAAGCCGGAGCCGTACCCGGCGAGCCATCGCCTCCAGGCCAGCGACTTCCGCATCGGAAAGGGTTTGCATTGAATGATCTCCTCACAGATAGAGCTGCACCCGGAGCTCTCATGGCGCATTTTCCAATTGGGCTTTAGCATCCTCGAACACAACCCTCCCGCCTTTGAGGGCCGCGAACCGCTCGCACAGATCCAGGGCGACCGTTCTACGACCACGAGGGTAAGTCCCTCCTCCCCTGCCAATCGGTCCCGTAAACCGACATCTGGTTAGACAAGCACGGAAGCCAGGCCCTTGCCCGGCCCGTCACAGCGCCTTTCCGATTCGCTCTTCATGAACCACGTTATTGACACAGGGCAGGTCTCCTGGCCCGTAGTGCTGGACGCAGGCCAAATCCCCTTGCCACAGCCACGCACTGCGGCCTACGTGGGTGTCGGCGTGACGTGTGTGGCCTGTCCGGTCACCTCGTAGCGGGCGAGTGCGGCGGGATCGAACACGATACCATGCCCCGGCCGCGCGGGCGGCGCGATCTCGCCGTTCACGACCCGGATCGGCTCGGCCAAAATGCCTAGCTCGGTCAGCGACCCGCCCTGCAAGTCCTCCAGGATCAGCCCATTCGGCACCGCGCAAAGCGCGTGCACGGACAACTCCATCACGAAGTGGGGGGCCACAGGCAAGTTGAAGCACTCCGCCAACTTGGCGATCTTCATCCATTCGGTGAAGCCCCCAACCCGGAGGATATCCGGCTGCACGATGTCTAGGGCCCCGGCCCGCAGAAAGTCGGAGAACTGGTTCCGAGTGTAGAGGTTTTCACCTGCTGCAAGGGGGACGCCTGCCGCCCTCCGCACGTGAACGTGACCTGTCCGATCGTCCGCCGGAATAGGTTCTTCGAGCCAGAACGGATTGAAGCGCCTGAGCATCTTCGCACGCTGGACTGCCTCACCCGCCGTCCACTTCTGAACAGCGTCAAGCATGAGTTGCACTCGAGGACCGATCAAACGGCGGACGGATGCCACGCGCGCAACGTCCTCCTCTGCGTTGTCGCGGCCCACCCTTATCTTTACCGCCCGATAGCCCCGCTCCAGGAAGTCCCGCATCTGCTTGAGCAGCGGCTCGCCGTCCAGATCCTTCAGGATGCCGCTCGCGTACGCGGGGATCTGGTCCCGGAATCCCCCGAGCAGCCGGTAAAGCGGCACGCCGGCGCGCTTGGCCAGAATGTCCCAGAGGGCGGTGTCGATCACCGCGAGGGCAAGGCGGGTCAGGCCGGCCGAGCCCAGAGGCTCGAGTTCGCGCCAGCAGCGCATCCAGATACGCTCTGCATCCATGGGGTCGTATCCCAGCAAAAGCGGGGTCAGGGAGCCGTCCACCAATTCTCGAACGGCGCTCCCGCCCTGGCCGAACGTGTAGGCCAAGCCCGTCCCGCTGATCCCAGCGTCGGTAGTCACGGTGCTGATGACGAACTCCCTGTGGGGGATGCGCTGATTTGAGTCCTCGATCTGGATGGCCAGCAGGATGCGGTAGAGGCGAGTGTCGATTCCGGAGATGCGCACGCGCCCTTCTCCTCCGTTCACGCGGGGGCGGCTTTGCTGCGACCCGAGACGATCCCGCCCCCCGGATGCTCCGCGGGCACCCACGCCCGCGGCCTACCTGCCGCTCCTTCTCGTCCTGTCCTGCCGACCCGATTCACAGATGGCATGCAAGATCCGATTGAGCTGAAAATGCCAGAACCCCTCTTTGGATCCAGCATTCCAGCCGCGAGACGCCCTTGGGCCTACAGAAGGCTCCGTCCTAACCCGCCACGTCTCATTATTCCTGTCACCCCCTACTTCTCCCCATGAAGCATCTGCGCGCACTGACACACAAATCCTATGTTCATCGCACACCTACTATTCCCCCCCGCGCGCCCTACCTGATCATTGCGTTCGGTAGCCACAGCGATAATTGAGCGAACACAAGACACAAAGCCAACACGAAACTCATCAATCCGGCAAAGGGGAGAGACGCAGTGTAAACGTCCCGCAGACTGACGTCAGGATGACCTAGCCCCTTAAAATAGAACAGGCTATAGCCAAACGGGGGGGTTATTATGCCAATTAGGACACTGATCGAGTAAATGATGCCGAACCACAGTGGGTCAAAACCTAATGACACCGCTATAGGCATAAAGATAGGCAATGTAATCATAGCGATAGCAACATTCTCCATAAACATCCCCAAAATAAGAATGACCACGATCATTAGAATCAGGGTACCGAATGGACTCAGTGGCAGCGCCAGTACACCGGCCTCAACGACGCGTGCAGCCCCCCCAAGGGAGGTTACTGAGGCAAACATTGTACCCCCGATGACCAGCCACATAAGCATAGCATTTACTTTCAAGGTTGTTATTGCCGCTTGCTTAAATCTGTCCCAGGTAAGGTTGCGGTAAATAGCCGCGCATACTAACGCGCCACCAGCACCCACACCGCCGGCCTCAGTGGGCGTCGCCAAGCCAGTATAAATCGCTCCCAGAACAAACACGACCAACAGGACGGGAAGAACCGTCGCACGAAGAGAAGCTAGCTTCTCATTCCAGGTAGCTTGCTCTTCCTTCGCTACTCCCGGGCACAGCTTCGGATTAAGAAGACCGCGAATCCCGATGTAAAGAATAAAAGATGCAGACATCATGAGCCCAGGGATTAGTGCTCCCATAAACAGCTTGCCGATGGACAGGCTCGTCAACCCACCGACCAAGATCATAAACACACTTGGCGGAATGATAGGCCCCAGGGATCCCCCTCCCAGAATACAACCAATCGCTAGACTCTTGTCGTATCCTCGCTTCCGCATTTCCGGGTAGCCTATCATGCCGAGCATGATAGTACCTGTGGCCGCCAACCCGCTTGAAGCCGCCAACACGGTGCAGATAAGCACCGTCCCCATGGCCAGGCCACCTCGTAAACCAGACATCCACTTGAACATCGTGTCGTACAATGCCTTGCCTATTCCTGATACCACAAGAATACAGGACATGAAGACGTACAAAGGGGCGGCTATGAAGATATCCTTTATTATAGATACATAGGCACTGGAGAATACGCCATATAGCGCCCCAGGACCACCCTGCAAGAGGTAACCCACTACGGAGATGCCTATTAGACAGAACGCAACGGGTAGGCCTGTAAACAGCAAGAACAAAAGGCCACCAAATAGCGCTACGGCTAATATTTCCGGGCTCAAATGCCACCTCGTCCAGTTAATGAAAGGCAACCTTAAGATCGCGAATACACTTTACAATGCCCTGAATCAGAAGAAGGAAAACGCCGACGATCATTAAGATTTTGAAAGGGTAAATTGGAGTCATGCTAATGGACGTATACGCCTCCCTGCTGAGCAGAGAAGCCCAGGCCGCTGCTGCTGTTTGCCACAGCATTACGCCAATTCCACAAAGGAAGAATGGGGCTGTGATGAGGTCTAGTATCGCTTTCCTTTTTCGGCTCAACTTCGACGTAACCAAATCTACACTAACATGGCCGCCACTGATATGTGTATAGCCTCCGCCCATTATGGTTAGTATCCCAAGAAGCTGAATGTTTATATCCCACGCCCACATTATCGGTTTGGCGAATATGTACCTGAGTAACACGTCGGCAACTACTATGACGACCAGCGGAGCGATAATAAAGCTCGTATACCGTCCCACGCATTCATTCAGTGCATCAACAGAGTGACAAAAGGCTTCGGCCCACTTCATGTTGGCAGTTGACCTCATATTGGCCTAGCAATGTACGAGATTCCCGAACCTTCCTGCACTGTGCTCGCCGGTACCGGGGACCACGCCAGCAGGAGAGAATACTCTCCCGTTTTCAGCCGGACCGTGATCAGCCACCGTCCTCGACGGACTCGAGACATTCCCGTGTTCGACCACATCCCGACGACCCTGTGTCCGCGCCGTGCGCGGAGCTCGCGTTTCCCGGCGGAGTCCCAGGGCTCACCAAGAAGATCGGAGCTGGCATGGACCTCGGCGCCCTGTCGCCATGGTAGTACTCAGCTCCGACAACGAGTGGTCCTGCCCGTGCTCAAGCAGTGGATCTCGGCATAACTTCACCTTAGTAAGCCCCCGGCTCTGCCGGGGTGACTCGCAGAGTGTGATAGTTCCGGGAAAACATGAAAGCCTCTCGGGGCGTGAACCGCACAAAGCTCACGCAGTCCCGAGAGGCTTCCAGGAACGACACGGAAAGCTTAGCCCACACCAGATGGGAGTGCGAGTACCACATCGTTTGGATTCCCAAGGGCCGGCGCAAGGTGCTGTATGCCCAACTGCGCCGCCAGTTGGGCGGCGTACCGCAGGAGCTGGCACGCCAGCGGGAGTGCACCGTGGAGGAAGGGCACCTGCTGCCCGACCACGCCCACGAACTGATGTCGAGCCCGCCGAGGTACGGGGTTGCGCAGGTCGTCGGGTAGATCAAAGGGAAAAGCCCCATCCACATTACGCTTTAGGTGACGGTAGGGTTACGAACCGCTTTGAGCGGTTCACGTCTTTCAAGCCACCGGCTTGGCCGGTGGTGCGTGACAGTGAGGCCACGCACAGGTCGTCACGGATTCTATAGCCTCTTACCGAGGCACTAAAACCAACATGTTGTCCGCAGGCGTTTAAGCCGCAAGCCCCAGCGTTTCGAAGGTGCGGCGCAGTTCCTGTTGGAGATTCTCATAGTGCAGGTCCAACGGATGCATCCGTTTGGGTGTGGGGTCCGGTTTGGGTTTGCACGCACCGGCCAGGACGGGCTTGATGACCTTCTCGCGGAGGATGAGCAGCGCGGCGAGCGTCTGGACGCCGGGAATGGGGGCCTGGTACCGACGGCTGGCTCGTACCCGCTTGACCAGTGTCTTGCCCCGGAGCTTCGCGAGGTCGTAGGCGGCCCGCCGGGGCGTGTAGGCCGACCCCTGGGGACCGAGCAAGGGCCGGGTCTTCTCGGCCACGTCCTGGGCGGTGAACCCCTCCGGGCTGGGCGCGAGCGCCAGCACCGCCTCCATCACGGCCCGCATGCGCGGCTTCTGGATGTCCACCCCGGCCAGCCGCTGGGCCCCGCGCTGCGTCGGCTGGGGCAAGGTGTCGAGCGTGCCCGCCTGCAGGGTGCCGCGGTGCGCACCGTAGACGACGTTGAGAAAGTCGATCACCATGCGCTGGAGCTTGGCCAGCACGATCGAGAGTTTCTCGAGTCGCTGTCCGCAACGGAGGGCCTTCACGTGGTGGACGATGACTTCGATGCGGAGGCCCCGCGCCCCCTTGTCGTACATCTTGAGCGTCAGTCGGCCGAAGTGGAGCTTGAGGACCGTGAGGTCGTGGGTGGTCCCGTCGATCACCCGTTCCAGGCGGGGGGGCCCGCTGTCCGCGCGGTGCCGGGGGCGGCGTTTCGTGCCGAAGATGGTCCGGAGTGTGGGCACGTCCAGGGCTCGCCGGGTCCGATCAAGGAGTCCCTGGTAGACCTCTTCGAGCACCGTACCCCGGGTGAAGAGTAAGTTCCGGCTGTACTCGAGCTGGTAGCAGGAGTACTGGTAGTGGAACCCCGAGCGCGTTTGCTCCTCCCGGGTCAGGCCAAAGCACAGGCAGCTGGCGTACACCCAGCGCTCGCAGACCTTGGCCAGGCGGTCGATCGCGTGCGCGTCGCACAGGGATTCCGCGAGCCGATCCAGGGCGGGGAAATCCGAGCCGCCGATGAAGCAATTCCCCTCTTTCACGACCGGGACGGGCCTCTTGCGGGCGCGGCGTTCGACCCATTCGTGCCCATTGAGCGAGACCTGCACGCCGAAGGGCGGATGCCCGCTGAGCTTGAACGTCAGGTGGCCCCAGTCTTTGTCGAGGATGTGGAAGTGGTAGTGATTGACATAGGGCCACGGGGTCTTGCGCGTGAGATGGGGCACGCCCCCGGCGCTCTTGGTCACCTCCCACACCAGGGCCGGGGCCTTGGCCACCAGGATCAAGAACACGCCTGTGAAGGCCGGGTCGGTGGGCCGGTACCGTTCGGCCAGCTCGTGCTTGCGCACCCCGGGGGCACAGTGGCGGAGGGGAATCCGGCGCCGCTTGGCGTAGGCGTGCACCCGGCGGCTGAACCGGCCGGCCAGCTCCCGCACATGCTCCTGGTCGAGAGTGGCGTCCGAGCCGGTCAACTGCCGCCACCAGTAACGGAACCCCCCGCCCTGCTGCCCCAGGGCGAAGTAGCCGTTGAGGACGATGCGGTCCACGCAGTCGTACCGCCCGTCCAGCAGATCCGCATAGTAGTCGGAGAACTCGTCATGGGTTTTCATGCCCCCGATGGTACTACGTCAAGGCGGTGGAGGGGAGCTGCTCGCCGTCCGGCGAGCTCCTTTTTCCCAGCGGCGTCTGGGAAAAAGCGTAGAACCTACTTCCCAGAATCCTTGGCAAACGCTTTGAATATGTCGATCAATTGACGAGACTGAGGACTGGCGCTGGCCATCTTGGACCAAATAGTATCCATAGCCTGCTTCGCGATTTTGGCTCTGGTTTCTGGCGACCAACTCTGGTATCTGACCCCTCTTGCCATCGCCGGTATAGAATTCTCAAAGGAGAGCACATCCATACCTCCCTCCCACATTATGCGCCGGGAATCTCGGCTGAGCAGCTCCCTGATGTCTTCCGGCAGTGCTTTCCAGGCGTCCATATTGATCTGCACATTACCGAGAATGACTCCCGTACCGGGGCGAAGGAAATACTTGGTCACCTCCTTTAGTTTTTGGGCCTCGAGATCTACGATACCCTGCATAAAGCCATCCACCGTACCAAGCCTCATCGCCATATACACCTCTGAATAGGGTACCGGCACTGGTGTAGCACCAATCATCGACACGTAATCCGCAAGCGCGCCGCCAGCCGTCCTGATCTTCTTGCCTTTCACGCTGTCCAGGCCGGATGACATATCGAAATTGGTTCCAAGGTTGGAAGCTGCCGTGACGGGGAATATCCCCATGAGGTACACGTTCTTCGCAGCATAGATCTTTCTCAGTGCCTCCTCGAAGCCATAGTGGTACGCGATCACAAACATGTCCTCGACATTCTCGGCACCAAAAGGCACAAAGGACTCTACCGCCGCTTCTGGCATTTGCCCTACATAGTAGCCTGGATAGACTAGGGCAGCCTGCGCCAAGCCTTTACCTACAGCCGTGAGTGTCTCGGAAGACTGGAAAATGCTGTTGGCTGGCGCCCATTCAATCTGAAGCCGTCCATTGGTGGCCTTCTTGACCCACTCGGCCCACAAGAACGCCCCCATGCCGGGAGTCGTCGCGGGATTGCGCCCAGTCGGCTGACTTGGAAGGGGATACGAACTTTGGGCTTTCCACTTTATTACCTCCGCTTTAGCTGGCGCTGGCGTCGCCGCTGGTGCTGGCTTTGTCTCTTGCACGATTCCCGTCATGACAAGCACGCTGATTGCCACCCAAATGGAATTCTTTCTCATGACATGCCTCCTTTCGAGGAAAAGGTGTGCGAGGAATTTGTTCTTGAGGGCAACGCCAATCCTCCCGGCGGACCCAACCATACCCCAGCGTACCCGACAGCATCCAGGACGCGGTGGCCGAGACCTACGCGATGGTCGGCCCGTCGAGGTCGCTTGGCTGCACGCCGACTCCCTTTTGCTACCCGCCGGAAGCCCCCAGGTCTTCCCGGTGCCCCTGCGCACGCGTCTTCGCGATGTCGCCGGGTGGCTCGAACGCTCACTTTTGATCGCCGAGGATTACCGTCCTGCCGCCCGCACGGTTTGAAGCATAGGCCGCGTCGATCACCTTCATGACCTCCGCTAGGTCGTCGAGGTCAGCCACGGGCGGCTGTCCCTTGGCGAAGCGGTCGATCGACTCTGACACGAACACGGGGTACCAGGGAGCATTGAAGACCTTGGTGGAGAACTGGTCCATGTGACCGTCGCAGCCGCGGTGGATTTCTACGATGTCGTCGTTGCGTGCCACGATGTAATGCCGGGAGGTCCGGAGGCTAAACCTGGCATCGAAAATGTTGTACGGCGCCGGATAGGTGTAGCCTGTTTCGATCGTGCACACGGAGTTGGGTGAGCGCAGGATCATCGAGGAATAGTCCTCGATGGGGAGATTCCAGGTGAAGTGCCCCATCAGCGAGGTTACTTCCCTAGGCGTGCTGTGTGAGAAGATCCGGAACATGTCTACGAAGTGAACGCTCAGGTTTATTGTGCACCCCCCGCCGGACAATTTGGGGTCGAGCATCCATGTATTACCCACCTCGCGGTATCGATAGGGCCCCCCGACGCCGATGTATCGGAATGAAGCGTGGGTCACCGGGTCCTCCTCGGTCATGGCTTGGATCTTCTTGAATAGATCGCTGACCCGGAAGTTGAAGCCCGTGCCGGCGTGAAGACCCTTAGCCCTGGCGCGGTCCCGAATCGCCGACACCTGCTGAAAATTCAGCCCGTCCGGCTTCTCGATGACGAAGGGGATACCCTCGTCTATCAGCGCCGACGCGATCTCTGGCATATCGCAGTGCCGCCCAAAAGCGAATATGAAATCCGGCCGGACCTCGATCAGCTCTTGATAATCTGCAAAAGCCCTTGCCTCCAACTCCTGTCCCACCGTCTCCGCCACGGACAGATTCGGATCGCTGACGGCCACGATCCGGACGTTAGTTAAGCGCGCGGCTGGCTTGTAGTACAGGGGCGCATGCCAGTGGGAGACACCGATGAACCCTACACGCATCGCTACCCCTCCTTCTGATTACAGCGCTGCGCACGATTTCCGTTCAAGTGCCACGATGTCGTTGGTCCAGTCCTTGACACCCACAATCTGCGGAATCTCGGTGAGCCTCGCGGGGGTTTCCAGACTGTACCCACTCCCTATCCCAGGAGGGTACTGGAATTCGACTATGGGCAGATCGACTGCTTCAACAATCATTGCGAAGTGGCGGAACACCATTTCTGGCCGGAGCTGCGTACCCCGCATGAATAACGTTGGAGGAGACATCAGGATGCCGGCAGCACCTGCTGCCCTAGCATCCCGCGCAAGTGTCATAGCCTCACATGGTGCTGTCGGTGAGTATCCCGGCGATCCGTGGCACCCGATCCCCGACTTCATCTACAGCGGTGGCCAGGGCCCGCAGACGCTCCTCGCGGGTGGGCGAAGATACCTCGCAGCATGCCCATTACAGGTGATGGCCGTCACCCCTCTGACGGTCGCGAGCCAGGAGAGATGACGACGGTGTTCTGTCCCGTCGTTGGAATAGTCTGGGTTGAAGGGCAAGAGGTTAGCGGGAATGATTCCTCGACACTTCAGCATCGTTGCCATCTCTCGCTCGTTCCTCCTGTCCGCCCTGTCCCGACCATCAAGCCCCGCACCGCCGACGTGCTTCAGGATTCGCCAGCAAGCGCCATGGAGATCTGTCGGGCAGTCTCCAA
>Ga0156282_1048_pt1 | contig 24276 bp, 24 predicted proteins | sample RifCSPlowO2_12_FD_107931 | JGI IMG/M metagenome (GOLD analysis project Ga0156282, IMG submission 107931) | Betaproteobacteria bacterium RIFCSPLOWO2_12_FULL_62_13b
CGGCGGCCAAGAACGCCTGCTCCTTGGCCAGGATCTCCTCCGCGTGGTTCCAGCCGAACAGCAGTGCATAGTCCGGGTACCGCGCCGTGAACTCCTCGTACGGTCGGATGGGGATGTGGGCCCCCGGGCTGAATTTGCCCTGCTTGATGGGGGTCGTGTCGCTGATGTACTCGACGAGCTCGGGGGTGATGCCGCAGTAGTTGATCACCGTGGTGCTCTTGGAGGTGGCCGCGTAGCCTACCACCCGCTTCCCCTGCCCCCGAATCTCCCGCAACAGCCGTATCAACTCATCCCGCGAATGCTCCACGCTCCGGCGAAACCTGTCGTACGTCTCACGCCGGTCCAGGCACAGCGCCGCCTCCCGCGCCAGCCACTCCGACACGCGCGGGGAAACCGGGTGGGCGCCGGAGTGTCCAAAGACGTACCTCATCGAACCGCCGTGGACGGCTTGGGGCTGCACGTCCACCAGCTCCAGACCGTGCCGGCCGAACAGGTTCCGCAGCGACGTCAGGGAAAAGTAGAAGACGTGCTCGTCGTAAATCTGGTCGTAGGCCGTCTTCCCCAGGATGTCCCCGAGGTACGGGTCCTCGAAGATCAAGACACCCTGCGGCTTGAGCAGCTGCTTGATCCCGGCGGCCACCGAGTGCAGATCCGGGATGTGACACATCACGTTGGCCCCCAGGAACGTATCCACCTGACCATGCTCCCGGAGAATCTTTTCCGCCAGCCTCTCGTCGAAGAAACCGCAGAGGGTCTGAACACCCTGCCGCCGGGCAACTTCCGCGACGTTCGCCGATGGCTCTATGCCCAGATGCCGCACACCGGCCTTGGCAAAATGCCTGAGCATGATACCGTCGTTGCTCCCGATCTCCACTACGAAGGCGTCTGGGCGCAACGCGTGCGCGGTCATGACCACGTTGGCGAACTCCTCAAAGTGCTTTGCCATCCGAATAGAGGTTGAGGAGAAGAACGCGTACTGCTCGTGGAAGAGCCGGTCCAGCGGAACCAACTCCGCAAGCTGGACCATGGTGCAGGTGGGACAGAAGGCCACCCTCAGATCATAGAAATATTCGCGCTCGAACTCATCGGGCATCAGGAAACCGTTCGCAATCGGCATCCACCCCAACGCCATGAACGGATCCACACGAGATTGGCAAATGAGACAGTCCGTCATTTCTCCAGTATCCCAATGACCCTTCGCCCTATGTTGCGTACGACACACAATATCTTGCCGCGGATCCCTCGCCCTCTTTGCCTCTCGTGCCGCCTCCGAAACTCCGAGACGATCGTGTTCAACCGTGCCAACTCCAGCGTTTCGAGGAACAGCCGCATCCAGGGTGGCACAGCCAGATTCTCCTGAATGAACGCGGCCGCCCGCGAGCCTTCCGAGAACACGATCCCCAAGCCGTGATTGACTGGGACCAAAAAAAGCTGAAGGGGGGGGTCTGCATCCCTGACGAATTCCTCAACCGCCGTCAGCACCCCATTCTTTGCCCCGCCCTCCCATTCGGCATTGGCGAACGGATAATTGATCATTCCGGGCTCAAGGCCCGGCGACCACGGAGTCATTGCAGCCCGGGCGTAGGAATGTCGGGCCGCTGCCGGCAGGCTCTCTGGATCGTAGTACATGTCCCGCCTCGCGTACGGCCAGGATGCATTCGCGAAGAAGACCAGCGGGAAAGGAATACCCTGCCTTTGGGAAAGCTCTGCAATTTCCCGTAGATCGGTCAACACGCTATGGTAATTCAGATCCCCTTCCAGGAGGACGGCATCAATCCTCGCCTCCAGCCGGGGCAACGCCGCCTGACTCTTTTCGGCGAGGAGCGTAACCCGCCGAGAATCGCCCACTACCTCCCGCAACGCCTCCGTGACGATCGGCTCGATGACGATCAGGCTCCCGTCGCTTGCCGCGCAGTATGTCAACAAGAGGCGCGTGTGCGTACCTTTGTCAGCGCCGATCTCCAGCAGCGACTTGGCCTTGACCGTCTGCAACAGCGGACGGACGATGTCAATCCAGAACAGACCGAATCCAGTACGCCCGTCAATCCACCGCAGGAACGTGAGATCTTCCGCAGGCCGCGGGCTGAAAGCCGGTGAGAGGTATATCGGGGCGTCGGTCACTTCGACTGACCTCTCCCTGTTGCGCATTTAGCCTTGCCGTTGCCAAAGTGGGGAAACTGTCGAAGGTCCACATACTGGGTCCAGGAACTGTCAATAAGGAATCCGGACAGCTCCTCGATCTGGGTCTTCATCAGCCTCATCGAATCCTCGTCGGCGAGCCGCCGGGCAGCTTCCATCCAGAGCCGCCGTTCGCACTCGCCGTTCCATTCGCATATCTCCGTGTCTGTGAAACGGGGGCAGAAGTGGTACACCGCGCTTTCCATCACACAAAAGAAAAAATAGGCCACGACTTTCGCGGCCCTAATCTGCTGACCGCTCAGCCGCTCGAGCGAGTCAATCCGCCGCAAACGGGCGGCATACTCCCCTTCGTCCTTCGGCTCAATCGTGAAGCCCAGCCCATCGTATCCGCTTTCACCTCCGAGAATACACGGGATCCCAAGCGTGGAGTACTCCAGCCCGGCCGTGCCCACGCAGGTAAGGATCGCCTGAGCCAGATGGGGGATCGAACGGGCATTGAAATCAGCCTGCCGGTCCAGGAATCGTACGTTGTTGTACTTCACTTCCTGGAAGACGCGTTTCAGGTCCACATCCCTGGTAATGTAATGATCCGCTGCAGGGTGCTCTTTGAAGATCCAGTTTGCCGATTTCACTTCCCCCGCCAGTTCCAGCGTCCGGATGAACCAGTCGTAGTAGTCCTGGAAGATCATGGGTTTCGCGAAATGGGAATGCGGGTAGTCGTTGAACACGTGTAACATCACGAAGGCAATCGGCTTTTCGGGATCAAGACAATAGTCCTGGCAGAATGAGCGCCGGTCGTCGTAGATTCGCTTCGACGGATCGAAGGCCGCATCAACGGCCAGATGCCGGACTTGTTGGCTGAAGCGACGTTCGAGATACTCTTCGGCTTTGCGGAGGATTGTTCCATCATCCCTCTCCAGCATCAGCGCAAGATACCTCGGCTCGGGTTTGAGCGCGTAGGTTCCCACATCAGCTAGCCCTTGATACTTCTTGAGGAGGATCTGATGGGAGCCGATACGATTTATCACCTCGATGCCAGCCTGAAGCAGGTACCGGCCGAATACGGCTGACTGCAATCCGACGGTGTGAGCAAAGACCGCCGCCTGGAGGTTATACCTCTTGATGACATACCGGATGAACGACCGAAGGAAGTAGAAGCGTTGAAGGACGATGAAGGTCCGGTAGTCTATAGTGCTGATCGTGGCATACCCCTCTGCAAGGACAGCATCGTAGATCACGTCCCCGAAGCGGATGCCGTCAACCTGGAGATTCAGCAGGTCTCGCGGGCTCTGGATGCTCCGATACAATCGCACAGCCTGGAGCACGGCGATCAGGCGCATCCCGAGCCATCTCAGGCTTCGAAGATACACAAACGCGGCCCCCGGGTACGATTCCAGGATCATGGTGCTGACGCTATTCTTGAACCCGCTCGTGACGAAAAGTGGCCTCAAACCTTTCGCTCTTCCTGCGATCGTAGCGAAGGACGCGTCGCTCAGGAACAGGACCGGGTGTCCCTCGACCCGAACGAAGACATATCCTGAGCCTGCTTTGTCAACTGCACCACACTCGCCGTTCCAGAATGCCAGGTTCCGTTCGACAAAAGCAGCTTGTTCTGCGCTTAGCGGCACCGGAAAGATCCGGCTGTGAATGTGCTTGAGAGCCCGCTTCCCCCACCGAAACGCGTTGCGCAAGAGCATGGGCTGAAACCCCGCTAGGCCTCTTTTCATCCCGTGGCCTTTCCTGCCACGCAGATGTAATTCCCCTTATTGAAGACGCGCTCCCTTTCCTCCTCCGTGAAAGGCAGCACCGTCACGGGCGTGACCAACTCATGCAACACCTTCCAGCCGTGTCGTGTCACCTGGCTACGGGCCTGCGAGATCGTTGAGTACAGGTACACGTGATCTTCCTGGGCGATGTTGATGGCCATGGTCAAGAACAGCTTTCCTCGGGGATGCAGCACCGTGTGCAAGCGAGCCAGCGCGGCCTCCGGCTTCTCCAGGTGTTCCAAGATCTCGCACAGGACTACCTTCCCGAATGAGTCCTGGTATCTCTCCAAACCGTCACCCTTTTCCAGCGGGAACTGCCCACACCTCAGACACTCGGCGGAATACCCAAAAAACGACAGAAGATCCGCAGCGTATTGCACCGACTCCCTCGACGCGTCAAACGCGACGACCTCCCAGCCCACGAGATAATCGTAGGCCAGCTTGATCTCGTATCCCGTGCCGACCCCGACCGCCAGCAGGCGTCTCGGCCCTTCCGTGGGGCCTTCCAGAAACCGCACGAGCTGCTGCAAGATCTCGAAGCGATGATACGTCGTCACGAACGAGAGCAGAAGCGACGCGTTGTACCTCCCACGGCCAACCGGCTGGACATCTGCGTAGCGCGAAACCGGATAGCTTCCTGTCTCTTCAAACCGCCGCTGCAACTCGATCAGCTCCTGGCTGCGCTCTGCATAGAGCCTGAAGGGATCCTCGCCCTTCCGGTGGTCCAGGAATCTCAGGATCTCCCCGGCGTACGGCAGAACCGCATCGCCCTTCATGGCTTTCAAGGCCTGAAGGGACACAAAGATGGTTGGGTCCTGCTTCCGATAATACTCAAAGAGGTCCGCGTACGTAACCACTAGTCCGCAGTCTCTCCTGAGGCCCATTCGATGCCCACATGCTCGGGGCGCGGATACGGGCGGGCAAATCTCCAAGAGAAGCAGTTCGAGCGCTCGTCGTATTCCAGCCCGGATCGTTTCCAGAACTCCAAGCAGGGCTTGTTCTTGGCAGTTGGCAGGTAGTAGGCCTGCACCTCCTTCAAACCCACCGATTCCGCATGCTGAAGTGCGGTGAAAAGCATGGCCTCCTCGACACCTCGGCCCATAACCCTGCAGGACAGCACGAAATCCACGACTCTTCCCGTCGCGTGTTCAATCTCCAGGCTGAGGATGCCAACCAAGCCCGTGTCGCCGAACCTATCTGAGGCCCGGTATGTCCACACCCGCCTACCCGAGTCCTGCCCCCACGACAGCAGCTCCCCCTCGGTCAGGCGCCTGGTCGTGAGGTTCAGTTGATTCGTCTTGTTGAGAAGCTGGGCCGCCCTTTGGAGGTTTGCCTCGGTCAGGGCTTCTATCCTGACTCGGATTCCCAGGGTCCGCAGCCACCCCTCGACCGAGCCGCCCTGGATTCTCGCCTCCCGCCGCCTCCGCTCCGAGGTGTACATCGCCACCCGTGACAGATCCTCCTGGCTCACCGCCCGCGAATCGAAGCAACGCAAGCCAAGCAGCGTCTTGGCGTATAGCATCGCGTCCTCTGGCCACTCAGGGACGAGGACATCCGTCAGGCTTTCCCTGACTCGCGCCCGTTCCACCGGATCATCATCAATGAAAACCGCCGATTCCAGGCCAAGGTTCAATTCCGCCACCAAGTCCGCGATGTTCTCTGCCTTGTCCCCCCAGTTGATCCGCCAGCCGGCAAAATCCTTGAGTCGCAGGACCATCTCCGGATGCTTTTCTATGGCCTCTAATGCCACCGCCTCCTCGTTCTTGCTGGCAACGGCCAACAGGATTCCGCGTCGTGTCAATGCCCTGAGCATCTTCTGGAAGTCCAGGTATGCCTCTCCGATATGATCGTGACCTCCCAAGCGCAGATTCTCCCACCCCAGATCGCCGACGATTCCTCCCCATAGCGTATTGTCCAGGTCGAGGACGATCAGCTTCCTGCTCGCACCCCGCATGGCCCATACTGCAGCCTTGATATCCTTCGCAGCCTCTATGAACACGTCGTTTCCAAAGGGAATCTTGGCGGTGTACCAGAGTTTTGGCTCAAACGCCCGAGCGCCTACGGCCTCAACCCACTTGGAGGCGTCGAGCACGTAGATGTTCGAGGCCTGGTGCAGCCGATCGGCTAGGCGGAGATTCATCCGCATCAAGGCATCCCTGACGCCCAATCCGGCCTTCATGTCCAGCAGGCCGAATCCCCTGTGGTGCGACGGCGCATTCCAGGAAGGGACAAGAATGAAGCCGGCCCGCTCGCGGGCGCCGAGCACCGCCGCTGCAAACTCGTCCACTTCGCTGAAGATGGCCCCGAGCTCGACCTGTTCATACTGCATGAGTCGCTCGAACGAGGGAACCACTCCTCCCGGTCGAGTCCAGACAACGAGGACGTCGGGTTTCGGCTCCCACGAAGCCGAATGTGCCGACATCAGGCTGACAATAACCTGTCCATAAGGAGCAACCACCGGCTCGAGAACAGGTGGTTCGGCGTCGTTCCGGAGATAGGCCGCCAGATTGGCCACGTTGAAATCGGAGATCAGGACGGCTTTCAGTGCCTGCGCGCTCATGATACCTTCTGCTTCTCGGCCAAGAGCAGACGAACGTACCCTGCCAGGGTGCGAATGTCTTTCAGCGTCGCATTGGGGTTGGAGAAGACCCGCTCATCGAACAGTGTGATGACAGCTCCAAACCTACCCTCCACCTGCCGCTCCACCGCCAGGAGAAGATTCACCAGGCCCAGGGAATCCAAGGGGCTCGAGTCTCCCCGCAAGGCGACCCCAGGAGCCTTCTTCATCTGTTTGCCCGAAGGCAAGAGCAAGTTTGCCTCGTCAACGGCACTATAGACCGCGTCCAGAACCCGTTGGTCGTCGGACATCGTCCCTTCTCTTTCCTCCCGTTTTTGAGCAGGCTACCCCTTGTCAAGAATCGCCTGCGCCTCCTGAGACTCCATCCCGTCGCCGGCATCCGTTGAGGCCTTGTACTCGCTTCGAAGAAGCCCGAGGAGATAGACGTCCACATAGCGGCCGTGCTTGTACACATGCTCTCGCCGACGACCCTCATCCTGAAACCCAAACCGCCGCTTCATGAACACGCCCCAATCGGTCAGGGACTCGAGATAGCCGACGCGGACCTTGTGGAGATTCAAGGCATAGAAGGCATGCTCGATCATCAGCTTGAGGGCCTCCTGGGCATACACAAGCTGCCGGTATTTGGCCTCGCCGATGATCATAGATATTTCCGCATTCCTGTTGATCCAATTGATAGATTGCAAGCTGATGACACCGGCGATTCGCTCCTCGCCATTCGGAACAATGCCGAGCTGGATCTTGGTAGTATCCCTCTCAATGCCTCCGAAGAACTCCATCTGTCGGTCCCGGGAATTGGGGAAGTAGTGTTTTTGGAGGTGATACGTTGTTTCCTCATCGTTGAACCAGCCGTACCAGTTGCTGTTCGACACATCGTCCTTCCCCAGAACTTTCAGGACGAGGTGTTGTCCCTTGATGAAGACGTCGTTGCCGCTCAGTGCCATCCGTCAATCCTCTGGAGATCGAAGAGTCCCCGCCTGGCTCGGGACCGACATTCGAGACCCGCTCGCCCCACCGACATATTGCCTGAGAAATGGGAACTGCCGGAAGTCCACGTACTGTGTCCAGATCGGATCGCTCACGAACCGACCCAACTCCTCCGCCTGGGTTTTCATCCGCCCGACATGCTCCAGACTCCTGAACTGGGCTGCTGCCTCCTTCCAGAGGCGGGCAGTCAGCGACGCGTTCCACTCCGAAACCTGCACATCGGTGAATTTCGGACAGAAATGATACCGTGCGCTCTCCATGACACAGAAATAGAAGTAGGCGGCCAGCTTCGCACGGACGACCTGCTCTGCCGTGAGTCGCGGAAGCATCCAAATTTGCCGCAGGCACGCCTCATAGGCTTTAGGCGTCTCCGGCTCGATCGTGAAGCCAAGGCCGCTGTACCCGCTCTCCCCGCCCAATATGCAGGGGATGCCGAAGGTCGCATATTCCAGCCCTGCTGTGCCGACGCAGGTCACAATGGCGTGTGCCAGGTGGGGGATGGAGCGCGCGTTGAAATCTGCGGTCGCCGGTAGGAACCGGACATGTAGATCGTTCACGCCTGCAAAGACCCGGTGGAGATCCACGTCTTCCGTGATGTAGTACGGGGCCGCCGGGTGCTCCTTGAACACCCAGTTGACCTCGGGGATCTCCTGGGCGATCTCCAGCGTCCGCCGGAACCACCAGTAGTAGTCCTGGAAGAGCATCGGCTTCGCGAAGTGGGAGTGGGGATAGTCATTGAACGCGTGCAACATGACAAAGACGATGGGTCGACCGGGCGGCAGCTTGAAGGCGGCGCAGAAGGGTTCCGGGCTCGTGTAAACGGTCTTTGCCGCGTTGAACGCCAGAGCCACCGTTGGGTGCTCGACCTGCTGGCTGAACCGCCGCTCCAGGTATTCCTCGGCCCGGCGCCGGATCGTTCCATCATCGCCCTCCAGCATCAGCCGGAAATATCCGGGCTCAGGCTTGACCGGGTACACCCCAACGTCCTGCAGCCCCCGATAGCGCTTGATCAACACCTGATGGGACCCGACCCGCCACAATACCTCGATCCCCTGGGACAGCAGGTACCGGCTCAGTGTGCCGCCTTGGAGGCCGATCGTGTGCGCGAACACCGATGTCCGGATATCGTACTGGCGAAGCAGGCGTATAATGAATCCCCGCAGGAAGTAGAACCGCCTGAGGACGTCCCACACCCGTCTGTCCACCCGGTCCAATGTCGCATACCCACCTGCCAGCACCTCGTCGTACACGATATCGCCGAACTTGATCCCATCCTCGTGGAAGGCGAGGACATCGGCAGGCGAACTCAGCCGTGCATACGCCTTCGGGGCCCGCAGGCAGGCCACTGCCTGCTGCCAGGGATGCCGCCAGCCGTTCAGATATACGATGGTGGCCACTGGGTAGGACGCAAGCAGTTGAGTCCCCGCACCGCCCGACGTCTCGGTGGTCAGGAATAGAAGCTTCAGGAATCTCGCGCACGCCACGATTGAGGCGAAGGAGGCATCGCTGAGCTTGATCACCGGGTGGCCTCCCACGGGCACCAGCACATAGCCATCCCGGCGCCCAATCCGACGCTCCCGCGCCAACTCCCCCCAGAATGCCGCATTGCCTTCGCAAAACTCGCTCTCTTCAATCGAGAGAGGGATGGAAACGAGTCTCCGGTAAAGGCCCTGGGTCACAGTCTGGATTATTCGCCAGGTTTTCCAAAAGATGTAAGAGGCCGTGGTCATGACCCTTCTTCCGCACGTCTCGCTTCAGCCGGATTGGCCCTGTGGAACCGCTGAAGGAACTCGTCGCGCAGCAGGCCGTATTCCACAATATCCACATACCGACCCAATTTGAATGCCTCTTGCCTTCTCCGTCCCTCTTCCACCATGCCGAGGTACTGGGCGATCCGACGAAAACCGGCATTATCCTCAAATGTCCCGGAGAAAATGCGATGCAGATTCAAAGTCACGAACCCGTGTTCACAAATCAGGAGTGCGGCCTCCCTGCCGTATCCCTTGCCCCAGGCAGCCTTGTCCCCGACTATGATCGTCAACGCTGCCGTGCGATTGAAGTAGTTGATGTTATCCAGCGCAATATTCCCGATGTGCGCCCCGTCTTCCTTCCGAGCGATCGCCAGGACCAACCGGCAATCCGTCCCCTGGTTCTCCCGAATGTACGCCAGAGCTTGCTCCTGGGAATAGGGGAATACGTGGTGACTGTTCCCCCGGCATACCTCCTCATCGTTGAACCATGAGGGGTAGGGTCCCTGCGCGTCTGACTCCCGAAGGCGGCGGAGATAGACCTTTTCACCCGAGAGAAACGGGACGTCAGACATCACTTTCCCCCGCAGGTTCATCCGGGTACAGTCGCCGGACACGTTCTGCCAGCTCGCTACATACTCGGAGGGCCTCCAGTGCCGTTTCCCCGTTCGACCGAACGCGGCCCCCCGTCCGGAGGGCCTGGATGATTTCCTCAAGTGCCAGCCGCATGGCGGTCGGTGCGCCCCTTCGCTGGATCGTCGGGCGCTCCCGCAACTCCCCCACTTGGTCCTGACCAGTGGCATCTTCTCGGGGAAACCACTCGAGCCGCCGGCCGAAGTTCGCGAGACTGACCCGCCCTTTCGTGCCGAAGATCTCCATCTCGAAGACGGAATAACGTCGGGAGTCGATTCCCATGAGATAGACGGGCACGCCGCCCATCATGAGCAAGGCATCCACCGTCGGATCAGTCGGGACGAAGTCGGATGTTTTCCCTGTCACCTGCAGTTTCTGGGGAGCACCAAGCCAGTCCAGAAGCAGGTCTATGGCATGGGACCCGTTATGGAGAACGCCTTTGCCATAGTACACGACCACTTTCTGCAGATCCCCCAGCTTTCCTTCCTGTAGAGCCTGCTTGAACCGCCCGATGAGGCGGTCCCACCGCCTCTGGTAGTTCACCGCAAGCACGATGCCCCTCCGCCGATAGGCGGAAACTACGCGCTCCGCGGTCGGGACGTCCGTCCCCAGAGGTTTCTCGCACCAGACAGCCCTGACGCTGGGACATTCGAGGCATTCCTCCAGGATATTGAGGTGCGTCTCGTCGGGCGTGCAGATGCTGACGAGGTCCGGATGCTCGGCTCGGAGCATGACGCGGCTGCTGCGATACACATCCGGGACCCTCCACTTCCGCGCGAACTCCCGAGCCCGCGCGAGGTCCCGTTCCGCGACTGCAACCAGCCTGGTCGCAGGATTTTGCCAATAGGCCTGAGCATGACTGCGAACACCATCGCTTCTCCCCGGGCGGTCATATCGCCCGGCTATGAATCCGCAACCGATGATCGCTGCCCGCAACACCTCTTTGCCACTCGCCCTTGGAGCACCCTTCCGCATGCTTGTTACCCGATCCGACAGGACATTGCGCCGGCATGACATCTCTAATCAATTCGAATTTCGAAATTGCTCTTAGACGGAGGCCATGATCTTGTCCACCGCCTCGATGATCTGCTTCATGTCATCCATCGTATGTGGCAATCTCACGACATCCGTGGAGATCAACTCCCGGTCGTGCAGCCGCTCGGCGTTCGGACAGGCACCTTTGAAGTAGTTTGTCTGGATATCGCGATTCTCCGGCGCGGCGAACGGATACCCGTGCTTGAATGCCAGCTTGCGCTGGTACACGGGCTGAAGGTACAGAGGAGCTACGTAGCCCTGGCCCAACCGTATCCCCTCGGCCCGTAGCGCGGCTACGAGGTCCTCCCGTGCCATGCCCAGCCCCTCGGCCAGATACCGAAAAGTGAATGAGTAGGCAGTGCTGACGCATTCTTCCGGCTTCGTGCACGCGCAGGTCCCCCGGGTCTTCTCGGCGCACCGGACCATTGGAAGAAAGCACGGATAGCGGGAGAGCCCGTTCATCAGGTAATCCGCATACTCGATGCGGGTCTGGTTGAACCGGTCAAGCTTCTTGAACTGCTCGATGCCGATGGCGGCCTGGAGTTCGGTCAACCGGTAGTTGAAGCCCACCATGTTCGTGATGTCCTCGTACTGGGCCGCCCCGACAACCGCCTCACCATGGTTGCGGATCAGCGCCAGGCGGTAGTGGAGGTCCGGGTCGTTGGTCGTGCAGACCCCACCCTCCCCCGTCTGAATGGTCTTGTTCACGTTCAGGCTGAACACCCCGATGTCGCCGATTGTCCCCACGTAGCGTCCCTGATACTTGGCGCCGTGGGCTTGGGCGCAATCCTCGATCACCTTCAGCCCGTGCTTCCTCGCCAGCGTCATGATGCGATCCATGTCGGCCGGCGTCCCGAACTGGTGGACAACGACGATCCCCCGGGTGCGTGGCGTGATGTGTGCCTCGATGGAGTCCGGGTCCACGCAGCCCGTTTCGAACTGGACGTCGGCGAAGATCGGGATGGCCCCGTACACAAGCGTACACACGGCGCTGGCCGACATCGTGTACGGCGAGACGATCACCTCATCGCCGAAGCCGAGCCTCAAAGCCCCGATGGCGGCGTACAGGCCGGACGTGGCACTGTTCATGCTGATGGCATACCGACAGCCATAGTATTTGCACCAGGCTTCTTCTAACTCCAGGACCTTGGGCCCTCCCCAGAAGCTGAAGGGAGCCTTGGCTTCGTGCACCCCTTCGAAGCAGGAGAGGCGTCCTCCCTCCAGCACCTCAAGAACCGCCCGCCTCTCCTCCTCCCCCACGGTGAGATGCTCCGCCCACGGCGCGGTGCGCACCGGTGGGCCCCCATTGATCGCCAGAGACGGATCCTGTGATGGGAACATATGCCTCGTCCTATCAGCTATCTTCTCGAAAGGCCTTCCAGCGACGTTCGACGCCTCGATTCACCTCCGCCAGCATGGGGTTCGCCTTCAAGAACTCGATGACGTGCAGCAGCGAGAAGTAGGGATTGGAAGGATACAGCGCCTCATAGATAGCGGACACAACCTTGAAGTCCTCGGCGGTATCCACCTCAAGGTGCAAATCCGGATGGCGATACCAGGGTGGAGCTTCCACGTTCAAGATCCTGTAGCGATCCTTCCGGCGCTTAATATTCATTGATACGAGTTCGCGATCTTCAGGTTGGGTAATCACGCTCTGTACGTCGTAAAGGACGTTTGCTGGATACACGTTTACATCCAAACCCGGTGGAAATGTCGTCTTCATTCCGGTACACACACAGTCATACCTGCTTTGATGCTTCAGGTAGATGCCAATTATCGAATCGATTGTGGCCGGATCGGGTAAGGGACAATCGCCGTAAAACTCCACCTGGAGATCAACCTCAAAATGCCTCAGGGTCTCTACAATGCGATCCAGAACCCTCTCTTCGCTGCCGCGGAAGCAGGCGACACCAAGGCGGTGGGCGAGCCCTTCAATCGCGTCGTCTTTGGGGTTCGTCGTTGTTGCGATAATAACCTCATCGAGGAGCAAGGACCTCCGAATGCGCTCGACCTGAAGCGCCAACATGGGTTTCCCCAGGATGGGCAGGAGCACCTTGTTTGGCAGGCGCGAGGAACCCATTCGCGCCTGAATGGTTGCCGCGATCTTCATCTCGCCTTCCCGAGCTTGAGGACGAGGTCGGCCGCCCGCTCGGCCGCATCGAGCCGGATGAACGGAAGGTCTTTCGGCCGCTCCACCTGGGCAGACGCGGCGGAGAGGCTCCGCATCAGCCAAGTCTTGAGTTCCGCGCACGTCCTCAGCGCCGCCGCCACGCCGAAGCAGACGGCGGCGCAGCGGTCCTCGCCGATCAGATTGGGCTGGTAGGAGGCGACGTGACGGCCCAGCAGGGCGGCTTCCAGAAGCGCCATGGACCGCATCCCGATAACCACGTCGCTTTCCATCAGGAGCGGCCAGAGATCGCCGCCTTTGAGCTGCCTCCAGATCAGGAGCGGGCCTGCCTGGCTCTCCATGGGATGCATATCGTCGGAGGGATGGAGCCTTTCGAGCAGAATGGTCGGATGCCCCACCTCCTGGAGTACCGTGAGCAGATCCCGGCGGACCGTCTCTTCGGTGAATCCCAGAAACGGTCCGAGGCGCCCCCCCTCGCCGGGAGTGGAACCATTGTCGCGGGCGAGCGTTTCGGAAATGAAGGTCACCCGCTTCCATCCCGGCAACTTTCGGAACAGATCGGCCTCAACATCTGGCCGCCGATCCGCGTAGTGGCATGCCAGAAACGAGAGAATGGGGCTTCCCGTGACCCGCAGCCGCTCCGCGGGGATTCCCTCTGCTACGGCCGCCGCGGAGCACCCGTCATCCATCACCACGACGAGATCGGGCAGGTACTCCAAATGCCCTCCCTCGTCGGCGAAGCGGCGCCGGTACCCGTACCGTTCGTCTACCACGCTCAGCGTCGGGATGCCGTGCTTCCGGCCGTGCACGACCAACTCCCGCTCGAGGCTTGCGCGCGCCGTCGTCCCCGCCAAGATCACATCTGGCCTGCTCGCCACCGCCTCCTCGACGGGCTGACCATGCAACGCTGCCGCGACCTTCCCCCACCCCACCTCGGGCAATGCCATGTTGGCGAGGGCGAGGACCTCAGTCGGCAGAAGGGCATGCAGATCCACACCCCGATTGCCCAAGCACGCCAGCACGGGCACGACGGCCTTGGCCGATCCCGCCTCGCTGGCGACTGCCAGAACCCTGAGCCTGCTCCGCTCCGATACAGATCGGGTTACCATCGATGCCACCCGTCGAGACCGAAATGATAGCCTACTGTCCGAAATTAGATCATGGCTCCCGACGTGTCGTGGAGGCCCCCACGCCTGTACTGTCCATCGCGCCGCATGACTTTCCAGCGCGCGAGAGGAACTCGCCGTGTCTGATCCTCCTATCTGAACCCATGCATCCTGATCTGCGGCATTTTTTCTACCTTCCGCACAAGTCGCCCAAATGGAACTCGGGCTTGTATCTTTGACGCGCCCACACGATCGGTTCCATACCTCGCAAACACATCATCTCGCAAGGCGCGCTGTTTCTCATCGAAATAGAACCTGAATCTGTATTCCCTGTCCTTTCCCCTGAACTGTTGCAGGCTCTTCCCGTCCTTGCTGTCTACCCATTCCATAATGTCATAGTCCAGTTCAACAAACATGTCCTCGGAGCTCCCTGCCGAATCGAATACACCCTTCAGTCGCGCTCCGATATAATCCCTTAAGGAATTCATGCCCTGTTCCGATCCTTCTTCCCGGCTGCCCTCTCCTCGCAGTTTCCCGCGCTCCAGGAGACTCCTCGCACAAGCAAAAACGTACCCAACCCAGGCTTCATGCTCCCCGACGAGCATACCCGTATGCTTGAAGAGGACATTGCCCCCTATTTCGCCGGTCTCCAGCGCCTGGTAGTGATTCGTCTCCGAATAGAAGTCCACAAGTCCTCCCTCTGTTCCAAATAGTTCGCCCCTTGTGTCCTGAACAAAGGAGTCAAAGCATTCCCTAATCTGTCTCGAGGCGTGCTGAATGTTGTTCAATACCTCCAAGACAAGCGCATAGCTTGTTATGCCATTCTCACTGAGAAATCTGAAGAGTTCCTTGAACACTGCCCTATTGTATAGGGTTTCCAGGACCAGGACCAACTTCCGTATCTCCAGGTACTCCCGAAACGTCATCGAGGCAGTCGCGACGGCCACTTCTTCGACGTCGAATACCTTCCTCCCGCCATAAATGCCAAAATCGTAGGGGATAAGCCGGTAGAAGCTGTTTCCTTCGTAGCCGTATCTCTTCCTGTACTCGGGATCTTTGTACACGGTGCCGTAGTTAAGCTGTAGCGTGTGGGTCGTCAGCTTCTTTGCCCCGCACGCCAGCAGTTCCTCAATACCTTTCAGGTACGAAGCGTATGTCTCGCCGGGCAAAGGAACAATGAGCGCGGTGACCTGGGGGATTCCCTTTTCCTCGGCTCGATCGGCCATTTCTTGGTAGGCCCCCAGGCTTATGTTGCTCCGCTCGACATTTCTGAGGGTTGTCTCGTCCATCGATTGCACCGCCATAGTAAATGTCGTCGTTTCCCCGAACATTTCTATGTTTTGCATCACTCGGGAGACATTGTTCTTCCCTGTGGTCATAAGAATGTTCACAGGCCACTTGTACGTGTCCTGACACTCCTTGATGGCGTCCGCTACACCCTTGTCGCGCCGAAACATTCCGAAGTTCAGGTCGCACACCGTCAGCTCATTAATGCCGGTCGGCAGGATTCGCTTCGTGATGTACCGCAATTCTTCCCTCACGTATTGGTCTGAAAAGAAGGCCATTTTGTTGTAATAGTCATTCGAGCTGTTACAGAAGTCACAGCTAAAGGGGCAGCCCCTCGAGGTTTCGATCATCGGCGCAAGTCTGCCGTCAAAGAACTGATCCATGAGCCCAGCAACATAAGGAGAGGGGATTTGATCGAGGTCCCTCATCCTGGGGAGCAGATCGCCAACAACCAGACAATCGCTCTCCCGGCTGAGAAACACGCAGCCCGGCAAGGACTGCGCGCTCCAAAGCCGGAAGTCACTAGCTATGCCCAGAAGCCTCTCCAGAAATGCGCAAAAAGCGACTTCTCCTTCAAATGTGCAGTAGATATCGGTGAACTTGTGGTGACGCATGTACTGTTCCTGCTGATCCCGATTCAAGGGAAAGTTGTAGCCACCACGAATCGTGATGACGTTGGGGTTATAGGCCTTGGCTACATCGCAGGCCCATTCAGCCAAACTGTTGTTCCAATTAAACGTGGTGCATCCCACGACGTCATACTTCTCTCGCTGAACCGCATGTAGGAACCTATCGGGATACTTGAAAAGCTGTATATCGATGTCCGAGCCAAATTGCTTGAGCGCGTAAGAAGCCAAGAGGCCGATGCCCAGCGGCATTTTGTCCGTGGCGAGGCCTCTTCCCATGTGGGTCAGATCAGCTAGGAAAACCCTCAAGGCCCTCTTCTTGTGATTCATGACACCCCTCCCATATCTAAGCTCAGCAATAGTGCAAGCCCTGCAGGTGAAGCATCGTACCAGTACTCGCCTTGGCATTGCACTTTGCCGCACCAGTCTTAACCCGCTTCACGGCTGCATTCCTCGTTCCTATGCCGACGAATCGGTACCCGAAAAGTGGCGATCCAAGCTCTGATATACGCTGCAAAGGATGTCCGGATCACGGTAGTATTCAACGGTCACGTACGCCACAGGAGCCCCCGCAGCGAGGACTTCCTCGACGATCCAGAGATCGCGCTCCGTGGGAACCTCATGCAGATCCTCGACAATGCCGTCCAGCAGTCCGGCGTGGCTCAGTTGGATCTCCAGGACCAGCTCCAGAGGCATATCCCGGATGTACTTCATCGGATCGCCATACTGCAAGTAATGCGCGGTGACCACTGCATGGCCAACGGCGAGCAGCAACCGCACGCCGGCGGCCTTGACCACACACGAGACGAACTCCGGCTCGCAGGTCCGCTCGTCCGCTCCGGTCGGGAAGTAGTTGTTGTTTTCGGCCTGGATCTCCCCGGGCTACTGGCTGCGCAGCCATTCTACGTTCCGTACCGCTCGTCAACGATAGCCACCGTGCGGATCCCATAGAAGTGCGCGGCCAGCCGGAACATGCGTTCGGGACTGTCCCTTGCCGTCGTCCCCAACAGACAGGCATCCGGCTGGAACGCCTTCAGTAACACCTCAGCCCGTTGCTCCACACCATCCGGCTCAAGGTGCGGGGTGACAGAGGAACCTCCCATCACCCCTGCTGGATGAGATGGCGCACCACGTCCGGCAGGAATCCTTTGATCGTGGCGCCCGCCGCAGCCACAGGCACCAAAAAAAGGGGGCCATGGCCTTCCTCGATCTCGCCTCACTCGCAATTGCCAGGACTTTCCTGCCGGTCATTTGGTAGTCGTGAAGCTCGAAATTGCCCATGGTTTCGGCCCTAGATCCGGGCAATGAGGAGGGCGCGGATCCATAGATCCTCCTTATACAGCTTGTGCTCGAATGTTTCGAGGACCGTCATCTCGGCGAAGTATGGAAGCAACTCTTCCAGATTCGTGAAATGCTCCGTCCCGTACCTTTGCTTCCCTGGGGCGTAAAATGTCATCATGTGGAAAAGCAAGCCACCCGCGAAGTGCCGTTTAAGCATCACCAGCACATCGCGGAAGATCTCCAGAATCCACCACGTGACGCCACACATGCAGAGCGCCGTGGGCCGAAAGTCTGCAAACCGACCGACCTCGGCGGCAGACGCCACCTCGAACCTACACTCCGGATACCGTTCCCGAGCCTGGGCGATCGCGGTCGCGGACACGTCCATCCCGAGCACCTCGGCGCCGGCCTCTCTTCGCATGAGGTCGGCGAATGCCCCGTTCCCACACCCGATATCCAATACCCGCCGGACGGGAAGCTCCGCAAGTTGCAGAAGGATAATTCGCTTGAGGGCTGACCGTTTGGCGTCGGTCGTTTGCAGCCAGGGATCATCACACTCGCGATAGATGGCCTCGATGTTTCCGACGAACGTCCCATCTGGACGAATGAAGTGGCGCCGGTAGATTTCATCCGAGCGATCAGGTAGAGGATCTTCGGTTTCCACACGCATGCTCCTTCAAGACTGCCGCCGAAAAGGTAGCTGGGCGATTCGCCAGAGAATGAAGCGCTTGAAAGGCGAGCGGGAAGCCTCAATGCGTTGCAGCCAGGGATCCTCGCATTCCCGGTACATCGCATCGAAGTCACCAACGTAGGTCCCATCGGGACGCACGAAGTATTCCCGGCTGACCGCCTTCCACTGCTCGGCTAGGTCTTCAGTCATGTTCCCCGCAGATCGAGAGAGATCCGCTGGCACCCGCAACACCACCGCGGGCATCAGCCGCGGCGGCCCGCCAGTCCGAAACGCCAGCGATCCAGGGAGTGGTAAACGCTGCACAGGATGTCCGCATGTCGGTAGTATTCGACGCTCAGGAATTCCACGGGCGCCCTGGCCGCGAGGATTTCCTCGACCAAGCGCAGGTCTTGGTCCGTGGGAGCCTCGTGCAGATCCTCGACGACGCCATTCAGGCTCCCGGCATGGCTAAGCTGGATTCCCCGGACCACGTCTAGCGGGAGTTGCGAGATGTACTCCATAGGGCTCCGATACTGCAAGTAATGTGCGCTGACCAGCGCGTGGCCCACGTCTAGAAGCAAGCTCACCCGCGCGGCCCGGACCACGAGGGAAATAAATTCCGGCTCACACGTGCGCTCGTATGCTCCGGTCGGGAAGTAGTTGTTGTTTTCGGCCTGGATCTCCCCGGGGTACTGGCTGCGCAGCCATTCTACGTTCCGTACCGCGCGATCAAGGTATTCCTCATCCGAAATGGGCGCCGAGATCGGGACCGCCCGCGGGAAGCTGTTTCGTGAACGGCCGGTCACCCGCTCGCAGTTCGGGCCGATGTCGCATGAGAATGCGGCGTATTTCCCCGACCGCAGAGCTGCGATGCATCCCGAACCCTCCATCTGCCCGCGGAATCCCACATCCGCGATCCGGTACGAGGACTCCAGGAAGTGCGTCTTTCCCGGGTAGAATTCCTCGCTTGGCCCCTTGAAGCTCACGGCATCAACCAGGGGCAGAAGTGTCTCGGATCGCGATCGAAAGGCCTCGGTTACCGGCACGCAGAGTCGCATGGTATTCAGGACGCTCTACTCCACCCGACAGCCGGCACCTGCTGGAGGCTGGAAGGCGCCGTCGGCCGGAATCAGCAGGTTGGACGAGTCGGTCATCATGAGCCTCGGACGGACCATCGACCGTCCTGCATCCCGAAGGCGGAGCGCTTAACCGGAATACTTCTTGCGTCCCTCCCGCAGCAACCGGAACTCCTCATCCGAGACCCGCTGGAAATCGGCGGACTCGAAGGCCGAGGGGATCCGACCTCGTACAGCCGGACGCTCCCCGGAGAGCTTCTCGACGGCGTCCAGTACCTTCGCCACCGATCGCTGGGGCGCCTGGCAGAATCCCAGGTAGTTCGACCGGACGATGCGCTCCGGCGGCACCTGTTCCAACGCCCGTTCGATTTCACGATTCGTATAATAAAGCTGCCCTCCGATCTGCTCCCACCACGGCAGGTGGCGAAGCTCGAAATACTCCCTCGGTTTCATGGACAGCCACTGTTCCCGACTGTCCAGATGCTTCTTCCGAAGCATGAGGATGGACTGGGCGGCGAAGATCGGCTCCCGTTCGGTCACCAGGAATATCGACTTGGGGAACAGGTCCGCCAGGAAATTGATCTGAAAGCTGCACCACGTCTCGTTCTTGAAGAGCATCGGCGCGCCGAATGCTTCCTCCATCGCCGCGACCGCCCGACGTAGTCCGGCGCGATCCACCCGCTGGAGCTCCTCGTCAGTCAGCTTGTTGACCTCGACCCCGACGTCGAACCAGCGATTCCAGAAGTACCCGAATTCGTGCGGCTCGGCCCAGCCCTGCGTGACGCCATACTCGGAGTGGTAACCCGACTCGACCGCTCCCGGGATGATTTTCAGAGCTTGCTGCAAGACGATACCCAACTTTGGCGCCATCCAGAACCTGGCGATGAAGTTACTGATGTAGCCAAATGCCCCCGAAGATGAGAGCACCTGGCTCGTCAGGGTCGACCCGCTGCGCGGTACCCCGACGAAAAAGACGGTAGGCTTCCGTGGTTCCTCGGCGACAGACTCGAGCTTGTCTTCCACGCCCCGAAGCAATTCGTTGACGGAGGCCAACAGCCGTTCTTGCTCCGGGTCTTTTCTCAGCTCGCTTATCGCCTGCTCTGTCTCCATCGAGTCTCCTTCCTTTGCCTCTGTTGGTCCCGGAGTCAGCGCCACCCCCCTGGCCGCAGCCATCGTCCCGATGGGCGAACCTTCGGAGCTAGCAGACTCCGCGGGATTTCAAAGCGGCTTGCAGGCAAGTCGCCGACGTCAGCTCCGGAATCTCCGCCGTCGAGAAGCGGATCCCAAAGACCGCCTCGATCTCCAAGATCAGCCTCAGGTGCCCAAGAGAGTCCCATTCCCCCGTGTTCTCCTGACTCGTCGCTGGGGTGATCCCCTCGGTCGTCCGCCCCAGAATGCGGCTCATAGCATCCACGAGGCGCTTATCGAGCATTGCCCTTCTCCCCGACGAAGGCAACCTGAAACCAGTCAGGCACCCCGACCCGCTGACAGGTCAAATCCAGCGCCCACAACCGATGCTCGCCGCGGTTTTCGACGAATTCAAACCCCAGGCGCGGATACAGCTCGGCCACAGGGGTGTTCTTGGCCGTCGGTCTGTACTCCCCCATCAACTTTCTTGCCCCATGCCGGTCCAACGCCTGACACGCGAAGCCTAGGAACGCATCCTCCACCGCCAGACCCATGACGCGACAACTCAACAGAAACGTGTCTACCTGCCAGGTTCCTCCTGTTTGGTGGTGCAAGATCAGGACCCCTACGATCCCATTGCTTCCGAAGCGATCCGTCAACTCCAGCCGGTAAACCAGATACTCCGGGTTGGTCGCGAGAGCGCTGACCTCGGCCTCCGTGTAGCGCCGACTCGTCACGTTGAACTGGTTGGTCTTCTGAATGAGTTGAACAATCCGCGGGATAGTCAGCGAGTCGGCCGGACCAATAGTAATCCGCATTTCCAACGACCGATAAAAATCTTCCAGTGAGGTGGCGACACTCCCGAGAACTCGACGCTGGGCCTGAGCGCGATACAGTTGGCCTCGGTCGCCATCCTCACGCGTCATCGTCACCTTGTAGAAATGAGTGGCTTCGAGTTCGAGAAGCGCCGTCCGGAAATCACTGGGATCGCCCGGCCATTCGGGCACGTACACCTCCGGCAGCGCCTGCCTCACCCAGGCCCGCTCGACCGGACTGTCGTCCACGAAGACCAGACTCTCCAAGCCAATGTTGAGCACCTCAGCAATCGCTCGCAGGTTCGTCGCCTTGTCCTCCCAGTTGATTCGCACGGCCGCAAAATGCTCCTCCCGAAGTCGCATCGCTGGATGGCTCCGGATCACGGCCAGTGCATCCGCAGGGTCGTTCTTGCTGCACACGGCCAGCAGGATACCCTTCCGGTACAGGTTGAGGAGCTCCAGTTGGAACTCCACGTACGCCCGCCCAATCCCTTCTTCACCCAGCTGTAGGCCTGCGAGCTCCTCCTCACCAACGACACCACCCCACAGGGTGTTGTCCAGATCAACCACCAGACACTTCCTCATCCGGCCCATGCGGCTGGCGATCGTCGCGGCGTAACGCGCGGCCAACGCCTGCGCGGCCTCTCCGCTCCATCGCACCCGGGCGAGGTACCACAGCCTCGGGTCACGCCAGCGAGAGAATCCAAGCCACGCAACGAGCGACTCCACATCCACGACGACGATCGAGGAATCCGTTTGCGCAAGTCGCTCCAGACCCGCGTTATACCCGCTGATCACGTCGCGCACCCCATAGGCAGAGTTGTATTCGAGACCAAGCAGGGTATTGAGAGGCGGGAGGGTGACGGTGTTCAAGACCAGGGTTGCCTGGGGAAGGCGTTCGCGAAGTTGCGCAATGAGAACCGCCATTTCCTCCAAGCGGGAATGGACGAGTTGCTGTCGGCGGGCGACATCCAGCGCGAAGGGATTCTCCGTCACCTCGGGGAAAAGGTCGTCACCGTCCAGATACATCAGGACGACATGGGGAGTGAACTCGTAGAGAGGGGACTCAGGGGCCAGAATGGCCTGTCGGTACTGGCGAAAGCCGCCCACCCAGAAATCGGCGCGAACGCCGCTCCTGGAGAGGGACGCCGCCAGGGGTGCTCGCAACAGCTCGATGGTGCAGCTGGAAAGCAGCGCGAGGCGCACGGTTCGTTCCGGATAGACGGTCTGGAGGACGGAACTCATCGCGACGGTGACTCCAAGAACTCGATCAAGCCAATCTCTCGACCGATGACGAAGGCGACCCGTCGGCCGCCAAATGCCGCAGCCGGGACAGGATCTTGGAGGCAGATCGCACCCTCAGCCCGGGCGTTCTCCACGGCAGCGACGATATCTTCCACTTCGAAACAGAGATGGGAGAGCCCACCGCCCTTTTTCAGGAAGCGGCTCACCGGCGAAAAATCCTCCGACGGCTGAATCAGCTCCAGTCTGGGTCCGTGGGTATCCCCCCACAACTGCACCTGCACGCGCTGGATGGGATCGATTACGATCGGTGACAGCGGTCTCAGCGTGAGCTGCGCGGCATAGGACGCCCCGTGACGACAGATATCGTCCACCACAATACCGACATGATGCAGCCGCACTATATGCCCTCGGGCGGTGGGCGGCGGGCAATGACCCGTGCCGGGGCCCCGAAAACAGTCGAGCAGGCAGGCACGTCGTCTGTGACTACAGAACCGGCGCCGACCACGCTCCACTCCCCCACCGTCGTGTAGTCACGGATGATGACCGAGCCGGCCCCCACAAGCGCGCCTCGCTTGACCTCTATCCTGCCGTTGACGATGGCGCCAGGGGCGAGAAAAACACAGTCTCCGATGGAACACTCATGGGCGATCACAGCGCGAAAGCTGATCAGGCAATGCTGACCGATCTTGACGGATGGGCCCATGATGCACCCTTCCTGAATGATGGTTCCGCCTCCAACTTCCACGTACCGGAGGTCCACCCCCGGATGGACGAGCGTAGGAAAGCGCGTGACCCCCAGGCTCTCCAGCTTGCGGGAGACCTTCTGCCGGGTCGGCATGTCCCCCGCAACGTTATTGATGACCCAGTAATCCTTGTACGCGTCCTTCAGTTCGGTGGTGGCACCCAGCACACGGTAGCCCATGAATCCCGTCCCGTGCTTCGCTGGGTCATCGTCCAGAAAGCCAATGATGTCAAGGCGATCCGTACCGGCCAGATTGATGGCATCTACCAGCTTCACCACTTCAGGGGCCATGGCCCCTACGATGATCAAGGGTTTTCCCCGTGGAGTTCTCACCTTGCTCCTGCGCATTCTTGGTCCGCTCTTTCGGCGTGATCGGATGCTAGCCAGTGCTCGCCGGCGTCTCCTCGTCTCTGGGAGAACAGGACGCGGCATCTTGCGACCCCTTTCCTGGCGCCTCCAGGACTGCTTCGCTCAACCGATGTCCGCGTTTGATGCCTCGGGTCAATCTTCTGCCCAGGACCTTGTCCAACTCACTGGGGGGCAAACCGTTCCCGGGTCTCACCCCATCCACATCTTGAGTGTCCAGCTCTTCTCCCGCCTCCATGTCTCGCCGGACCACGAGACTGCGGTGCATTCGCGAATCGACACGTCTCTCGGATTCCGTCTTTCGGCGGATGCCCGTGCCGAGGGCGTTTCGAACCCGTCTGACCCCTGCAGTCAGGACCCTCAATTCATCGGGAAGGATGGAAATCCCGTTGTCGCCACCTGCGAGCGACCGGTCGGTGGTGAAGTGCTTCTCGAGTATGACAGCCCCCAGGGCCGCCGCGGCCAGGGCGATCTCCACCCCGACCGTGTGGTCGGAGAAGCCCACCCGGCACCGGTACCGCTCGGCCAGACTCGGGATGACCGCCAGATTAGCCTCCTCGTCCGAGCACGGATACGCCGAGGTGCAGTGGAGCAGGATTAACTCGGCGGTGGTGATCCCACGGATCGCGGCGACCGCCCGATCGATGTCTTCCAGCGTGGAACAGCCCGTCGAGAGCAGCATCGGCCTGTGCTTGCGCGCGATGTGCTCCAACAGGGGAAGATAGGTAAGATCGCCCGACGCGACCTTGAAGGCCGGGACTCCCAGCTCCTCCAGGAAGTCCGCCGACTCGGGATCGAACGGCGTGGACAGGAACACCGCGCCGCGCTCCCGGCAGAATCGATGCAGGGCCCGGAAATCGTCGAAAGAGAGTGACTCGCGGACGATCTCCTCGAAAGCCGGGTGGTCGCGGGCCAGCAGC
>Ga0156282_1076_pt1 | contig 23448 bp, 26 predicted proteins | sample RifCSPlowO2_12_FD_107931 | JGI IMG/M metagenome (GOLD analysis project Ga0156282, IMG submission 107931) | Betaproteobacteria bacterium RIFCSPLOWO2_12_FULL_62_13b
CTCCGAGGCGAGCCGTGCCAGGCGCACGAGCGCGTCGGCGAGCGCGTCGACGTCGCCTGGGGGCCGGCCCCGGAAGCCGGTCAGGATTCGATACCCCCTCAGCTCCCGCAGCATCCGCTTGGCTTCCGCCTCGTCCACCGGGACTACCCGCAGCGCCACATCGTCCAGCGCCTCGGCGAAGATCCCCCCGAGCCCGACCAGGACGACGGGGCCGAACTGCTCGTCCCGGGAGACGCCGAGCAGCATCTCGGCCACCGCGCCCTCGACCTGGTGCTGCACCAGGACACCGTGGATTCGAGCCGCCGGCCTGGCCGCGGCCACGCGCCTGGTTAGATCATGGAAGGCTTCCCGGGCTCCCTCCGCGTGGCTGATGCCGAGGACCACCCCGCCCACCTCGGTCTTGTGCTGGATGTCGGGCGAGGCGATCTTGACCACCCACGGCGGCTCCAAGGCCCGGAGGGCCGAGTCCAGTTCCTCCAGCGAGCGGGCGAGCCGTGACGGGGAGACCGTCAGGGCGTACTCGGCGAGCAGCGCCGAGGCTTCGAGCTCCGTCAGCGCCGTGCGTCCCTCCGCCCGCGCCGCGGCCACCGACGCGTTCACGCCCCGGCCTCCTCGTGGAACGTCCCGCCCAGCCGGAACCGCCAGTAGTCGCGGAGCGCCGACAGTCCTTGGGCGAGCCCGATGGTGGACTCGAAGACGGGCACGCCGTGCGCCGTGAAGTACTCGAGCGCCTCGCCGGCCCGCTCCCGACCGGCCGTCCAGCAGATCAGCACCGGCTTTGTGCTCTCCTGGATCCGCGCGTGGATTACGCGGGAGAAGTCGGGATCCCGCACGGCGCTCAGGACGAAGGCCACCCCGTCGATCCCCGGGTCCGCCAGCACCGAGCCCAGGCATTTCCCGACGGCCTCCGGTACGGGGGTCACGAAATCCACTGGATTCGCGATCGTCCCGGCCCAGAAGACGTGCCGGCTCAGCACCTCCTGGGTCGCCCTCCCAAAGGGCGGGATCATGAAGCCCGCTTCGACCAGGAGATCCGCCATCTCCACCGCCAGCCCCCCGGCCGAGGAGACGACAGCCACACGGCGCCCGGCGAGCGGCGGCTGGCTCGCGAGGGCCAGGCCCGCGTTCACCAGCTCGTCCATGTGGCGGGTGCGCACCACCCCGCGCTGGCGGAGGAGGGCGTCGAGCACCCGGTCGTTGCTGGCCAGGGCCCCGCTGTGGGACCTCGCCTGCCGGCCCCCGGCCTCCGTGCGTCCCGTCTTGTTGACCACCAGCGGCTTCCGCGCCGCCACGTCGCCCAGGACACGGGCGAAGCGGCGCGGATCGCCAATACCCTCAAGATGCGCGAGGATCACCCGCGTGTCGGAGTCCTCGGCGAGATAGGCGAGGTAATCCACCGCCGCCAGATCCCCCTCGTTGCCTGAGCTCACCACTTTGGCGGTGCCCACCCCGGCGCGGCTCAGCCGCGAGGAGACGATCCCGCAGTAGGAGCCGCTCTGGGAGATGAGGGAGACGGGGCCGGGGATCTGGCCGGGATACATGATGCTGAAGGAGAGGACGAGGCCCGTGTGGAAGTTGACGAGACCCTGGCAGTTGGGCCCCACCAGGCGCATGCCGGCTTTGCGCGCCGCCGCGACCATCTCCTCCTGGTTTCGCGCGCCCTCGTCGGACGCCTCGGCGAACCCGGCGGCGATCGCCACTGCCACCTTGACGCCCGCCGCGGCGCATTGCCGGACAGCCTCCACGGTCTGGCCGGCGGGCAGCAGGATCGCCGCGAGGTCCACCGGGCCGGGGACGTTCGCCAGGGAGGGAAACGATTCCAGCCCCAGGATCGTCTCGGCCTTCGGATTCACAGGGTAGATCGTCCCCTTGTAGCCCCCTTTCATGAGGTTCTCGATGATCTGATAGCCGTACTTCGCGGGGTTGGTCGAGGCTCCGATGATGGCAACCGATTTCGGAGCGAAGGCAACATCGAGAGCGGTCCGCATGTTGGGCAGCATCAGGCGATGACTCCTTCGGCCCCCAGGTCGGTCAGGAGCTTCCCGGAGAAGGCGACGGGCACGCTGTCGCTCACCTCCAGCACCTTCGGCCCCTTCAACAACGTCAGCCTCATTCCTCGCGCTCCCGGCGACGCCGATGCGGGGACGGCGCAGGCCCCCCCCTTCATTTCAGCTCGCCCCCGCGTTCGCGGTCTCACCCCTTCAGCCCGCTCATGACCACAGCCTGGACGACCCACTTTTGCAGCGTGAGGAAGATGATGAGGATGGGCAGCACGCTGATTACTGCCGCCGCGGTGACGAGGTTGAATTCAATGAAATATATGTTCGTGAAGCTCGTCAGTCCCAAGGTGACAACCTTCATCCTGGTCGAACTCACGACGACCAGCGGCCACAAGAAATGGTTCCAGGCCCACATGAATTTGATGATCGCGAGCGTCGCGAGCGCCGGTTTGACCGTCGGCAGGATCACGCGCCGAAAAATCCCGATCTCGCTGCAACCGTCGATCCGGGCGGCGTCAATATAATCCCCGGGCACCGCCTCGATCGTCTGCCGCATCAGGAAGACCCCAAAAACGCTCACCAGGTCGGGCGCCAGCAACCCCAGGTACGTATCCACGAGCCCGAGGCGGTTGACCCATAAATACAGAGGCACCACGACCGATTGGAAGGGAACCATGATGATGCCAATGATTGCAAAGAAGAAGACGCTCTTGCCCGGGAAATCGAACTTGGCGAAGCCGTAGCCCGCCAAGGAGGAGACCACGACACTGCTCAAAGCGGAGATCGAGGCGATGAGTGCGCTGTTCACCAGGAACCGCCCAAAGGGCTCCCGCTCGAACACCTCGCGGTAGTTTGCGAGGTTCAACCAGTTGTCCGGCAGGATCTGGAGAGGAACCCGCTGGATCTCCGGGACTGTCTTAAGCGAGGTTACGGCCATCCAGAAGAAAGGAAAGAAAACGGTGAGCGCCCCGCACGCGACCAGGAGTACAGCGGTCCACCGAGCGAACGTCGGCCCAACGGGCGGGTGCGACAACCAACGAGAGGGGGCTTCGGAGCGCCTCGGCTTGCTGCTTGCCCCAGAGGGCGGCAAAACACGCTCTGCCATCTCTACCTGTCTCCCCGAGTTAATATTCCACCGGCTTCCGAAAGAAGCGCCACTGCAGTAAGGTTACGACGAGCAGGGAAACGAAAACGAACACAGCCATCACGGATGCATCGCCGAGACGGAAATACTTGAAGGCCGTCTCGTACAGCAACACAATTACCGTGCTGCTGGCACCGGCCGGCCCGCCCTGGGTAGTCGCATATACCTGATCAAACACCTGAAAGTTGAAGGCGAGCTCGAGGATGCACACCATTACGATCTGGGGGTTGAGCAGCGGCAGCGTGATGCGAAAGAACCGTTGCCGCGAGTTGGCCCCATCGATCTCCGCGGCCTCGTAGTATTCGGCCGGGATGGACTGAAGGGCCGCAAGAAAGATCATCGTGTCAAAGCCCAAACGGACCCAGACGTTGATGACGGCCACTGCGGGGAGGACCAATTCGACGCTCTGTAACCACCTCTGGGGGAGAAGGCCCACGAGGCCGAACAGGTAGTTGGCAAAGCCATAGACGGGATCATAAATCCACTGCCATACCAGCGCGGCAGCAACGAGCGAAACCGAGAAGGGCATGAAATACATGACCGCCCAAGTGTTACGCCAAGAGAGGCTCACCAACCTATTCAGTCCTAGACTGACCGCCAGACCCAGGATAACCGTCGCCGGGAGAGAGATCAGGAGCAGCGTGACGGTGTTTCGGACACTCGACCAGAACAGGGGGTCTGTCAGGACCCGATTGTACAGCCGGAGGCCCACGAACCGGGCGACACCGTCAGGTCGCATGAAATAGAAGGATCCGAGGATGGACTGGGCCAGCGGGACCAGGAAGACCAGGCAGAAGTAGAGCAGGGCGGGCAGGACGAACAGCAGACCTGCCCGCCGCTGGCGGTCGATGTAGGTGTGTGGCAGGAGCAGGCGGACCCAGCGCTGCACTCGCGATTCCTCCGTGCCTTTCCGGAAGCGCAGACCCCCTCAAAAGCCGTTCTCGAATCTACTTCTTCATGAGCTCATAGTCCTCGATCAGGTTCTGAATCTTCACCGCCGCTCGGTCAAGTAGAGCCTTCGGATCCTCCTTTCTGAACAGGACGCCCGAGATAGCCTCGCCGACGGCCGCTCCCATGTCCAAGTGCTTGGGGTGAACGTACACTGGTGCCGGAGGCCGCGCCATCATCTCCTGGGTGGAAGCGTAATCTGGCCGAGTCTTCACGTAGCTCGATTCATAGCTTGCTTTCCACACCGGCAAGATGCCGTCAATCTGGTGATGCTCCAGATCGTCTTTGGCATTGCTGATGAAGCGAATGAACTCCCACGCCATCTGCTTGTTCGGGCTGTGCTTGTACACCAGGTCGGTCCAGGGGAAGAAGACGGTAGCACCCGGACAGACTTTGCCGCAAGGCAAGGGATAGACCTTCACGTTCACATCCGGAGCGTTCGCCTTCGCCCAGCCGTAGAACCAGGACTCGCGGAACATCACCGCAGCACGCTTTTGAGCGAAGGCATCTTCCGGCGAACCGTGAGCCAAGGTGGCGATCTTGTGCTTGTGAACTAAGTCCCCGTAGTACTGCAGCGCCGCCACCATCTCGGGGCTGTTCACGTAACCGGCAGCTTTATCAATCCCGGGGGACACCATCCGCGCGCCGAAGGCGTGAGCGAACGGAAGGAATTTGTCCCCGAGTCCCCTCGCAGTCCCTGCATGCCTGATGGCGTAGCCTACCTGGACCGGTTCACCCTTGGCATCGAAGATGGTCAACTTCTTCATTGCCGCAAGCCACTCGTCCAGAGTCTTCAGTGGCTTGTCGGGATCCAACCCTGCCTTCTTGAACATCTCCACATTGATATACATCTGCATGAAGTTGCCGGCCTCGATCGGAGTCCCGTATCGCACCCCCTTCCACTTCCCGAAAGGCACGAGATACGGCAGAAGGTTTTCGTCCAAGGTCTTCGCGAGGTTCGGCGGCATGGGGTCACAGAAATCGTGCTGCCCACACCACACCTCGGTACTGCCGAAGAAAAAGTCGGGGGCTCCCGACCTGCCCATGAGACCAGCCAGATACTTGGGCTCAGATCCCTGGGCCGGGATCGTCACGACTTCGACCTCATACCCCGTCTTCTTGGCGAACTCCTTTCCCTTTGTCTCATACCATTTGTTGAATTTTGGGGTTTGGTCCCAATGGGTCCAATACACCAGTTTCTTCTGCTGAGCTGCGGCGGACCCAGCGCCAGCAAGTCCCACAGCCAACACCACGAGTGCCGCCACGACTAGCCAACCCGCTGTACGCTTCATTTCTCACCTCCACCTTCCGATCGCGTCGAAAGGCAAACACCAGTGTGGATTCCTCGGACGTTCGGGGGCCACCTCGGGCTTCTTCAAGTTGCCGTTTCGATGAGCACAAAGGCCGCAGTAGCCATACACCTCTCCCATTCCTCTGGGGCTCCTTCACTCCTTCCAGGCGATCGATCGGGTGACAGACAAGCTCGGGCTGCCGAGGGTGAGCAGGCAACAGGAGTGTTTCCCCGCTCCTCCCGCCACGAGGACCATGATGTCCTCTTTCCGCTTGGCGATGGGGATGCGAGAATCCGGCGCAACGTCGCTATAGCGCTGGCGGATGTTCTCCTCGGAGAAAGCGCTCACCGGGATGCGGGCGTTCTCGAAGAGAAAGGCCTTCACGTCGTTCTTGGAGAAGCCGTCCCGGGCAATGGTGGCCGCATGCTCGGGCCCCAGGATCAGCAGGGGCTCTCCCCCGATGAAAAAGGCATTATTGGAGCCCACGGCGGCCAGGGTTCCGGCACAGGTCTTCAGGGTCCCCATTCCGGTGATGCTGGCGTGGTCGTTGATATTATGGGGTGCCTCCACGGCGGTGACGGTGACGGTGCTATCCCCTGGCGAGAATCCCCTCTCAACATGGAGGGGCTGCCAGGGGTTCTCCTCCTCATTCTCCGCGATGCAAAAGCTATATTTGCCGGGATGGCCGTGGGTGGCCTTGTCCAGGGGCCCAGGGACGGCCCCGCCGATATTCATCAGGACCAGCCTGATGGCCCGGCCGATGGTGGCATTGGCCCTCCAGGCCGGCCCGAAAACCCCATATCCGCAGTTCAGGTCCAGCTTCTTTCTTATGGGGCCATTGACGATGACCAGAGGCGCGCAGGGGTGGGTGGTCACCTGCACGCCAAAGAGGTTGAACCTGTCCTCGTTCATGGCCTCCAGGGCGGCGATGATGACGGGAAGGTATTCGGGGAGGCACCCCGCCATCACGGCGTTAATGGCCATCTTCTCCACGGTAGCCTGACCGCATTTGGGGGGGATGGCCGCCACGATCTCCTGGGGATCCCTATCCACCGAGGAGAGCATCCTCTCCACCGCCTCCTCGGTGGGGGGCACGATGGGCAGCCCGTCCGTCCACCCGCGGCCATAGTAGAGGCGGTTCACCGCCTCGATGGAGTCCGCGACCCGGAATCTCTGCGATGTCAGCTCGACCATCTCTATACCTTTCCTGGCTCGAGGCCCAGAAGCCGGGCAGGGTTTTCCTTGATGAGGAGCTCTATCTCCCCTTCGCTGAGACCGCACTTCAGCATGCAGCCCACCGCCATCCGCATCCCCTCGGCTGGGGCGGGGTTATGGGCCTGCCCCAGGTCCGTGGTCAGGATACAGCGCTCAGCGCCTACGCCCCGTACCTGCTCCACCAGGCTCATCGGGTCCACCCTTGCCGCGGCGGGCATGGTGCTCTGGAAACAGTGCTCCACATAGGCGCCCTGGGCCGCCAGGTCCCGCTGCTGGTCCAGACTCAGGAGCGTTCCCACCGTCGGCTCCGAGGCATGCGTGACGACGATCTTGGTGAGCCCCCGCCCGCGGGCTTCCTTCACCAGGGCAGAGACCTCCGTCGCCGAGAGGTGCCCCGACGCCAGGACCATGTCGTATTGTTTGGTGATCTCCAGGATCTCGCCCACCACGGGGAGCGTTTTCCCCTTCTCATCCAGGATGGAGATCCCCCCCGTCTGCCCCACATGCCGCCGGTTGTTGGCGGCGGAGAAGGTGGGCATCCAGACCACCCTGGCTCCCATCCTGGCCGAGGCCTCCACCGCCGAGGGGTTGAGGCCCCCCACCTCGTAGTCCAGGCTTATGCTCCCCAGGACAGCCACCTTGGGGGCCAGTTGCCCCACGATGTAGGCCACGGGGACCGTGGGGTAGTCGTGGTTCTTGAGCACGATGGCCCTCATCCCCGCCTCCTGAGCCTGGAGGGCCGTCTGGAGGGCATCCAGCCTCCTCTCGACCCGTGGGTCGGGGCCATGGTGGACATGCATATCTATGGAGCCCTGCATCAGCCTCTCTATGGCACTCATACCATCCCCCTATCCGAAGACGGACTTGGGCTTGAAGATGGACCTGGGCACGGGAGAGCGGCCCCGGTACTCCTCGGCCAGCTTCTCCCTCTTCTCCGTCAGGACGTGGAGGACCTCCTCCAGCGTCTTATCGGCCTTCGCCCTCACCTCTTCTTTCCTCAGTCCCCCCAGGGGGTGAGGGAAGATGACGATGGGCATGGTGGGGATGCCCAGGGCTTCGGCCTCCACGCGGCCCAGGGCGCCGAACTCATCGGTGCACAGGGTGCCTGTGGGGATGCCTCTCTTTTCCAGCTCGACCGAGTCGTGGATACTCCACGACGTGCACGCCCCTCAGTCCCCCACCCCATTGATCACCAGGTCGCACGTCTCGGCCAGCTCGTCCATGAGGGGTTGGGCGGCCCCGGAGGCAGCATCCAACTTTTTCTTCCTCACCACCCCCTTGAGGGCGAATCTCTCGGAGAGGATCTCCTCGATCCTCTCCAGGAGCAGGTCGGCGTTGGGCTTGAAGTTGTGCAGGAAGCCCACTACCTTCCCCTCCAGGGTATCCACTCGCGGCGCCATCTCCCTCTCCGGGACATCGGCCTTGGCCGTGGGGTCCAGCACCAGGATGGTTCCTTCAGGCATTGTCCGATCCTCCTTTCTCGAATGTCACTCTGCACCGCCCTATGGCGTGTCCCCGCGAACCGCGGACCAGCAGCCCCCGCAGCCTGCGGTTTCGGGCCTGGGCGTTCACGCACTCGGCGGTCGGCGCGCGCTCGTCGCGCGGGCCTGGGCCCCGGGTGTCCATCCCATGGCGCCAGGCCAGACCGCTCGACCGTCCTTCTCGAGGGGCGGGATACGGATCACGGGTCGGGTCCTTGGGTGCTGCACCGGGGCATAGCCCATGCTCCGAAGCGCTAGGCGGTCAACGGAACCCTGACGTTCGGGACGCCCGAGAGCAACCGCACCGCGTTCCGTCGGAGGATGGCCTCCGCCACCTCGGGGGCCAGGTGAAAGTAGTCCACGGCCACCTCGAGCTTCTTCAAGTTGACCTCCGGGCTGAGGCCCGGCGCATCGCTCCCAAAGAGGACCCGGTTTGCCCCCAGCCTGGCCGTGGAGGACACGAAGATGGCCTCGGGGTGGTCGGCGGTCTGCGAGGTGTCCAGGAGCACGTTGGGGGTATCTTGCACGATGGATGGAATGCGGCCGCACAGGTCCTGATCCAATCCGAAGTGGCCCAGGAGGATCTTGGCCGTGGGGAAGGCGCGCGCCAGCGCGACGATCTCGTACGGCGAGCAGACCTTGGAATGGAAGTCCGAGTGGATGAACATGAACGCCCCCGTTGTTTCGACCTCGCGCATCAACTGCTCCATCACCGGGCCCGCCAGGCTGTAGCGCCCGTGCATGTCCGGATGCATCTTGATCCCGCTCAGGCCGAGGTCCAGGCACCGGCGGAACTCCTCCACGGCGAACGGGCCGTGGGCCGGCGTGAGCGCGCACATGCCCACCAGCCGCTCCGGGCAGTCCTTGACCGCGGCAATGAGGTAGTCGTTGGCGCGCCGGAAGTCGTCCCGGTCGAGCAAGCCGGTGACGAACGGGCACACCACCGCTCGCGAGATTCGGTTCCGGTCCATTCGCGCCAGCGCGTCCGAGAGCGGGTATTCCTGGCCCCGGTACATCCCGATGTGTGAGTGGATGTCGAAGACGTCGTCCCATTCCATTCGAACGGCCTCCCAGGAAGACGAGCGATTGCACTTCGGAATCGCGGGTCTTCACGCTGCCTGTGCGCTCCCGGCTGTCCCCACGCTCCCCGACTACAGCTTCACAGATGTCCTGAGGTCCCTTCCGTCGGGACCCCGAACCACGACCTCGGTCATCTTCCCACAGAGCGCCAGCACCAGGCACACGGTCTGGCGGATATACTCGATGACCGCGATCGTCCCGAAGACCATCGCGCAGCCGAAGTAGAACCCCATGGGGACATGCATGGCAGGCGACGGAATCGGACCGAATCTCTGCAGCAAGCCGACCGTCTGCACAACGAGGAGGATCAGAAAGGCCAGGACCAGGAGGTTCACGAACAGTCGCCGCCATCGGTTCACCGGCGGGCTCAATCGGTCGACCACGATGTCCACCGTCAGGTGCGCATCGTACCGGACCAACACGCTGGCCCCGAGATAGATCACCCACACAAACAGATAGCTGGCCAGCTCGTCGGCCCACACGAACGGATGGCCGACCACATACCGCAGGAATATCTGCATGGCGACGACGCCCACCATGGCGACGACGCACAGCGCGGAGGCCACATCCATGATTCTTATCAATCCATCCCAGCGCCGCAGCATTGCTCGGTCCTCGCGCTTCCCCCGGAGATCGTTATTTGATCAGGTTGGGCAGGAACATGATGGGCCGCGGCGCGAACGTGATGAACACCAGGGTCAGGAGCAGCGGGATGAAGAAGGGCGCCACGGCCCGCACCATTCGGTCCATGGGAATCTTCGTCATGTTGACGATCGCGTACAGACACAGGCCGAAGGGCGGGGTCAGGAGTCCGATCATCAGGTTGAAGACCGCGATGATCCCGAAGTGGATGAAGTCAATCCCCAGCAGCTTTGCCATCGGCAAGAGGATGGGGAGCGTGATCAGCATGATGGCGATCGGCTCCAGAAAACATCCCAGGATAAGGAGCAACACGTTCACCGCCAACAGGAATATGGCGGGGCTATTGCCCGTGATTTCCAAGACGTATCGGGTGAGGTGCTGTGGGACCTGTTCTATGGCCAGCATCTTGGCGTACAAGCTCGCGGTGGCCAGGATGATCAGGATGGCTGATGCGGATTCCGCAGTCCCTCGGACGGCCGCCCAGGCCGCGTTCCAGTCCAAGCTCTGATAGGCGAAGCCGACTACGACGATGATGTAGATGATCGAGATAACGCCAATCTCGGTGGGCGTGGCGACCCCAAAGAGAATGGCCGACAGGAGGATCCCGGGGATGACCAGGGCAGGAATCGAGCTGACGAACGTCCGCCACACCTGATGAAAGCGCGGTCGCGGATCCGGCTTCACCGGAAAGTTCTTATCCAGGGCCATGATGTACACGAGCGCCATCATCCCCAGGCCCATGAGGATCCCCGGAAGAAAGCCTGCCAGGAACATCTTGGCCACGGACACCTCGGCGATGGCCGCGTAAATCACCATGGGGATGCTCGGTGGAATGATCGGCCCGATGGTGCTGGAGGCGACGGTCACGGCCGCGCTGAACTCCTTGTCGTACCCTTTGTCGGTCATGGCCTTGATCTCCACCGCCCCGAGACCTTGGACGTCCGCCAGGGCGGACCCGGAGATGCCGGCGAAGATCATGCTGGCCAGGATGTTCACGTGCCCCAGGCCGCCCTTGATGTGGCCCACGCACGCCGAGGCGAAATCGAATATCTTGTCCGTCAGCTTGCTGGCATTCATCAACTGGCCGGTCAGGATGAAAAAGGGAACGGCCAATAGGACCCAAGACTCCACGCCGGTGATCATCATGTGCGGGATCATGCCGAGGGGGTACCCCTTCAGGATCAGCACGAAGGCCGAGACGATCCCCAGCGTGAAGGTGATCGGGATGCCGCAGAGCATCAAGAGCACGATGACCAACAGAGAGATCACGAAGAGATTCACGCCTGCCACTCCTGAATCTGCCTGCTCGTGGCAGAGGCCGGGGCATGTCCCGACCTCTGCCGCGTTCTTGAGACTGCGCTACTTTGTCTCGAGGATGCGCTTGTACAAATCCGCGCCGAACTGCTGGACAAACCACGCGTCCAGGCCCCCTTGCTGCGCGGCCTTCTGCCATTCCGCCCTGTCCACCTCGATGAAGGTCATGGACTTCTTCAGCTCCGGCACCAGGTCCTTCTCCTGCTTGACGTGGAGCGTGGTGCCATAATCACTGGCGCGCGTGGCTTCTGCCTGCAGGATGTCCTGCAGGTCCTTGGGCAGGCTCAAGAATTTCGCGTTGTTCATGCCCCACACGCCAACGGCGACCATGTGACCGTTCAACACGAGGTACTTCTGCACTTCATAGAACTTCATCGAGTAGATTAGCGGGATCGGGTTTTCGAGGCCCTTCGCCACGCCCATCTTCAAGGCCATGTACACCTCGCCGTAGGGAATCGGGGTGATGGGGGCCCCGAGGGCCTTCCAGGTCTCCATATAGCCGGGGAGTGGCGGGACCCGGACCAAGAGCCCTTTCAGGTCTGCGGGGTGCCGGACCGGCTTGTCCGTGGTGGTGAGGTGTCGTGTCCCCTCATAGGTATACATCAGGGGCCGCACCTTCATCCCGTCAATCAGCTTCTGAGCGAGTTCGGCCTTTCCGATTGGGCCCTGCATCACCTTCGACATGTGGTCAATGTCCCGGAAGAGGTAGCCGCCCGCGAGTCCGCTAAATTCCTTGGCGAAGCGACCGAACATCGGGGTCCCGCCATAGATGATGTCCACGGTGCCGATCTGGATTGCCTCACCCAACGCCCGCTCGTCCCCCAGTTGCGAGGCGGGAAACACCTGGATCTCCAGGCGGCCATTGCTCTTCTCTTTCACGTTCTTGGCCAAGAACTCCGCGGTCAGGTGGATCGCGCTGGTCACCGCGATGGTGTGTCCCAGCCGGAGGACGTAGGTTTGCTGGGCCAGCGCCAAGCCGCTGCCGAGCGCAAGACACACGAGGCATGCCACACCGATGAAAGCTCGCTTCGGGGTACTCATTGCCGTCCCTCCTTCGCCATTTCCATCGCTGATTATTCCTCGCGCCCCCAGCCTAGCCTCTCGTTGAGGCGCTGGCCGTCTGTTTATTGTTTGAGGGCGTCCCTCTTCGAGCCCCCACCGGCCCGGCAGGACTCTGCCGGGGGCTTCCGGTTTCCAGGATGGCCCTCTTCCTTCGGAGAGGGACGCTCCGTCCCTTTTTTCAGGGACCTCGCTCAGCTCTATGGCCAGGCAGGTCATCGTCCTGGTGACTCCGCCCACCGTGTGGACCTTTCCTGGTTCCCAGGTCCCCCACGGCGCTGGGGCCATTGACTGCATCCACTCATCCCCCTGAGCCCCTTGAGGGTGTTCACCACGTCCTTCATGTCTTGCCGGTGGAGGTTTCGATGAGGACAAAGGCCGAGGTAGCCAGAAACCATCCATCCCTCCCAAGGGCCCTGCACTCCTTTCAAGCGATTAAGTGGGCGGCAGAGAGGCTGGAGCTGCCGAGGCGGTTCTCCTCTGCTCGGCGCCAGAGACTCTACGACCGGAGGAGACCTTCCACGTCGACCCGCTGCCGCAGGATGCTGAGCTCCTCAGCCGTCGGTGGCGCGGTTTCCGGGACGTTGGCTGGCACGAGCGGCGAGAAGCCCGTCTTGGCCAGCACCTCCTCCACCGTGATCCCCGGGTGGACACTCTTGAGACGCATCCGCTTGTCGCGCTCTTCGAAATCGAATACACAGAGAGGGGTGACGCAGTACTTCGGCCCTCCGCCCGGCAGTCCCAGGTTCTGGCGGGCGTCCGCTCCGCCCTCCCCCCAGCCGAACGATGTGATGAAGTCGCAGCGCTCCACGAGCACCCGCGGCTCATGGCTGTTCAGGTAGAGGTAGTACCGCTTGGCGTAGGTGGTCACCGTGGTGGTCCCAATCGCGCCGGGACCGCGGAAGTCCAGATGGCGATAGTCCTTGCCGACGCCGATCAGGTTGGAGTTGCCGTACTGGTCGATCTGGATGCCCCCCACGAAGAAGGCATCCGATATGTGCTTGAGCGAATCGAAGGTCTCTTCATGCAGCATGTAGGACTCGGCCCATTTGGCGGCCCGAAAATCGCGGTTGTACTTGAACGGCTCCAGCACCGGCTCCCTGAGGAGGCTCGTCTGCGTGGCCGAGAGGCCGATGAGCATGTTGGGGCCGTGATGGAGGTGGGCGAGCAGGACCCCCGCCCGGGGCACGGGGAGGTTGGCCCCGACAACGACGAACTCGCCATCGTGGAGGTCCCGGGCGAGAAAGGCCGCGATCAGCTCTTTTGTAGTGTAGTCAGCCATCGTGTCCCCTTAAAACTCGTAGAGCGACAAGATGCGCTGGAAACCCACCGTTTGGAGGTACTCGGCGTGATTGGCCGGGCGGAAGATGTACCGGTCCAGATACGCGTCGAACGGACCCCGATCACCTTTGACCGCCGCACGCGCGGCAGTCAGGTAGTCGTTGAGATGCGCCTCATCGTGCAGGTAGAAGCCGGGGCTCTGGTAGGGGTGAGAGCCATAGGGGGCGCGCACGATCGCATCCACATTCCACAAGGCAGTGGCGAGCGGGTCCTTGCGGATTTCCTCATTGGGCACAATTCGCTCCACGGTCACGATGGTCTTCTTTGCCGCCCGGTGAAGGGCCCGGTCGCCCATTCCGCTGCCCACGAACTGAACGTTGCCATAAGCGTCTGCCCTCGCCGCATGGATAAGGGCGACATCCGGCTGCAGCGCTGGCACGGCGACCAGCGGTTTCCCACTGATCGGGTCATGGAAGAGCTTCAGGTCCGGATTCACCTCCGGCAGGGACGTGCCCACCCCCGCCAGGCTCGGCAGGAATGGGAGCTGCAGGGCCGCGGCGCGCAGAGCCGTGTAGTAGATACCCTCATCGCACTCCCACAGTTCAATTTCTCCCCGTTCAGCCGCAGCTTTGAAGAAGGGCCCGATCGGGGCCAAGCCCTCCGCCCCGACATACGGCGTGATCACCTTTTTCGCGCTGCCGGCACCGATCAAGAGGTCGACCTCGAGGCTTGCCGATGCGGCACCAATAACGGTCAAGTTCTTGGTTCCCTGCTTGATGATCTGACGGATTAGAGGCATGGGATGACTGCTGAGGATGTGGCCGCCGATGATGATGGACATGCCATCTTGCGCCTGAGCGGCGGCTTCGATCTCATCAATGACGCGACTGGCGCGCTCGGCTGCCATCACCTGTACCTCTCGGAGCAGCGAAGACACGCCTTCATGGCGCTGTCGGCAAACCGTTCACGAATGCCTTAGGCATGATCTCCTCCGTTCATCTGTGATACATCCCCGGGATAGAGCAGTTCGAGTGTCCCGACATGGAACAGCCCGTCCAGGCTAGCGCGTAGAATTTCGAGCATCACCTCTTTCGGTACCAGGCATTCCGCGCAGGCCTGCGGGCCGGCCTCGATCTGAATACGTAAGGTTCCTCCGGGAAGGTCTTGTACTGCCAATTCGTAGCCATCGGCCACCAGCGCACGTCTCACATCGCTCAGCGCTTCTTCGACTCTACGAGCAATAGCCATCAGACGCTCCTCGCGACCATCCCCACACGGGCTCTCGTGACTCACCCTCTGTGAGCTGTCATCCGCTTGGTGTGCGCCCGGCCGCCGGCCGACGGGATGAATTGGGAGTAAAGTCCGCCCAGACCTCCGGCCACCACGATGAGGAAGTCATCGGCAACTTTGGCCAGGCGCAGGTACTCTCCCTCCAGTTGATCGGGGCGATGTAACAGCATCGACTCGCGTCGCGTTTTGGGCAACCACGAGATAGGGACCTTGACCGTATGCTCGAGCAGATATTCCTTGACCTGTTGCTTCGTGAATTCCTTGGCGATAACCGTGGCATGGTCCGGACAGACCAGAAAAACCATCTGGCCCGTGCCGTACGAGGGGAAGAGATTATTGTTCCCGAGGATCGCTGTCGAGCCGGTGAAGACGGCGAGCATTTCCTCAGCCGTCCCGCAATCATGGGCCAGCATGTTAGTGGTGCCGGTGGTCGCGATCACCGTCACCGTGCTTTCCATCGGTGCGAAGCCCCTCTCCACGTGCAGCGGCTCCCAGGGGCTGCGCTCTTCGAATTCCCCGACGCACATGGTGTACGCCCCGGGGTGCTTGTGCGTGCTCTTGCAGACCTCACCGGGAATACGGCCGGCCAGGTTGATCATGCACAAGCTGAAGGCGCGACCGATGGTGGCATTAGCGCGGAATCCAGGTCCGAGGACCCCGTAACTGCAGTTCAGGTTGATTTGCTCGCGGATCGGCCCATTGACGATCAGCATCGGCACGGCAGGGTTGGTCGTGGAATTGATGCGGCCCAGGCCGAACTCAGATTCGGCAACAAGCTCGATGGCTGTCACCAGCACGGGGAAATACTCCGGTAGGCAGCCTGCCATCACAGCGTTTATCGCGATTTTCTCGATCGTCGCTTCCCCATTCCGGGGAGCCAGCAGGCCAACGACATACCTGGGCGGCAAGTTCACCGTGGACATCATCGCCTCGACCAAATCAGGGGTCGGTGGAATGATGGGCAGACCGTCCGTCCAGCCCTGACGGTAGTAGTAGTCGAAGCAAGCGCTGGGCGAGTCTTCCAGTCGAATCACGTCGTGTCGTGTGATGGCTGTCAACGTCATCTCCCGTCCACTTGCTGCATTGCGGTAGGCCTCAACGGCGCTGCGTCGCCTGCCAGACGATCTCCTCGAACTTCTCGTCGGCCATCCTCCGCACGGCTTCTGGAGAATGCAGGGCCCACGGGTGCGGGACGATCACCACGGGAAGATCGGCGAAACCTTGAGACCGCGCCAGCGTCTTCAGCAAGCCGGCGAATTCTGAGCTGACCACCGTAACGGTAGGAATGCCGCGCTTCTGGACTTCGATCGTGTCGCGGATACACCGCGACGTGCAGCCCCCTCAGCCGGCGATCCCGAGGATCGCCCAGTCGATCTGACGACAAAACGCATCGAACGACTGCGCCTCCCGCGCTTTGTCTTTCGGATCGCGCTGGAAACGGACGATGCTCGAAGGCGTGTATTGAATCTCCAGCAACTCCGCGATGCGTTTCATGAATATCTCGAAATTGCGGAGCAATAAGTCTTCGGCCCACTCGATGGGAAAGCTCTCGATGCGAAAGCCGACACGCTTTCCTCGGACATCCACCAAAGCGGGCACGGACGCATGTACCGCCGCCGGCGCTTCAGCCGCTGGGACCATGACCTCGATGAATCGAGTTGCCGGTTCAGTCATCGTTGCAAACCTCCTGGGCGCTTTCGAACCCGGGATTGTGCGCCCCGGCGCCGGGTGGCCGTATGAGTGCGAGGTGCCGGGAGGTCAGTGGGCTGCGGGGGACTTGGATCGCCGCTCATGCCGAGACGGTCGAGCTCGGCGGGCGTAATGCCGAGCACCTCGGTGAGCACCTCTGCGGTATGCTCGCCCAGGAATGGGGCGCGGCGCGGGGATGGCAATCGAAGGCCGGAGAACTTCACCGGCGTTCCGATCGTCCGGATGGTGCCGCCGAGCCCGTCTTCGATTTCAATGAACGCTTGGCGCTTCCGCAACTGCTCGCTTTCGTAGACTTCCTTCACACTATAGACCGGCCCTGCACTGAAGCCGAGGTCTAGAAGAATCCGAACTGCATCCTCGCGCGTCACCCCCGCAAGCCACTCTTCAAGGGGTGGCTTCATGATGGTATAACATCGAGGACAGCCCGGGTGGGCCAGGTCGAATTCTGGATGGGTCAACATCTCCGGGCGACCGATGAGGTGCAAGAGCCGCTGCCAGCCGTCTCTATTAATGCCCCAAAGCGACACGGCAATGTAGCCGTCAGCACACTTGAGGCGGGTGGTGAACGTCACGGCCCATGGGAGTCCGCGGTGCGGGGCCGTCCCGGTGATGTGGTAGTCAGCAATCGCGTTGAAGCACATCGATGCCATCGAATCGTACAAGGCCACATCGAGGAATTGCCCCAGCCCGGTCTTGCGTCGGCATTCGAGGGCCAGCAGGGTCGCGAGTGCCGCCCACAGGCCTGGGATCGTGTCCCCAATCGAGTGCCCCGTCAGCCCGGGCGGCCCGTCAGGATCACCGGATTGGTCCATGAAGCCGCTCATAGCCTGCACCGGGGCATTGTTCGCCTGGCGTGAGGACCACGGCCCAATGTAAGGTTCGAGCTGCCCAAAACCGCTAATCGCTACGTAGACAAGCCGGGGATTCAGCTGGCGCAGCACCTCGTACCCAAGGCCCAAACGGTCCATGGTGCCGGCCGAGAAGTTCTCAATGAGCACATCGCTCACACCCACGAGCTTCCGAAATACCTCTTTGCCGGGAGCTGATTTCAGATCCAAGGCAACCCCACGCCGGTTGCGATTCATGGTCGCAAAGAACCCACTTACACGAGCCTCCCCCCTTTCAATGAACGGAGCAACCGTTCGCGCCCGATCTCCCCTGCCTGGCTGTTCGACCTTGATCACGTCGGCGCCGAAATCAGCTAGGATCGCGGCGCAGAACGGCCCGGCGACGATGTGTGTAAGATCGATGACGCGAGTACCGGTGAGCGGCAGGTCGCTGCCTTTCACCTGATTCGTGCCGGTGATCGAACTCATCTATCCGCTCCTCGCTCCCCGTGTGATGCCTTCGGCCCTGCGCAGCTACCGACCAAGATGGATCGCCGTGGCGACGAGGAAGCCTGCGACCATAGTGACGTCGCGAGCACCCAGCAAGCGGCGAGGTTTCGTGACTTCATCGCGCAGCGTGGTGTGGCAAATCGGAGCAACCGTCCCGACGATCATCGAGTGACCCCCAGTTCTCCTCCCACCTCAGGCTATGGCTTGAAATAGAAGGTGATCGGGTGCGAGGTGTTCGGGTTCTTGACGTGCTGGTCATTCACCTGGCGCGCAGGGATGTTCCCCATGTAGTTCTTGACGACCCTGACCCCCGTGCGCGCGGGCGACAGCCCAACCGTGCCGATGACCCAGCATTCCTCGACGATGATTTTAAAGATCTCCTGAGCGATCTTGATGCGCTCCGCCTCCTTCATGCCCTTTGCCGAGCGGAAGAGTTCCAAGGCACGGACCATCTCGGGGTTCGTCGGCTTCTTGCCCTGCGTGCCATTGGAGGCATACCATCGGGCGAACGGCATACCCAGGTGGGACTCGGCCGGTTCCACGGGCAGGACCTGGCGCGGGAAGAGAAAGAGATTCTCCTATCCGCCGAGCGTAAACATCATCATGTGATGTTCCGCGTTTGCGGATCTGGTCCAGGCAAGACTCCGTTCGACCGACTTCACGTCCACGTCGACGCCGATCTTCACCCAGTGCTGTTTGATCATCTCGCTGATCTGGGCGTACGGAAGTATCATCCCCGCAGGCGACATCAGTTCGATGCGGAGACGCCCCTTGCCGTCGGTACGCAGTCGGTAACCGTCGCGATCCTTCTTGGTCAAGCCAATCTTATCGAGCAATACGTTAGCCTGTGTGACATTGAGGACCGCCCACTTCTTGCGATACGACGGACCTGGGCTGATGGGCACGTCCTCGCCCGGTGCCGCCGAGCCGGGAGAGCCCAGTCCGATCCAGAACGTCTCGTTCAGTTGATCGCGGTCGATGCCCAAGGACAGGGCGCGGCGGAAGTCGCGGTTGGTCAACCACTTGGCGACTTCGGGATCGGCGTCGAACGCCGTGTTGACGAGCAGCCCCGCGTCGGACCCGGTCTGTGATGGATCCAGATGGACGGTGTAGTTGCCCTTCCGCTGATTCTCGATCAACACGGGCAGATTGGACAACTCAATGTGTCGCTCCTGGATGTCATATTCGCCGGCGACGGCGCGCAGGTTCACGACTTCTATGGTCTCCGCTAGAGTCATGACGACCCGGTCGATGTATGGCAGTTGGTTGCCCGCCGTGTCCACCGCCCAGTAGTACGGATTGCGCTCCAGTGTCCAGGTCGGCCTGTTGATCGTTGTGACGGTCTTCCAGGGCCCCAGGACGGGCAATTCGGTGTTGAGCCCCCAGTGGATGCGCTCCCGGAAGTAACTCTTCCAGCTGTCGAAGCCCGCCGCCTGGGCCTTCCGTTGGACCTCGTCCAGCGAGGAGTACTTAGGCAGGAACTGCTTGAGGTAGTGCGCCGGCGCGTAGCCGCCCATGAACCTTATAACCGTGTTCATAGTTGTCATCCCGCCGCCGATCGGCGTGTCGCCGGCGAGGATGTCCACGAAGAGGTAGTACGGCTCGGGGAATTCGAAGACGATCGTGTAATCGTCCGCCTTCTTCATCACACCCGGCTTGCCGTTGACCATAAGGTCCGGCACCGGCGTCGCCACGAGGTCTTTGTTCTGATAGATGTCGTCGTGCCAGAACAGGAAATCATCCGCGGTGAACGGCTGCCCATCCGACCACTTGAGTCCCTTGCGCAAGAAGATCGTGGTGACCTTCCCATCCGCGCTCTGCTTCCAGTCCCTGGCCAGTGATGGGGCAACCTTAGTGCCGGTATAGTCCCACATCAGGATTTTGTCAGTGGTGACGATGCGGTTGCCGTATACAGGGTCGGCAGGGCCGGTAAAGCCGCTGCGCCACCGGCCGCCGTACTTCCCGATCTCTTTCAAGGGCTTGACGACCATCACGTCGGTCGGCTCGGGCAAGCGCTTCTCGACCGGGGGGAGCTTCCCGGCCTTGACTAGGTCAGCCAGCATCGGCGCTTCGTTGAACGTCTTGGGGAATTTCGCCGGGTCGCGGATGATCTCGGGGCCTTCGAGCTTGCCGATGAGCTGGGCCCCCAGCTTCGACTTGGAAGCCTGCCCGGCCTGGACCAGTGTGGGGGCCAGCCCCCAAAGGGTAAGAGTTCCCGTTGTTAGCGCCGCGTTGCGCAGGAGCTCGCGCCTCGTGATCCCCTTTCGCTTGTGTGACATGATTCTTTCTCCCCCCTGCTAATCGTTCGTGAATAATTCGGGCGAACACTTTGGCGGAGGGTGCTCCTTTCTCCGTTCTCTCTGGACGGTCCGGGTGGCAACCGGAAGGATACCCTACGCCATTTTGCTTCTACACCGATACGAGGACGTCACCAAGTCGGGACGTCTCCATTCCGTTCGCGCTACTCGGGCTCAGCCCTATTGGGGCGAGGACATGTCGCTGGAAGAAACGCCGATGCGAGGAGGCGTTCTCGTTAGCCTCGGCCAGTCAATGGGACGTGACGATAGGACAGGAATTCGCCTTTTTCCTGCGCCTTGGGCGCTGGCTTCAGATCCGTCCGCTTCCCGGCTCGGACCAGGGAACTCTCCAACTGGTGCGGCACAATTTCCTGGAGCCCCTTGGCCACCGCGATCAAGGCGTCGAGATCGATGCCCGTCTCGACTCCCATCTCATGCAGCATGTTCACCAGGTCTTCGGTCGCCACATTGCCCGTGGCCCCGGGGGCATACGGACAGCCTCCCAATCCACCGACGGACGCATCGAAGCGAGTCACGCCTGCCTGCATGGCGGCCACGACGGCAGCCAGGGCCATGCCCCGGGTGTTGTGAGGGTGCAGGGCCAACTGGACCCCTGGATACTTATCGAGCAGGTGAGCGCACACGTTGTACACCTGTTTAGGATTCCCAACGCCGGTGGTGTCGCCCAGGGTGAAGGCGCGGACCCCCGTCTTCATCCAGCGCTCTACGACCCGGTCCAACTGTTCCAGGGGAACGTCCCCTTCGAAAGGACAGCCGAAGCTGGTGGACAGCCCCCCCGAAAGCTCCAGCCCAGCCTCGCGCGTCAGGGGCACCATCTGATCCACTTCCCGCATGGACTCTTCGATGGAACGGTTCACGTTCGCACGGTTGTGGGATTCGCTGACGGAGATGAAGATTTCTACACAGTCGGGCCTGCAGGGGAGCGCTAGCGCGCGCTGCAACCCCTTCAGAGTGGGAGGCAGCAAGACCTGGTACCTGCACCCGGGCACCCGAGTGATCCGGGTCATCACCTCTTCCGCATCGGCCAGTTGGGGAACCGCCTTGGGATGAACGAAGGAGGTGGCCTGGATCGCGGGCACCCCCGTCCTGGCAAGGGCGTTGATGACCTCGATCTTCCTGTCGGTGGGGATCCAGTCGCGTTCGACCTGGAAGCCGTCTCGCGGCCCCACATCCATGATGTGGACCTTGCTGGGCAGTCGCATGGGAGTCCTCCTCGGTTGGATTTCAATCCCGACGAACATTGGATCGGCAGCAAGCAGTGTATCCTTCTCGTCCTTAGATCACCTCCGCTTCTCGGTCTGGCAGACCGGAAGGTCGCAAGTTTCAGGAAAGCTCTCCATCCTTTGACCGCACCCTACTCAAGGATTCCGTCTCGTCGGAGGCCCTCATACTCCTCCTCTGGCATGCCCAATACCCCTCGGAAGACGTGCTCATTGTGTTCGCCCAGGGCCGGCGCTTCGAAGAGAGTCCCCTTCCAGTCGGTTTCGTCCCGCCATGGTATCCCGGGGGTTATCAGCGTCCTCCCATCGCGAAGGGGAAGCCTCCGGAAGAGGCCGCGCGACTCCATGTGTGGATCTTCCATCACCTGCTGGAGGTTGTAGCACGGTCCGGCCGGCACCCCCGCGGACTGCAGGCGATGGAAAAGCTCCTGCACAGGCACTTGCGACGTCCATGCAGCCAGCAGGCGGTCGATCCGCACCCGGTTGTGCTGTCGGCCTGCGAGCGTGAGCACTTCTTCCTCCTGGCACCAGGAGGGATTGCCGAGCACCCTGCAGAGTCCTTCCCACTCGGATTGGCACTCAACCGATAGGGCGATCCAGGCGTCCTCCTCTTTACACGGGTAGACGCCATGAGGCACGGCGTGGGAATAGCCCGACGACTGGCCAGCCGCAGGAAGCCTTCCCGTCACGGCGACCCCGAGAAACACGTCCCCCATGATGGCGATGCCGCTCTCGAGCATTGATAAATCCACGGAGAGTCCTTCGCCCGTGCGGGAGCGCTGCCACAGGGCTGCCTGGATGATGAGGGCTTCCCATGACCCAGTGAGGGGGTCAATCCAGCTCGGAGAGATCCCCATTCCCTCCATCCGAGGGTTTGGCTCACCGAACAGAGAAGTCCACCCGCTCCATCCGTGAAGGAGGGCACCGTAGGCTGGGTAGTCCTTGGCAGGCCCAGTCCGTCCGACTCCCGAGGAGGACACGTAGATTATATCCTCCTTGATCGCCTTGAGGGCGTCGTAACCAAGGCCGAGGCGGTCCATGACCCCGGTGGAGAAGTTCTCGACCACGACATCGCTCACAGCGATCAGTCTCTTGACGAGGGCCTTCCCCCGGTCTGTCGAGAGGTTGATGGTGCAGCTTTTTTTTGAGTTGTTGATCACCGAGAACCAGCCGGACCGGTTCTTGAACTGGGGCCGGGTGGCGGACTCGATCTTGATGACCTCCGCGCCCATCAACCCCAGGAGCTTGGTGCAAAACGGGCCGGCCACCACCCAGCTGAAGTCAACGACCCTTACCCCTTCCAAGGCGTTCTGATACATTTCTCAGATCACCCCCAGTTGCCACAGAGTCTTGCTCTCTTCTGCAGAGATGCCCAACTCCTTGCAGATCTCCAGCGTGTGTTCCCCCGGCGGCGGCGCTGGTCGGGAAGGGAGCGCCTCGAGGGCATCGGTCTTTACCGGCAGGCCCGGGTATCGTATACCTCTTATCACCGGGTGATCAATCGCGGTCCAGAAAGCCCTGTGCTTGAGCTGCTCCAACTCGGGCAAATCGCCCATCTGGCTGATCGGGAAGCAAGCGACCTTCTTCTCCTGGGCTGCCAGAAACACCTCGGTCTTCTTGTGGAGCCTCGTCCACTCCGCCGAGCGCTCGTAGACCTCCCAGGCGTTCTGCTCCCTCAGTTTGGCGGTCGAGAACTCCGGCCGGCTCGTCCATTCCGGTTCCCCCATCACCTCGCTCCACCGCTTGAACTGGTGGTCCTCTCGGGGGGAGATCATCACCCATCCATCGGAGCAGGGCACACACCACATCAGGCCGCCAACCACCGTGATCACGGCGCCTGGCACCCGCGTGCGATTCGGGGCCAGCTTCCCATCGAACAGCAGGCCTGTCTGCTCGTACAGGAGGTAGGTAAAAACTTCCCATTCGGATACATCGATCCTTACCCCCTGCCCCTTCCTCTTGGCCGCGACCAGCCCCCATAGAGTGGCGCTCGCGGCGTAGAGACCCGCCACCAGCCCGACCTGGTAGCCGGGATTCTGTTTCGGGGGGGTGCGCGCGGGATCTTCCACCGGACAGGCAAGATAATAGGAAAAGCTGCTCATAGCGAAAAGAGTCAG
>Ga0156282_1149_pt3 | contig 23425 bp, 22 predicted proteins | sample RifCSPlowO2_12_FD_107931 | JGI IMG/M metagenome (GOLD analysis project Ga0156282, IMG submission 107931) | Betaproteobacteria bacterium RIFCSPLOWO2_12_FULL_62_13b
AACCACGCTCTGGATCGATACCGCGAAAGCCGTGGCACCGACGCCGGTCAGCACGGCGGTGACAAAGAGCGCCGGCAAGCCCGGCCACAGCGCCGGCAGCAGCGATGACACGATGACCAGCGCCGAGCCCGCGAACAACGGGAGCCGCGCGCCGAAGCGATCGTTCAAGCGGCCGATGGAGACGGCGAGCAACGTCGGCAGCACGCTTCCAATGGATGTCAGCGCGCCGACCACAGCCGGCGAAGCGTCCAGACTGAGTGCACCGAGCAGCAGCGTCACGTTGCTGCCGGTCTTCAGCGCATGGTTCAGCGCGGCGAAAACGAAAAGGGCGTAAAGCGTCAAGCTGATCGCTTCAAGGGATCCAGGGTTGAAGAGGAATAGGCCGAGCGGCTTCTTGTGTGTTTTCGTCGCTGCTGCATTTTCTCATGTGAGGAGTCTGGTACGCTCTGCATCAATGTTTTCGTCAGACAAGAAGAGCCCTGAGCGGCTCCGGGCCCTGGAGCGGGTGAAGGCGTGGACCCGCCCACCTCGATCGCCAGCTGGCGCAGCTTGCCGCACGCTCACTTCAACGCAAAATCGGCGCGCGTCGGCTTGCCCTTGTCCTTGATGCCTTCGGCCGTGAGCTTGGGCGCGATCACGAACACGCGCTCGGCCGGCACTTTTCCCTCGCTCACAAGCCACTCCTTGGCGGCCTGCGCGCGCGCATCAGCCAGCAGCCGCAGATCGTCTTCGGCAATCTGCGTGTGCGTGAGCATCAGGTTCTCCATTTCGGGAACCGGCAGTTCCTTCGCGATGCCGAGGACATTGCGCGGTTTCGGAAACTTCTCCTCGCCATAGGCGCGTCGCAGGTACCTCTCGTACTCGGCGGGCTCGACGCTTATCGCATCGGCCGACGCGGGCGCCGTGCCGGCGCGGCGCAGATCGTTGAATTTCTGCGCCCTGACTTTGCCGTTGATCGAGGCGCGCTTCAGACCCTCGCGATCCGCCTCCGGCGCGGCGCGGCCGGTGATATCGAGCTTGAGTCCGGGGCGTTCGGTCAACGCCCTGGCGAGATTCTTGAGCTTCAGCTGTTCACCACTGGCGAGCGCGACCGATCCAGGGGCGAATTCGAGGAAAGCGAGCTCTTCGCCACCGCCGAAGAGCGAGCCGAGCAGCGCGAACGGCGAGGTGACTGCCTTGACGATCAGGTTGACGATCACCTTGACGATGATCCCGCCGACGCTGAACTGCGGATCGTCGAGCGATCCCGAGATCGGCAGGTTGATGTCGATCACCCCATTGCGGTCTTTCAGCAGCGCGATCGCGAGCGTCACCGGGAGCTTTGTGGCGGTCGCGCTTTCCACGCGCTCTCCAAAGGTGAGCTGGTCGAGGTAGATCTGGTTCTCCGCGGTGAGCTTGCGGTTCTCGATTCCGTATTTGACGTTCAATGAAAGCTTGCCGCGCTGGATGCCGTAGCCCGCGTACTTCACCGAGTAGGGGGACATCGGCGGCAGCTCGATGTCTCTTGCGCTCGCCTTCATATCGAGAAACAGGTCCGTGGCTAGCGGGTTCACGCGGCCCACGATCTCGACCGGCGCCGCGTTGTCGATCTTGCCGCGCAGCTCGACGTCGCCCGCTTTCTCGGGGGTCATCTCCGTCACGGCGCCGCCGATGCCGGTGAGGTTCGCGCTGTAATTGGGCTTGATGAAGAAATCGCTGAAATTCACGTTGCCGCCCTGCAGCGTGATCTTTCCGATGCGCACGTTCGGGGGAAATGCGGCGGGCCGCGGCTTCGTGGCGGACGGTCGAGGCTGCGCCGCAGGTGCCGGTGCGTCGGCGGCCGCTGCCGTGCCGGCTGTCGCGACGAGGTCCTGGAGATTGAGCCGCCCATCGGCCGACAGGATGATGCGCGCGTAATATTCCGAGAGCGCGATTTCGTCGAGCGCGAGCTTCATCGGTTCCAGGTCAAAGTCGATCGCGCCCAGCGAAAGTGCTTTCCACCTCAGCAGATCCTGCGTCGAGCGCTTGTCGATCGACGCGAAATCCATGATGCTGACATCGCCCTTGTACGAGGCCCTGAACGCCCCTCCGGGCGGCACCTCGAACGACGCCGTGCCTTTCGCCGAGAGCGCGCCCGAGGTGATCGCGAGACGGACCTTGTCGTCGATGTAGCGCTGCGCCGGCACGAAACCGATCGTCTGGGCAGCAACGCTCAGGCGAGCCGCGAGCGGGTCGAGCGTTAGCGGCCCGCTTGCCGCAAGAGTGCCGGTCTTGTCGATGGTGGCGCGCAGGCTGACGTTGCCGCGCTGCCCCTTTGCGGTCGACAGCCGTTCGCCCTTGAGCTGAAGCGGCGCGATGCTGATCTTCACCGGTTCGCCGATCGCCAGGTCCTCGAACGTCACCGCGCCGCGTTCGACCGAGACCTGGGCCAGGTCGATGCGCCAGGGGCGTGCAGCGGGCTTGGCGCCCTGCGGACCATCGGGCTTCGCTTGCCCAGCGGCCTTTTCCGGCCGCGCGATGCGCATGACGTTGAGCACGCCGTCCTTCCCACGGCGCAGGCCCGCCGTCATTTCGCGGACCGCGATCTCGCCGAGGTTTGCCGTCTGCGCAGCGATGTCGGCGCCCGCGCCCTTCATTTCCAGCGATCCCACGCGAATGAATGGCTCCTTCTCGCCGGGCAACCGCGCTCGCAGGCTCTTCAGAGCGAGCGCGAGATCGGCAAGCTTCAGCTCCTGTGCTGCCGGCGCGGCTGCGCCGGCCCATTTGAAGGCAAGACCCAGGTCGAGCTGCCCGTCATCGATCTCGAGATCCGCGACGCTCTTGACGTAAGGCTGATAGCGCTTGAGCCTGACGCCGGCGATATCGAGGCGTCCGTCCGCCGCGAGCGGGCCGGCGGTCGCGCCCGCGGCAAGCTTGATCGTCTCGCCCGCGTCGCTGCGCGCCGACAGGGTCCACTCGGAGCGCTTGCCCTTTTCCAGGTCCAGGCCGCTTCCCTGGAGCTGTCCCTCCTCGAGCAACGCGTCGAAAGCGGGCGTGGTCGTCTGGTCGGTGAAGCGCAGCTTTTCGAACTTGAGCGCAACGCGGTCGATCTTGAGCGCCAGCGGGGTGCCGCTCGAATCCTTGCGCGGTGCCGCTTGCGGCCCGCCTCGCGCGGGCGCCGCGGGACCAAGCTGCGCCAGGTTGATCGCGCCGGTCTTGTCGCGTCGCAGCTGCACGTGCGCCCCGTCGAGCTCGACGCTCTTCAGATCGATGCGCGGTGCCAGCGGTTCGACCTCGTTCAGTTCGATGCCCAGGCGTTCCCAGGCGAGCACCGGCCGGTCCTGCGGGTCGAGCAGAATGAGCTTCCTGACTGCCGTGCCGCCGCGCAGCCTGACTTGCGGCGGTTTGCCCGCAGGCTGCTCGAAGGCGACCACGAGGCGCGCGTCGAGCAGCGCGGAGCGCAGCTTTGCGCGCGGTTCGAACGGCAGGTAGTCCGCCAGCCGCGTCAGATCGAAGCCGTCGAGGTCGAGGTTCAGGTTCGTGGCGTGCGTATCCTTGAAGGGCAGCGTGTCGCCCGTGAGGCTCAGGAGCGCGCCGTTCACCTTCACGGCCAGCTCGGGCAGCACCTTGATCTCGGCATGTGCGGGCAGGCTGGAAATGAACGGAATCCCGACGCGCAGCTCGGTCACGGCGTGGTTTTCGGCCTCAGCCCGGTCGTCGAAATCGACGCGGCCGTCGAGCAGCCGGATGTTGAAGAGCGCGAACCTGGGCAGCGGCTCATCGCTCTTGGGACGCGCCAGAAACTCGTCCAGCAGATCCTGGAAGTTGTAGGACCGATCGGGATTGCGCACCACGCGCAACTGCGGCTTCACCAGCGTGATTTCGTCCACCACCGGCGCCAGGCGGAAGATCGAAGTCCAGGCGGCATTCACGTAGAGCTCGTCGAAGCCCGCAAACGCCGCATCCCCCCGACGTTCATCTCCCCCCCGTTCGCGCACCGCGAACCCGCGCAGCGTGACCGATGGCGCGAACGGATTGACGCGAACCGTCTCCACCGTGACCTTGCGATGCAGTGCCTGCGACAGCCTCTGCTCCAGCTCCGACTTCGCGATCGGCGGAACGACGAGGAAGCCGATCGCAGCGAAGGCGGCGACGAGGCCCGCGACCCACCAGAAAATCTTGCGGGCACGCCGGGTCTTGGCAAGGGCAGCGACGCGCGCGACGGAGGAAGACACCGAGGCATGCATGACGGCAGCCTTTCGATCCAGGGCACCGATAACCTTAGCAGGAACCCGGGGTTGCTGCCATGAGGGGGCAGCGAAACATACTCGTCGCTACGCAGATAGTGGGCTGCCCGGCGATATGTACATGGTGACGTGGCGCGAGATTCGTCGCCCTTTCAGGATGGCGGCCGCAGCGCGCAGGTCATCGAGCCGGTTGCTGGCGCACGAACCGATGGTCGCCTGATCGACGCGCGTGCCGCGCAGTTCTTCGACGCCCACCACGGTATTCATCCCGGGCGGCACCGTCACCATCGGCGACAGGGCCTGCAGATCGTACGTGGCGCGAAACGAATATTGGGCGTCCGGATCCGCTTCGAAGACGAAATAAGGGCGGCCGGCTGCCCGCTGGCTCACGTAATCGAGCGCCGTTTCATCGACCTGCATGACGGAGGTATCCGCGCCGGCGTGAAACGCGCAGGCAAGCAGCGATTGCCGGTCGTCCAGGCTGAGGCTGGAGATCGCTCCTGCGTACTCGACACAGGTCTGCAGCAGCTTGTCGGTATTGCGCGTTTGTGGATCGGCCAGTAGATTTCCTGGCAGCAGGTGTAATCGGGCGAGACGTTGACGTACTCCCCGACCCCGACGCGCTCGCGCCCCGCCGCGCGGGCGATGATCTTCTGGGCGATGGAGTGCCCCAACGCCACTCCTTACCCGGCTTTCAATCCGATCGACTTGATGATGCGCACGAGATCGGTGTGCTCCTTCTGCAGGTGCTGGAGGAACTCCTTCGGCGCAAGCAGCGTCACTTCAGCCCCTTGCTGCTGTTGCAGGCGGGCCTTGATGTCGGGCGAGCCCATCACCTTGCTGATCGCCTGGTAGAGGGTGGCCACGACCGGGCGCGGCAGGTTGGCCGGCCCAAAGATGCCGTACCAGGTGCCGGCGTCATAGCCGCGGAAGCCCGATTCATCGATGGTAGGCAGGTCGGGCAGCAGCCCGGACCGTTTCTTTGTTCCCATCGCGACCGCCCGCATCTTGCCGGACTTGATATGCGGCAGCACCGCGGAGATGTTGAGCATGGCCATGTCGACCTGGCCGCCCAGCAAGTCCGTCACTGCAGGTGCGGCGCCTTTGTAAGGCACGTGCACGAGGTCGATACCGGCCAGTCCTTTCAGCAGCTCGATGGACAAATGGCCGATGCTGCCGGGCCCCGGTGAGCCGTAAGAGAGCTTCCCGGGATGGGCCTTGGCGTACTCGACCAGCGACTTGAACGAATTCACCGGCAGCGAAGGCTTGACCACGATGAGGTTCGGCACCGTCGCGATCATGGCGATGGGCGTGAAATCCTTGATGCCGTCGTAGGGCGGCTTGGCCGTCATCGCAGGCACGATCACGTGGCTCGGGGAGCCGCTCATCAGCAGCGTGTAGCCGTCGGGCGCGGACTTGGCGACGTGATCGGCGCCGATCATCGCGCCGCCGCCCGGCCGGTTCTCGATGACGATCTGCTGCCCCAACACGTCCGCGAGCGGTTTAGCCACCTCGCGCGCCACCAGGTCAAACGGCCCGCCGGCCGCATAGGGGTTCACGAGCTTGATGAACTTGCTGGGGTAGGCCTGGGCCGACGCCAGCGGGGCCACTGTCACGAACACAAGCGCACCCGCCCACTTCAATGCCTGTCTCATAGCGACTCCTCGTCAAGGGGGTTTCATTTGATGTTTCGTACGTCGCTCACGCGGCGCTTCTCGGACCGAGGCTCTTCAGGATATCCGGAATGCGCGCTTCGGCGTCCCGCGTGAGGGTCTCGTAGAGGCTGTTGCCGTGCGCGTCGATACCTACCGTCGCCGGGCCCAGCTCTTCCACGCGGATCTTCACCAGCCGGTAGTGGAAGATGAGATCGGTCCAGTCGACCGAGACCACCTCCTTGATGGCCCGGGTGAGCAGCGTCGAGCCGCCGCCGGGAAACGACAGGTAGGCGCAGCCCGTTTCCTTCATCGCCTGCGCACAGTTGGCGTCAAGGCCGCCTTTCCCGCCGGTCAGCCGCAGACCCAGGCTCGTAATGATCTTCGGCATGTATTCGTTGAAGCGCGTGCTCGTGGTCGGGTTGATGTAGAGCACCTCGCATTTTCCGTCCACCTCCCGGCTGTAGCCCGCGATGTGCAGCATGGCGGCGCCGCGCAGCTCCACGGGCAGCGGCTTGCCCGCGTCGATGTATTCGATGATGCGCTGGTGCGTGGGCAACCCCGCCGCCATGACGATCTCGCCGTCCAGATAGACGATATCGCCGCAGGCGAGCGAACGAACCGTCTCTTCCGAGAGCGGCAGACGCAACCGGTGAGTCTTCGTCACGACAGCCTTCTCCTACTCGTAGCGCACGACACGCCCGTCGTCATAGACGCGGGCGCGCGTGCGCCGGTTGATCCAGCAATTGAAGCACACGGCCACCGGCGTGAAGCCGTGGCCTGCGGCGTAATTGATGTGGACGGCCATGGCGGTCGTCACCCCACCCGTCCCCATGGGACCGAAACCGGTCTCGTTGATGGCCTTCAGCAGGCGCTTTTCCATCTCATCGAGGATCGGCTCCGGATTCTTCTGGCCGAACGGGCGCAGCATCGCTTCCTTGGCCATTTTCGCGGCATAGTCGAACGTCCCGCCGATGCCCACGCCGACCACCAGCGGCGGACAGGCCTGCGAGCCCGCGCTGATGACGCAGTCCATGATGTACTTCTCGATGACGTCGAGCGAGGGAAAGCTGAATATCTGCAGCGTCGCCCAGCGGCCCGAGCCGAGCGCCTTGGGCGAGCAGGTGATCTCGATGTAATCCTCTTCACCGAGCAGATCGTAAGTCACCAGGGGCATGTCCTTGCCCTTGTGTCCCCGTTCCAGCGTCAGCGGATTGGTGACATGCTCGAGGATGGGTGGATCGATGGTCTTCGCCAGTTCCTCGAATCCGTCGGTGATCGCCTGCCTGATATCGCCCTCGAAGCGCACGCGCGTGCCGATCTTGACGAAGTAGACGGGAACGCCGGAATCGGAGCACACGAAGCGGTTTTCGCTTTCCGCGGCATTGGCGCTCTTCAGCATGAACACCAGTGTGTTCCTGCCCACCGGGTTCGTCTCCGCCTGCTGCGCCTGCTCGAGCGCCTCCTTGGTGTCCTCGGGTATCTTCTTGAGCGACCACTCGTACAGCTGGGCGGTCACCGACTTCACCAGGTCGTAAGTTATCGGCATGGACTTCCTCGAAATGCAGTGTGGCCCTGCGTCACGCCCTGCTGTAGCGCACAACGCCCGGGAGGCCTCCCTGTCTGGACAAGGTAGCGAGCGGCGCCTAATATGTCAATAGTCTAGCCTTTTAGGGTTTCACTCCGCCGCATGGACGAGAGCCGATCAAGCAACCGCGTCGAGGGTCACGGCGCAGCGGCACTGGATCTCCAGGGGAGCAGGCTGCCTCGCTATATCCAGCTCGCGACCCTGTTTCGCCGGCGGATCGAATCCGGCCAGTGGCCCATAGGCCATCAATTGCCCACGGTGGACGAGCTGGCGGTCGAATGCGGCGTGGCGCGAGCGACCTTGCGCCAGGCGCTCGACATCCTGGCCGACGACAATCTGATCGCGCGTTACCGCGCCAAAGGCACGTTCGTCACGCGGCAGCCGCGGGACCAGCTGTGGTGCGAGGTCAAGACGGACTGGTCCGGCCTGTTGATGTCGCCCCAGGGCGCCACGATCGAAGTGCTTTTTTCGCGCACCGGCGCCCAGCCGCCCGGCCTTTTCCACAAGATTGGCGATCCGGCGCCTGCCTATCGCTACTGGCGCCGCCGGCATTGGCGCGACGGCAAGCCCTATCACCTGGGCGAGGTCTATATCGACGAACGTCTGGCGGCGCGCATTCCGGCATCGGCGCTCTCCACCAAAACGTCGCTGCGGATGCTGCGCGACGTGCCGCGGCTGTCGATCGCGGATGCCCGTCAGACCCTCATTATCGGCACGGCCGATATCGAAACGGCGAAATTGCTGCAGATACCCATCAATGCGCCGGTTGCACTCGTGCACCGCTCGGTGGTCGACAACAAGGGGCGGCTGGTGTTCATCGGTGAAGGCATCTACCGGGGCGACGTGGTGCGCCTCGATATCAAGCTCACATAAGCGTTCGGTTCGACACAGGGATGGTCATGAAGCTGCATTGGTCTCCGCGCTCGCCGTTCGTGCGCAAGGTGATGATCCTCGCGCACGAGACCGGCCTGGAGGGCCGGCTGCAACTCATTCGCACGGTGGTCGCGATGGCGCAGCCGAATCATGCGCTCCTTGCCGACAATCCGCTCAGCAAGATCCCGACGCTGGTCCTCGACGATGGCGTGGTGCTCTACGATTCACGCGTGATCTGCGAGTATCTTGACCACTTGCATGACGGCCCCAGGTTGTTTCCCTTGACCCCTGTCGAGCGCTGGCAGGCGCTTCGTCGCCAGGCGCTCGGCGACGGCATCCTCGACGTGCTGCTGTTGTGGCGCAACGAGCGGATGAAGCCGCGTGAGCGGCAGACGCAGGCGCTGCTCGACGCGTTCGAGCTGAAAGTGAACACGGCGCTTCGCATGCTGGAGCGGGAAGCGCCTGCTCTGAACGCGGCGCCGTTCGACATCGGCCATATCGGCATCGGTTGCGCCTTGTCCTATATCGATTTCCGGTTTCCCGGCCGCGATTGGCGCGCATCGCGCCCGCAGCTGACGAGCTGGCACAGAGGCTTCCAGGGGCGCCCCTCCGTGCAGCGCACCGAGCCAACCGACCAGGATTGAGGCGCCGGCGCCGCGCGCTCGTGCAACAAGGACACGCCGTTCAACCACCCAACAGAGCAGCTCATGCCAGGCCCGTTATCGCACATCCGCATTCTCGATCTGAGCCGCGTGCTGGCCGGTCCATGGGCGGGGCAGATTCTCGCAGACCTCGGCGCGGACGTCGTCAAGGTGGAGCGGCCGGGCGTGGGCGATGACACGCGAGGCTGGGGTCCGCCCTTTCTCAAGGATGCGCAAGGCCGCGAAACGAAGGACGCCGGCTACTTTCTCGCCGTCAACCGCGGCAAGCGTTCCATCACTCTCGATCTGAGCAGGCCGCAAGGCCAGGCGATCGTGCGGCGGCTCGCGGCCCGATGCGATGTCGTTCTCGAGAATTACAAGGTCGGAACGCTTTCGAAGTACGGCCTGGGCTACGAGCAACTGAAGGCGGTCAATCCCCGCCTCATCTATTGCTCGGTCACCGGCTTCGGCCAGACCGGTCCCCGGCGCGACCACGCGGCCTATGACTTCATGATCCAGGCGACGGCAGGCCTGATGAGCGTCACCGGCGAACGCGACGATCTGCCGGGCGGCGGCCCGCAGAAAGTGGGCGTTCCGGTCATCGACATCATGTCCGGCATGTACGCGGCGGTTGCCGTGCTCGCGGCGCTCGCGCGTCGCGCACATAGCGGCGAAGGCGAATTCATCGACATCGGCATGCTTGATGTCGGGGTAGCCATGCTCGCCAACCAGAGCATGAATTACCTCATCTCGGGCAGCACACCGAAGCGCGCCGGTAACAAGCATCCTAATATCCAGCCGCAGGACGTGTTTGCAACGAGCGACGGCTACGTGGTTCTCGTTGTCGGCAACGACGCCCAGTTCGTCAAGCTCTGCGAAGTCATCGGCCGGCCGGAGCTCGCCGACGACGAACGCTACAGAACCAACGCGGCAAGGGTGCGCAATCAGGAGAGCCTCCTGCCGCTCGTGGCCGGGGTGCTGCGTACCCGCGGCATGCACGAATGGTCGGAGCGGCTCAACGAAGCGGGTGTCCCGTGCGGGCCCATCAATACCATCCCGGATGTGTTCAAGGATCCCCAGGTGATCGAGCGTGGAATGCTGGCAAGTATTCCTCACCCCGCCGCCGGCACCGTTCCGCAGGTTGCGAGCCCCATGCGCTTCACCGGGGCGCCGCTTTCGTACGATCGGCCGCCGCCGATGCTCGGCCAGCACAGCGAGGAAATCCTCCGCGAGCTTGGCCTTGAGGCGGCGGAAATAGAAGCGCTCGCGAAGGGCCGGGTTATTTGAAGGCGGAGCTTGCACCGCTGAAGCAGAGCCCGGTCCGGCAACGATTTCAAGACGAACTTCGAACACAGGAGAAACAGCTTGGCTCGCATACCGCTCCCTACACCGGAAACGATGACGCCGGAACAACGCCGCGTGCACGATGCCGTCGTTGCCGGTCCGCGCGGCGTGATGGTCGGCCCGCTTCGGGCCGCATTGCACAGCCCGGGGCTCGCCGAGCGCTGGCAGCTTCTCGGCGAGTTTCTTCGCTATCGCATGAGCATGCCGCTGGCTTTGCGCGAGCTGGCCATTCTGGTCACGGCCCGGCGCTGGAATGCGCAGCTGGAATGGCAGATACACGAAGCGGCCGCGCGCAAGGCGGGCATCGACGAGGCGATCATCGAAGCGATTCGATCCGGCCGCTCGCCCGAGTTCGGCGATACGGCCGAAGCGGCCGTCTACGAGTTCGCCCGGGAAATGCAGGAGCTCGGCCAGGTTTCAGACGAAGTCTACCGGCAAGTCCAGTCGAAATGGGACACGCTCGGCGTGGTCGAGCTGACGGCGCTCATCGGCTACTACACCATGGTCGCCATGACGCTCAACGCGCACGAAATTCCCTTGCTCGACGATGCCGAGCCGCCGTTGCAGCTCCCTGGCGGACCGCAGGGCCGTCCGACGCTTTCGGCGCTCCCTCCGGGACGCCTTGTGCGCATGAATTGATGCCGAATCCATCCAACATGGAAACAGTCGCGCCGCGCATGCCGTCCAGGCCGGCGTATCGCATGCCGCCCGGCGCCTGCGACACGCATGCACACGTCTTTGGCCCTTATGACCGCTTCCCGTTCAGTCAGCCGCTGCGATACCCGCCGCCGCTCGCACCCTTGCCTGTGTATCTCGAGATGCTTGCCGGGACAGGTGCGGAGCGAGGCGTGCTCATCCAGCCGGCGCCTTATGGCGGCGCTCCGGGCGCCTTGCTCGACGCGCTGCGCCATGAGAAAGGCCGTCTGCGCGGCATCGCTTCGGCGACGGCGGCGATTTCCGATGAACGCCTCGCCGAGATGCACGAAGCGGGCGTGCGCGGACTCCGGTTCGTCGAGATGCCCGATCCGACCGGCGCCGGCCGTTACAAGGGCTGCGTCGGCGTCGAGGAGCTCGTCAAACTGGCGCCGCGCATGAAGGCGCTCGGCTGGCATGCGCAGCTGTGGTCCAAATGCGAGCAGCTCGCGAAGATCGTTCCGGAGCTCGTGCATCTCGAAATGGACCTCGCCATCGATCACATGGGCTGGCTCGAAGTCGGACGCGGCACGGCCGATCCGGCGTTCCAGACACTGGTTGCGCTGCTGCGCGAGGGGCGCATCTGGATGAAGCTCTCCGTGTGCCGCAACTCCAAAGCCTTCCCGGGCTACGAAGATCTCCGGCCTTTCCACGACGCGCTGGTCGCCGCGAACCCTGAGCGCCTGCTGTGGGGATCCGATTGGCCGTTTGTGCGCATGGGTGATCTGACCCCCGACCCTGCGCATCTCGTGGATCTTTTCGGTGCATGGGTGGACGATGAAGCGCTGCGCCGGCGCATCCTCGTCGACAATCCGACGTCCCTGTTCGGGTTTGAAAAGAGCGTCTCGGCGCAATGCAGTCAACTTCAAGGATCCGTTCCGTGACAACGAAGAGCGAACCATCAGCGGGCCAGCGCGTACCTATTCGCGAAGGCTTGCTCATCGGCCCCCTCGCGGACCTCGATCGCGTGAGGCTTGCCGGTTGCAGGTGCACCGCGTGCGGCGAAACGTCCCTGGGCAGCAAGACGATTTGCCCGAACTGCGGGCGCAATACCGTCAGCGACGTCCTGCTCGCCAGGCGCGGGGTGCTGTGGAGCTTCACCGTGGTTCGCCACCGCCCGCCCGGCAACTACAAAGGGCCGGAGCCGTTCGTGCCGTTCGGACTCGGATTGGTGGAGCTGCCCGACGGCCTGCGCGTGCTCTCGCCCATAGACTGCGACGTCGCCCATCTGAAAATCGGTCTCGAGCTTCAATTCAAGCCGTACGTGCGCAAGGACCCGGACGGCCGGGAAGTGGTTGCGTTCACGTTTGAGCCAGCAAGCACGGGGGAAGCCAATGTCTGATGTCGTCATCCTTGGCGCCGGAATACATCCCTTCGGCCGCTTCGACAGGAGCTATGAGGAATTGGGCGCGGAGGCGGCCGCGGCGGCCCTGCGCGACGCGGGCCTGGAGTGGTCGCAGATCCAGGCGGCGTATCTCTCGCGCATGTACCTGCCCGCCACTTCGGGGGCGCGGATCCTGCGCAGGCTCGGCAGCACCGACATTTCCATCGTGGATATCGAGGCGGCGTGCGCGAGCGGCGGCGCTGCGCTGCGGCAGGCTGTCCTCGCGGTCCGATCGGGCGAGATGGAAATCGCGCTGGTGCTCGGCTGCGAGAAAATGCCGCGCGGATTCATGGACCCTTCGATGATCTACAGCCCATGGCAGATCGAGCTCGGCATGTCGCTCAATCCGGCCTATTGGTCGATGCGGGCCATGCGTCACATGCACGATTACGGGACGACCGAGCTGCAGATTGCCAAAGTCGCGCACAAGAATCACAAGAACAGCGTCCACAATCCCTATTCGATGTATCGCAAGGAATTCACTTTGGAGGAGATCCTGGCTTCACCGCTGGTGTGCGATCCGATTCGCCGCCTGGAGATCTGTGCGCCGGACGACGGCGCCGCCGCAGTGGTGATTGCCTCGGCGAAGCGAGCGCGCCAAATCGGGGCAGCCCGCAACGCGATCAACATCGCCGCCTGCTGCCACACGATTGCGCGATATTCAGCCGATTTCCGCTGCCCGGCGGACAGCATGAGCGCGACGGCCCACAACCCCGGGCCCACCGAAGTCACCGCCAGGCAATCCTATGAAAAGGCTGGTCTGGGTCCGCGGGATATCGACTGCTTCGAAGTGCAGGATACGGATGCATTCTGCGAGATAGAGATCTATGAGAGCCTGGGCCTGTGCGAATTGGGCGAAGGGGGCAGGCTGGTCGACGAAGGCGCAACCGGGATCGGTGGCGCCAGTCCCGTCAACATGAGCGGTGGCCTCATCAGCAAGGGAGAGCCGGTCGGTGCCTCTCACCTGGGTCAGGTGGTGGAGATCGTCACGCAGCTGCGAGGAGCGGCCGGCGAGCGGCAGGTCGCCGATGCCAAGGTCGGTCTTGCCCACGTACTGGGCGCCGGGGGTAATTGCGCCGTCACGATTTTGCAGCGCTGACCTGGCTTCACACTTCCCTGCCCCGCTCGCGGGGGAGGGCCGGGGTGGGGGCGAGTAGTGCGAGGAGCAAATGATGAAGATAGCGATCGTAGGCGCCGGAGCCATCGGAGGCTTCTTTGCCGCGCGCCTCGCGGATGTCGGCTACGACGTGAGTGTTCTTGCGCGCGGCAAGACACTCGACGCGGTTCGCGCCGGCGGTCTGCGGCTGGAAAGCGAGGGTCGCAGCATCGCGGTGCGTCCGCGGGCCAGCGACTCCGCCGCCGAGCTGGGCGTGCATGATCTGGTGCTGCTGTGCGTCAAGGCGCCCGCGCTGCCGGGCGCCGTAGAACCAATCGCTCCGCTGCTCGGCCCGGACACCGCGGTGGTGCCCGCACTGAACGGCATGCCATGGTGGTTCTTTCTTGACACACCCGGAATGCTCGCCGGATATCGCCTGCGATCGGTCGACCCGGATGGCATGCTCGAAAGAGCGGTGCCTGTTTCTCGAGTCGTCGGATGCGTCGTATATCCGGCCTGCACGAGCATCGAGCCTGCATACATTCGCCACACCGGCGGGAACCGCGTAATCCTTGGCGAGCCCCGAGGTGAAGCGAGCCCGCGCGTTCACGCGCTCGCCGAGGTGCTCTGCAAGGCGGGATTGGCTGGTGAAACAACGGATGACATTCGCAAGGAAGTCTGGACCAAGCTTCTTGGGAACCTCTGCTTCAATCCGGTAAGCCTGTTGACCGGATCGTCCACCGATCGGCTCATTGATGATCCGCTCATCTACCGGCTGTTCCTCGCAATGATGGAGCAAGCCATTGCACTCGGCCATGAATTGGGCATCGACGCCGGCATAGAGCCGCGGCAACGAATAGCAAATACCCGCAAGCTCGGCTATGTGAAGACCTCGATGCTTCAGGACGCCGAGGCAATGCGTCCCGTCGAAATCGAGGGGATCCTGGGCACGGTGGTGGAGGCAGCGCATGCAGCCGGACAGCCGATTGCGCTGCTCGATGCCGTATATGCCCTGAGCCGGAAACGCGCTGAAGTCATGGGTCTTCTTCCGTCGGGACAAGCCGGATGAAGCTCTACCATTCAGCACGGTCGTCCGCCTCATACAGGGTCCGCATCGCCATGGCTCACAAGGGAATTTCTTATGAGTCGCGACTGCTGAACATGCAGGCGATGCAGCACCGGTCCCCTCGGTTCCTGGCCGTCAATCCTCTTGCCCTGGTGCCAGCGCTCGACACGGGGGCACACATTCTGACGCAGTCCATGGCGATCATCGAATATCTGGATGAGGTGCGACCCGAACCTGCGCTCCTTCCAGCAGATCCGCTCGATCGTGCCTATGTCCGGGCCGTGTCCCAGCTGGTAGCCTGCGAGATACATCCGCTGAACAACCTGCGCACACTTGATTACGTTCGAGGGATCTGCAGGACAGAGGATGCCGTCAGTGCCTGGTATCGCCACTGGATCAGCGACGGATTCACGTTGCTGGAGACGTTTCTGGCGCGTGAAAGGCGCCATGGCCGCCACTGTCTTGGCGATGAAATCACGGTGGCCGACTGCTGCCTCGTGCCCCAAGTGGCAAACGCCCAGCGTTATGAATGCGACCTGTCGCCTTATCCGAGCATCATGCACATCAATGAAAATTGCGTGCAATTGTCTCCGTTCCAGGAAGCGAGTCCGGAAAATCAGGGGCAGCAGTTCTGGTTAAGCGAGAGCAATGCCGCAGGTGACACCCGATGACTTTCGAGGAAATTGCCGTCGGTAATGGACATTCCACGATATGGGCTAATTCACGGTTGTCCCCGTGAGGAGTACCTGTGCAACTGCTTTTTCTTTTTAATACTATCCGGAGCATTGCACGACGTTTCACAGTGGCAGCCATGGTTGCCGCGACACACTCAATGATTCGGGAGCGTACCAAGAGATGGTTCAGCAATTGAGCAGGCTGTTTGAGCCGGGCAGGATCGGCAAGATGGTGCTGAAGAACAGAATAATCATGGCCCCGATGGGCGTTCCGCGCATAGCAACCAGGGGCGGCTACCTGTCAAAGGAATATCTGGCGTTCTACGAAGCAAGGGCCAAGGGCGGAGTCGGTTTCATTCAGATGTCCATTTCGGCCCTGGGCAAACCCTGGGCAACGGGGCTTACGTTCGCCCCCGGAAGTCTCAGCATAGTCGACGACGAACACCTTCCCAGCGCCCGGCGTTTCGTCGATGCCATGCACGATCACGGGGTAAAGGTGTCGTTTCAAATAACGCATCATGGCGCAGTGCTTTCCTGGATGCTGCACAAAATGCCTCCGGAAAAGCGCCCCCGGGGGCTCAGAGTCGTCGCCCCGTCACCGGTGCCGTTTTCCCAGACGGGCGAAGTGCCGCATGCGCTGACCGTCAGCGAGATCCATGCGCTGGTAGAGGCGTTCGGTGAGGCGGCGAAACGCGGCAAAGCGGCTGGTTTCGATGCTGTGCGTATTCAAGCCTGCCATGGATACCTCATCCACCAGTTCCTGTCCCGACGGACGAACAAAAGGGCCGATGAGTATGGCGGCAGTCTGCAGAACAGGGCGAGGTTCGCCTGCGAGATAACCAGACGCATAAGGCAAGAGGTCGGGCCCGACTACCCGGTCATCATTCGCTTGAACGGCAACGACTTTCTCGAGGGAGGAATCACGGTAGCCGACGCCGTACAGCATGCCCAGCTCTTCGCTGAAGCGGGCGTCGATGCCTTGGACGTGTCCTCGGGTCCCTTCGAATCCCATCATTGGCAGTTCCTGACCATGTACCAGCCTTCAGGCGCCCTGGTCTCCGCCGCGGCGGCCATCAAGAAGGCAGTAAAGGTTCCCGTCATGACGGTCGGCAAGATAGACGCGCTCATGGCGGAGAGAATCCTGCAGGAGGGTTCGGCGGACTTTGTCCAGTTCGGCAGGCCTCTCATAGTAGACCCTGAGCTGCCCAACAAGGCGATGGAAGGCAGATGGGAGGATATTCGTCCCTGCATCTACTGCGATACCTGCATGCGGTCGCTCGACTCGTCCACCTGCTCTGTCAATCCCGCCTTTGCCAAGGAACTGGAATACACGATCGAGCCGGCGCAACAATCCAAGAAGGTGTGGGTCGTCGGAGGCGGGATAGCCGGCATGGAAGCCGCCCGGACGCTGGCTGAGCGAGGTCACAAGGTCACGCTGTACGAGAAAAGCGACAAATTGGGGGGGCAATGGAACGTTTTGTCGGCGTATCGACCCGAGCAAGGCAGCCTGGTCCGCTACTTGTCGCGGCAGCTGGACAAAACCGGGGTTAAGGTCGTCGTCGGCGAGGAAGCCACTCAGCAGATGGTGGAGGAAATGAAGCCGGATGCCGTGGTCGTGGCGACCGGTGCCTCACCAGCGACGCTGGATGATGTGCCGGGTATCGACGGCGAGCGCGTCGTCTTCGCGCATGAGGTGCTGACCGGCAAGGTGCAGACGGGAAACGAGGTTGTCGTCGTAATAACAGGTCGAGGATCGAGGGGTCTGGCCGCGGCTCTTTTTCTGGCCGAGCAGGGCAAGACGGTTTCTGTCGTGGCCAAGAGCAAAATCGCCTGGGGGCTCAATCACAACATCAAACTGGCGCTTCTGGAGAATTTGATCAAGCTTCGCGTGGCGATGTTTCCCGATTCGACCCTGGAGAGCGTCACCGACAAGGGCGTGCACATCATCTGGGACGGCGGTGAGCCGCCGGAAAGAGGCGGTCCCCGCTATGAGGTCCTGTTCCTGAGGGCGGACAGCGTGGTTCTGGCTGCCGGCTTGAGGAGCGAGAATGCGCTCGGGGAGCGGTTGAGCGGTTTCATGCCCGAGATATACAGAATCGGGGACTGTGTAGAACCGAGAGGTGTCCTGGCGGCAATACACGAAGCCTCTGAGGTGGGCAGGAAGATATAACTTGTAAACGCAGTGGATCCATAAGAAGGAGGGAGAATGAAGACGCATCTCTTAGTTGCAGCGGCAGCCCTGTTGGCACAAGCATCGAGTTTCAACACTCACGCCGCGGCACCGGCAAAACCTATAGAGCTTTCTTTCAGTCACCATGAAACGACGGCGTCCTATTTCAGGAACCACGGCCTGGTGCCCTGGATGAAGCGCATCGAAGAAGCGACCCAAGGCAGGGTCAAGATCGTCGAGTATCCGTCCCAGACCCTATCGAAGCAGGCCGCTGCCTGGCAGGCAACCATCACGGGTGTCGCCGACATGGCGTGGACCGCATCGATCTTTTATCCCGGCCAGTTCCCGCTCACCGATGTGATTACGCTTCCCTTCCTTCCGATAACTTCGGGAGAGACGGGCAGCGGGGTCCTATACCAGCTCTATGCCAAATTTCCGGAGATTCAGAATGAATACCGCAATGTGAAGATGCTGACGCCGCACATAGCCGGTCCTTACTTCCTGCAGACGGTAAGGAAGCAGGTCAAGACACTCGAAGACCTCAAGGGTCTGAAGGTAAGGACTATTGCAGGACCGCCGACTGCCGCCATGAAGCTTCTGGGCGCTACCCCGCTGTTGATTCCCATACCGGACATTTACCTTGCCCTCCAAAAAGGCGTTCTGGATGGAGCAGGAACCACGTTTAACGCCGCCCTCCAATGGAGGTACTACGAGTTAATAAAGTATTACACCTATGTACCGCTGTACAGCGGGGCGAGCTTCATGATCATGAATCTCAACAAGTGGAAGAGCCTTCCCAAGGACATCCAGGAGCAAATAACCAGCGTCACCGGGATGGACGCCGCCAGACGGGTGGGCAAGGCGTTCCGCGACGAGGTTGAGCCGAGCTTCCGCGAAAGGCTGGCCAAGGACGGTTACTCCATGACTGAGTACACCCTTCCGAAAGACGAAGTGAACAAATGGATTGACGTGGGGGCGAAACCCGTGTGGGAGACCTATATCAAGCAGTTGGAAGCGAAGGGATTGCCGGCGCAAAAAGTGCTTGACGAGACGCTCAGGCTCTTGAAGCAGAATTAAACAGCGCGTGCTGGTCTGAGGGGCCGCGGGAAGGCGCGGTTCACATCCCCTTTCGCTGATCGCGAAAGGGGATCGAGGGAGGGGCAATCGAATGTCGCTGGGAAGACTCGCCCGGCTGCTCGACAGGGCAGCCAGCCGAATAAGCGGATTTCTTCACGCCCTGGGCGGCATCACGCTGGTCCTGCTGATGCTGCTTACCGCTGCCGATGTCGGCATGCGCTATTTCCTGAACCGCCCCATAAGCGGCGCCTATGAACTGAGCATGTTCATGATGGCGATCATCGTCGCGTTTGGCATCGGCTATTGTGCGACCAGGGACGAGCACGTGAAAGTCGAGATACTGGTCGGTGCGCTGCCACCGCGAGCCCGGGCTGTCGTTGACAGCATTACGTGGTTTCTCAGCATGGTCTTGCTCGCGCTGCTCACCTGGCAGGCCGCGCTGTACTCGAAGACCGTGTTTCACGACGGAACGACATCCCCGGACCTGCTCATACCCACCTTTCCTTTCATGGGGGTGGTTGCTGTCGGGAGTGCCGTATTGTGCATCGTGTTCCTCGCGCAGTTTATCGATGCGCTGTCCCGGTCGTTGACAGGGGAAAGTAAATGACGCCCCTTGCCGTCGGATTGATCGGCTCAGGGGTACTTTTCCTGGCTCTGTTTTCGGGAATGCCGATAGGCATAGTCATGGGTCTGGTGGCGTTCGCCGGTTTTGCCTTTATCAAGGATTGGGGTGGCGCTCTGGGTCTGCTTCAGGTCGTCCCTTACGAAACCTTCGCGTCTTATGACTTGAGCGTGATTCCCCTTTTCATACTCATGGGCGAATTCGCCTTTCGTGCCGGATTGAGCCAGGACCTCTATAGTGCCGTGCAATGCTGGCTGGGGCGCCTGCGGGGGGGCCTCGCAATGGCGACCATCGGCGGCTGCGCCGGTTTCGCGGCGGTCTGCGGCTCCAGCGTCGCCACGGCCGCTACCATGGGCACGGTAGCTTTGCCGGAAATGCGAAAGCGCGGCTACGACCCGGCGCTTGCCACCGGCTGTGTCGCTGCGGGCGGCACTCTGGGCATTCTGATTCCGCCGAGCATCGGGTTCATCGTCTATGGCGTCATCACCCAGCAGTCCATCGGCAAGCTTTTTCTTGCCGGCTTCCTGCCCGGCATTCTGATGGCGGGCCTGTTTATCGCCACCATCTATATCCTTTGCCGGATGAATCCCCTGGCCGGTCCACCGGGGGACGTCAGGAGCTTTAAAGAGAAACTGTATGCGCTCAGGAACACCTGGATGGTAGTGGTACTTTTTGTATTCGTTATCGGGGGAATCTACGTCGGGGTTTTCACTCCTACCGAAGCCGCCGGCGTCGGAGCTTTTGCAAGCTTCGTTTTCGGAGTCGCCCGCAGGCGGCTTGACTGGGAAGCCGTGAAGGCGAGCGTTGTCAGCACCGGCAAGGCAACCGGGATGATTTTTCTTATCCTGCTTGGCGCTATTCTTTTCAGTTATTTCCTGTCGGTGAGCGGGCTGCCTTCCCAGGTGGCGAACACCATCGGAGGCCTTTCCATCAACCGTTATATTGTTCTGGCCATCATCGTCGTCATCTACCTGATCCTCGGTTGCGTAATGGATGCCCTGGCGATGATTCTGATCACCTTGCCGATTTTCTTCCCGTTGATAGAGCAGTTGGGCTTTGATCTCATCTGGTTCGGCATAATAGTCACCCTGACGGCCGAGGCCGGTCTGATTTCACCGCCGGTAGGCATGAATGTGTTCGTCATTCAGGGCATATCGAACGGTGTCCCGATGTACACGATATTCAGAGGCATAGTACCGTTCTTCGCAGCCCTGCTCATCGGGCTGGTGTTGCTCACCGTCTTTCCGCAAATTGCGCTGTTCCTGCCAAATTTGATGTCCTGATCGCTGAACGGCGCGGAAAACTGCACTCTTGAAGGCATTTCGCCGAGTCCTGCACCTGCAAAAATGGAGTGTCAGATTGCCTCGCGCGGCCGGCGGAGCGCGAGCGTCAGCACCACGGCAATGGCCGACACCACGAGCATGATGACGAAGGCGATATCGTAGCCGCGGGTGGCATCGAAAATGCTGGCGCCGATATAGGCGCCGATGCCGCCGCAGACGTGATGCACCATCGTGATGAGGCCGGTAAGCGCGCCGAGATTCCTGGTGCCGAAGCTGTCGCGCACGAATACGACCGCCAGCGGCGCGGTTACCAGAAACGTCAGTCCGAACACCAGCGCGAAGACGGCAACCGACACCGGTGACTGGTCGACCATGACCAGCGCAAACGCTCCGACCCGCGCCACGAAGGACATGGCGGCCGGCCACACAGGGCCTGAGCGGTCGCTCCAGTACCCCGCCGCGATCACGCCGAGAAAGCCGGTCAGGCCCATCAGCGCCAGCAGATTGCCGGCGAAGTACGCATCGATGCCTTTGTCCTGTGCGAAGGCGACGACATGCGTCGACACGAAAAAATCGCCGAAGCCGCAGATTGCATAGACGAACAGGAGCAGCCAGAACTGCCGCGTGCGCGCTGCCACTGCGACGGACAGGCCGCTGCGTGGGGGCATGCCCGCACGGGTTTTCGCATAGGTCTGACCGTGGATCGCCGCGAGTATCAGGGGCAGCAGGAGCAGATAGGCGGCCCCGACCCATATGAACACCGAGCGCCAGCCGATCGTGACGAGCACAGCGGCAAGCACAGCGATCATCACCAGTTGTCCGAGGCTCATGCCGGACGAGACGACCGCGTTCGCGAGCCCGGTACGTCCGGGAAACGCGCGCGTCACCATGACTCCGACCGGAGTGATCGACGCCGCGCCATTGCCGATGGCAAAGAAGCATCCATAGAGGGCAACCGCATGCCAGGGCGCGGTAACGAGGCTCATCAGCCCGATCGCGACGCCGCTCGCCGCGAGGCCGCCGCCGAGCACCAGCCGCAGGCTCATGCGATCGGCGAGGGCGCCGGCGACATACATGCCGGCGGCGGACACGATCTGGAACACCGCCACGGCAATGCCGAGCTGACTCCGCTCCCATCCCAGCTCCTCGACCATCGGCCTCAGCGTCAGGCCGATGGCAAGGCGCGCCCCGCCCCCGATGAAAAGGACGAGAAAGCCGGCGGCGAGCACGACGAAGGCGCTCGTGGGAAGAGAAGGCTTCGGCAATGGCGAACGGAGAGGGTTGAACCGGACCCGGCGTGTGCAGCGCGATTTGAACCGATAGGAGAGTCTATCTGCAATCTATCGCTCGGCACGCATGCCGAGCGCTTTGATCAATTCGCCAAACTTCTCCATTTCCGAGCGCAGGACACGGACCTGTTCCTCCGGCGTCGTGGGATCAACTTCTTCGCCGTGCGCGAAGATGCGTCGGCTCACGTCGGGGAGCTTCAGCACGTGCACGATCTCGGCGTTCAGCCGGGAGACGAGCTCGTTCGGCGTGCGGCCGGGCGCGTACAGCGCCAGCGCGGCATCGACCGCGTATCCCGGCACGCCGGACTCGGCGATGGTCGGCACATCGGGCAGCGAGGCCGTTCTTTTCGCCTGGCTGACCGCGAGCGCGCGCAACTTGCCCGCACGCAGCAGTGAGCTGAAACCGGCCGGAGCGCCGATGACCATGTCCAACTCCCCTCCGAGCACGGCAGCGGTGCCCAGCGCCGCGCCTTTAAAGGGCACGTGGAGCAGGTCGATCCCCGCCATTTTCTTCAGCAATTCGCCGGTGAGATGATGGCTGCTCCCGGTCCCGCTGGAGCCGAAGCTCAATGCCCCCGGCTTTTTTCGCGCGTACGCGATCAGATCGTTCATCGACTTGAACGGGCTGGACGCGGAAACGACGAAGATGAACGCGCTGCGTGTCATTCCGGACAGAGGCGTCAGGTCCTTGAAGGGCTCGTACGGAAGCTTCATCATGTTCGAGGTGATCGCCACCGAGCCCGGCGGAACGATACCGATGGTGTGACCGTCGGGCGCCGACTTGGCCAGTGCCCCGATGCCGATGGTGCTGGTTGCACCCGAGCGGTTTTCGACAAGCATCGGCTGCCCGAGGCGCTGCGACATCTTGTCCGCTACGAGCCGCGCATCAACGTCGGCGTTCCCGCCCGGAGGGAACGGCACGATGAGGCGCATCGGACGGCTGGGGAACGTCTGCGAGAACACCGGCATCGAGCCGCAGAGAACGGCAAGCCCGGCGGCGAGGAGGCAACGGCAAATAGGCGACATGGACACTTTCTCCTCGGCAACAAGCGGTTTCGCTCGATTCCCGCAGAATACGCCCATCTGTCGTGGTCGGCGCAAATACAAGAGTCCTGCCAAAATCAGGGCATCCCATCCCTGACGCGGTTCTCATGACAATCTCGAATCTGCTGCACCTGTTTGCGTCCATGCTGTGGCTCGGCGGCATGGCGTTCGCGCATTTTGCTTTGCGGCCCGCGGCGATCGCCACGCTCGCTCCGCCGCAGAGGCTGTCGCTGATGAGCGGGACACTGAGGCGATTTTTCTGGCTCGTCACCGGCGCCGTCATCGTGCTGCTCCTCACGGGAGTGCACCTGATCGTTGCCGAAGGCGGTTTTGCCGCCGCAAGACTGGGCGTCAACATCATGTTTGGCGGTGGGCTGATGATGATGGCGATCTTTGCGTTCATCGCCACTTCCTACGACCGGAAAATGCGCCACCTCGTTGCGCAAGCGCAATGGCCTGCCGCCGCGGCGCAGCTCGAGAAGACTCGCAGGCTGGTATCGTTCAATCTGGTACTGGGAGTTCTTATCGTCTGTGCGGTGAAGCTGGTATAACGCGCCGCGTTGCGTGCGAGCTCATCGCCTCGCCGCGGTCAGCAGAAGCTCGTTCGGGCCTTCCCAGCCTGCTGCAGTTTCGAATACCTTGAGGCGCTCCTCCATCGCCGCCCAAGCTGCTTCCCTTTTCGCCGCGTCCAGCTTGCTCAGGATCTGCTGGATCGGACTGGCCG
>Ga0156282_1284_pt1 | contig 20458 bp, 19 predicted proteins | sample RifCSPlowO2_12_FD_107931 | JGI IMG/M metagenome (GOLD analysis project Ga0156282, IMG submission 107931) | Betaproteobacteria bacterium RIFCSPLOWO2_12_FULL_62_13b
ACCGTCGCGCCCTTGAATCCCTGGAGCGTCTCCGAAACCGTCGGGACCTACACGGCCGCGGAGAATGCGAGCAACAGCCATCCTTTAGCTTTCATCTTCCCGCTCCTCAGAAATACGGCTTCGTCCATTCGAGCTTCTTGGGCGCGATGCCTCGCTCCACCGCGAGGGCCGCCGCGTAGCCCGCGATCTCTCCGGTCTGCGTGCACCAGGGGAAATTGCGCATCACCATGAATATCGTCTCGTAGCTGAAAGACAGGGACGCGCCGGTGAGCAGCAGGTTGTCGATCTTTCTTGGCAGGAAGCAGCGGTAAGGGACCTCGAATGTGTGCGATCGGCAAGCGTCCCAGAAAAAGGTTTTCTTCATGGGTTGGGTGACCGCATCGGGAAAGCGGCGGCCAGCGAGCGCATCCTCGATTGAAAACACGTACTCGCCCAGGGGATGACGGCCATCGCGTATTCCGACATAGCGACCGACATTGGCTACGACAGCCTTTTCAAAGCCCGGAACATACGTCCTCAGGAATCCCGCCTCGGCGTCGATGAACTGCCTCATCATGCGCTTGGCGCGTGCCTCGTCTGCGGCGTCATCGTCCATGTGCAGCGCCCAGTCATAGGGGACGTTCTGCCAGAGGACAAAAGTCCCGGGAGCCTGGATCGGGCTCATGTCGAGCGTCGGGTGACCGATATAGGCGTTGCCATAAACCCCCGAGCCCGACAAGCGCGGCCGGTAGAGGTCCGCGGGAATGTTGCCGGCCGCCCGGGCAGCGGCAATGAGCTTCGCCAACGCGGGATCGTTTTCGCTTTTCTGGTAGGCGGCGAGCTGCGCAAAATCGATCCCGCTCATGATCCACAGCAGCGCGCCGGGAACGGGTCGGTTCTTTCCGTCCCAGGCGACCGTCGGCGGCTGCGGGCCGCCGCCGCGCACGAAAGGCGCGCCTGCCCGCGCCACCACTTGAGCGGTTCCGGAGGCGTCTACGAAAACCTTGCCCCTGATCGCTTGCCTGCCCGAGGCATTCTCGACAAGCACCTCGGTGATCGAGTCGTTATCGACGCCGCTTTTCACCACCGCGTCCACGAACGCCGTCCCGTACAGCGCTCTTACGCCGGCCTCTTCCAGCATCCGAACCATGACGCATCCGGCCCCTTCGGGGTTGAAGGTGCTCCGGGAGAAAGCACCCCCCGGCTCGAGGCGCGCCTCGTAATGCGACAACGGATTGCCCGCCCAGTCAGGAAGGGCCGTTTCGGTTACCGTGTAGATGCACCCGGCCTCGGCGAAGCGCTGCATCAATTCGCTATGGATGCCGCCGGCGCCGGGCCCGGCGGCACCCTGCAGACCTGAGGTGTGCACGCCGCCCGGCATGTCGTACTTTTCTACCAGGATCGTGCTGGCTCCCGTCCGGGCGGCACGCAAAGCGGCTGCAAACCCGCCCGGCCCGCCCCCCACCACCACGACATCGGCTTCGGCCGCCAGCGGAATCCTCCTGGCCGATACCGTTATCGCAGCCATTCGCGCTTTTCCCCGCCTTGGAGCTAATTCACCTTCGTGCCCGTGACGCGGATCACGTTGCCCCAGCGTTCGCTCTCCCGCTTCATGAATGTCGCCATTTCCGCCGGCGTGCTGGCGATCGGCTCGAGGCTCAGGTCGAGCATCCGCTTCGCCGCCGCTCCCTGCTTCAACTCGGCGATGGCAGCCGAAAGCTTGTTCGCGATCGCGCTCGGCGTGCCCGCCGGGGCCACCATGCCGAACCAGTAACTGAAGGCGAATCCCGGCAGCACCTCGGAGAGGGCCGGGACGTTGGGCAGCGATGGATTGCGCTTCTCGCTCCCCACCGCCAGCACACGGAGCTTGCCCGCATTGATGTGCGGAAGCGCAGGAGCGAGCTCCGAGAACATCATGCTGACCTGTCCGGACAACAGATCCGCGACGGCGGGAGCGCTTCCCTTGTAGGGCACGTGCACGCTCTTGGCGCCGCTCATCGATTGGAACAGCTCGCCGGCGAGGTGCGCGATGGTGCCTGTGCCCTGGGAGGCGTAATTGAGCTTGCCCGGGTCCGCTTTTGCGAGTGCAATCAACTGCTGCACGCTGTTGGCAGCCACCTTGGGATGGACCACCAGCACCCCGACGCCGGCCAGGATCACCGATACCGGCACGAAGGCGTCGGGGTCGTAGGCGAGCTTCGTGTAAAGGCTCTTGTTGATGACGAGCGACGCCGGAGAAGTCACGAGCAGCGTGTAGCCGTCCGGCGGCGCCTTGGACACCGCCTCCGCGCCGATGCTGCCCGAGGCGCCGGCACGGTTTTCCACGACGACCGGCTGGCCCCATTTGTCGCGGAATTTTTCCATGACGAAGCGCGCCACCAGGTCGTTCCCGCCTCCGGGCGGGTTCGGAACGATCAGCTTGATCGGTTTGCTGGGATAGTCCTGGGCGCTCGCAGCCAGAGCAAAGACGAGCGCCGCAACGGACAAGATTCGGCAATACACGGTGTTTCGCATGGTCGTGGTTCTCCGCGGGGGATAATCGCAATCAATCATATTGGTGGCAGCACTTCGCACGCGTAATTGATTCACATCAAGGATCGCAGTGGCACCTCGCAGCGGGCTGATGCGAGGTGTTCCGTATGCTGGAATTGCCGGCTGCGTTCTTCCAGCAGCGTCCAGGCGACGGGCGGGACCCCTGTACCGAGCGCGGTCAATGCGGTAGAAGCGATGTGGGCGGCGAACGGTGATGAATGGATCGCCGCGTGATGCAGTAACTCAGCGATAAAGGTATGCACTGATGGCAAATCCCGGGGCCGGCCGCATCGACGTTCATTGTCACTCCATGACCCCGGCGTATCGCCAGGCGATCGCTTCTCTGGGACCCACCATCCGCACACCCGAGTGGACAGCGCAAGGCACGGTCGATTTTCTGGACCGGCATGGCAGTGCCGCGGCGGTCCTGTCGCTGTCGGTGCCCGGCACGCACCACGGCGATGACGCTAAGGCGCGCCGCCTGGCGCGGCGCTGCAACGAAGAGGCGGCGGAGTTCGTCGAGCGTCATCCGAAGCGCCTGGGCGCGTTCGCGACGCTGCCTATCCCGGACGTCGAAGGCGCCTGCGAAGAGGCGCGCCATGCCCTGGACGTCCTCAAGCTGGACGGGATCGGTCTTCTCGCGAGCTACGATGGCAAGTATCTCGGTGACCCGAGCTTCGATCCGGTTCTGAAGGTGCTGAACGAGCGTTCCGCCGTGGTGGTGATCCACCCGAACAACCACCCATCGACCCAGGTCGTGCGCCAGGGAATCAGCAAGGGCATCGGGAATTTTCTTGTCGAGTTCCTGTTCGATACGACGCGGGCCGCCCTGAACCTGCTTTTCAGCGATGTACTGCACCGTTTCCCGAACATCCGGTTCGTTCTGTTCCATGCCGGCGGCACGCTTCCCTACGTGGCGTGGCGGGTAGCCGAGATCGCCTCGCGCCAGATGACCGTGCCGCCCTGGGACACGCAATATCCATCGCCTTTCATGGAGCGTCATGGCGCGAAGCTCACGGCGCAGGACGTCCTGTCGCATTTGCGGCTTTTCTATTACGAAACGGCCCTGGCCGCGGGCCCGCAGACTTTCGGTTCACTGATGCAGGTCGCGGCGCCCGAAAGGATTCTCTTCGGAAGCGATTGGCCGTACTGCCCGGAGGTGATGACCGAAGACATGATCCAGGCGCTGTACACCCAGACCGGGTTGGATGAAGCCCGGCTGCAGGCGATCGGGCGTGGCAATGCGCTGCGCCTGTTTCCGCGATTCGCGTAAATTGCTTCTGTAAGAGGAGCTTCGTTGATGAATGCAATCAAGACGTCCTCCATCGCAGTCACGATGTGTTGTCTTGCTCTCGCCGTTCCCGCTAACGCCCAGACGCAGCCCTATCCGAGCCGGCCCGTTCAGGTGATATTGGGCCTCGCGCCGGGCTCGCTCATGGATACCGCGGCCCGCATCGTCGCCAAAGGTGCGAGCCAGTTGGCCGGCGTTCAATTCGTCGTGGAGAACAAGCCCGGCGCCGGGACCATGATCGCCTCGTCGTACGTGGCCAAGGCTCGGCCGGACGGGTATACGCTGCTGCTGAACGGCGTCGCGATGTCGGTGAATCCCAGCCTGTACAAGGAGGTCCCGTACGACGCGGCGCGCGATTTTGTTCCGGTCGCTTTCCTGGTCAACGCGCCGCAGATCCTGGTCGTGCATCCTTCGCTGGGCGTAAACACGCTGGCGGAATTCCTTGCCAAGTACAGGAGCTCCGGAAAGCTCAACTTCGCCCACCCGGGCGCCGGAACCATGCCGCATCTGGCCGCCGGACTGTTCCAGGCGCGCAGCGGCCTCAAGATGCAGCTGGTGCCCTACAAGGGCGGTGCACCGGCGCTCAAGGACCTGATCGCGGGGCACGTGGACCTGCTGTTCCTGACACCCGTATTCAAGTCTCATATCGATGCAGGGGCGGTGCGGGCGCTCGCCGTCGCTTCGGACGAACGCGTGGAAACGCTGCCCAACATACCGACGTTCGCCGAGGCGGGCCTGCCTCTCCCGGAAATCAGTGCTGGCGCCTGGATCGGGATCGTTGCTCCTCGAGGGACGCCCGAGGCCATCGTTCAGAAACTGAACCAGACGTTCAACGGCGTGTTGCAGGATCCGGGCGTGCGCGAGGAATTCAAGCGGATCGGCCAGGTGCCGAAAGCGATGACGCCGGAACAGTTCGCCGCCTTCATGCGAGAGGACATGAAGCGATGGCCGGCGATCATCGCCGCCGCGGGTATCAAGGCACAGTAGGGGGTCAAGATGCGATTGAAGATATTTTGTTCCGCTGTAACAGGAGTCCTGGCGTTCCTCTTCGTTGGGCCAGTGTTCGCGCAGGAAGCCTTTCCATCGAAACCCCTGCGGATCGTGATCCCGTGGCCTCCTGGCGGCCCGCCCGATCTGATGGCGAGACTCGCCGCGCCGAAGATGAGCGAACTGTTGGGCAAGCCGGTCGTCGTGGAGAACCGTGCCGGCGCAACGGGTACGATCGGCACGGGTGCGGTAGTGAAATCGGCTCCGGACGGCCATATGCTGCTGCTTACGCCGAACCAGCCGATCGTCATGGCGCCTGCCCTGTTTCCGACCCCGTACGATCCCTCGAAAGATCTCGCGCCGGTGGCGACGCTCGGTGAAAGCATGAACGCGCTGGTCGTCAATGCAGCATCGAACGTCCATTCGGTCGCGGACCTGATTGCTGCCGCACGCGCGAAGCCCGGCGCGGTGACGTTTTCATCGTCTGGGCAAGGGTCCATCGGACATCTGACCGGCGAGCTGATCAAGCAGTTGGCAGGGATCGACATGCTCCATATCCCTTACAAAAGCGCGGGGCAGTCGGTCACCGCCGTCGTCGTCGAGGAGGTGACTGTCTCCGGTTCCTCGATTCAGCAGAGCCTGCCCTACATCAAGGCCGGCAAACTGAGAGGGCTGGGTGTTACAGGGGTGAAACCTTCCAAGTACCTGCCAGAGCTCAAGCCGTTGGCTGAACAGGGCGTCCCTGGAATGGCGATAACGGTCTGGTACGCGGCTTATGCTCCAGCCAAGACGCCACGGGCCATCCTTCACACCTGGCGCGAAACATTGTTGAAGGCGTTCCAGGATCCGGCTGTGCAGCAGAAACTCGACAGCGTGGGCATCGAATGGATGTGGCAGGAGCCGGATCAGATTTCCGCAAGGATTGAAAAGGAACTCGGACAATGGCGCAAGGTGGTGCGTGCCGCGAACATCCAGGCACATTGAATCCTCAGGGGGCTGCGGACCTGTATTGGCCGGCGGGGCGCTGAAGGCGCGCGCGGGGATCGGGACGAAACTTCTTGCTCCGGCAATTCGGCAATGCGTCCCTCGGGGCAGGTGCCTATCCGGGAAGTAGGAAACAGCTGGCTATCGAGTTGACCGAGTAAAAGGATCAAGGACTTGAGAGCGTCCGCGCCGAACTATCCCCCGTATCAGGGGCTTTGCACGACCACGCTTACGGGGCCGACTTCTCGTTATGCCGCAATAAGGGATCGATCTGCGTAAATGCCGCCGCCTTGATATGCTGGTTAAATGAAAGTCAGTGAAATATTGCGAATGCTCCACGAGGACGGGTGGTTTCTCGCGGCAACACGCGGAAGCCACCGTCAGTTCAAGCATTCTGTTAAATCCGGGCGGGTCACGGTACCAGGCAAACCAGCCGACGACTTGGCACCTGGCACCTTAAACAGTATTCTGAAGCAGTCTGGTCTAAAGAAATGAGGGACCCATGCGCTATGCGATCGTAATCGAGAAGGCGGAAGGCAATTTCTCGGCGTACGTTCCGGACCTTCCTGGGTGTATCGCCACCGGCGCCACCGTTGAGGAAGTCGAGTCCCAGATTCGAGAAGCAATCGAATTTCATCTTGAGGGTATGCGCGAAGATGGCACACCCATTCCTCCGCCGGCGAGCCGCGTCGAATACGTCGATATTGCGGCATAACAACGCGTTCGAAAACGGACGCTCAGAAGCTTCGCTTCTTCGCGCCGTTCAACGCGGGCGTTGAGGCTGTAGAAAAAACCGCTGGAAAGGCGATCTTGCGTACTATACGCCAAAGGCGTATAGTTGCGTCAGATGTTCACATTCATCGAGTCGTCCGCATTCGAACGGGTTTGTCCCGTATACCTGGACGACGATGAGTACGCCGAACTGCAGCAGTTCATGATGCAAAACCCAGAGACCGGTCAGGTCGTTCCCGGCTCGGGTGGCGTTCGGAAACTACGTTGGGCGCGGCCGGGTATGGGCAAGCGCGGCGGGCTACGAGTCATCTATTTCGTACGGTACGCACCGAACGAGTTCTGGATGTTGACGCTCTATGCCAAGGCCAAGCGCGACGATGTCCCCGCGCATATTCTGAAGCAGTTGTTAGAGGCATTCCGAAATGGGTAAGAAGCTTACTGGAAAGGCATTGGCCAAATTCGAGGCCGGGCGTGATGTGTGGCAAGAAGTCCTGGACGGCGTACGTGAGATCAAGGCGGGCGGGGGTAAACGCACGAAAGTGGAGCCGAAGTCTCGCGTAGTTCGCGTGCGACTGAAGAGCGGACTCTCCCAAGCACAGTTCGCAGCGGCCCTTGGCGTTTCGAAGCGCACCCTAGAGCAGTGGGAGCAGGGCCGGCGCGAGCCCTCGGGTGCGGCACAGACGCTTCTGAACATCGCCGAACGTCATCCTGAAGTGTTGCTTGAGGATGCAGCATGATGCACATTGGCTGTCCCGGCGGTCAGGAGCCTTCATTGCCGCCTGTAACCCGAAGCTCACCCCTTCGAATGAGCAGGCAGGTGGTGTTCTCGAAGCATCCGCCGCGCCAAATACGCCAATTAACGCAACGAGCTACCTAGGCAAAGGGAGACCCACCATGTGCACCCACCCTGTAGGTGAGCCGGCGCGCCGGTGCCAGCGCATCCAACCCGCGCTGCTCGCAGTCGGCATCGTGCTCGGCGCGCTGCTTATCCCGCATTCGGTGCTCGCCCAGTATCCGACCAAGCCGATCAGGCTGGTGGTCGGCCTCGCGCAGGGCGGAGCGCCGGACATCGCGGCCCGGATCATCGCGGCAAAGATGGCGCCGCTGCTCGGTCAACCGGTGCTCGTGGAGAATCGCGTCGGATCCAACGGCAGCATCGCGACGGAATTCGTCGCGCGGTCGGCGCCCGACGGCTACGTGCTGTTGATGTCCAATGACAGCATGATGACCATCAATCCCCACCTCTACACCAAGATGCCCGTAGACGTGCTGAAGGACCTCGTCCCCGTGACGGCGGTGAGCCAGACGAGCAACTTCTTCCTGACGGTGCACCCCTCGGTGCCGGCAAAGACCCTCCAGGAGTTCATCGAATACGCGAAGACCGCCAATCCGCCGCTTGCCTACGCTTCGGTGGGCTACGGCAGCCAGCATCACCTGGCGATGGAGATGCTCAAATGGCGCGCCGGGATCAATCTACTGCATGTACCCTACAAGGGCGGCGCCCCGGCCGCCACGGCCACGCTCGCCGGCGAAGTGTCGGCGATGATAGGAGGTGCCTCGAGCGTGGCCCAGATCACCAATGGGAAGCTGCGCGCGCTCGCGGCAACCGGCCGCGCCCGCTCCGCCCTGTTTCCCGAATTGCCGATCATCGCCGAGTTTTATCCCGGTTATGAGCTCACCACGTGGATCGGCATTTTGTCGCCGGTGGGCCTTGGCGACGCTGCAGCGTCGAGGCTGCGCGCCGAGGTCAGCAAGGTACTCGCAATGCCGGACGTGGCAAAGGGCTTCGCCGCCGCCGGTATAGAACCGTACCTCAGCACATCTCAGCAATTCTCCGACCGAATCCGCGCCGATTACGAAAAATATGGCAAGCTCGTAAAGATGTTCGGCATCAAGGTGGGCAACTGACGCGATAGAGCTTCACGCGCCGGCTGCGGAGTGGGCGCGAAGATCGATTTCTCAGGAGCTGGCGCGGTACATCCGGTAGTAGCTCAGGACGCGAGGCACGTAGGCGAGGGTCTCGGGAAAGGGCGGGATGCGGTTGCCATACTTCATGACCGCGTTTTCGCCCGCGTTGTACGCCGCGAGCGCGAGCTTCAGGTCGTTGTTGAACATGCGCAGCAGGTCGCGCAGATAGCGCGCGCCGCCCTGGATGTTCTGCAGCGGATCGAGCGGGTTGGTCACGCTGTAGCGCTTTGCCGTCTGGGGCATGAGCTGCATCAATCCCACGGCGCCTTTCGGCGAAAGTGCGGAGGGGTTGTAGCCCGATTCGGCGGCAATGACGGCGTGGATCAAGGCCGGTTCGAGCTGCGAGGCTTGCGCCGCCGCCTCGATCAGGCCCGCGTAGCGGGCGCGGTTTCCGGCGTTGTGCAAGCGCGCTTTGAGCGGCGGCGTCTGCCTGCTTTCGCGCAGCGCTTTGGGCGGCGCCTCCCTCAGGTAGACGTCGTAGCTCCTGTCGTTCGGCGGTATATTCGTGAATCCCACCACGCCGTTTTCATCCACGTAACGGTAGATGTCTGCGCGCGCGAATCCACTGCACATCGCCAATGCCAAAATCAGCAGGAGCCGCAATTTCACATCGCAAACCCATCAGGAGCAGCATCGGATAGTAGCGACGGCTGGGAAGCGAGGGTATCGGGCCGGGCCTTAGGAGCGGCTTCTCAAAACCTTAAACGGATCTAAGAACCACGGACAAGGAACCTGAAATGAACGACTTGCGAAGGGGCGGGCTCGGGACGTATGCGCTCTCGGACAAGGTGGCCGTGGTGAGCGGCGGCAGCGGCGGCATCGGGGCTGCGATCGTGCGGCGCCTGGCGGCGGCAGGCGCCAAAGTGGCGGTCGGATACGGAGGCGGCCTTCAGCGCGCGCAGGCACTGGTTGCCGAGCTCCCTGGCGAGGGACATCGGGCGCTCGCGCTTCCCATGGAAGACAGCGAAGCGCTTCGTGCAGCGGCGGCGGAAACCCGCAAGGTGTACGCCCGGTGCGACATCCTGGTGAATTCGGCCGGGATAACGCGCGCGGTTCCGCATGCCGACCTCGAGGCGCTGGACGATGCCACGTTCGACCGCATCTACACCACGAACGTGCGCGGGCCGTTCGCCACCATTCGGGCCTTTGTCCCCTTGCTGCGCGAAGCCGGCGACGCGGTGATCGTGAATATTTCTTCGATATCGGCTTTCACCGGATCGGGAAGCAGCATCGCCTATTGCGCCTCCAAGGCCGCGCTGGACACCATGGGCCTTTCGCTTGCCCGGGCCCTGGGGCCGCAGATACGCGTCATCACCGTTTCGCCTGCCGCGGTGGAAACCGATTTCGTTCCGGGCCGTGACCGGGCGGCGATCGAAAAGCAGGCGCGCTCGACGCCGCTGCGCGTCGTGGTGCACCCCGACGACGTGGCGCTGTCGGTGCTGGCTGCGATCACTCATTTGCGCCTTGCGACCGGGACGACGGTGGTCATCGACGGCGGCAAGCATCTTTCATGATGCGGTTCGGCCGGAGCCGCTTTTTCTTGATTTCAGTCAAATGCGGGGGCCGCGCCTGTGGATGACCATGCGGGACTCTCCACTCTTGCAGAGGGAATGCCATGAAGCAGCGTTCCAGCGGCACCGGCGCAGCATGCGCCGCATTCGTACTGCTCCTCGCCGCCTCATCGGCCGCCTGGGCGCAGAGCTACCCCACCAAGCCGGTCAGGATCGTGGTGCCGTTTGCGCCGGGAGGCGCCGTGGACACCGTGGGCCGCATGGTCGGGCAGAAGCTGAGTGAAGCGTGGAAGCAGCCGGTGCTGGTGGAGAACCGTCCCGGCGCGGGCGGCATCATCGCCGCGGACATGGTGGCCAAGTCTCCGCCCGACGGCCACACGATGCTGCTGGCGACCGTCGCTCTGGCGGTCACCCCGAGCGTCTACCGCAGGCTTCCCTATGACCCGATGAAAGACCTGGTGCCGGTCACCCAGGTCACTGCGCATCCGCTGGTGCTGACGGCGAATCCCAAGCTTTCGGCGTCCTCCCTGAGGGAGCTGATCGCAGCAGCGAAGTCCAAGCCCGGGAGCATCAGCTACGGTTCGACCGGCGTGGGCACATCCACGCAGCTATTGATGGAGTGGCTCAACATAGTGGCCGGCATAAACACGGTGCATGTGCCCTACAAGGGCGATGCGCCGCAGAGCGCCGCTCTGCTGAGCGGCGAGGTGCAGCTGGGGCTGAAGGCCGCGATCGGGATCGTCTCGCATATCAAGAACGGCCGCCTGCGGGCGCTGGGCGTGACCGGCCACAAGCGTTCAGCTCTCCTGCCCGACGTGCCCACGCTCGCCGAAGCGGGCCTCGCGGGCTTCGACTCGGGCAGCTGGATGGGCGTCTTCGCCCCGGCCGGCGTGCCCAAAGAGATCGTGTCGCAATTCCAGGGCGAAATGGCGAAGGTGATCCGCCTTCCCGATATAACAAGCCGTCTTGCCGCCCAGGGGTTCGATCCCATCGGCAACATGCCGCAGGAATTCGCCGCGAGGTTCCAGGCCGACCATGCCACCTATGCCAGAATAGTCAAGGAAGCCCGCATCCCTCTTCAGCAATAGGATACAAAGAAAGCCCCGCACCGCTTCTGAAGCGGAGAGCTCTCTCGCAAAGGATTCAGGAAAGACATGGAACGCGAACGCGTGAAAGACATGGAGGCCGACCAGCTCTCGGGCTACGAGAAGATGGTGCGCCACTACCAGGAGTGGAGCGACCGGATGAAGCAGGGCAAGCTTCTGATCCGGGGCGGCGAACGCGATTACCAGGTGTCGCGCCAGGGGTTCCTGAAGTACTACCTGAATCCGCTGGTCACCGATACGGCCATCAGCAGCTGGGCGGTCTTCGAGCAATTGATCAAGCGTCAATCCGGCCGCCACAAGCACCAGGGCGGGGTCATCATCTACGTGCTCGAAGGCGAGGGCTACACGGAGACCAACGGCGAGGTCCTGGAATGGCAGGCGGGCGACCTGCTGCTGCTGCCCATTCAGCCTGGCGGCTGCAATCACCAGCACTGGAACAAGGATGCGTCCAGAGGCTGCCGCTGGGTCGCGTTCCGCGACCTGATGGTCGCGCGCTATATCGCCAATGCGATCGACCAGGTGTCGGAGATGCCGGACATGCGCGGCGCTGCGATCAGCACCCCGGAAGGCCACCGGCGCAGGGAATGGAAGGCCACGGTGGGCGTGGAGCAGGTGCCGCTCGTCTCCAGCCCGGATGAGCTGGCGAGGGTGAACCTGTTCGACCGGCTGGTCGCCCTGCGCGATCTGCAACGCAAGCGCCTGGCGCAGGCGACGTTCCTCATCCGCGGCGAGGAGCTCCCGTGGGAGCTCAACGCGCACGGCAGGATGCAATGGTATCTGCATCCCTGCATCGCCTATACGGCGGTGCAGACGAATCTGTTCTATCGCCAGGAGATCCCGGCCGGCAGCCGCAGCGGGGTGCAGCGCCACGCCGGCGACGCGATTTTCTACATGCTGGAAGGCGAGGGTTACACCGAGCTGGACGGCGTGCGCCACGTCTGGAAAGCGGGCGATGTCATGACGCTCCCCATATTCCCGGACGGCGTGGTCTACCGTCACGTGAACACCGGCTCCACCCCGGTGCGGCTCATCTGCATGGAACGCAACCTCGTGCACACCACCGGCGTGGACAGGCAATCGGGCTTCGAGGAGCTGCAGCCGTGCCCCGAATACCGCGAGGCGCAAGCCAGGTGAACGGCGGAGCCGAACGGACATGATCGAGCTCACCGTCGCGCCGTCGTTGCGCGAATACGCCGCGAGCAGCGCTTCGCTGGCAAGCATGGACCCCGCCGTCATGGCCGAGCACGCACTGAAGGCGGGCGACGTGCTGCGCATCGCGACCTTCCGTCGCGAAATCCTGGCGCGGCTGGAGGAGCCCGACGAAGAGGATCGCGGCAGCGGCCAGCTGCGGCTCGACCGCTTCCAGCGCCAGGCGCTGCAGGCACGACTGTACGGGCGAGTCGAGTGTGCGCGCGAGAACGAACGACCCGTGAAGAAGGTGCGGCTGCAGCCTGCCGTGGACCTGACATCGGCCTCGGCGCATCACATCGAAGAGCATCTGAAGGAGGAGCTGCTGGAACAACGCAGCCCGGTCGCCACAGGCGCGCTCCTGTTCCTGCATTTTCACCATTCCGTGGCCGGCACGCTTTTCCAGGTCGTTGAAGTGCAGCCGGGCGCCGGCGTGGTGAGCGCCGATACCGACGTGATCCTCGACTCCGCCCCGGAAGGCTTCAAGGGGAACCTCGCGCTAGACGTCACGTTCGATGACCTGGGCGGGCTCGACCGCGAGATCGCGATGGTGAAGGAGCTGGTGCAGCTGCCGCTGCAGTTTCCCGGGATCTACCGGCAGGTCGGGATCCCGCCGGTGCGCGGCGTGATCCTGTACGGTCCGCCCGGCACGGGCAAGACGCTGCTGGCGCGCGCCACCGCCAACGAGGTGGAGGCGCAGTTCTATTACATCAATGGCCCCGAAATCGTCGGCTCCACCTACGGCGAAAGCGAAGGCAACCTGCGCCGCATTTTCGGCGAGGCCGTGCATCATGCGCCCTCGGTGATTTTCATCGACGAGCTCGACGTGATCGCAGGCAAGCGCGGCGCCAGCGGCTCGCACGCCGACACCCGGCTGGTCACGCAGTTGCTGTCGCTCATGGACGGCTTGAGCAAGGTGGACGGCGTGGTGATCATTGCCACGACCAACCGCATCGAGGCGCTGGATGTGGCTTTACGCCGGCCCGGCCGCTTCGATTACGAGCTCTACATCGGCCCGCCCGGCACCGCGGGGCGGGAGCAGATCCTCAGGGTGCACACGCGCGAAATGCCGCTCGATCGGATCGCTCGAGAATACCTTCCCCAGCTGGCCGCCGACACGCCGGGATTCGTGGGCGCGGACCTCATGGCTCTGTGCCGCGAGGCAGGCATGCGGGCGCTGCGCCGGCATCGACCTGCGACGGGGTCCCCGGCGCAGTGGAAGCCGGAAAAACTGCGCGTGCGGCGCGAGGACCTGGTGGCAGCGCGCCATCACATAAGGCCCTCGGCTTCGCGAGCGGCGCTGGTCGCCGTGCCTGACCAGGGGTTCGAACGCATCGGAGGCCACGCCGCGGCCAAGGCCCAGTTGCTGGCGAGCCTCATCGCCCCGCTGCGCAGCGGCTCCGTTCTCGGTGACGGCGTGTTGCTGCACGGGCCTTCGGGCGTGGGCAAGTCCTCGCTCGCCCGCGCCGTTGCCAAGGAGGCCGGCGTCAACCTCATCGTGGTCGGCGGACCGGAGCTGTTCAGCAAGTGGCTGGGCGAATCGGAGGAGGCGGTGCGCCACGTGTTCAAGCTCGCGCGGGAGCTCGCGCCGAGCCTGGTTTTCTTCGACCCGCTGGACGCTCTGGCGCCCGTGCGCGGGCGCGGCACAGGCAGTTGGACCACCGAGCGCGTCGTGCACCAATTGCTCGCCGAGCTCGACGACCTGGAAAAAGGCGGCTCGGTGGCCGTGATCGCCGCGACCAATCGCTGCGATCTGGTGGACGAGGCGCTGCTGCAGCCCGGCCGTTTCGGCACGCTGATTTCCCTGACGCTGCCGGAGGCGGCCGAGCGCAAGGAGATCCTCGCGCTCTACCTGAACACCTTCCGGCCCGGCGCTGAAGCATTGGACGAGCTCGCCGCGGTCACCGACAGCCTGAGCGGCGCCCAGCTGCGGGCGCTGGCGCAATTCCTGGAGCGCGAAGGCGGCGCGAACGCCGCTTCCTGGGAAGCGTTGTACAAGCGCTGGCAGAGCCACACCTTGCGGGGCGCCCGGACCCTCGCCCCCGTGGCCGAGCTGCGAACGAGGGAAGCACGGCCCGATTGATGTGAGTTTTCGTAATTTTTTGAGGAGTGACCCATGCGTAACAGCCGTCGCATCGAAGCCGTGCTCCTTGCCGCCAGCCTGGCGCTGGGCGGTTTTCTGACCACAGCACACGCTCAGTATCCGACCAAGCCGGTGAGGCTCGTGGTGACCGTTTCCCCGGGCGGCGCTCCGGACACGGTCTCGCGGGTCCTCGGTGACAAGGTCTCGCCGCTGCTCGGCCAGCCGGTGGTGGTCGAGAACCGCGCCGGATCGAACGGCAACATCGCCATGGAACTGGTCGCCCGCTCGGAGCCCGACGGCCACACGCTGGTCGTGGTCGCCGACAGCATGATCGTCATCAATCCCCACATGTACGCCAAGATGCCGATCGACGTGCTGAAGGACCTGGTGCCGGTGTCCCCGGTCGCCCAGCAGAGCAATTTCATCCTCTCGGTGCACCCATCCGTGCCGGTGAAGACTTTCCAGCAGTTCATCGAGTACACGAAGAAGGTCAATCCGCCGCTTGCCTACTCCTCCGCGGGCAATGGCAGCCAGCACCAGATGGCCATGGAGATGTTGAAGTCGCGCGCCGGCATCAAACTGGTGCACGTTCCCTACAAGGGCGGCGCCCCGGCCACGAAAGCGGCGCTCGCCGGCGAAGTGTCGGCCACATTCTCCGGTGCCTCCAGTGCACCGCAGATCCAGGCAGGAAAACTGCGCGCGCTCGCAGTCACCGGGCGCCAGCGCTCGCCGCTGTTTCCCGAGTTGCCGATGATCGGCGAGTTCTATCCTGGCTATGAACTCACCACGTGGATTGCAATTTTCGCCCCCGCGGGCGTGCCGGAGGCCGCGCTGTCGAGACTGCGCGCCGAAATCAACAAGGCGCTCGCGGTGCCGGAGGTGGCCAAACGTTTTAACGCGGCGGGCGGGCTGGAGCCTTTCATCACCACGCCGCAGCAGTTCTCCGAGCGCATCCGCGCCGATTACGACAAGTACGGCAAGCTGGTGAAGCTGATAGGCGCGAAGGTCGACAACTGACGGGCCGGCGAGGCAGCATCATCGATCCAACAGGGAGTAAGCAAATGGCAAGACGCATCGAAGAGAAAGTCGTGAAGGCGATGAAAGAGGCGAAGACTGCGCCCGAGATGACCAAATCCTGGTGGACGCAGCGGCCAGGATTCGTTCCACCGGCGGGAGGCAGCTCGGAAACCGCCTACTGGGAAAAGCGCAAGCCGGAGATGATTTCGACTTATGCGCACAATCAGCTCACCCAGATGATAGACCGCGGAATTCTCGATCCGAAGACCCGCTATCTGGTGATACTCGGCTGCTACATCATGCAGAACCACTGGACGGGACTGCTGCCCCAGATGTGCAACGCCAAGGCAGCCGGCGCCACCGAAGAGGAAATAATGGAAGTCGCGTTCCTCGCCTGCTATTCCGCCGGCAAAGCCAAGATGGTGGATACCGGCGTGGCCATGCAGTCCGTCCTGGAAAGCGCCACTTTCAAGAATACCGGGCCGTTGAAGGAATGATTCGCCGGGGTCGGCACATGCGCCTCGGCGAATTGGGCACACCACCATCACGGTTTGGGCTGACGACGGGCCGGACAACCCGGTTCACGGGCTATTCCCGGAACGCCATTTCGCGGGTCGAGCGGAATTGGGGCACGACTATCAGAAGGGCGAGGGCCAACGACGCCAGCAGGATAGTCAGCGAGATCGGCCGTTCTACGAATATGACCGGATCGCCAAACGACAGGATCATTGAACGCCGGAAGTTCTGACTGATACCACCTGCGTGACCAGGAGTGTACCCCCGGCAGCGCACAAAGCAAACGAAAGAAAGCTGGTTGTCGTGCCGGATCCGCTACTCCGGCGATGCGATAAATCCCGTCCTCTCGGCCATTTATGATGCCAATTATTGGCCGCGGGGTGTCCGAGAAACATCGATTACCTTCAGTTCTCTCGAGCTCTTATGAAGAGCGTAAGGGCCGTCATTCGTGACGAGGAATGTCTCGCCTATCCATACGCCCCCTCCTTCCGGCAATAGCACGTGCGGATGAAGGACAATAATCATGCCCGCTTCCAGTTGCGCTTCCTCTTTTTCATCGATTGCCGGCCTCTCGAAAATGTCGAGGCCCTGTGAGTGACCGGGATGAAGCCCCATTTTGTAGCCACCGTTTTCAATTGAGGCTCGAATAGCGCGATACACGCTTCTCGCCGTCTGACCCGGCCGTAGCAATGCCGTTCCGGCTTCCAACGCTTTTACACAAACGGAATACGCTGCCTCGGCTTGCTTCGAGGCAGGACCAATTGATAGCGTTCGCTCCAGTTGCGTGAAATACCCACCAGGGCCTGATATTTCTGCATTGAAGATAATAAGGTCGCCCCGTTTGTAAGTGCCAAAGGCTAAATCGAGAAACTTTGCCAACGGCTTCGGATCGGCTGACATCATGAAATACGTATTTTCCGCACCGCGCTGTTTGACAATGCTTTCCACTTCGTTAAATACGTCCGATTCCGATCGGCCAGTATCGACAAGCCTCGAGAACTCTTGAAAAGCGATGTCAGTTAGATCCGCTGATTTCTTCACCCAAGTGAGCTCCTCTTGAGACTTTATCCAGCGTGCTTCATCGAGAATGCTGCTCGCGTCTACAAACTCAACATCCGGCAATGCCGTGGTCAACTGGACGTAAAACTCGGCGAGCATCGTCTTTAGTCCACAGAGGCCCACCCGGCTGCATCTCATCTTCTTGAGAACCGCGGCAGCATCGGCTGCTGTGGATCCGGCGATTGCCTGCAAGTCCAAGAACTTTTTCACCACCAGGGCGCGCTCCGCAGTACGGGCGAGAAATATAGAAGGTTCATTCCGAGGAAAGATGAGCACTTCTCCTCCAAACGGCTCGGCCCAATTCGTGAGATATCGCAAATAGCCAGCGGCAGCAACAAAACGAATCCCCGAAACAAGCAGTAACTCAAGATTCTTCTCTTTCATTCTTTTCCGCACTAAGTCGTGCCGACGTTGAAGTTCCTGCTGAGACAGCCGTTCTTGTGGTGGAAGCATGAATGCTCCTAACGCGCTACGCGACTCCCGTGGCATTCAACGATTGTTCCAGACCGTTGGACTTGCGTTTCCGATTCACCAGGAGCAATGGCACCAGACTAAGCACGTTTTCAGTATCCTCGAGTCGACCGACGATCGAAAGAATCTTCTCGATATTCCGCGCGGGCAGCGGATGACCGGCATAGTCGACGCAATCCCGAAAATGCTCCAGATGTTCCTGCGGTGACATCGGATTCCCGGGATCCCCCCGGGGCACGTCAGCCGATTGGTGGAATTCCTGCCCAGCTCTTGTGGTGACTTTTACACGGGCGCCGATGGAGAACTTGGCATTTGCCGGGTTATCGAGGCTCTCGTCCGGGGAGACATGAACGAGCTTCGCGAGCTCCATGATCTTCGGATCCCTGATGTGAGCTTCGTCGAAATGACGCAACTTGGAGCTCTTTGTGAGCAGGGCATTGGCGACACAATAGCGGATATTGAACTGGGCGTTCACCTTGGGATTCTCTCCGACCTGGAACGGCTGACCCACCAGTTTGTATACGTGCGGAGAAACCGTCACATCGACGCGTGCCACGTCCTGCGGTGCAAGGTTCTTGCCCTCGACCAGAGCCAGAACAGCGTCGGTTGGCGCCAGCGTGCCGCCACAGCTGGGATATTTCTTGAACAGAAGCTTCTCCAGGTCGAACCTCTTTCCGAGCTCTCCCGTCAGCGATTCCCTGTCGACTCGATCCTTTGCGTACAGATGGAAGTAGCCGTAAATGCCTTCGATAAAGTTTCTCGGACCGGTGATGCCTGCCCGCGCGAGTTGGGCGGACATGATCCCTGTCTGAGAGGAGAAGCCTTGAATCACTCGCACGGCCAGCGAACCGTCGATATTGCTTTGCATGCTTCCGCCGGCCCTGTTGAACGCCAAGGCGAGTGCATTGACCATCTGGCGTGAATCCAGGCCCAGGATCCTGCCGGCAATGGCGGTGGTTGCAAAAATGCCGCACACACCGGTCGGATCGAAGCCGTCGTAAACGGAAACCGAATTCAGTCTGGATGCGACTTCCATGCCCGCGACAAGGGCAGTGATGAATTCCTTGCCGCTGCAGCCCCCTGCAAGCTCGGCGGCCGCCAGGGCGGTCGGAATCGAGGAAGCGGCGACGTGCAATCCCGGGGTCATCCCGTCGCAATAATCGAGCGCGCGAGCCATCACGGTGTTCACAAAGGCGGCATTGTGGGCCGGCACTTTGCCGCCGTGCAGAAGAATGGTGGCTTCTTTGCTTCCGCCCCAGCGGAGCACCTGATTCACCAACGCTTCGCAGCCTTCGGCTTTCGCTCCGGCAATCGCGGTGCCCGCTACGGTGAGGGTTAAGTGCTTCGCGATCGCAATCGGTTCCGCAGGCAGTTCCTCATACCGGGTGTTCAATACGTAGTCCGCCAGCGTTTGTTCGGTTTCCATAGCTCACCATGAAAGAGTGTAGCCGTCCGCGTCCTGGCGTCCGCCTTTTTCGCCGGGCGCGACGCCCAGTCTGGCATCGAGATTGCGCTTCGACATCGTTCCGGTGCCGTGGTAGTACTCGAAGTCGTGCAGGGAATTCAGGTGGTAGGTATAGCGTGACTGTGTCGCCGGAAAAGGCGGGTCGAACCGGTGCTTCCAGCGCAGTTCCGTGTACGCCTTCTGGATCTCGATGAAGTATTCCAGCGGCGGCGCTTCCTGGTCCGCAAAGGCCGAACCCGCCTCCCGGGTCCAAAGGTTGTAGCGGGGAACGACGCCGTGACTCATCAGGAAATCCCAGCCGCCGGCCGTGGATTTAACGGCCGAGGCGACGTCCTGAAATCCCAACGGCTTTGCCATCTCGATACCGACGACGAAGTTGGGATTCACCTGGGTGGGCCCCCAGAAATCGACGGCCCGGATCGTCCGCTTGACCCACTCGTCGTAGCCGACGTGCTTGTTTTTGCCGGGGCAGATCCATTCGAAGAGCTTCTTGTCCCAGACTTCCATGTTCGGCTCGACGGAGCAAAAGCCAGTGTCGTGAAGCTTCTTCCATCCTTCATCGTCGTAAGGCGCCACCTGCACGCAGGCAGGGATCCATGCCTGCAGTTTGCGCCGTATGGCGTTGAGGCAGGTCACGTAGTAATCGAGCTCGCTCTTGCCCTTGTACTGTCCCAGGATCGTTCCTCCCGAGATGACCAGCACATTGAAGTGATGATCCACCGTAATGGCCGTCTTGATCACCTCGGCGATCGTTTCAGCGTCTATCCGTGCCACCACGTCCTCGCCGCCCTTTTTCTGATCCTTGAGCGTTGCGTTGATGTTGCAGAACAGGCATTCGTCGCCTGCATTCCAAAGTTCGCAGACCTTGTTTATGGTGACGAATATGAGCGACACCTGGCCCTGGGCGATGGCCGCCATCTGGATGCCGCTCTCGGTGCGCATGTCATACCATCGCGGCTTGCGCGCAAAATAGAGTTTTCTGGCTATGGTCTCGCCGTTTTCGCGAATCGCGAATTCGCCGTCCTCGATGTCCAGCAGGTACGGCGAGGTTTCGTTGGTGCGCACGTTCATCGGACAACCGTCCTCGAAGTGCATGATCATCGGGATCTTGTCGCCGTAGACCTTGGTCTTCTTGAAGTCGTAGGAAAACAGATGGAATCCCTTCCACAGGAGGTCGTCCCTGCCGCGGAAGTTTTCGATGGCCGCCGGGCTGACGTCGATGCCCTGGCGCAGCACGTCCGTCTTCAACACGATGTTCGGATGAACGTCGCGGAATTGCCGGTACAGATTTTCGATACCCATGAATTACGTTCCTCTCGGCGTGACGGCAGTCTGGCGAGCTCGGTCTGGGCCCGGGGTTTGTGTTCGCTCCCGAGACGTTTCGCCAACTATATACAGTTAGTGGGCTCGGTATTGCAATTAGCAAAGTCGTACCAGGCCCGAGCTCGTGTGGCTAAGTTGCTAGTTTTACGCATGAATGCCCATGCGCGAAGCGACCCATACACCAACTTGTGGAATTTTGATTCTCGATCTTGATACGGCAAACTGTATACTTCCGAGCATGGACCA
>Ga0156282_1099_pt1 | contig 20138 bp, 14 predicted proteins | sample RifCSPlowO2_12_FD_107931 | JGI IMG/M metagenome (GOLD analysis project Ga0156282, IMG submission 107931) | Betaproteobacteria bacterium RIFCSPLOWO2_12_FULL_62_13b
AGAACTTGGAAAGCGCCTGCCCTATGGAGGACACCTTCACCTGGAATTCATCCGCGAGCACCGTTTCGACGTCGATCGCCTTCTTCCTCGCCGAACGCGCGGCCAGCTCGAATTCGGCGGCCGAGATGACGGCATCGCTCACCAGGAAGTCGTACTTCGTCTTCAGGACCTGCGGCTTCTGGCGCTGCTTGAATGCGATGGCAAGCGTCTGGCACAGCTCCTGCACGCCCTCTTCTGCGAGCGTGCCGAACGGAGCGCCGGCCTTGTTGTTGATCAGCTGCACCACGCCGATCAGCTCGCTCGTCGAGGCTTCGAGCACCGGCGCCACCAGCATCTGCTTGGTGCGATAGCCGGTGCGCTTGTCCACTTCCTGCAGGAAGCGCAGGCTCGGGTTGTAGGACTTGAGCTCGGCCTCGTCGTACACGTCGGTGATCGAAAGCATCTTCTTGGACAGGGCCACGTAGCCTGCAATGGAATGCTCTGCGATCGGGAGCTTCAGGTCCTTGAACGAATTGAGGCCGGTCTTGACCTTGGAAACGATGGTCTGCTTGTCTTCGCCGACCGTGTAAATCGTCAGGCGGTCGGCGTTGAACAGGTTGCAGATGTCGGCCGACACCTCCAGCATGATCTCGTCGACGTTGTTCGTCGCGTGGATCTTGTTGGTGACCGCCTGCAGGTTCTTGGAAAAAACGAGCCTGCTGTTGACGTCGGCGGCGGGAGCCGGGGCCGTATTCAGTACTGCGCTCATGTTCGGTCTGCCTCTCTTCTCAGCTCACAGGCGCCGCGACGCCGCCGCGGGGCGGGAAGGCGTTCGGTCCCGGCGCCGGGTTCCTCCGCCCCCGTTATCCAAATACTTGATTTATCCGAAGCTTACAGCAAGCCCCGCGTGCCCGCAGATCGACGGCAGGAGCAAATCCTAATGCTTGTGCTCATACAGTTCAATGTCCCGCGCGAGCAGGCAACCGCGCGCTCATGAACCGGGCCCTCCCCCGTGGCCCCAGAGTCCTCCACTCAAGAGATACGCTCTGTAGCCGCGCTGGGCCAGCAGGAACGCCGCGGCCGAGCTGCGCCGCTCGCTCTGGCAGTACACGACATAATCGCAGGTCCTGTCCAGCACATCGAAGGCGTTCCTGATCTCCGAAAGCGGTATGTTCATGGCTCCCGGCAGCTTGTCGTATTGGTACTCGGAGGGGTAACGGACATCGAGCCATCGAGCGCCCGTGGCCACCCGCTGGCGGGCCTCGTCCATCGAAATGCGCTGCAGCAGCGGCTCCTTCAGGAGCTCAACGAAATCTTCCTTGCCGAGCCGCAGCAGGCTGCCGTCCGTCTTCATGGTGACCGTGGCGTTGCGCTTCGCTTCCGAAACGAGCGCTTCTTCGCCGAAGGCATCGCCGCTCTTCAGCTCTGCCAGCAGCATGGACACTCCGCCCACTGTACGTTCGACCCGGCATTTGCCGGTTTCGATCACGTAGTAGTAATCGCCTTCTGCTCCTTCGCGGATGATCACCTGACCGGCCTTGGCCTCGACCTGCACGAAACGATCGAGCAGCTGCTCTATGTGGGCCGCCGGAAGCTGGGAAAAAGCTCCGTACTTCAGGTTGTTCACGCTGAACATCCCCGACATGATGGTCCAGTTGGTGAGCGAAGGCGCGTCCCTGGATGTCGCCTGTGCTGCGCATTCCTCGGCCACCTGGTCCCACGTGGCCATGATGTCGAGCAGATCGTCATCGATGCGGACCAGCTCGACGTCGGTGATCGCCCTGACGGACACAAACATCTCGCCGCGCTTTCCCAGAGGGTAGCGCGCCTCCTGCGAGCCGCCCACGAGCACCTCGGACCGGCCGCCGGAATAGACGAGGGCCAGTTCCCCCCTGGTGAGGTAGACCGCTTGGCCGGCGAGGCCACGCGAGACGAAGGGATTGGTGTTCAATGCAGCCCTTTCGACCATGCAAAGGTCGGCGAGCTCGCGCAGCCGCGTTTCCGAGAATGCCCGGATCGGCTCCAACTCCTTCAATACGTCGAGGCTCACTTTTGGCGCACCCATTTCCATTCCTCTTTGCATGCCGGGCAGCAATCCCGGTATACCTCCCGCCTAGAATTCGAATACCTGGTTGTTCTGGAGCAGCCTTGGACGGTACTGTCCGGCGCACTCTTCTATTTCCTGCATGGTAAGCTCGATCTCACCAGGTTTCAGGTGCGTTATGTAGACCTCCGCGCTGCGCTCGAGCTTAGCAAGCTCTTCGGCAAGCAGCGACGGACACAGATGCTTGGAAACGATCGCAAGCTCGCGCTCCCGGTTGCAGAACGCGGTCTCGATGATGAGGTATTTCAAGTTCAAAATCCGGTTCACCAGCCGCCAAAGGGCGTCGTTGGTCGTGGTATCCCCGGTGAAGACGAGGCTTGCGCGGCCCGAATCCATCTGGTAGCCGATCGCAGGCACCACGTGGTTCGCCGGCAGCGCGGTCAACTTCCGGCCGCCGATGCTTATGGTTTCGCCCACCCGTATGGCGCGATACTGCATGAACGGCTTGTCCGGGGTGGGAATCTGGGCGAAATCCGGCCAGATGCTCCAGTTGAAAATATGGTTGCGCAGGATCTCCAGGGTGGCGGGTATGGCGTATATGGTGAGCGGCCGGGACCTCATGCCCCCCACCGTGTCGACGATGAACGGGATGGTGGCGATGTGATCGAGATGCGAGTGCGTCACGAATACGTGATCGATCAGCGAAAGCTCGGTCAGGCTCAGATCCGCCACGCCCGTGCCGGCATCGACGAGGATGTCGTTGTCGACCAGAATGGAGGTGGTGCGCAGGTGCCGCCCGCCTATTCCACCGCTGCAGCCCAGTATCCTTACTCTCATTCCAGGCGCCTATTTCTCGTCGAACGCCGTGACGCCGTCCCAGCCGGCCGGAGCCGCGACACGGCGGAACTGCGCCACTCGCTCGCCGTACAAGGCGTACAGACGGAAATCGGGATGCATGCGTTGCAGGTTGAGCAGATTCATCTCCACCGGGTCCCACTGCTGGGAACGGTAGGCGCGCAGCGTCTGGTTCCAGAGCTTCAGCTCGTCCAGCACGATCTTGTCGACCTCGCTCTCCAGGCCCACGGGCTCGTAGATGGTAAGCGCCTCAGCTTTCCCCTTCACCTTGACGCGGTCGACTTCGCGGAAGACCACGTCGCTCACCGCCGATTTGGTGGCTTCGCCCACCAGTATGCCGACACCGTAGTACTTGGTGCGGCCTTCCAGGCGCGAAGCCACGTTCACCGGGTCCCCCATGACCGTATAGGCCCGCCGCACCTGCGACCCCATGTCGCCCACCCGGACATTTCCGCTGTTCACTCCCACGCCTATCTTCAGCAGCGGCCATCCGCGGCTGGAGAAGCGTTCGTTGAGCACCTGGCACTCGCGCTGCATGGCAAGGGCGGCGAGGACGCCGTTCCTCGCATGCTGCAGGTCATCGACGGGAGCACCCCAGAACGCCATGATGGCGTCCCCTATGTACTTGTCCAGCGTTCCTTTATACCCGCTGCGGATGATCTCGCTCATCTCGGTGAGGTAATCGTTTATGTACTCGCGCAGCTCGTCGGGCTTGAGAGCCTCCGAGATGCTGGTGAACCCGCGCACGTCGGAAAACAGGATGGTGAGCTCGGCCTTGCGCGGTTCCATGGTGTACTTCTCAGGGTCCTCCGCCATCTTGTCGACCAGCTCCGGCGGAACGTATTGGCCGAAGAGCTCCGTGAACTGCCGCTTGGAGCGCGTCTCCACGAAATAGCCGTACGACATGTTGAGGGCGAAAAGACCCGCCGTCATCAGCAGAGCGCTGGCAAGCGGCAGCATCATGTCCGCGCCGGACCAGATCATGAGGTTCAGGCCGGCGACGAGCACAATGCCGAGTAGAGACACCAGCGTCGCCTTCAACGGCCCCAGAAACGGCAGAAGGAACGCAAGCGTCACGCCGCCGATGATGAGCAGGATCACCTCTGCCCCGAGCATGTAAGGCGGCTTCAGCTTGATCGTGCGATCCAGCATGCCGGCGATCATGTTGGCGTGGATTTCCACGCCCGGATAGACCTCGCCGACCGGCGTGGAGCGCAGGTCGAGCAGGCCCGGAGCCGACGTGCCGACCAGGGCGATCCTGCCCTGCAGCTTCTCCACGGGCACCTTGTCGAAAAACACGTCGGCCAGCGATATGTAAGGGTAGCTGCCGCGGCCGCCCCGGTACGGTATCCACGCGCTGACGGTGTCGTCCACCGGAACCCGTATCGGCCCCACTTCTATCCATTCCAGCCCCGAGTAGCCCTTGCTGATGAAGCGATCGGGCGGGTAGCCGGGGACGACGTCCGGGAGCTTCACAGTCCGGGTGTTCTTATCCTGCGCGCCCTGCAGCCCGACCAGCATCCTCACCATGGCCAGCGAAAGGGCCTCGTAGTATTGACCCTTGTACTCGGCGAGCATCGGTACCCGGCGCGATACGCCGTCGGGGTCGACGAACGGGTTGAAGTGCCCGGCGCTCGCGGCGCCGGCCTGCAGCTCCGGCAGGTTTGCGCCGTAGCCGCGCCACGACGTGAAGCTGATGTTCCGGCCGGCGAACGTGCCGGCGGGCAGCACCGGCTCCGGCAGCTTCCCCGACTCCCGCGCGCCTTCGTCGCTGCTGAAGTAGTAGCCCAGCACCACCGGACGGCCCTGCACCGCCCGGGCGAACATCCCATCGTGGTCCAGCCGCGGACGGAGGCCCTCGAGTGCCGCGCGGAATTGAGTGACCTCCTTGAGCTCCTTCCTGGCGAGCTGGTCAAGCACCCTCAGCCCGGAGCTCTCGTCCGGCTCGGCGAAAACGACGTCGAAGCCCAGGACCGCGACGCCATACTTGTCGAAGAGCTTCTCGATCAGCCCGGAAATCCGGTCGCGCCCCCAGGGCCACCGTCCGAGCTCGGGCACGGCCAGGCTTTTTTCGTCGATGTCCAGTATGACGATGCGCTCATCGACCGTGCCCGGCATGGTCAAACGCAGCCGCGCGTCGTAGATGATGTTGTCCAGTTGGATGATGAAGCCAACCTGGTAGAGCCGGGCTGCATGTCCGAGGAACAGAAGGACCACCGCCATTCCGAGCGCGATCCGTACGATGTGCTGCTTCAAGCGTCCCTCCCGAGGACCGCGTCAACCAACAGCAGGCCCGGCTTTTCAGGCCTTGAAGAAGAACTCCATCTTCACGCCGGCGAGCTCGACCACGTCGTGGTCGTGCAGCGGGTGCGCCTGGGCGTCCAGGGTCTTGCCATTGACCACCGGCAAGCTCGCGCCCTCGACGTGAGTGATGAAATAGCCCTGCGGCCGGCGCGTGATGACCGCCACCTGCACGCCCGGCTTGCCGAGCGTGGTGAGCGGCTTGGTGAGCTCCAGCTCCCGGCCGGCGTTGCCGCCCGAGAGGATCTGCAATGCGCCGGTTTTCTGCGGAGCGGCCGGCGGCGGCGGCGGCACCCGCACGGCAGGCTGCTGGGTCGTGGCGCCCATGGCCGCCGGGAGCGTATCCGGAAATGCGCGCGCCGCGGGAGCCGCTGCCGCGGCGGGCGGGGCGGCCGCCGCCGGGGCGGCATGCATTGCCGGCGCCGCCGTCGGCACCTTGATCGCCCCCGGGCGCAACACCATGGTTTTCTCGAAGTCGGCCGCCTTGCTCTGCGCGGGCGCTTCGCTGATGTACTTCAACTTGTACTTGCCCAGCTCGACCATATCGTTGTTCTGCAGAAAATGCTTCTTGACCGGCTGGCCGTTGACCAGGGTGCCGTTGGTGCTGCCAAGGTCCTCGAGAAAAGAGTCGTTGAGAATGGTGACGATCACCGCGTGCTCGCCGCTCACGGCCAGATTGTCGATCTGGATGTCGTTGTGCGGCTTGCGGCCGATGGTTGTCCTTTCCTTGGTAAGGGTGAATTCCTTAAGGACCAGGCCATCCATACTGAGAATCAGCTTCGCCATAGCAGTGTCCCCGTACTATCGTAACCAGCCAAACAGCCTGGCCAGAACGCCGCGCGGCGCACGATATTCGCGCTGCACGCGGACCAGAATAACCGAAACGTTGTCCCGACCGCCGTTGTCGTTCGCCGTCTGCACCAGGTGCTGCGCGCACAACGGTAGATTGGCGCCAAGCGTCTGCAAAGCCATGCCGATATCCTCGTCGCTCACCATATCACAAAGGCCATCCGAACAGAGCAGATAGATGTCGCCCACCCGTGTGTTGTACTCGTGGATCTCGGCCTCCACTGCGGGGTCGATGCCCAGAGCGCGAGTGACCAGATTCTTGTTCGCCGACTGACTCGCCTGCTCCTTGGTGATCAGCCCGCTGTCGATCTGCTCCTGGAGCAGGGAATGGTCCTTGGTGATCTGCTCGAAGACCTCTCCCCTGAGCCGGTACAGGCGCGAATCCCCGATGTGGGCCACGGCCATCTTGTTGTCGTAGAAGAGTGCGACCACCAGGGTCGTGCCCATTCCGGCGTACTGCGGTTGACTCTGCGCGGCCTGGTAGATGGAGGTATTCGCTTTGGCGATCTGCTCGCGCAGGATGCGTTCGGCAACCGCCTTGCCGCTTGCCTGCTCGATCGTGTGGGGCGGTTTCTGCACCAGAAGCTGTTGCAGCTCCGTGGTGAGCACGGTGGTCGCGATGCCGCTCGCCACCTCCCCGGCGTTGTACCCTCCCATGCCGTCGGCGAGCACCAGCAGCCCCGTGTCGGCATCGGAAGCGATGGAGTCCTCGTTGTGCGAGCGCACCATGCCGGGATCCGTCGCGCTTGCTATCTCGAGTGCTTGTGCGAGGCTCATGCCGCGACCGCCCTGTCGAAAATGTCCATTGTTCTTGTTTGCTCCCGCTGGCTCTTGGGCCTACAGTTGGATGTCGACCGCAGAGCCCGCGGCAGCCGCCGGCGGAGCGCTATGGCCGGCCATCGCGGCGCGCAGGGCGGCGGCGAACTCCTCCCCGGTCTGGCACCGCTGGTCGGCATCCTTTGCCAGCGCCTTGTCCAGAAAGGCCACCAGCGCGGGCGGCATGGAAGGGTTCAGCGCCTGGATGTCCGGCGCAGGCTCGTTGGCGATCTTGAACATCAGCTGCGCCATCGAATCACCCTCGAAGGGAAGCTTCCCGCATGCCATCTGGTACAGGCTGACGGCGAGCGAGAACAGATCCGAGCGTCCGTCCACCTTCTTGCCCGACAACTGCTCGGGTGACATGTAGGACGGAGTCCCGAGAACCATCCCTGTTTTGGTCTTGGAAGAGTCGGTGATGCGTGCGATGCCGAAGTCGGTCACCTTCACGATGTCCGCTTCCAGCTCGTACATGACGTTCGCCGGCTTGATGTCGCGGTGCACGACATTCTGCTTGTGCGCGTAACCCAGCGCATCCGCGACGCGCGCGACGATGGACACGACTTTCTCCAGCGGCAACGTGGCGCCCGGCTTGGTGTAGGGCACAAGGTCCTTGCCCTTCAGGAGCTCCATGGCGATGTAGCACAGGTCGTGTTCTTCACCCGCATCGTAGATGGTCACGATGTTCGGGTGCGACAGCCGGCCGGCGGTTTCGGCCTCGCGGAAAAATCGCTCCTTCACCTCGGTGAGCTCGTCCGCCTCGAACTCCTGCGACAGAGCCATGGTCTTGATCGCGACCACGCGGCCGATCTTCGGATCCTTGCCGAGATAGACCACGCCCATCGCGCCCTTGCCGAGCTCCTTTTCCACCTGGTAGCGGCCGAGCATCGGCTTTTCGACCGTGCCGCCCTGCCCCAATATGCTCGCGTTGGAGCGGGTGGCGCCCCCGCCGCCCAGGATGACGGTCTCCGACATCTGGCGCGCCCGGGACAGCCGCTGCTCGAGATCGCGGAATTTCGGGTTGTAGTCGGACATGTGGCGGAAGACCGACTCGGCCTTGTTGAACTGGCGCTTGCGCTCGAAGTCCAGCGCCAGGTTGTACAGGTTGTCCATGAGCGCGTCTTCCATGGGGCACTTGCGGAAATAATCGAAGGCCATGTCGAGCTGGCCCTGGCCCTGGAACGCAAGCCCCAGCATGCGGTTGGAGGCGGCCGATTCCTGGTCCGATTTCACCTTTCCGGCCTCCGTGACGACGAATCGCTTGGTCACCAGAAGCACGTGGCCGATCACGAGCAGCACGAGCGGCTGCATGAGCTGCAGCCACATCCCCTTTCCGCTCATCAGGCCGAAATTCGCCGCGAGCAACACCGCCACCAGCACTGCCGTGATGCCCGCGCCGGCGCCCGCGTTGAGCCGCGGCAGCAGCACGATCAGGTACGCGGCCACCAGCAGGAACACCAGCAGCTCCGCCCAGATGGCCCAGCTCGGCGTGACGAAGAAGTGTTCCTGCAGGATGGAGGAGACGGCGTGCGCGACCGTAAGCACCGGCGGCATCGCGGCCGACACCGGCGTGACGGACGTGGTTCCAACGCCCGCGGCGGTCGGGCCTATGAGCACGATCTTGTCGCGGAAAGTCTCGAGCGGCACCTTGCCCGAATAGACATCGAAGAACGAATCGACGCGGAACGCCGGCTTTCCATCCCGGTCCTTGTAGAAGTACGTGTACATCTGCAGCGCGGGATCCGTGGCAATGCGCAACTTCCCTATCTGCACGCCTTCGCCCAGCGTGACCTTGATGTCCTGCGGTCCGAGGTTGAGGCTCTTTGCCGCGAGCATCATGGACATCGAGGGGTAATACTGATCGAAGAACTGCAGCACGAGCGGCTCGGAACGCACGCCCCCGTCCACGTCCGCGTTGGCGTTGAGGTGTCCGATGCCGGTCGCGTTGCGCGCAATGCCTTCTATGGGGAGCGAGATGACGCTCGATGCGGGCAAAGGCGCGTCGCCCGAGCCTGCATCCACTTTCGGCACGCGGTAACGCGTGACGAACTCGGGCAGAGGCTTGTCGGGTTTGCCGCGCGGCTCGCCCAGCTCGAACAGCATGGGCAGCACGACATTGCCCGCCTTGGCGTAGCTCTCGGCGAGCTTGCGATCGGTGTTCAGCGCGCCCTCGGCTTCGCGCAGCAGCGTGGCGAGTTGCGCCAGCTCCGCCGGTCCGGAGGCGCCTGGCGTGCCGTCAGGCTGCGGCCCGTATCTGCCGAACAGCTCGAGCAGCTTGTTGATGTAGCCGAGCCCGGAATCGATCTGCGGCTCGCTGAAGAACACCAGATTGCCGATGACTTTCGCCTTGGCGTTTGCCAGGCTCTCGGTCATCTTGGCGTGGACCTCCCGTGACCAGGGCCAGCGGCCGATGTTGCGTATGCTGGCGTCGTCGATCGCGATGACGGCGATCTTGTCGCTGGGAGTCTGAGTGGAGGCGCGTACGCCCCAGTCGTAGGCCGTGCGCTCCAGACTCTTGATGAGCTGGGATCCGCCTGCGAGCAACACCACGAGCGAGATCACCAGACCGAGGAACCAGTCCTTCTTCCAGAATCCCGACTTCATGGGTCCTCCCGACCGTTACCGTTGTTGCCCTTGTTTTTATTGCTGTTCTGAGCGTGCCGCGCACCCAGCCAGACGGGCCATTTTACGCACGCTCCCCGCATCCCGACAAAAACGGCCTGTGGCGGGAGACGGAGCCGAATGCAGCTTTGCAAGGACAGCCTTCGGTTCTCTCGTGTCCGCCGGGAACGCCCCGACGGTCACGCGCTAGGCCATGTCCGCACAACTTTCTGTAGAAACAGCGATATAGTCGCCATTCTTACAGTTCGATATAAGAACAGTCAACCCTTTTCCGGTGGCGGGCACGGCGAACGTCCCACGGGCGGGCGGCTCGCGACCGAGGCCCGGTGGGAAAGCCAGCAAAAACAGGGGCGACGCAGTTACCGCCGGGGAGCGCGAATCGGACTCCCCGGAGGTCGTGGACCTTGCTTTTCAGCGGTGAACCAGGACGGGTATCGGCGAGTGCGTGACCACCTTATGTGTCTCGCTGCCGAGCAGCACGCCAGCGATGCCTTTGCGGCCGTGCGAGGCCATGAAGATCAGGTCGCACTTTTTCTTTTTGGCGACCGAGATGATGGCGTCGGCGGGGAAGTCATTGGTGACACGGACGACCTCGCACGCCACGCCTGCCTCCTGCGCCGCCTCCTCGATGACGCCCAGGTATTTCTTGGCCGTGCGCTCGATGAGCTTGGCGTGTTCCTCGGGGGTCATGTAACCGACCGGCATCAGGCGCTGATAGACGACGGGCGTGGGCGCCGGCGCCGCGAAGAGTCCCGTCACCTTCGCTCCGAGGGATTTGGCCAGGCGCACGCCGGCGAGAATCGCCTTGCGCGAAACGGGGGAACCGTCCGTCGGGATGAGAATATTCTTGTACATGTCTTTTCTCCTTGTCACTACTGGGCGGTTTGCGCAATCAGCCCGCGTAGGGCAGTACCCAGATGAGCATGCCCAGGACGTAACAAACCCCGGCCGCTACCAGCGTAAATGGAATGCTCCACGAGAGAAATTCCCGCAGCGACACCTTGCGGTCTTCCTCTTTTTCACAAAGTGTCAGAGCCACGTACAACGCAGGCGCTCCGGCGATGGTGAGGTTGCTCCCCAGGGTTCCGGCCCACACCAGCATCCACCACAGCGGCCAGGGCTCGACACCGGCGCTTTGCAGATCGCGGATGGTGTAAAGGAAGGTCAGGATGTAGGCGTCGTGCTCCACCAGGCCGACGATGGGCACGGTCAGCCAATAGAGCAACGTGGCGCCCCAGGCGTAGTTCTGAGAAAAAATGGGCGTTATGACGTGCGCCAGCTCTTCGATGATCTTCATTTTTTCAAGAGCGCCGACCAGCGCGAACAGCGCGATATAAAAGAAGATCGCGCGCCACTCCAGTCCCTGGATCGCCTCTTCGAACTCGCCCGCCTCCTTCTTCACCCGGTCGCCCAATATTTCGAGGATCAATACGAGGGACACCGCGCCTGTCATGGCGATGAAGCCGAGCTTTACGCCCAGGTATTCACGCAGCGACATCGCCACGACGGTGAGCAGAAACCATCCCACCACCACGGTGGCAAGAAGAGGGTTGGGAATCTCGAATTTCACCGCCTCCACGTCCGCGGTGGACACTGCCTGCCGGCCGCGAAAACCGTAGGCGTACATCGCGGCGAGCGTGATCACGAACGTCACCACCAGGATAGGGAAGGACGAGGGGCGCCCGAACTGCCAGATGAAGTCGCCGAACTCTGCGCCCGACACGCTGTGCAGCATCTGCGGCGGCAGATCGCCCAGCAGCAGCGCCGTTCCCATGAAGTTGGCGGCAAAGCCGATCATCAATATGACAGGGGTCGCCGAGAGCTTCAGCGCCCGCGCCAAGGGCAGGGCGACCGGCGCCATCATGAGAATGGTCACCACGTTATCGACGAACATGGAGATCACCCCCGCCAGGAAAGCGAGGATCATCACCAGCAGCCCAGGCCGTCCTCCAGAGAGCTTCAAGGCCTGCACAGAAAGCCAGCTCGGCACGCCCGTCTTGCCGAAGTAATGCGCGATGAGCCAGATGCCGACCAGTATGGCCATGACGTTCCAGTCCACGAACTGGAACGCCTCCACCTCGGTCATGAAACCCGCCCAGACCATGACCGCGACGCCCAGCAGGGCGGCCAGGGTGCTGTCGATGATGTTGCTGATGACCACCACGATGGTGATGGCGAACACCGCAAGCGCGAGCCACTGCATCAATTCCATTGCGAACCTCTCCCTTGGATGGCGGCCTCGGCCTTGTTCTGAAAGCAGGCGGCCGCGCGCAAATGGCCGCGATGATAGCAGGGTTTTTTCACCGCGGAAATGAGCGCCGATGCCCTAGGGCGCCGGCGCTCTCATGTCCATAATCGGGTTCCGCGCACGAGCGGACGCTACAGCACGCTTTTCAGCAGGCGTCCCATTTCGGCCGGATTGCGGGTCACCTTGATGCCGCAAGCCTCCAACACAGCGAGCTTCTCCTGCGCCGTACCCTTGCCGCCGGAAATGATGGCGCCGGCATGGCCCATGCGTTTTCCCGGCGGGGCGGTGACACCGGCGATGAAACCGACGACCGGCTTCTTCATGTATTTCTTCACCCACTCGGCCGCCGTCTCCTCGTCCGAGCCGCCGATTTCGCCGACCATGATGACCGCATCCGTTTCCGGGTCATCGTTGAACATCTTCATGAGGTCGATGTGCTTCAGTCCATTCACCGGGTCGCCGCCGATGCCGACGCAGCTCGATTGCCCGAGACCCAGTTCCATCAGTTGACCGACCGCTTCGTAGGTGAGCGTGCCCGAGCGCGAGACCACCCCGACCCTGCCCTTCTTGTGGATGTGGCCCGGCATGATGCCGATCTTGATTTCGTCCGGGGTGATGACGCCGGGGCAATTGGGGCCCAGGAGCAACGTCTTCCTCCCCTGCATGCGGGCCCTGGTGCGGATCATGTCGCGCACCGGGATACCCTCGGTGATGCAGATCACCAGGTCCAGGCCGGCATCGACGGCCTCGTCGATCGCGGCGGCCGCTCCCACGGGAGGCACGTAGATCACCGACACCGTCGCGCCGGTTTTCTCCTTGGCGTCCTTCACCGTGCGGAAAATGGGGATGCCGTCGAAACTTTCGCCGGCCTTCCTGGGATTGACCCCCGCCACGAAGCAGTTCCTGCCGTTCGCGTAATCGCGGCACATGCGCGTATGGAACTGCCCGGTGTTGCCCGTGATCCCCTGCGTGATGACTTTCGTGTCCTTGTCGACAAGAATGGACATGATCAATACTTCCCTTTGGCGGCCGCGACCACTTTTTGTGCGGCATCCGCCATGTTGACCGCCGAGATGATGGGCAAGCCGCTTTCGGCGAGGATTTCTTTTCCAAGCTCCACGTTGGTGCCTTCGAGCCTCACGATCAGCGGCACGCCAAGCTTCACCTGCCGCGCCGCGTCCACGAGCGCGCTCGCGATGACATCGCATCGCATGATGCCGCCGAAGATGTTCACCAGGATGGCCTTCAGCTCGGGGTTGCGAAGCATGATCTTGAACGCCTCGGTCACCCGTTCGGTGGTGGCGCCGCCGCCGACGTCCAGGAAGTTCGCAGGGCTTCCGCCATAGAACTTGATGATGTCCATGGTCGCCATGGCGAGACCCGCGCCGTTGACCAGGCAGCCGATGTCGCCGTTCAGCTGGATGTAGCTCAGGTCGTGCCTGGAAGCCTCGATCTCGGCGGGATCCTCTTCGTCCAGGTCCCGCAGCCCGGCGATGTCCGGGTGTCTGAACAGCGCGTTATCGTCGAAATTGATCTTGGCATCGAGCGCCACGACGCGCCCGTCGCCGGTAAGGATGAGCGGATTGATCTCGGCAAGGCTCGCGTCCGTCTCATCGAAGGCGCGGTACAGCCCCTTGAGCGCCGCACGCGCCTGGGGAATGGCCGCTTCCGGAATGCCGATCCTGCGCGCTACATCGTCCGCCTCGCTGTCCTTGAGCCCGGTGGCCGGGTCGATGAACACTTTGTGGATCTTCTCGGGCGTTTTCGCGGCCACTTCCTCGATGTCCATGCCCCCTTCGGAGCTCGCCATCAGCGCTACACGCTGGGTGCCGCGATCGACCACCATGCCGACATAGAGCTCCTTCTTGATGTCGGCGCCCTCTTCGATGAGAAGCCGGCGCACTGTCTGGCCCTGCGGACCGGTCTGGTGGGTGACCAGCCGCATGCCGAGGATATGCGAGGCAAGCTCGCGCAGCTCTTCTTTGGACTTGGCGAGTTTCACGCCGCCGCCCTTGCCGCGGCCGCCCGCGTGTATCTGCGCCTTGACAACCCATACTTTGCCTCCCAGCGCGTCCGCGGCGTTCACAGCTTCTTCCCCCGTGAAGCAGGGAACGCCGCGCGGCGTGGGCACGCCGTACTTGCGCAGGACCTCTTTCGCCTGGTATTCGTGAATTTTCATGAGGATTTGAATTCGAGTTTCTAGGACGGCGGGCCATGAACACGCACGCCTGGCCCCATTTTTTGGGCAGCGCATTCTAGCACAGCGACCATTGCCTCCCCGCTAAAATCCGCGTCGGGAACGCCATGAAATACGTCCTTGCACTCGACCAGGGCACCACCAGCTCGCGCGCCATTCTGTTCGACTCACGCGGCGCGATACGCGCCATGGCGCAAAAGGAATTGCGCCAGATCTATCCGCAACCTGGTTGGGTCGAACACGATCCGGAGGAGCTCTGGCGCAGCCAGCTTGCCTGCGCGCGCGCCGTGTTGAGACGTGCGTCGATCGACGCCACGCGCATCGCCGCGCTGGGCATTTCCAACCAGCGCGAAACCACGCTGGTCTGGAACCGCGCGACCGGGCGGCCCGTGTGCAACGCCATCGTGTGGCAGGACCGCCGCACCACGCCGATGTGCGAGCGCTTGAAAAGCCAAGGGCTGGGCCCGTGGGTGCGCGCGCGCACCGGGCTCGTGATAGACCCCTATTTTTCGGCGACCAAGCTCGCCTGGATACTGCAGCACATCCCGGACGCGAGGCGCCAGGCGCAGCGCGGCGAGCTTGCCTTCGGCACAGTCGACAGCTGGCTCGCGTGGCGGCTCTCCGCAGGCCGCCTGCATGTCACCGATCCGAGCAACGCCTCGCGCACGCTGCTCTACGACATTCATGCGCGCCGTTGGGACCCGGACCTGCTGAAGCTTTTCGGTGTGCCTGCGTCCATGCTCCCGCGGATTCTGCCTTCGTCCCATGTCCATGGAGCGACTGCGGCGGCGCTGCTCGGGGCGGCGATTCCCATCGCGGGCATCGCAGGCGACCAGCAGGCGGCGCTGTTCGGACAGGCGTGCCACCGGCGAGGCATGGCAAAGAACACCTATGGCACCGGCTGTTTTCTGCTGCTCAATACGGGCGCGAAGCCCGTCAGCCCTTCCAAGGGGCTGCTAGCCACCGCCGCCGCGCAGGCCGGCTTGCCGCAGTTCGCGCTGGAGGGGAGCGTGTTCATCGGCGGCGCAGTAGTGCAATGGCTGCGCGACGGGCTTCGCATCATACGGACCGCCCGAGACGTGGAGCGGCTCGCCTCCAGCGTTTCCGATGCCGGCGGCGTGGTGTTCGTGCCTGCCTTCACCGGTCTGGGCGCGCCCTACTGGGACCCCCACGCGCGGGGCGCGATACTGGGACTCACCCGTGGATCGTCGGCTGCGCACATTGCGCGCGCCGCCCTGGAAGCCATCGCTTTCCAGTCGGCGGAATTGCTGCATGCCATGAGCCGCGGAGCGGGTCTGGAGCTTAAGGAACTGCGAGTCGACGGCGGCGCAGCCGCGAACGACCTGCTCATGCAGATCCAGGCGGACCTGCTGGGCATCCCGGTGGTTCGGCCCCGCATCCTGGAAACGACGGCGCTGGGCGCTGCTTATCTCGCGGGGCTCGCAACCGGAGTGTGGCCTGATCGAACCGTCATCGCGCGCCACTGGAAAGCCGGCGCGCGGTTCGAACCGCGCGTGGGGGCGAACGAAGCGAAACGGCGGCTGGCGGAATGGCGCCGCGCGGTGGAGCGCTCAAGAAATTGGGCGCGGCAATAGGACGCGCCGCCGGATTGATGCGTCGCGTGTCCTACCCCGTGCCGCCGACGGTGAGGCCGTCGATTCTCAACGTGGGCTGCCCGACGCCCACCGGCACACTCTGGCCTTCCTTGCCGCACGTGCCCACGCCCGTGTCCAGAGCCAGGTCGTTGCCGATCATGGAAACACGAGTGAGCGCGTCGGGCCCGTTGCCGATCAGGGTCGCGCCCTTGACCGGAAAAGTGATCTTGCCGTCTTCGATCATGTACGCTTCGGACGCGGAGAAAACGAACTTGCCGTTCGTGATGTCCACCTGCCCGCCGCCGAAATTCACGGCATAAAGCCCGTGTTTCACCGAAGCCATGATGTCCCTCGGATCGCGCTCGCCGTTCAGCATGTAGGTATTGGTCATCCTCGGCATCACGATATGCGCGAACGACTCGCGCCGGCCGTTCCCGGTGACCGGAACACCCATGAGCCGCGCGTTCAGGCTGTCCTGCAGATAGCCGCGCAACACGCCGTTCTCGATGAGCGTGTTGCAGCGGGTGGGGGTGCCCTCGTCATCGATGTTGAGAGAGCCGCGGCGTCCCGGCAAGGTGCCGTCGTCCACCACGGTGACGCCGGGCGCGGCTACGCGCTCGCCGATCCGGCCGGAAAACGCCGAGCTGCCCTTCCTGTTGAAATCACCCTCCAGTCCATGGCCGATGGCCTCGTGCAGCAGTACGCCCGGCCAACCCGGACCCAGCACGACGCTCATCGTGCCCGCGGGCGCCGGACGCGACTCCAGGTTGACCAGAGCCTGCGAGACCGCCTGTTCGGCATAGCTCGCGAGCCGCTCGTAGGTGAAAAAGGAGTAGTCGCCGCGGCCACCGCCCCCGGAAGCCCCTTGCTCGCGGCGCCCGTTTGCCTCCGCAATCACCTGGACCGACACCCGAACCAGCGGCCGAACGTCGGCGGCCACCAGGCCATCGGAGCGCGCCACCAGCATCACTTCATACTCACCCGCCAGGCTCGCCATGACCTGCACCACGCGCGGGTCGCGCGCACGGCACATCTTCTCGAGCTTCTCCAGGAGCTGCACCTTCTCAGCGTCTGCGAGGGAGGCCAGCGGGTCGACGTCGGGATAGAGCACGAGGGAGCTGCCGCGCCTTTCCACCTCCTTGCGATCGTTCATACGGGGGAGCGCCACCCGCCCTGCCCTGCCCCGGCGGCCCATGGCCCGGGTGGTCTGGGCCGCGTCCTGCAACGCCGGAAAGCTGATTTCGTCCGAATAGGCGAAGGCGGTCTTCTCGCCCGATACGGCGCGCACGCCTACTCCCTGGTCGATGTTGAAACTCCCGGACTTCACCATGCCCTCCTCCAGGCTCCAGCCTTCGCTGCGCGAGTACTGGAAATAGAGGTCCGCATAATCCAGCCGATGGCTGGCCATGGCGCCGAAAACGCGTTCCAGCTGGCCTGCCTCGAGATCGTGCGGAGTCAGCAGAAACGACTGCGCGGTGCGAAACAGCGTGTCGGGAGCATTCATGTGGGAAACAGTGGCCAGGCGGGACGCCTTCGCAGATTCTAGCCGAACGCCCCACCCCTCCCTATTTCGATAGAACGGCCGAGGGCGACGGGCGGGTTGCGGACAGAAAGTCCTTCCTGTGCTGCAAGGCAGGCAGGCTCGCGCGCACGCTCGCTATGCGTGCGGCGTCGATGTCTGCAACGGCCACCCCCGGGCCGAGCTCCAGACTGGCCAGTATTTCGCCCCACGGATCGATGATCATGCTGTGGCCCCAGGTGCGCCGCCCGCTCGGATGCGTGCCACCCTGGGCGGGGGCCACCACATAGGCGAGACTTTCGATCGCCCGCGCGCGCAGCAGCGTTTCCCAGTGCGCCTGACCGGTGGGCACGGTAAATGCCGAAGGCGCGAATATCACGTCCACCGGCGCATAGGAGCGATACAGCTCGGGGAATCGTATGTCGTAGCAGACCGAGAGGCCCAGCCTTCCAAACGGCGAATCGATCGCGACAGCCGCCTCGCCGGGCTCGATGGTGGCCGCTTCGTCGTAGCGTTCCGCCTCGTTCTGGAATCCAAACAGGTGGATCTTGTCGTATCGGCCGATGCGCCGGCCCTTCTCGTCATGAACGAGGCACGCGTTGCGCACGCGTCCCGGGTCCGGGCAGGCCAGAGGCGTGGTGCCGCCCACGAGCCATACACCGTAACGGGCCGCAGTGGTTGCGAGAAAGTCCTGGACAGGCCCGCTCCCCAGTGGTTCGCGCACCGCAACCTTGTCGCTGTCCCGCATGCCCATCACGCAGAAGTACTCCGGCAACGCCACCAGACTCGCACCCTGGCTCACCGCCTCGGCGATCAACTGATCGGCAGCGGCGAGATTTGCCTGCACCTCGGGACCCGAGACCATCTGGACGGCCGCCACTCTGTATTTCTCAGGCATGCTGCTCGCTCCGGTTCTTACACTTTAGTTTGAGGAATCTTGCCAAATTGGACGTAATAGGTCTGCCCGATTTTGCATATGACGCGTTTGGCTTTGGTAACAAGTTCGAGCGACGCCCTGCGTGATATGCAAAATCGGGCAGATTCAGTAAACGTAGCCATGGGTACGGTCGACGTCACGGAGGCGTCTCGATCGCCTGCGATTCGCCGCCCAGCCGCTCCACCTGCGGGTCGTTCCAGCTTCCGGTTACAGCGTACTCGAACGCAAAGATCCGCCCCAGCGGATCCTTCAGGATGCGCTGCGCCACCATGGCACCCAGGCCTGCCACCGGATTGGCAAGGAGCAACCCCGCGGAAACGCTGTCGCCGAGCGAAGGCACGACCCGAACTCTGAGGTTCTGGGTCTCACTGGCAAGATCGACCGTACCGGTCATGGACACCTGGGCCGACTTGCCGTTCATGGAGAAGTCCTCCGTCCTCATGACGCCCTTGGAAATCTGCGCGGTGCCGGCGAGGGTCTCGAAGGCGAACCCTTCGCCGAAGAGCTCGCGGAAATCGAGCGTAATCCACGACTGCAGGCTGAGGATGCCAAGCAGCCGGGCAATGCCGGGGTCGGCCTTGAGAAACTGGCCCTTGGTGGCCGACAACGAAACCTGCCCCGTGAGAGTCGGGTAATCGATCGACTGGGGACTGCCTACCCAGCCGACCTTGCCTTCCAGTCGCGCCGTGCCGCCGCGCACCGTACCGCCGTAGCCGAAGCGCGTAAGAAATGCGGCCACGTTGTTGACGTCCAGTCTGACATTCATGCTGATGCTGGGCCGGGTGGCCCAGCTTTGCCAGGTCCCTTCTGCACTCAACGTGCTGTCGGCGCTCGCGAGGGTGAGCTTTTCGATGCGCCAGTCCCGCGCGTCGTTGACCGCGACCAGTTCCAGCCGACCGAGCTGCGTGTCATGCAAGACAAACGTTTCTGCAGTGACGTCCAGGGCGGGCAGCTCGCTGCCCTGCGTATTCCGGGAAGGCGCCGGCGACGCCTCGGGGACGACCAGATGTTTCAGTCTCGCCACGACCCGACCGCGTCCCTCCGGGCGCCAGCTGAGCGTTCCGGCCAGCTCGCGCGAGCTCACTTCCGCGTTCCACGCCCCACCGGCCGGCGCTGCGCGCAGCGTCACGTCGTTCAGCCGTTTGCCCGCCAGATCGAGGGCAGACACTCTGAGACTGACGTTGTTTACTGAGTCCCCCGCGGCGTCCCCGCCGCCCGCCATCAGCGCCCTCCACTGATCGAGGTCGAGATGGGGAAAACGCCCCGTGATCGCAAGCCCGTTCGCCCTGAGAGGCGGTGGCGGTTCGTTCAACCCCAGAGCACCCCGATCCAGCACGTAGCTGTCGCCGGAACGGCGCCGCACGAACACGCCCGAGGCGAGCGGCCCCAGAGAAATCGCAAAGGCGTCGCCCTCACGCGGCAGACGCTGCACCTGGGCCCGCTTCAGAAATTCGGCATCGGCGCGGGTCGTTCGCTCGAGCCGGAGCGCAAGCGCCTCGCCGGCCGTCTTGCCGAAGGGCGGCGGCAGGCTGATGGCGACCCCGGTGAGGGGCGACTCCACCAGCAGATCGACCCGGTCCTGAGAGGCGTTCACGGTGCCGCGCCAGCCGGCGTTGCCGCTCGCGCGCTCCAGGATGGGCAGGTCGAATTGTTTTCTCAACATCGCTACGTTGGCCGTGCCCTGCGCGGTGACCGTGTATGCGCCTTCGCCGCGCGTAGTGAGGGCAAACGTCGCGGGCCCGCCCAGAAACTGCGCAGAGAGGTTCTTGCCGGAGAGCGAGCTTTCGGTGAAATCCAGCCGTCCGCTCGCCTGCGCGAACGGCGGCACTTGCGGCGCAAGAGTCAGCTGGTTGTTGGTGAACTCGTAGCTCCCGGCAATTTGAGTCTGCGCCGGTTCGGCAAGGGGAATATTGAGCGTCAGCTGCAGGCGTCCGCCGCCGGCAGCCACGAGACTCCTGGTGAAGCCGCCCACCTGCTGCTCCACTGGACTGGAGCGGATGAAGCGCAGGAATTCCGATGTCGGTGCGTCGGCCTGACCGTCCAGTCGCAAGCGCTCGTTGCCATGGTAGAGATCGGGAATATGAGCGCGCAGATTCGAAATGCGCGCTCCCATCATGGTGGAGCGGGCGGCATTGATCTGCAGTTGCGTACCGTCCAGCGCGATTTCGGCCGCGAT
>Ga0156282_1190_pt1 | contig 19956 bp, 14 predicted proteins | sample RifCSPlowO2_12_FD_107931 | JGI IMG/M metagenome (GOLD analysis project Ga0156282, IMG submission 107931) | Betaproteobacteria bacterium RIFCSPLOWO2_12_FULL_62_13b
CGTCTTCTGACCGGCGCCGGCTGCTACGCCAGTGATATTTGTTTGCCAGGACAGGCCTACGCGGCGATGGTGCGTTCGCCTCACCCGCACGCACGCATTCGCTCGATCGACAAATCGGCGGCGGTTAAGGCGCCCGGCGTCCTCGCCGTGCTGACCGGGGCCGATGTCCTCGAAGACGGTCTCAAGAACATCCCGGAAGATCCGGCCATCGTGATGACGGGACCGCCCGATGTCGTGCTGCGCCCGCGTACGGAGCTTTTCAAGTCAACCCGCCTGCCGATTCCTTCGGACAGGACGCGCTACGTCGGCGAAGTCCTCGCCATGGTGGTCGCGGAGACCGCCGAGCAGGCGAAGGATGCCGCGGAACTGGTTGAAATCGAATACGAGCCGCTGCCGGCCGCCTCGCAGGCCGTCGATGCGATCGGCCCAGAAGCATTACGCCTGTGGGACGAGGCCTCGAGCAACGTATGCCTCGATGTCGAAGTCGGGGATGAGCAGGCCGCGGCCGAGGCGTTCAAGCGCGCGGCGCATGTAGCGAGGCTCAATACCTGGATCCACCGAGTCACCGGCGTGCCGATGGAAACCCGGACCGTCGCCGCTGAATTCGACGCCGCTACAGGCCGATACACCGTCCATGCGGGAACGGGGCACGGCGTAGCGATATTCAGGCAGGAGCTCGCGCATGTTCTCGATGTTCCTCCCGAGCGCGTGCGCTGCGTCGTCCAGGACACCGGGGGCAATTTCGGCACGCGCAATTTCTTCTATCCCGAATACGCGCTCGTCGCCTGGGCGGCAAGACGCATCGGCCGGCCCGTGAAATGGGTCTGCGAGCGCCGGGAAGCCTTCTTGAGCGACTACCAGGGGCGCGACCTCGCCGTCGAGGCCGAGCTGGCGCTCGACGCCGAGGGGCGGTTCCTCGCCGTGCGCGGATCGAATCTCAGCAATGTCGGCGCGCACACCGCCACGTACGTGCCGTTGCGCAAGGGCCTCGGTCTAATGTCGGGCGTGTACAACATCCCGGCGGCCTATTTCCGCGGCCGCGCCGCGGTCAGCAATACGGTATCGACAACGCCGTACCGCAGCGCCGGCCGGCCCGAAGCCATGTTCGTGATCGAGCGGTTGATCGACATCGCCGCCGACGAATTCGGCTTCGATCCGATCGAATTGCGGCGCCGCAATCTGGTTCCGCCCGAGGCGATGCCGTTTACGAATCCCGTCGGCGTCATCTACGACAGCGGCAGGTACGAAGCCGCGATGGACAAGGCGCTCGAGCTGGCCGACTGGAAGGGGTTCCCGGGCCGTCGCGCGGAGTCGAAGCGCCGCGGCCGGCTGCGCGGCATCGGCCTCGCCAACTGGGTCGAAATCACCAGCGGCAATCCGCACGAGCGGGCCGAGGTCTCGGTCCTCCCGGAGGGTGTCGTTGAGCTGGTCATCGGCACGATGTCCACGGGGCAGGGCCACGAGACGTCTTTCGCCCAGCTCCTGACCGAGTGGCTGGGCGTGCCGTTCGAGAGCGTGCGCTTCGTGGCGCACGACACCGACCGCGTGCAGGCCGGCGGCGGATCCCACTCGGGCCGCTCCATGAAGATGGCCACGCTGGTCGTCGGCAAGGCGACCGACGACATCATCGATCGGGGCCGGAAGATCGCCGCGCACCTGTTCGAAGCGTCCGAGCCCGACATCGAGTTCAGCCGCGGCGTCTTCCGGATCGCAGGCACCAATCGCGAGCTCGGAATCTTCGACATCGCCCGGGCGGCGGCGACCCGCAAGGACCTCCCGGATGAGCTGCAGGGCACTTTGGCCGCAGTCTCCGACCAGGTTGTCCACGTCGCCAGCTTCCCCTATGGCGCGCAGGTATGCGAGGTCGAGGTGGATCCCGAGACCGGCGTGGTGGAAATCCTGAGCTACGCTGCGGTGGACGATGTGGGTCGCCCGGTCAACCCGCTCATTGTCGACGGCCAGACGCACGGCGGCATCGCACAGGGTGCGGGGCAGGCGTTGCTGGAGCAATGTCATTACGACCGAAGTTCCGGGCAGCTTCTCTCGGGCTCCTTCATGGATTACGCCATGCCCCGGGCGGACACGTTCCCGTTTTTCAAGACCGCGTTCAGCGAGGTGCCCGCGCCCACCAACCGGCTGGGCGTGCGTTCCGGTGGCGAGGGGGGTACCACGCCGGCGCTCGCGGTGGTGATCAATGCCATCGTCCACGCATGCGCCGAGCTGGGTGTGAAGCACATCGAGATGCCGGCCACGCCGGAACGCGTCTGGCGAGCTATCCGCGCGGCCCGAACGATGGATTGATTGGCCCGCTGCCGTTTGCGGCATTACTATGCGGCACTACCCGAGGAGGAAACATGATGCGAGCGATACGACCTGCCATCCTTGTTGCGCTGAGCGGCGCGCTGCCATGGCTGGTTCACACGGCGCAGGCGCAGGAAACCGGCCCGGCCTGGCCGGTCAAGCCCATCCGCTATATCGTTCCGTTCGCGCCGACCGGCACCGGCGACGTGTGCGCGCGGTTCCACGCGCAAGGGCTGCAGGAGCGCCTGGGCCAGCCGGTCGTCGTGGACAACCGGCCCGGCGCGAGCCAGGCCATAGGCATCGAGACGGCCGTGAAGTCCCCGGCCGACGGGCACACCCTGCTTCAGGGTACGTTCTCGGGTCTGGTGCTGAATCCTGCATTCACCGAGATGGCCGGCAAGAAGCTGCCGTTCGACCCGGTGCGCGATCTCGCGCCCGTCTCCATGGTGTGCACCGCGCCCCTGTACCTGGCATTGAATGCATCGGTGCCGGCGCGATCCATCAAGGAGCTGGTGCAGCTCGCCCGCACCCGGCCCGGGAAGCTGACCTACGCGTCGAACGGCGTGGGTTCGACCATGCACCTGGCCGTTCTGCTGTTCGCGACCAGGATGGGGATCGATCTGCTGCACGTGCCCTACAAGAGCAGCCCCCAGGCGACCACGGACCTGGTGTCGGGCGTGACTGACATGTTCTTCAGCGGCTCGCTGCTCCTGCCGCACGCCAAGGCAGGCAAGGTTCGCATCCTCGCTTCCGGCAGCCGGCAGCGGACGCGGGCGACGCCCGAGGTGCCGACCATGATCGAAGCGGGCGTGCCGGACTTCGATGTTTCGTCCTGGTTCGGGCTGGTCGTGCCGGCCGGCGTGCCGCAGCCGATCATCCGGCGGCTTCACCGCGAGACGGAGGCCGTGCTGCGTGCGGGCCTGCAGGGCAAAGTCACGGACATCGAATTGGGCGCGAGCACGCCCGAAGAGCTTGCCGAGCGCATCCGGTCGGAATTGCAGACCTGGACAAAGGTCATGCGCGATGCAGGGATAAAGCCCGACAAGTAGCGCGGTAGGCGAGCGGTCTCGCGTACAGCCGTTTGTGGCATGCATAATTTCTGGGAGAGAACCATGCTGAAATTATCCCGCTTGATACTGAGCCCGCTTGTGGCGGCATGCTTCGCTGCCGCTGCGGTCGCGCAGTCATATCCTGCCAAGCCGGTCCGTATCGTCGTGCCCTATCCGCCCGGCGGAGTCGACGTAACCATCCGCCTCCTCACGAACGTCATGGACAGCGAACTGGGGCAGCCGACCATCCTCGACTACCGGCCGGGCGCAAGCGGCATCATCGGCACCGATTATGTCGCCCGCGCCGAGCCGGACGGCTACACGATTCTCGCCACCGCTTCGAATCCGTGGGTGGTCTCCCCCGCGATGCGCAAGACGACGCCCTACCATCCGATCAGGGATTTCACGCCCATTTCGATCGTCATTGAAGGGGTGAATCTCATCGTGGCGAATCCGTCGTTCCCCGCGAACAATGTCAGCGAGTTGCTCGAATATGCCCGGAAGAACCCCGGCAAGCTCAGCTGGTCGACGACGGGCATTGGCAGCTCCTGGCACCTGGAGGTCGAGCACATCAGCCATCGCGCAGGGGTGAAGATCCTGCACGTGCCCTTCCAGGGGTTCGCCCAAATGATCCCGCCGCTGCTCACGGGCGATGTGCCGCTGGCATTGATCACCTACCAGATCATCAACAAGCTGGTCAGCGCCGGGAAGGTGAAGATGATCGGGGTCCTGAGCACCAACCCGAAGACCAGGCATTTGTTTCCCCCGGGCGTGCAGACTGTCTCGGAAGTACTTCCAGGATACCAGTCCGCCCCCTCCTGGATAGGCTTCGGCGGGCCCGCCAAGCTGCCCCGGCCGATCGTGATGCGCCTGAACGCGGCAATCATCAAGGCCATCAACCAGCCTTCGGTCCAGAAGCGATTCACCGCCGACCGGATCGTCGCGACCGGCAGCACGCCCGAAGAGTTCGCAGGCAGAATACGAGCCGACTTCGAACTGGCGCTGAAAGTGGTCAAGGAAGCGAGCATTCCGCCGACGGACTAGCCGTTGGCGCGACGGAGCTGCCGATGTCGACAGCGACGCGGGGGCGGGGAAGCGCTCTTCGAGCTTCGGATCACGCACGATCTTGTTCAGCTCGGCATTCCAGCGGCGCACCGCCTCGTCCGGGACGCCGCGCTGGAGGAACACGGCGTTCCAGTTCTGGAAGTCGATGTCGTAATCTTGTTCCTGCAGGGTGAGCACATCGTCCATCAGCGGGCTGCGCTTGCGGATCACGCCCACCTTCCCGGCTTACTAATAACCAACTGCCCGCATTTCCAGCCATGCGGCGGCGCAAATGTACATGATCGGCATAGTGCACAGGGTCTTGAACCTGCACGCCTCGCGGTTATTATTCGTGGATGAAGCTTCCGAACGCGCGCCGGGCCGTTGTCGATCAAAGCAAGATCCGTGACTACTTGCTCAATTCAGCACACCGATACGGTGCCAGCAAGGCGCGATTCTTCAGCGACTTCGGTTTCAGTACGCAGGCGTGGGAGCAATTCGCGAAAGCTCTGCGGCAACATGCCCAGGTCCATGAAGTGACCAGAACGCGTCAGACCGGTTTCGGCCCGCGCTATGAAATTGAGGGCGAGCTGGCCGCGCCCGACGGGAGGCGGCCGCACGTGTGTACCGTGTGGCAACTGGATGACGGCCAGGTTGCCCCGCGGTTGATAACAGCATATCCTCTGGAACATGAAGATACAGGAACATGATTGCGTAGTCCTGACGCAGGACCTGCCTGACGCAGGGCTCAAGGCCGGCGATATGGGCACCGTGGTGCACATCCACAACGACGGTGCAGGATACGAGGTGGAGTTCATTACGCTTGCCGGCGAAACTCTTGCCGTGATCACGCTGCTTCCGCAACAAATTCGGGGAATCGCCCGCGGCGACATCGCGCACGTGCGAGAAATGCACGCAAGCTGATTCTTGATCTTGGTTGCCGGCGAAATGCGCCGGCCTTAGTCAACGAGACATCCGCCGACGAACTGTGGCGCTGCGCGCGCATCGACCGCGTGCAAGGCGAGATACTTCTGTCCCAGCTTCCGCGGGAGGGGGAGGAAATTCAAGCGCTGCTGTGTCCGCTGCGCGATGAGACAGAGAGGCGACGATCGCCTCGGTGAGCCTTCCGTGGCGAGCTCAATCAATCACTGCCGTTCCGGAAATCTCGACCATGCAGTCGGGATTGTAGAGCCTTGTCACCTCTACCAGCGTGATCGCCGGGAAGTGTTTGCCAAAGACCTCCGTATACGCGGCCCCGATCAAGTTTTTATTGGCAAGATACGCCTGTACGTCGGTAACGTACATCGTCATCATGGCGAACTGGTTCGGCCGGCCGCCGGCCGCTTCCACGGCGATCTTCAGGTTGCGCATCACCTGGCGAAACTGGGCGACAAAATCGCCTTTGCCGACGACCTCGCCGTTCGCATCGAACGGGGCTTGCCCCGCGACGTGGACCAGCCTGCCCGATGTGATCCGCGCCACGTGGGCGTAGCCGACGGGCTTCTCCAGCCCGGCGGGATTGATGAGCTCAAATGGCATGGAAGTTTCCCTTACAAGTTCATGTCTCTCGGCTTCCAGGCCGAGATGAAGTTTCTGGTTTCTCCGACGACATCTTCCGAAGCCGAAACGTACGGCAGGATCATCCGCGTGGCTCCGGCGTCCCTGTAGGCTTTCAGCTTCTCCTGAACTTCAGCGACCGATGTCGCAGGTATCAGCGGCAATTCTTCGAACATGCGGTCCGTGATCAACGCCCTGGCGGCGTGGAATCCGCCGCTCTTCCACGCGGAATACATGGCCTCCACCTCGCCGGCAAAGCCCATGCGGCCCAATAGATTTCTGTAGTAATCCGCCAGAGCATAGTAAGTAAGCGCGTGACTGAGCGCCTCGCGGGCTTCGCCATAAGTCGGCGCCACGGAGCAACGCGCCTTGCATATGATCTGCATCGAGCCGGGATCCTTTCCCGCCTCTGCAGCGCCTTGGCGCACCTGTTCCGCGATCCGGCGAACCTCCGAAGGATTGGCCATATTGATGAGCACGCCATCGGTCCATTTCCCCGCTGCCCTGCTCATCATCGGGCCGAACGCCGCGAGATAAAGCGGTATCCTTCTTCCGGACGGCCTGAAAGCCAGTTTGAAGGCATGGCTCGCGAAAAATCGGCCGTTGAAATCGAGCTTCTCGCCATTCATGGAGCGGCGGACGATTTCCAGATACTCTTCCATCCGCCCGAGCGGCCGATCCGATGGGACGCCGTGCCACTTGGCGATGGTCGGATTCGAAACGCCTATCCCCAAAAGAAAGCGTCCACCGGACAGCTCGTCCAGGCCCACCGCCTGAAGCGCAAGAGTGGCAGGCGTCCGGCCGAGGATGTGATAGACCGCGGATCCGATCTGAATTTTCGTAGTGACCGCGGCGATGGCCGACAACATCACCGTAGGATCCTTGTTGTTCGCCTCGCCGCCCCATGCGCAGCCAAAACCATGGGACTCGGCCATGCGCGCAAGTTCCGGAATCGCATCCATCGGCAACTGCGCGCCGGAATTGAATTCAATGTCGATTTGCACAACAAACCCTTATCGCTCCGCCTTGGCCAGGTTCGGCCACAAGACGATCCTCGTTTCAGCCGTTTTCCTTGAAACCGCTCGCTCTCACGGGCTCGGCCCACTGCTTCAGCTCTTCCGCCTGGATCTTCGCAAGCTCCTGCGGCGTCGAGGGCGCTACCGTCACGCCGGACTTGGCAAAGCGCTCGCGGAAGTCGGGCATGTTGACCGCTTTCACGAGCGCGGCATTCAAGGCCCGCACCGTATCGGCACGCATGCCCGGCGGACCGTAGACCCACACGCCGCCCTGTGCAACCATCTCCACGCCGACCTCCTTCAAGGTCGGCACATCCGGAAGGAGCGCAGACCGTTTCACGCCCCCGGTCGCGATGATCTTGTACTTGCCGGCGCGATGTCCGTCGATCATGTCGCCCAACGCATTGATGATGATCGGCAGGTGGCCGCCCGTGAAATCGATCATGGCAGGCGCACCGCCCTTGTACGGCACGTGCGAGAGGTCCACGCCGATCGACTTGCCTATGAGTACGCCGGCGAAGTGCGGCACCGTGCCCGCCCCGGGCGTTCCGAAGTTGGCCTGCTTCGGATTGGCCTTCGCCCACGCCACGAATTCCCGGAAGTTGCGCGCAGGCACCTTGGGTCCGACGGCCAATGCGCTTTCGCTCACCGTGAGCCGCGCGATGGGCGAGAAGTCCTTGACCGGGTCGTAGTCGAGCCGGCTGAAGGTGTGCGGGAAAATCACGAACGGACTGTTGCTGGCGATGAGCAGCGTTCGGCCGTCCGGGGGCGAGCGCTTCACCTCATTGAGTGCCAGCCGTTGCCCGGCGCCGGGCCTGTTTTCAACGACCACGGGTTGACCCAGGATGTCGCGCAGCTTCTCCGCCAAGGCACGCGCCGTGACGTCATGGGCGCCGCCGGCCGCCAATCCGACTACCAGCCGAAGCGCCGGCTTGTCGCCCTGCGCCGAGGAAGGCAGCGAAGACACGAGCGGCAAAGTCGCGGCAAAAAGAAGCACGATGCGTAAATGCCGGCTGATCACGGTATGTGTCCCTCCAGATTGATGAAAAAGTGATGCACGCAACGAAGGCCAAGGCTGACAGCTGCTCGCATCGCTGAACGCGCCGCGGCGCGGTCAGGATACCAGCACGCATGGGTACCGGGCCATTTCCTTCTCGTTCAACAGGACACCCAGCCCCGGACCCTCGGGAACCGTGAATCGGCCCTTCTGCGGGTGGACATCGGGCGTAAGCAGCGCCCGGTTTTCCGGTGCGCCGGAACTGCCCACAAACTCGTGAATGATGAAGTTCGGAATGGCGCACTCGAGATGCAGGGCCGTCACCGTGGCGATCGGCGACCCGACGCAATGGCATTGCACCGAGACGTCATACGCATGCGCCATGTCGGCGATTTTCCGGCCCTCGCTGATGCCGCCGGCGACGCACAGGTCGGGCTGGACGACGTCCAGGATCTGCCTTTCAAGATAGGGGCGGAATCCCCAGCGGGTGGCAATGTGTTCGCCGGCCGCGATCGGAATGCGGACATTCGCTGCGACCTTCGCCATACCGTCCACGCTGTGGGCATTGACGGCTTCCTCGAAATACATGCAGCTCAGCCCCTCCATGACCCGGCCGATCTGGATGGCGCTGGTGACTTTGGGATGGGCGTGCGTTTCCAGAATGATGTCCACCGCGGGCCCGACCGCGTCGCGGATCGCTTCAACACGCCGGTAGATCAGGTCGAGTCTGTCGTTGGGGATTCTGCCCGTCATGTCCCAACCTTCGCGGCGCCCTTTCTCGTCATACGTGATGGGGTCCACCTTGACCGCATCGAAACCTTCTTCCACGGCCTTGAGCGCGGCGTCCGCCAGCTCCTGGGGCGTTACGGCGGGGCGCGCGTGATTGGCCGGCCAGCCGAAATGGATCTGGCTGGCGTAGGCGCGCAGGTCGTCGCGGGTTTTGCCACCGAGCAGCTGGTACACCGGCTGACCCATGGCCTTTCCCTTGATATCCCACAGCGCCTGATCGATGGCGCTGATCCCGGCGAAGATCACCAGTCCGCCGCCCTGGGCCAGCCAGGTCTTGCGCAGCATGGTTTCCCAGAGCTTTTCCGATTTCATAGGATCGGCGCCAATGAGATGCATCTCCGCCAGGTCCTTCAGCGCGCCGACGCAGGCGTTGTGCCCGCCCCCCACCGCGATTCCCGCCTCGCCCGCGCCATAAATGCCCTCATCGGTATTGATGCGCACAATCACCGGATTCCAGCCACGACGCCACGTGGCCTGGACGTCATAGATATTGACATTCGTTATTTTCATTGGCCGCTGCCGTGTTCATCGGGAACACCGTATGTTACGCACGCAGACGGCTATTCGCACGGGCACCAGCGGTTCGACGACCTTCGGGTTCTTGCCCATGCGCTCGGCGACGCTGCGCATGGCGGCGAGGTCCGCGAGCAGCGGGATGCCGGTCAGGTCCTGCAGCACGATGCGTATGGAAACTGCCGCAGTCAGACCGGGGATCGCAGCCCTAGCGTGCGGCGCCGCCTGGTGGCCAGCTCGTGGGCACACAGGCTCAACCCGAGCACCCCGCCGCCTATGTTAAGGTAGAGAAGGAAGTCCGATGCCTGGTGCGGCAGCATGAGTAGCGCCCCTGCGAGCGCCATGCCGAAGCGCATCCATACGCCCAGCACTCTCACGAAGTATCCCGTCATGGCCGCGCAGATGAGCCAGATGCCGGCCAACGAAGTGGCGCTCACGATGACGATATCGCCCGGCGTGCCTTGCATCAGGATCGCAGGCGAATAGACGAACAGGAACGGCACGATGTACGCGCTCCAGCCGAACCGCATCGAAGTCCAGGCCGTCGCCATGGGCGGCGCGTTGGCAATCGCCGAGGCGACATAGGCGGCCGGGGCCACCGGCGGAGTGATAAGGGACATCATGCCGAAGTACAGAATGAACATGTGCGCCGCCAGGGCGGGTATGCCAACTTTGACGAGCGCCGGCGCGACCAGAATGGCGAGCATGACGTAGACGCCGAGCGTGGGCAGCCCCATCCCGAGCACGATGCTGACCGCGGCGGCGAGCGCGAGCAGCGCTAAAAGGTTTTCTCCGCCGAGATTGACGAGGTAGGCAGCGAACGCGAACGCGAGGCCGTTCACCTGGAACAGCCCCATGATGAAGCCGGCGGCCGCGGAAATGACCAGGATCTCGCAGACGCCCGCGCCGGTCTCCACCACGGCGTCCCAGATATCCCTCATCTTCATGCGCCGGCCGCCATAGCCGAACGCGAGGCCCAGCACCACGATGATCCCGGCGGCGTACATGGCGGCGAGCTCGGGCTCGGAATTGAGAAAGAAAAGCGCCCAGATGAGCACGGCGAACGGTCCGATGAAGATCCAGCCGTCGGCGAGCACGCGCAGCACGCGCGGGATCCTGTCGCGCTCGATCTTTCCGAAGCCGTAACGGGCTGCCTCCAGGTCTGCCTGGATGAACAGCGCGGCGTAGTACATCACCGAGGGCAGGATGGCGGAGATGGCGACTTCCTTGTAGGGCAATTGCAGGAAATCGGCCATGACGAAGGCCACGGCACCCATCACGGGCGGCATGAGCTGGCCGCCGTTCGAGGCGCACGCCTCGACCGCCGCCGCCAGCCGCGCCGGCATGCCCGAGCGCTTCATCAGCGGAATGGTCACAACGCCCACCGCCACGGCATTGGCGGCAGCGATGCCGGATATCGTGCCGAACAGGCTCGAACCGACCACGGCCATTTTCGCCGCGCCGCCGCGGTAGCGGCCCATCAGGCTGATGGCGAGGTCGTTGAAGAAGCCCGAGCCGTGCGAGCGCATCAGCAGCTGGCCCATCAGCACGAACGGGATGACGATGATGACGGTGATCTGGAGAATGAGGCCCAGCAGCCCGTTGTTGTCCAGGTTCAGATAAACGAGCAGGCTGCTCCACTCGACTTCGTGGACCTGGAGCGGTCCGCTCACCCGGTGCCCGACGAGCACGTACGCTGCGATGACGAGGACGATGATGACCAGCGACAGGCCGATGGTGCGCCGCACCGCCTCGATCGTGAGCGCGGTCAGAACGGTCGACAGCAGCAGCGTATCCCAGGTGACGGAGCTGGCGAGCGCGGTGAGCTCCGGAAAATTCGCGGCCACGTAGCCGCAGGCGAGCAGCGAGACTGCCGCGCACAGCATGTCGTACCAGGGGATGGACTTGCGCGCCGTGCCGATGCGCGCCGGATAGCGGATATACGTGAGCGCCAGGCAGATGCCGTAAATGCCGGCGAGAAACTGCTCCGGAAACAGCACCAGCCCGACGGCGCGGAACAGGTCGAGCGACCACAGGATGGAGCCGAACGTCAGGACGGCCGCGAGCGCCGCCTGGACGCGCCGTCCCGCCGGCGCGTCCGCGGGGACCTGATCCATCCCTTTTTACTTCTTTGCGGCGCCGCCGCCGATTTCCTTGAAATACTTGAGCGCCCCGGGATGGTGGGGAAGCGAGGGCTGAGGCTTGCCGGCCTGGCCGGGATCGAAGGCGTTGAAGTTCGGGTGGCCCTCGACCAGCGCCTTCTTGTTGCGGTGCACCGCCTTGACGAATTCATAAACGACAGCGTCGGCGACGTGCGCGCCCGCGCCGATGACGACGTCGATCGTCTGGACCTGCGTGGGCTTCTCTATGCCCGCGATATGGGGCGCGGGGTTTGCGGTGCTCAGGTAATAGTCCTGCCGCACCGTCTTCATTTTCTTCTCCGCGTCCGCTGGGAATTCCAGATAGCGCAGGCCACCCACGCTCGCGGCGACCTCGGCCACCTTGGGCGCGCCCACGGCGAAGAAGAACACGTCGAGCTTGCCCGACTTGAAGTCGTCGGCCGCGCGCACCACGTTCACAGCGGGCACCTGCACCACGTCCTTGTAGGTGAGGCCGCCCGTGGCGAGCACCGCGATGGAATGGGGAAGGTTGCCTGTTTGCTGCGCCCAGCCGGAGGGCACGCGCTTGCCCCTCAAGTCGGCGATCGTCTTGACGTTGGAGTCCTTGCGCACGAACGGCCCCATCTGGAAGCCATACAGGGTGAGCGCGGTGCGCAGGTTCGGCTTTGCCTTGCCCTGCCAGTTCCTGCGGCCGTGATAGGCGTCCGCGGTCTCGCCGACGTCGAGCACCATGAAATCGGCTCGCTTGCTGTTGACCGCATCGAACATCTGGGCATCGCCGCCAAAGCCGATGACGCGTATCTGCAGCTTCGAGTTGTCCTGCACCGCCTTGGCGATCACCTGCGCCTGGGCGTGCAGGATGCTGCCCGGGGGCAGGGTGGCGAAGCCGTACGTCTGAGCGAACGCGCCCGCGCTGAAGGCGCATAGCGACGCCGCGAGCCACAGCTTTTTCATGTCACGCATGATGCTCCTCTCCTTTAATGGCTTGCCGGAGAGGGAACTGTGAACCCAATGCCCGGCCGCGGTCAAGCAGCGGCCGGGAAGGTCCCGGGAAGATGAGTCGGTCGTAGGAGCGCTCTCGACCTGAACCAGGAATTGAGAAGCCGCCCAAGAAACGCAGAGATGCCCTAAACTGCCGGCTCGCTCACGAAGAATGCGGAGGAAATCGCCATGCGCGTCCGGTTGCTTGCGCCCTTGTTGTCCGCAGTAGCACTCGCATTCGGGGTCGCCGGGACGGCGACCGCCCAGAGCTATCCCGCCAAACCGATCCGGGTGATCGTGCCGGTTCCGGCCGGCAGCGGCTTGGATATCGTCGGGCGAATCGCGATCGAGAAGATGGCGCAGAACATGGGTAAGACCTTCGTCATCGACAACATCGCCGGCGCCAACAGCAATATCGGTGCAGCCGCCGCGGCCCGCGCAGCGCCCGACGGCTATACCATCCTGTTTGCGACCGAAGCGCTGCCCTTGTCGGCGCTGACCTACAGCAAGCTGAACTACGACCTGCTGCGCGACCTGGAACTGTTCGGTACCATGGCGAAGGGCGTTTTCATCCTGTCGGTGAACCCGTCGGTACCGGCGCAGACCGTGGAAGAATTTGTGAAGCTCGCGCGCGCCAAGCCGGGCAGCATCGCCTACGGCACCTCCGGCGCCGGCAGTCCTCATCATGTCGTGATGGAAATGTTCGCGCAGGCTAACGGACTGAACATGCTGCACGTCCCGTATAAGGGCTCGGGCGACACGGTCACGGCGCTTCTCAGCGGAACCATCCAGGCCGCGATGGGCTTGCCTTCGTCTTTTGCGCCCTACGTGAGATCGGGAAAATTCCGGGCGCTGGCGGTTTCATCGGCGAAACGCATGCGTGCGTTTCCAGCCGTGCCGACTTTGATGGAGCGCGCCGTGAAGGGTGTGGAATACGAGTCCTGGTATGGCCTGTTCGCGCCCACCGGCACGCCGCGGCCCGTGATCGAGCGACTGCATGCGGAGCTCGGCAAGGTCGTGCGCGACAAGGCGTACATAGACGAGAAACTGGGCAAGATAGGACTGGACCCGTTTGAAACACCCTCGCCGGCCGCGGCGGCGGCGTTCTTGCGTACTTTCTACGACAATCTTGCGCCGGTGGTCAAAAAGGCGGGGATCAAGGTCGACTGAAGCGCGCCGAGCTCACCGCGAGGATCGTGAAGGCCGCCGGCATCAAGCCGAGGTGACGCGCGATGAATGAGTGCGCGCGACCTTGCCATACGCTTCGATATCAACGCCGTAGGCGAGGATTCCCGCTATGCGAAGCTTCAACCGGAGGAAAGGTGGGCGATACCCGGGTCGCTATCCATTTTCCGCGTATCCCGCTCGCCGAGTGAATTAAATGCGGCGAGGGATCATTCCGAGGAAATGCGGTTGCGATGGATGAGACCCTTGTACAGGTCCGCGTCCTGCACGATCCTGGCGCGAAACGCTTCCGGCGTGCTGAGGATTATCTCGGATCCGAATGCGGTGGCCTTCTCGGCGACGGCCCGTGATGCCATCGCCCGATTCACCTCCCGGTTGAGCTTGGCGACGATCGGAGCGGGAGTGCCCTTGGGGGCGAAAAGGCCGTTCCAGAAGCTCACGCCGAAATCTGACAGGCCGGCTTCGATGATGGTGGGAACTTCGGGCATGAGGGGCGAGCGCGTGGGCGCCAATTGCGCGAGCACGCGGAGCTTTCCCGCCTCCATCTGAGTGCGTGCGATCACGATGTCGCTGGTGGTGACCTGGACCTCGTTGGCGATCACGGCGCTCAAGACGGGTGCGCCACCCTTGTACGGGATATGCACCAAATCGAGCTGGGCGCGCTCCCTGAAAATCTCCATCACCAGGTGACCGATGCTGCCGACTCCAGGACTGGCATAGTTCAGCTGTCCCGGTCGTTTCTTGGCATACGCGATGAATTCCTGGAGAGTTTTCGATGGTACCTTAACCGGGACGACGATCAATTGCAGGAGTCGGGCGGTCATGGCAACAGGCTCGAAATCCTCCACCGGATCGTACGCCGGGACCTTCTGCAGGAGTGGAGCGATGACATTGGTGACGCTATTGAACAGCAGCGTGTGCCCGTCGGCGGCCGATCGGGCCACATAAGCAGCGCCAATGGTGCCGGAGCCGCCGGCACGGTTCTCCACCACTACGGGCTGATTCCACGCGGATTGCAGATGGTTGGCAATGAGGCGCGCGTAGACATCGGTGGGGCCGGACGGCGCCCAGGGCACGATCACCTGGATCGCGCGGTTCGGGTAGCGCTCGGCTGACGTCGCGGGCGACTGGCCGAACGCCGCTGGCATGCAGCCTGCAAAGATTGCGCAAAGGAAAATCGCGGAAGCTGGCCTGCGAGACGCTTTGCTACTCATCGTTTCTCTCCTTGAGATCTCACATGAGAATGTGGGTCGCGGTCCTGCCGTCTTTATTGTGCCGCATCGGTCCACCAGAAAGCGAGGGGCCCTGCAACGGTCTCCATCCAGATGGGCGCATTGGATTTCGCCGCATATTGGATTAATTCCGCTTAGTGGAACCAAAAAAGGCTTCGCGGCGCGCTACCGGTCGGATATCGCAAGGTTCGCCAAGATCATCCGCGATGCGAAGATTCCGCGGGCGCAGTGACTTTTCACTTCTTTACGGACCACCCAACCGCTTTCCTGTGGCTGGTGCTCGCGCAGCTTTCGGGGCTGCTCGGTCGTGGCGATCAATCCATTGTGGAATTCGAAGAGAAATTGATCAAGGTCAATTACAAACGAACGTTCGTTCGAGTAGCGTCGCCACATGGTAGCGAGACGGCTCCGGCAGAAGGAACCGCGTGCCGAGATTCTCCAGGCGGCCGCGGCGGCCATTGCTGAAAACGGCTTCCACGGGATGACCATGCGGGGTCTTGCCCGCGCGACGGGACGGGGCCTCGCGAGCTTCTACAACTACTTCTCTTCCAAAGAAGATGTGCTGTTCTCGCTGCAGACAGACGCCTTCGAAACGCTGACCGGCTCATTGAAAGCGGCGCTCGAGAATGTCGATGAGCCCGTCGAGCGGTTGTACATCTTTGTGCTCAATCACGTCCGCTATCTGGCCGAACATCGGTCGGTGATGCGGGTGCTGGTCCACGAAGCCTCCGCGCTGCCTGCGCTCAGGCGCAAGAAGGTTCGCCTGCTCAAGGAACGCTACTTCCAGATCGTCAGGGATATCGTGGCCTCCATCCTTGCCGCCGGATGCAGCTCGCCCGGCGCCCACGGCGCCGCCGGCCTGGACCCCGCCGAGGTCGAGCGGGTCACCTACAGCGTGTTCGGCATGCTCAACTGGAGCTACGGTTGGTACGATCCCCAGCATCATGGGACTCCCCAGGATGTCGCAAGGACGATTCATGCCGTCGCCGTGTGCGGTCTGGTGGCCCGTTGTCCTCACCGCTCCGAGCTCGTCAGCAAGCCGCTCGCCGCGCGGCGGCAGTCAACAGGCGGCCGTCGCCGGCAGGCAAGGACATCCAGCGCTTGAATCTGCGCAGGACACACGGATAGAAACGCAGGGAGAACCAGACAAATGCGGTACGCAGATACAGGGTTCGATCTGGAAATTGATCTCTCCCGAGGCAGCATCGACCGGGTGGAAACCGACCCCAGGCTGACCCAGCTTTATCTCGGGGGGCTCGGTGTCAACGCCAAAATACTGTGGGACAGGGTTCCTGCCGAGACGGAAGCCTTTTCCGAAGACAATCTCCTGATCTTCAGCGGCGGTCTTCTCTGCGGCACCAGCGCTCCGGGCTGCAATCGCACCATCGTCTCGACGTTTTCTCCACAGACCGGGTTGATGGCGTATTCCATGATGGGCGGATTCTGGGCGCCGGAGTTGAAGTATGCCGGCTACGACAGAGTGATCATTCGCGGCCGGTCGCCCGACCTGGTCTATCTGTGGATACACAACGATAAGGTCGAAATCCGTGATGCCTCTCATCTGCATGGCAAAGGCGCCATCGAAACCGCGGAATGCATTCGCAAGGAGTTGAAGGATCCGAATGCCCAGGTGGCCGCCATCGGCCTGGCCGGTGAGAACAGGGTCTTTTACGCCTCCATCGAGCAGGGCAGGTCCAGTGCCAGCCGCGGCGGCATAGGCGCGGTCATGGGAGACAAGGGACTCAAGGCCATCGCCGTTCGTGGAACGAAGGACGTCAACGTGGCGCGACCGGCCGAATTCATGGCCCTCTGCGACGAAGTACTGAAATACATCAAGTTCCGTGGAGAGAAGCCTATTCCGGGGGTTATTCCCATCCTGGCGGGGCTGGGATCCCCGCAGGAGATGAAACTCATCGACGAGAAATGGCACACCACCAATTTCATGTGGGGCAATTCCCGCACCCGGCGCAAGGACTTCTGGACCGAGGAAGTCGAACAGAGCTGGAAAGAGACCCAGGAGAGCGTCCGGACGCGGTTGATCAGTTGCTACAACTGTCCGATGAAATGCGGCGCCACCATCACTGTCCCGGGCATACCCACGTACATGATGAAGTGCTACTCGAAGCTCACTTACACCATGGCGGCCTTTTCGGACCTCGATTTCGGTTTCAAGATCGCCCAACGCGCGACCGAGTATGGCGTGGACGCATTCTCCGCCCCGCAAGTCATGGCGTTCGCGCTCGAGCTGCATGAGGCCGGCATTCTGACCGACGAGGACCTGCCGGGAATGCCCTCCGATGTCGAAGGGCGGTTCTTCTGGCTGCTCGACAGGATCGTCCGCCGGGAAGGGATCGGCGATGTGCTGGCCGACGGCGTGTACTGGGCAGCCCGGCGGATCGGCAAGGGCGCAGAAGCATTCGATCACAACACGATCAAGAAACACGAGCAGTTGCCTCTGAAGCTCGGAATGCTGAATCCCATCTACTACCTGATGTACTCGACCGGCGAGAAGATGAACATCACGCAGATCGAGGGGCAGTTCCCGCAGGAGCCGTTCCGGACCCGGGAAGAGCGGGAGGACTTCGTCAAGGACTGGATCCAGGTGCCTGACGAGAAGTTCAAGCAGTACCTGCTGGAGTGGGAGCCGCGCGGCGAAAAATCGATTCCCCATTTCCCGACTGTCGAAGCGAGCTGCAACATCGTCGACTGGCAGGAAAAGATGCATTACATCGACGACGCCCTCGGGACCTGCGCCGGCTTGTCGTCGTTCCCCCTGAAGCCTCCCTATCACATCCACAATTTCCCGGCCTTCATCTCGTCGGCGACCGGGATCGACATGGACGAAGCGAGCCTCTGGCAGGCAGCCACCCGGAACCGGACCTTGCTCAGAGCCATAAACGTGAGAAGGGGCATGAGGCGCGCAGACGACAAGCCGCCCGAGGACCATTGGAAGAAGCGGTTCCCCGATATCGAGGCGAAGCTGCTGGATGAGTATTACAAGCTGAAGGGGTGGGACAACAACGGTATTCCCACGAAGGCGTCCCTGCACGGGTTGGACCTGGGCTACGTTGCCGAAGACCTGGAGCAAAGAGGAATCATCAGCGATGGGCAAAGTTAAGAAGACGGTCAAGGCCATCACCATCAATGCCGACCTGTGCAACGGCTGCCGGTCATGCGAAATGGTCTGCTCCTCGTTTCACGCTGCGCCAAGGTACAGCAGCAACAACCCGGCGAGGTCCCGGATTCGGGTCGTTCGCGAGCCGCTGAAGGACATCTACATTCCCGTCTACGCGGGGGAGTACACGGCGGCGGAGTGCACCGGCCGGGAGAAGTACATCCTCGACGGCAAGGAATACGAGGAGTGCGATTTTTGCCGGGCGTCGTGTCCTTCCAGGGACCTGTTCAAGGAACCCGATTCCGGTCTGCCGCTGAAATGCGACATGTGCGAAGACGAGCCGCCGCTCGCCAAGCCGAAGTGCGTGGAGTGGTGCCTGAACGAAGCGCTGGTTTACCAGGAATACGAAGAGGAAGTCGAGGAAGCGGACGTGAGCCCGGGTGACGTCGAGATCGGGGTGGAATCGCTGATCGACAAGTACGGGTTGCAGCAGGTACTGGACACCATCGCAAGAAGGTCCAAGGCATAGTGGCACAAGCACGGGAAATGATTGCGCAGCGCTCCCGCAGTTGGGCGGATGCTGAGTGCGCGGACGTGATGGTCGTGGGCGCCGGTATCAGCGGCATCCAGGCCGCACTCGACCTGGCGGCCAGCGGTTTCAGGGTCACCCTGGTGGAGAAGAAGCCGACCATCGGCGGGAAGATGTCCCAGCTCGACAAGACCTTCCCCACCAACGACTGCTCGATGTGCATCGAATCTCCGAAGTTCATCGAGTGCGACAGGCATCCGAATATCGAGATCCTGACCTACACGGAGGTTGCCGGCGTAGAAGGCCAGGCGGGCAACTTCAAGGTCACCCTGACGAAGAAGCCCAGATACATTGTCGAGGACAAGTGCACCGGCTGCACGACCTGCTTCGAGTACTGCCCGGTCAAGATTCCGGATCCGTTCAATCAGAACCTGTCGCTGAACAAGGCGGTTCACATCTACTTCGCCCAGGCGGTTCCGCTTGTTTCCTACATCGACGAGAGCTGCCTCTATCTGAAGGACAAGACCTGCGGGATCTGCAAGGGCGTTTGCGAGAACCACGCCATAGACTTCAACCAGGAGCCGGAAAAGATCGAGGTCAAGGTCGGGGCAATCGTGCTGGCGCCTGGCTACGAGACATTCGACCCCAGGCTGCGGGGCGACTACGGATACGGAACGTACCAGAACGTCGTCACCAGTCTCGACTTCGAGCGGCTGCTCTGCGCCACCGGCCCGCATGAGGGCCATGTACTGCGCCCGTCCGACAGGAAGCCCCCGCACAAAGTCGCCTGGATCCACTGCGTCGGTTCCAGGCAGGTGATCCCGGGCGGCAACAGCTACTGCTCCGCGGTCTGCTGCACGTACACGCAGAAACAGGTGATCCTCGCCAAGGATCACGACGCCGACATGCAGGCGACGATCTTCCACAACGATATCCGGTCGTATGGCAAGGATTTCGAGCGCTTTTACCAGCGAGCGGAGAAACTGCCCGGGGTACGGTTCGTCCGAAGCTACGTGTCGATGGGCAAGGAGATTGCGGAAAGCAAGAACGTCACGATCCGGTACGCCACGACGCACGACGGGGTCAAGGAGGAGGAATTCGACCTGGTGGTGTTGTCCGTCGGACTGAATCCGCCCGCGGATGCGAAGGAGCTTGCGAGGACGTTCGGCGTCGAGCTCGGCCTTCAGGGGTTCTGCAAGACCAACCCGTTCAACCCGATCGAGACGACCCGCCCGGGAATCTTCATCAGCGGCGCCTTCCAGGGTCCCCTGGACATTCCCGAGTCGGTGGTGAGCGCGAGCGCGGCGGGGGCCTTGTCCGCCCAGCTGCTGAAGTCCCGGCGGGGGCGGCTGAGCCGGGAAAGGGTGTACCCGGCGGAAAAAGACGTTTCGGAAGAACAGGCCAAGGTCGGTGTCTTCGTGTGTCGCTGTGGAGCCAATATCGGTCGTGTCGTCGACGTGCCTTCGCTCGTTGAGTACTCCCGGACCCTGGGCAATGTCGTTCATGCCGAGGAGAGCCTGTTCGCCTG
>Ga0156282_1226_pt1 | contig 19769 bp, 18 predicted proteins | sample RifCSPlowO2_12_FD_107931 | JGI IMG/M metagenome (GOLD analysis project Ga0156282, IMG submission 107931) | Betaproteobacteria bacterium RIFCSPLOWO2_12_FULL_62_13b
CGGCGAGACGTTCGTCATCGATCTCGGTTGCATAGACAAGTCCCGAAATCCCCACACGGCGAGCCACGGCGACGGCGAACGTTCCATCACCGGCGCCCAGATCTGCAACGCGCGTACCAAGTTGAAGTTCGAGCCAGGCGGCGACGCGCTCCACCTCGTCGGCAGTCGTGCCATGAACCAGCGGCAGATACGGCAGCTGCGCCGCCGCAAGAGCAGCAGCGCCCACGAGCGCCAACACCGCAACAATCATCCATCGCTTCAATCGATGCGGCATTTGTTTTGTCCTCGAAGGTCATCCCAGCGGTCTGGGTTGTAATCGGCGCGGTCCAGGCCGTATACGAAGCATAGGCGTAGTTTCCTGCGATTTCCCTGAGCGCCATATACACTGCGCTTATCCGGGTTGCCAGGAGGACACGTTTTGAAAGTCAGGAGAGTGGTCACCAGCCACGACGCCAACGGCAAGGCCGTGGTCGCGATCGACGAAATTTCCAAGGACCTGGTGAGCCATCGCCAGGGTGCGCAGTTCGCCAACATCTGGTCGACGAGCGGTTTTCCGGTGGACAACTCGGATCCCGCGGACGGGGCCAAGCAGATTCGTCGCACGACGCGGGAAAATGGCACCGTGTTTCGCGTCATTGAATACGCACCGGGCGTCGCGCCGCGCAACCACCGTACGAATTCCATGGACTACGCGGTGGTCCTCTCGGGCGAGATCGACATGGAGATGGACGGCGAAACGGTGCACCTGCGCCCTGGCGATGTCCTGGTCCAGCGCGGCACGATCCACAACTGGGTGAATCGCGGCGAGAAGTCCTGCATCATTGCTTTTGTCCTGATCGATGCGCTCCCGGCGAAGGTGCAGGGCGGGTCGCTGAACGCGATCGGCTGAAGCGCGCAAGGGTCAAGCCCGGCGCGTCACCCAGGCGGCCTGCTGGCCCGCGAGGCGGCCAAACACCAGGGCGATGCCCGCGCCGCTGGTGGCGCCAGCGTGGTAGCTGCCGCGGTAGCTCGTGACTGCGCCTACCTGGTAGGGCTGTCCGAACGCCCAGTTCACCACGGTGCCGGCGGCATACAGACCCGGGATGGGCTCTCCCTCGACGTTGAGCACATGGCAGTCGCTGCCGTTTACGGCCAATCCACCGAGGGTGTGGTTCAGGGCAGGGCGCACCGGATAGAAGCCGTAGAAAGGCGCAGTATCGATGGGATAGGCCGACGCGGTCTTGGGGACGTTCGGACCGGACGATGTCCCGTCCTTGATGCTCGCATTGAACTCGCTGATCATCTTTTTCAGCGGTTGCGGCGAGACGTGCATCTTGAGCGCAAGCTCTTCGAGCGACCCGGCCACGTCGATCAATTGCTCCCGGCGCGGGTAGTTTTCGTATTCCTTCGGATACCTGGCCCGCGCCTTGGCGTCGAAGATCAGGCCCGCGGCGCTTCCCGGCTGGTAGGCAATGGCATTGGCCACGGTGTCGCTGTCGGCTATTCCTTCATCCACGAATCGCTCGTAGCGCTCGTTGAAGTAGACGCCCATGGGATAGATGTGGGCGAGGTAGCGCGATGGGCCCTGTCCGAAGTAGACATCGGTGGTGCGGATGTGGCAGACACCGAGATGCCGCATCTGCGCGCCGAGCGCCTGGGCCATCACGTGCCCGTCGCCGGTATTGTCAGGGCTGCCCACCATCTGGACGTTCCTGGCAATGGCCGGCCCGACGTGCTGCATGAGCATATCCCGGTTGCCCTGGAATCCGCCGGTGGCAAGAATGACCGCGTTTGCTTCGATGTCGATCATCTGCTCCTCGTGTGCGGCTCGTACCCCACGCACGTGTCCCGAGTTGTCGGTGAGCAACTCGCGGGCCGTGGTGCAAAACATCATCTGCACGCCCCTGCTTGCAGCGGCCTGGTACAGGCATTGGTACAGACCGATCCCAAGGCCTCGTACCGTCCTGCCGCTTTCGTCGTAAGGCATACCCAGCTCATCCCTCAGCCAGCAGCAATCGTCGAAAATCCTGCTGCAGTACGTGCGCAGGAGGTGGGTGTCCACCGCGCCCCATCCCCACTCCATGTGACGCTGAAGCAGGATGTCCAAGGGGCTCCGACCCGCCTGGATCTGTTCGGAGCCGTTGTGCAGGTGCTCTACCAGCGTGCCCTCGGAAAACCGGGCGAGCCCGCCGCCGCCCGAGCGGAAGGTGTCGTTGCCGATCCCGCCCGGGAGCAACGACACCGCATTCCATTCGCCGGGCGGCGGGAGCTTGTCGAGCACCAGGGCGCCGGCGCGATGGGAGCTTGCCTCTATGGCCGCCACCAGCCCGGCCAGGCCGGCTCCCACGATGATGACATCCGCTTTCATGAAGCGTACTCCCTCGAATTACGCCGGCACGCCATGGCCCGGCGTCAGTTCTTCAGCCTGTACCCGGTGCGGAAGATCCACGCCACGGCGGCGAGGCAGGCGAGGAGGAACCCGAGCGTGGCCGCGAGGCTGATCCCCACCGGAACGTCGGCGGTTCCATGGAAGGTCCAGCGGAAGCCGCTGATCAGGTACACCACGGGATTGAACAGGCTCGCCGTGCGCCACGCGGGCGGCAGCATGTCGATCGAATAGAATGCGCCGCCGAGGAACGTGAGGGGCGTCACCACCAGCATCGGGACGAACTGCAGCTGCTCGAAGCCCTGGGAAAGGAGGCCGATGACGAAGCCGAACAGGCAGAAGGCGAGCGCGGTGAGCACCAGGAACGCGATCATCCAGACCGGGTGCGCGATCCTTACGTCCACGAACACGTTCGCGGTCGCGAAGATGATGAGGCCCAGCAGGACGGATTTCGAGGCCGCCGCGCTCACGTAGGCGAGCACGATCTCCAGCGCCGACAGCGGCGCGGACAGCAGCTCGTAGATCGTTCCGACGAATTTCGGGAAGTAGATGCCGAAGGAGGCGTTGGAGATGCTCTCGGTGAAAATCGACAGCATGATCAACCCCGGCACAATGAAGGCGCCGTACGGCACGCCGTCCACCTGCCTTATGCTCGAGCCGATCGCCGCGCCGAAAACGACGAAATACAGCGACGTGGTGATCACCGGCGTGAGGAAGCTCTGCAGCGGCGTGCGGAAGGCGCGGGCCATCTCGAAGCGGTAGATCGCCCAGACGCCGTGGCGGTTGAAGGCGGGCACGCTCATTGCCGCGCTTTCGCCCGGTCGCTCACCAGGTCCACGAAGATCTCCTCGAGCGAGCTCTGGCGCGTGTCGAGGTCGCGCAACCCGATTCCGAGCTCGCCCAGGCGCTTGAGCAGGGCCGGAATGCCCGTGCTCTCCTCGTGGGTGTCGAAGGTGTATTCGATCTCGTCCCCTCCGGGTTTCAGGACCAGCGGCCAGCGCGCCAGCTCCTGCGGTATCACCGTCATCGGTTCCTGCAGCGTCAGGGTCAGCTGCTTCTTGCCGAGCTTTTTCATCAGTCGCGCCTTTTCCTCGACGACCACCAGCTCGCCCCTGTTGATCACGCCGATGCGCTCGGCCATCTCCTCGGCCTCCTCGATGTAGTGCGTGGTGAGGATGATGGTCACGCCGCCGTCGCGCAGGCGCCGCACCAGCGCCCACATGTCGCGCCGCAGCTCCACGTCCACACCGGCAGTCGGCTCGTCGAGGAACAGGATCTCCGGCTCGTGCGCCAGCGCCTTTGCGATCATCACGCGCCGCTTCATGCCGCCCGAGAGGGTCATGATCCGGTCCTTGCGCTTGTCCCACAGCGACAGGTCGCGCAGCACCTTCTCGATGTGCGCGGGGTCCGCCGCAAGGCCGAACAGGCCGCGGCTGAAGCGAACTGTGCGCCAGGGCGTCTCGAACATGTCGGTGTGCAGCTCCTGCGGCACCAGGCCGATTTTCGAGCGCGCCGCGCGGTACTCGCGCACGATGTCGTGGCCGCCCGCGACGATCGTGCCCGCCGTGGGGGTGGCGATGCCGCAGACGATGTTGATCAGGGTGGTCTTGCCGGCGCCGTTCGGGCCGAGCAGGGCGAAGATCTCGCCCTTGCGGATCTCCAGGCTCACGTCCTTCAGCGCCTGCAGGCCCGAGGCGTAGGTCTTGGTGAGGTGGGAGATGGAAAGGATGGGCGGCATCGGCGCTGGAGCGGCCGTGTTGCTACTCCACGTCCTCGTACCCCGTCACCATCGCCTTATAGTGCGCGCTCGGCGTATGCCCGAGCGAGCCGAGGTAAGCGTGGACGATGATGTAGAAGACGAATGCCGCGAAGATGACCACATGGATCGTGTCAACTACCCGCACCCCGCCCAGCTTCTCGATGGCCGCTGAAAAGCGCGTGATGTCCCACAGCAGCACGCCGGTGACGATCTGCAGCGGGAACAGGATGAACATCACCACCTGGTAGGTCATGCTCTGCAGCGGGTTGAATTTGTTGTAGGGCGTGGGCTGGTGCGGGTTCGGCTCGCCTATGAACATGCCGTAGCCGTAGTACCTGATCTGCCGGAAGCTTTCGCGGAAATGCTTCGCAGGGTTCAGCTCGGGGTGGTAAGCCCGGTTCTTGTCGGAGAACAGGTAGAACAGCAGCCAGACGAAGAAATTGGCGATCACGACGAAGCCGAGCGCGTTGTGCAGCGCCACGGCGGCTTCGAACGGGAACACGTGGACGAGCCCCACGTAACGGATCTGCAGGCCGGTGGCGATGAGCGCGAGGAACCCGAGCGCGTTGATCCAATGCCAGATCCGCACGGGCAGGGGATGGAGCAGAACACGTTGCATGAGAGAGCTCTGTCAGCGCTCGTCGCGGCGTTCGGCCGCTTCGGCCCGGACCTGCCCGGCCTGAGCCCTCTTCAGACGCCGCCTGACGAACCATTTCATCGCCTGATGGCCTATCGGCACCGCGATGCCGGCGAGCAAGGCGAGCGCGAGCAGCCCGTCGAGCAGCTTCACCCGGGTGGCGCCGATGGCGTAGAAGGCGCGCATGGTTTCCACCGACGTCGCCGAATTCAGCACCTCCTTGTGGACTTCGAAACGCACCGGCCGGCCGTCGGGGCCCAGGACGGAGACGGTCACCGCTTCGAAAGCGCCATCCCGATGGCAGCTCGCGCAGTCGCGGATCGCCTGGGTCCTGTCTGCGAGCTGGTGCGCCTCGATGCCGCTCGCCGCTTCCACGCGGCCCCGCAGGGCGGCTTTTCCTTCGGCGCCCCCCTGGTTGAACTCTCTGAGCAGGGTCCAGAGCGAATCCGCGTCCAGGCGGCCGCCGTCGGCCGCAGCGCGCGCGCGCTCGCCGAAGTGAGCCGCGCCGCTTTGCTCGCCGACGCGTCTGCCGGTGGCCACGTCGTGGAGCCGCAATTCCACCCGGCGCCGCGCCGCCGGCGCATGGCAGGCGGCGCAGGACACCGCGTCGAAGTGGCGCCCGGTATTGGGAAGCCAGGCGCGGTGCGATTCGACCGCCTGCGCATGGCAGCCCAGGCAGGCGTCCTTGAGCACCGTTCCCGCCGTAGCGGCCGCCACCTCGTGAGCGCGGTGACAATCGGCGCAGATCGGCGCCGCGGCGTGCTTCGCGCGCGCCTTACCGTGCATGCTCGCGGCGTAGGCATTGAAAATCGGCTCGTGGCATCGCTTGCACGGTACACCGGTGATCGCCGCCGGCGCCGATCCGGGCTGCACCCGGTGCGGCGCGTGGCAGTCGGTGCAGACCGGCGCCGCCTGGTTGCCCATGCGCAGCAGGGTCGCATGGATGCTGCCCTCGTACAGCTTGTATTTCTCCTCGTGACAGCCGCGGCAGACCTGCGCGGCCCGCAGGGAGTATTCGCGCAGGCTCGGGATTTTTCTTTCTTCGGCATGTCCGGCGAGGTTCACCTCGGCGTGGCAGCCCGCACAGCCGATCGCGCCGTGCACCGATCGGGCGAAGTCCTCGCCCTCGATGTGCAGCGAGAGCGTCCGGCCCTTGCCCAGATCCTTCTCGAAGCCTTGCTGCGCGTGGCAGGCAAGGCAGGCCTGATCCTGCTCGGACACAGCGGGGCCGGCCGCGGCAGCGGGGGTCAGCGAGGAGAGCATGAAGGCCGCGACCACGACCAATGCCTTGGCGGCTGTCAAAGGATCGGACTCCTTCGTCTCTGCATTGCAAACAACGCCCGGCCGGGGCTCGCCCCGGCCGGGCTCGAGTGGTCGCGACTTCTCTTCAGCGTTTCATGAGCGTCCGGGCTCCCATCCACGCGAGCACCGCCACGCCTACGAAGGGGAAGGCGATCACGTAGACGAGCCCGACGAACGGCGCCGCTATGAACAGAACCACGTTCTTGCCGAAGCGGGCGATTTTACCCGAGTGCTTCACGAGCCCGGCACCCGCCATCCAGGCGAGCACGGTCAGGCCGATGACGTGAACAAAGCTCGACGGCGCCCAATGGGCGTTCAATTACAACTACTTGTGTTTCGGTCGCCGGCGCGAGGCGAGCGGCGGTACTGTCTCAGTTGATCCAGATCAAGGAACGCGGGCGCGTTCGCTCTGGATGATGGACATGTAACGGCAGCCCGCATCGGGAACGGAGCAGACACTTCCGGATGCGCGGCAGCCGCCATCGAGCCAAAGTAACCCTTTTCAAGGAGGCATGGGATGAACTGCTTTGTACGATTCGTCGCGCTTTCCGCGATATTCATCGCCCCGCTGGCCGGCTATACGCAAACCTATCCTTCCAAGCCCGTTCGCATCTTGGTTGCGACGCCCTCAGGCGGTCCTCTTGACGTCGTAGCGCGCGGCTCGGCCCAGGTTCTTACGCCGGTGCTCGGTCAGCCCTTTGTAGTGGAGAATCGCGCAGGCGCGGATAGCATGATCGCTGGCGAGGCGTGCGCGAGGTCGGCGCCGGACGGCCACGTGTTGTGCGCGATAGACAGCCTCGGTACAACGTTGAGCCCGGTGATTCGCGCCAGCATGCCGTACGATCCCGCTCGCGATCTGGCTCCGGTGATTCATTACGGCTATGTCGGATCGGCGATACTGGTTCATCCCTCTGTGCCGGCCAACACTCTGCGCGAGCTGTTCGACCTTGCCAGGGCCAAGCCGGGCAGCCTCACCTGGGGTTCGTTCGGCCGTGCCAGCGGCCCCAACATATATATGGAATGGATGAGGCACGCAAAGGGAATAAATTTCATGAACGTTCCCTACAAGGCGGCGTCGCAGGCGTATCCGGCGATGCTCGCGGGAGAAGTACAGATCGCCTGGTTCTCGGCGGGCGCTGCCGCGGGTGCGGTGAAAGCGGGAAAGGCGCGGGCGCTGGCGATCAACCTCGAAAGACGGTCTTCCCATCTGCCCGACGTGCCGACCTACAAAGAGGCGGGAATGGAGATTCCCCTGGTAACTACGTTCGGGCTGTATGCGCCCGCACGCACGCCGAAGGACATCATTCAGCGGGTGAACCTCGAGCTCGCAAACGGCCTCATCAACAACCTGGAGATGAGGCGCAAGTTCATAACGGCTGCCGGGGTCGAAATCGAACCTCCCGCCGGCGGTTCGCCGGAGGAGTTTGCCGCGTATCTGCTCGCCGAGCGTAAAAGGTGGGCCGGTATCGTAAAGACCGCCAATATCAAAAGGGAGTAGGGCACCAGTCCCGCAAGCGGGCTGGCTCAGTCCTGTGGCGGGCGTCTAGGTTTAAGGGGAATCACAGAGTGAATGTATAGGCGGGCCTTGGCCGGGTCACCGAGTGCGGAAGGCAGGCGAGCGAGCTCAGGGCCGCTGATCAAAGAAATCCATTTTCTGGAACTGGCAAAGTATGGTTGAAGAAAACGATTTCTACGCGCATGCCGATCCGCTGGACGGGCTCAACAAGAGCGTGCCGCTTGACCGGAAGCTCGCGCTGATTCACGAGGCCCTTTATGCCGAGCTCGATTTCGTGGACCGGATCTCGGTCGCTTCGTACGATCCGGCTAGCGACCTGCTGAAGACTTTCCTCGCCAGCTCGCCGGGCCGCAATGACCTGGTGCGCTACGAAGCGCGGCTTTCCGAGCTGCCGTCCCTGGGCGAGATCCTGCGGGCCGGCCGCCCGCGTGTGGTCAACGATCTCGCCATATTCCGCCGGGGGCGCCATCTCCATACCCGGATCATCGAGGAGACGGGATACCGCTACAGCTACACCGTGCCCATGTACTTCGACGGCTCATTCTGGGGATTCATCTTTTTCAATTCGCGCACGGCCGGACCCGTGCAGGGCCCGAAGCTTCGCCTGCTGGATGTCTATGCCCACCTGATTTCAGCCGTGGTGACCGCCGAAATGCTCGCCGTCCGGGTGCTCGCCGCCGCCATCAAGACCGCACACGACATGGTGCACTACCGGGATCCGGAAACCGGCGCTCACATGGAACGCATGGCACGGTACGCCCGTCTGATCGCGCAGCATCTCGCCGCCACCGGTGCGGCGAGCCTCGATGACGCCACGATCGAACGCATTTTCGAGTTCGCCCCCCTGCACGACCTGGGGAAGCTCGCGCTGCCCGACCGCATCCTGCTGAAGCCGGGAACGCTTTCAGATCAGGAACGCGAGGAGATGAAGCAGCACACGGTGCGCGGGCTCGCCATGGTGGAGGCGATCGCGCACAACTTCGGCCTGCAACAGCTCGACGACCTGGACCTGCTGCGCCACATTGCCGAGTCGCACCACGAGTACATGGATGGAAGCGGCTACCCGCACGGGCTGCGCGGCCCCGAGATTCCCCTGGAGGCACGCATCGTCGCCGTCGCAGACGTGTTCGATGCTCTCACCAGCCAGCGCCCCTACAAGCCTTCATGGACGAACGCCGAGGCGTTCGCCTGGTTGCGCAGGCTTGCGCGGTCGAAGTTCGATGAAGACTGCGTCGAGGGCCTGGTGCGCAACGCCGGCAAAGTGAAGGAGATCCAGGCGCAGTTCCAGGACCCTGTCGAGGGTTCGCTCTAGGCGGGCACAGCTCAGTTCGGCGCAGGCATTCGATCTTCGACAGGTCCGGCGACTCGAATTTTCCAGGACGTGAGGGTTTTACATGTCCACGGGCTTCATGCCCGAGATCTTGATCAGCTCGGCAGCCGCTGCACGCTGGCGTTTGAGGAACGCTGCGAACTCCTCCGTCGTGTTGGCCACCGCCTCGAAGAACAGCCGGTCCAGCACCTTTTCCTGGAAAGCCGGGTTGAGTACGATCTTGCGCACATCCACCTGGATCCGGTTCACGACGGGCTGCGGCGTCTGGGCCGGCACGAATAGGCCGATCCAGGAGGAGGGCCGGAAGTCGTAGCCTTCGTCGACAAAGGTGGGGACGTTGGTGAGAAACCGGGAACGGTTTTCGGCGGGCACCACCAGAGGCCTCATTTTGCCCGACTTGATGTGTGCCACGATGAGGCCGGTGCCCGTGTAAATGAGTTGGACCTCGTTAGCGAGCGTCGCCTGGATCATCGGGCCCGCTCCCTTATAGGGGATGTGGGCGATGTCGGCGCCGGTGCGGTTCTTGATCCATTCGAGGTAGAGGTGGCCCGGGCTGCCTAGGCCGAAGGAGCCGAAATTGAGCTTGCCGGGGTTGGCCTTCGCATAGGCGACCAGCTCCTTCAGGTTTTTGATGGGCAGCGACGAATTGACGGCAATGACGCCGTCTATCAGGACCATGTTCGTCACCGGCGCGAGATCTTTTTCCGGGCTGTAAGGTAGGTTGCGGTAAAGCAGCGGATTGAAAAGCACGCCGCTGCCGGATGTGCAGATGGTGTAGCCGTCCGGTGTGCCCTTGGCGCAGACGCCTGTCCCTGTCGCGGTGTTGGCGCCCGGCCGGTTCTCAACGATGACGGGCTGCCCCCAGACCTCGCCCAGCTGCTGCGAGACGGGCCTCATCAGACCGTCCAGTGCGCCACCCGGAGCGAACGGCACGATGATGCGGACAGGTTTTGCGGGATACGTCTGCGCCAGACCAGCTCCGAAGAAAGACAGTAGGCATGCGCCGCCTAAAGCAGTCACAACAGTTCGAATACGATGAGACATGTTCCCTCTCCTGTGCGCCGGCTAACTTACGAACTGTCGAAATCCCTTTATCACTTTGTTGAGTTCCACAGAGTGGAATTGGCTGGAGGCCGGGAAAATACGTTCCCAGGATTTTTCCGCGGCCTCCTTGCCTTTGCGATGCGAATTATGTTGAGGTCTTATTTCTTCATGGTAATTGAAAGGGTCTGCGAACGGTTGCTATCCAGGTAACTCTTCCTTCACGCTCCCCGGCTGGATCCTCCAGACCACGTCGTACGCCATAGTGTGGCGGCTCATGATTGTCGTGACCTGGTCTTCTGCGGCAGCGTTCCGCGAGCAATCTGAGGACGCGAGCACGATCCGTGCGCGCGCAGCCGCGGCAGGATTCAGGGCTGCGCCGCGGGCGACGACCTCCGGCAAGGTCCAGGCATCGGAACGTTCCTCCAGGGGAATCCGCTCGAATGCCTCTACATCGGCGATGGTGCGGATCAACGGTTCGCTGCCGCTCACTTCTTTTGTTCCCCGCTGTCCAAAAGCGTGCCTGCGGCTACCGCAACCGTGACCATTTCAAGATCGCCGTCTATTTCCACTGCGGCGGCCTCAACCTATACCCGGCCCGGGCGACCCACACGAAAGCCGGATGAATCTTATTTTCTTATATTCCATTCTGGAAGCTCTTGTTCGCTATTTCTTTTCAGCTTTGATGGGGAGAATTACAGTGCAATCACCAGGATTAGTTAAGCCTTGCTTGTCATTCTCAATCCAGACATCGACGTCTACGAGGTGGTCAAGGCCTTGAACATATTTCCTGGTTACTTTGCCTTTCATCGTCATTGCGTCATAAAGCATATTCATTTTTCTCATTTCCATATGGAACCTGCTGAGAAAACCTCCTTCTCCTATCCAGTCACTTATCAGGCGACCCAATAGCCCTTGATAGAAATTCAGCATGACAAAGGGATGCTGATATCCCATTTCCCGGCAAAAATCGGGGTCGTGGTGCTGAGGGTTGAAATCACGTGTGCCGCTGACGGAATGGGCAATTTTGGTCCAGGTTATCGGTATTGTGTAGCTCGTAGGCAGTTCCTGTCCCTCTTCCACGTCCTCCCAATAGAGCTGTTTTCTTATGGTCATTTTCTTTCCTCGTTTACCAGACTAGGCGTCTCCAGCTTCTTTTACTTCTTCGGGAGATCTGCGCAGAGCGTGAAGCATCGAGTTGACCGCAACTTTCTCTCCCTTCTGGTTATAGTAGATCCTCTCGATGCGAACCCACCTTGCTTTAGGGTCAAAACGGACACCCTTTATGTAATAGTCTGCGAGTCTGCTTTTCACCGATAGGTGGTCGCCTACCTTCACTATCTTGTAAAATTCCCAGTCAGAACCAAGAAAGAGGACACTTGAGCCCGGCGTTGTGGGTATCCCGGAAAGGACATTAGCCGCTGGAGGTGGTGGTGGAAAGTACCCAGGGCTTGGTCCGCCAAATATCGATAATGCAAATGATGGACAGACTACCTCACCATATTTGGTTTTCTTGGCATAGGTGGGGTCGATGAACAGAGGATTATCATCCTCAACCATCTGGCACCAGCGTCTGATTGGCTCATACTCAACCGGATAATCTGACGGACTCAGCTCTGTTTCCAGTCCGATAAATTTCTTGGCAATTGCCACCATTTCCTCAGGCTTTACCGCCATTTTTACTACCTCTTACTGAGATTTCGTTTTTCTGAGCTTTACCGAATTCAAGCCTGGTCTGGCCTAGTCGCTGGAACCGCAAATGGACACAATACCTTTTTACCATTAATTGCGCTCAAAGCCAGGCCCGGCGTGTTCAGGTCTTTGCGATAACGGCCTGTCGGCGCATCAGGACGACCAGCCCGGTGCATCGTGGGACGGGAATTGACACTCACTCTAGATGGACACAGAATGATAAAAAGTGCCGAGCAATGATTCAATCGACGCGGAGAGTCGATTCGGGTCGCGGAGCCAGTCCGGACGGGACTGCGAATGATGAATTCGCCTGATGGGAGGGGCGCCATGCGCGTCAAACTTGTTCTGTGCGGGATCGCGACACTGGCAGCAGCGCAGGCGCTGGCGCAGACGTATCCGAGCAAGCCGATCCGGGTCATCCTCGCCATCAACATAGGGTCGCCTTCTGACATCGGGCTGCGTGCCGCTGGCCAGGAGCTGCACGGTTCCCTGGGGCAGCCACTGGTTATCGAAAATCGACCGGGCGGGAACAATATGATCGCGGCGCAGGCGTGCGCGAGAGCGGCCGCAGACGGCTATACGTTCTGCGTCGTGAGTAGCGCCCCTATGACGCTCCTCCCGCATGTCTCCTCCAAACTGCCCTTTGATCCCGAGAAGGACTTCGCGCCCGTCACGCTGCTGTGGTATCTGATTCAGGGACTGGTCGCGAGCCCGTCACTGCCCGCGAACTCCGTCAGGGAATTGCAGGCACTCGCCGCCGCGAAGTCCGGCTCTCTCAACTTCGGGACTATGGGTGAGGGCACTGGCGGAGATATCCTTCGGCAGACGCTGAACGATTACTGGAAGGCGAACATGGTCGGAATAGCCTACAAAGGCGCGAATCTGGTCGCGGGCGCGCTCATGAGCGGAGAAATCCAGCTCAGCCGGATTTCCCTGAACGGCCTGAGCGGCCCGGTGAAAGCCGGAAAATTGAAGATCCTGGCGGTCTACAGCTCCAAACGCCTGGGCTTGTTTCCTGACACGCCCACGTACACCGAAGCGGGTCTCGCGAGCTTTCCCGACTTGAAAGTGTGGTGGGGATTGTTCGCTCCTGCAGGAACCCCCGAGGCGATGGTGAGGCGGGTTAACAGAGAATTCGTGGGACTGTTTCGAGCGCCGAAGTTCGCCGCGCACCTGGAGAGCCAGTTGCTCGAACCCGCCGTGACCTCCCCGGAGGAATTCGCGGTTCTCATGAAGAAGGACCGGGAACTTGCCGGGCGGATAGTCAAGAAGTACAACATTCCCCGTCTGTGATCGCGAATGTCACATCTTCGGAATGCCTGAGGCGCGGGCGACCTGCTCGAATTTTTCGACTTCCGCCTTCAGAAATACTCCGAATTCCTCCGGTCCGAGCCCGCTCGGATCGTCTCCCCGCCCGAGGAACGACTTGCGCGCTTCAGGGGTCGCCAGCGCCTTCGCCAGCACGTCGTGAATGCGGATGACCACGGCTCTTGGCGTTCCCGCCGGGGCGAGAATGCCGTTCCACAGGACGCTTTCGTAATCCTTGAGGCCTTGCTCGGCGATCGTCGGTGCTTCGGGCAGCAGCGGGTGACGCTTGAGCGTGGTGATCCCCACGACGCGCACCTTGCCTAACTTCACCAAGGCAACGGGTGGGGTCGTTAACGCGACGTCGAGGGTACCGTTGACCAAATCGATCATGTACTGCGCGGCACCCTTGTAGGGAACGTGGGTCAACTTGATCCCCGCGCGAGCCGACAGGTCCTCGATACCCAAATGTCCTATCGTGCCGACTCCAGGCGTTCCGTAGTTGATCTTGCCGTCGCGCGCTTTTGCAAGCGAAACGAATTCCTGCAGGTTTTTGGCGGGTATCCCGGAATACGTGCACAGGCACAAGGCGGTCTTTGCAAGCAGGCTGATCGGCGCCAAATCACGCAGCGTGTCGTAGGGCATTTTGGCGACTATGCTCGGCGAGACGGTCAGCGGGCCGGCGTTGCCGGCCAGCAACGTGTAGCCGTCCGGCGCCGCCTTGGCCGCCGTATCGGTGCCGGGCACTCCGCCTGCTCCCGGGCGGTTGTCAACGATGACCGGTTGGCCCAAAGCCGTACTGATGTGTTGGGCCGCCCATCGTCCCTGAATGTCCGTGCTTCCTCCGGGCGGCATGGGCACGATCATCCGCAAGGGCTTGATCGGGTAGCTCTGGGCGATCCCTTGATGCGGCAGCGCCACAAGCGCAAGAAGAAGAAACAAACGGATCATAGACAATGCCATGGGAACCCCCTTGAACTTCTTTTATCAACCCCGCCGGGCGACCGCCCAACGGGCCTACTCGATCCTGACGTTGTTCTCACGGATCACTTCGGCCCATTTTTGCACTTCAGCCCGCACGAATTCGGCAAATTCCTGCGGCGATTTCGAAAGGGTTACATCCATCATCTGCCGGGCGAGCTTGTCCTTCACGTCCGGCGGCGAGAGCGCGGCAACGGCGGTTTTGAAGAGCTTGTCGACGATTGGTTTCGGTGTCGCGGCAGGCGCGAACAGCCCCTGCCAGGCGTTGGTTCCTATTCCGGCGAAACCCTGTTCGGCAATCGTTGCATTCTCGGGCAGTTCTTTAAGCCGGGTGGAGGAGAAGGCAGCGATGGCCCTCAGCTTTCCCGCTTTGACGAGGTTGACCGTCGATGCCAGGTTGACAAAAGAGATGTGGATCTCGCCCGTTACGAGCCCCTGGATGATCGGGGCGGCGCCCTTGTACGGCACGTGCGTCATCCTGATCCCCGCCGCCTTTTCCAGCCGGAGGGCATCGAGCTGCGTGTAACTGCCGGCACCCACCGAGCCGTAATTGAACTTCCGGGGATTGCTCTTGGCGAGCGCGATGAACTCCGCGACGGTGCGGGCGGGAAGTGAAGGCGTTACAGCGAGGATATGCGGAATCTCCACCAGCTTCGTTATTGCAACGAGATCGCGCGAGGGCCGGGTAGGCTGGGAATCGGCGAACAGGACTTCGTTGATCGGATTGGTGCCGACATTCCCGGCGAGCAGCGTGTAGCCGTCGGGGACCGCTCTTGCCACGGCTTCGACCCCCATGCTGCCGCTCGCTCCGGCGCGATTTTCGATAAAGAAGTTTTGTCCCAGGAGCTCGGTGAACCGCGTCGCGGTGTGACGAGCGATGATGTCAAGCGCTCCTCCAGGGGGGAAAGGCACGACTATGCGCACCGCCCTGCTGGGATAGTCCACTGTCTGCGCGCCATGCGCCGGAGACAGTGACGCGAGCACACTCGCAGCGAAGCCTGCTGTCAGGCTTGCCAATACCCCTCGTTTCATATGCGCCTCTCCTTCAACCGCAAGAAACGTCTCCAACTCCGGCTATTAAGCCCTCTTGGGGCAAGGCGTGACGTTGATCTACGTCAATAAACTCATGCCTTTTCAGAGCCTCCCGAGGTCCGGGGGCGTTTGATTCCTGCCTTTTTCCTTCGTTTCCTGAGCCGCTCCGTGGCCGCGTAATCCACCGTCAAGGTGTCCGGGTCTATCACGACTCCATAAACGGCTTTCGCCCGCTTGAGCGAGACGATCCCTTCGTCCACGTCCTCTTTCACTCGGGCCACCTCCCGCTCAAGCGGGTCGCCCCATCCTGCTCCGCCACCGGCTCGGGTGATTACGACATCCCCGGGACCTGCAAAAGCCATGTCTATGGTGCGCAGGACCTCTTTCCTCCCTGTCTTTGCGCGGAAGATGTGCATTTGGTGCCGCAATGCCGGCGGCGCCCCCGCCTGACCCTTGGGGGAAAACACCGCCCCGTCGCTGTTGCCGGTGAAGACTATGGTGGGAAAGCCCTCCTTCGATTCGCACTCCAGCTCCATGTAGGTCCCGGTACAGCCGGTGAATTCGCCCGGACCCTCCGTGTCCTGCGCCAGCTCGACGCGCTTCCAGCAGTAGGGATAGAAGAGCTCGGCCTTCTCGATGGAGCCGCGAATCAACACGCCGCCCACCCCTATGAATCCGACACCTTCCCACCCGTCATAGCCTTTCACCGCTCCCGAACCTCCCTGTGAAGCAAAAGGACCCCCGAAGTATTCCCTTGCTATTCCCGTCCTGGGGTCGATAGCCGTCTCCGGCCGGGGATCCCGTCCCACGAAAAAGGGAACCAGGTGCCTGGACCACGGCGCGGCCGCCCTTTCGGGTATTGCCTTGCCCAGCGCTTCAAGACAGACCTCGGCGATCTCGGTCCCCGAAGAGCAGGCACACGAACCATAGGTGCGCGGATAGGTTGGATTGACCACGGTGCCCGCCGGAGCGATGACCCTTATCGGCGCAGTCGCGCCGTGATTGTGAGGTATGGCCGGATCCAGGGTCAGAAAGACTGCGGCATACACGTAGCAATGCGTATTGCCCAGAGGGGAATTGATGAAGTCGACCTGCTCCTGGGTATCGGAGAAGTCGAACGTCATTTCGTCGCCCTCGACGGTCAGCTTCACCCTGATCCAGACCGGTTTATTCGGCGTGGTCCCGTCCCAATCCACCGCTGTCTCACCGGTATAAACGCCGTCGGGAATCTTCGTGATTTCGCGGCGCATCCATTCTTCGCCGACCCGGTTCATCTCGGCGCAGCATTCCCTCACCTTGTCCAGCCCGTACTTGTCGATCAAGCCGCAGATGTCCTCCTGGGCTTTCATCATCGAGCCGTACACCAGCATGGCATCGGCATGGACTCCCGGAGCGTTTCTCACGTTTCTCAGGATCAAGCCGAATATCTCCTTACGCTCCTCGCCGCGCTCGACTATCTTCACCGGCGGTATGTTCAGACCCTCGGCAATGCAATCGTAGGCCCGCGGGAAATAGCCGCCCGAATACGAGCCGCCCGTGTCCATCATGTGCCCCCTGAAGTGGCAGTAGAACACCAGCTCGTCACGCCAGTAGACAGGGACGAGAAACGTCCAGTCGGGCAGATGTCCGCTCCTGACGATGTGACCATCGTTGGCGAGGACGCAATCTCCCGGATGCAGCTTGCCTTCAAAACGATCCAGTATCGCGCGGGTCGGTATTTCGGCAACGAAGCAGTGCAGAATGGCGAATTCCGCAGTGGTTGCCACGTGACCCCTGTCGTCGAGCAACACGGCTCCCAGGTCACGGGCATTGCTCATGACGAAGCTTTGCGCCGAACGAACCACCCGGTCGCCTACCTCGCGCGTCACAGCCAGCAGCTTGTTGTACACGACCGATAGCGTGACCGGGTCGATGGACGTGTCCTGCAGCCTGTCAGCCATCTTGCCATCCTATACAATGGTGAAGCAGTTGCCGTACTCGTCGACCTTTATCTTGAATCCCGGAGGAACGACTATCGTCGTCGCTCTTTCCTCCACGATGCAGGGTCCCTCCAGGATATTCCCGCCCAGCAGCCGGTCGCCGTCATAGATCCGGGTTTCTACAAAGCCCCTGGTGTCCTCGAAGTACGCGTCTCGCACGCCCTTTAATGCCGCCGAAGGCGAACGGTCTCCCTGTCCTATCTTCGTGAGCTCTATGTGGGGCATTGCCCCCCGGGCGGATAACTTGAAGCTCATGAGCTCGATCGGATATTTTTCATTCGAATAGCCGTACAACTCTTTGTGCTTGGCATGGAAATTCGCCACCCCGGCGGAAATGGCTTCGTCCGTGACCGCTCCGGTCGGCCATTCGACTTCCACCTCGTTGAATTGACCGTAATAGCGAAGGTCCATGGAGCGCACGAATTTTCGCTTGTCCCGGGGTACGCCTTCTCTTGCCAGGGTCTGATCAGCCTCGGCTTCCATTTCGTCATACAGCTTGCGCACGCGTTCCAGGTCCAGGGCCTGTTTCTGTGCATAGTAAAAGCGCGTGTAATCATGCTTCAAGTCCACTCCCAGCATTCCGAACGCCGAATAGAAAGGCGCAAACTTGGTGATGAACAAACGTTTCATGTCCAGCTCGCGCATTATGCCGATCGCGTGAGTCGGGCTCGCCGACCCGCCGGCACAGAGGCAGAAATCCCGGTAGTCGTAGCCGCGTTTGTTGACGGTGGACGATATGTTGGCTGCCATCGCCGCGTTGATGATCCTGTGGATCGCGGCGGCGCCCTCCACGACACTGACACCAAGGCGGTCGGCCACTTTTTCCTTTATCGCCTTTTCCGCCAGCTCTTTGCGCAGCGGTATCTCTCCTCCCAGGAAGAAATCGGGGGAGATATATCCCAGCACTACGTCGGCATCGGTGACGGTGGCTTCCCCGCCTCCCCTGCCGTAACATGCCGGCCCCGGTGATGCCGCTGCGCTCCTGGGTCCCACACGGAGAATATCGGCTGTGTCGAACCAGGCGATGCTGCCGCCGCCGGCGCCGATGGTGTGGATGTCGATGCTGGGCAGAGAGTATCGCAGGTCCGAAATCAAGGACTCCGTCGTGGTCAGATAATTGCCCTTGTCGATGATGAGACACTCGAAGCTGGTGCCCCCCATGTCCATCGATATGACTTTGTCCTCGCCATGCAACCTGCCCATCAGGATTGCCGAGGAGGGCGCTGCCGCCAGGCCGGAGATAGCCAGGGTCGCCGGTGCATCGGTCACCACCTGCCAACTGCCGACGCCACCGTTGCTCTGCATGAGCAGAAGCTCGCCCTTGAAACCGTCCTTTTCCAGCAGGAGGTGAAGCGAATTGAGGTACTTCTCTATGCCAAGGGCGATGTAAGCATCGATAATCGCGGTGCTGGTGCGCTCAAACTCGCCGATTGCCGGCAAGACCGTCGACGAGAGCGATACGTGAGCCTCCGGGTAATCCTCCTTGATGATCTCGGCCACTCTGCGCTCGTGCGCCGGATTCAAGAACGAGAACAGAAGTGACACCGCTATGCTCTTCACCTCCCGCTTCTTGAGATGAGCCACCGCCTGGCGGACGCTGTTCTCGTCCAGGGGCACCTTCACCTGTCCCCCGATACCCAATCTTTCCTCTACCTCAGTGCGCAGACGCCGGGGCACGAGGGGCTTGGGGCAGGGCATTCTCCAATTGAACATATCCTCTTTGATGACCCGCCGGAACTCGATGGCATCGCGATGACCCCTGGTGGCGATCAGCCCTGTCTTTGGACCGGTACGCGTAATGAGAAGATTGATTCCGTAAGTCGTACCGTGAACTATCAAAGTCGTCGCGCGCAGGAATTCCTTCAGGCTCAGATTGTTCCTCTGCGCGAGCAACGCCAGGTCGTTCATGATGCCGAGGGTCAAGTCCTCCGGCGTCGTGGGCACCTTTGCCGTGACCATCGCCCCCCGCTCATCCACTGCCACGCCATCGGTGAAGGTCCCCCCGCAATCCAAGCCGACCCGAAAACCCATTTGCATTTCCCCTTTGTCCCCTGCGGCGCCGTCAGTCGTCCGTGTCTTCGACCGGGGGGTATCGACCGGCGATGCCGCCAAACGGCCTGTCGCGCTGCTTGTTCAATGACGCCGTCCTGAACTAGACTCGCTTCGAATTTACGCGACTTTACCGCTACTCCAGGGAACACGTTCGCAATGAACCGCTGCAAGATAGGAAGCGTCACGGTCACCAGGATCCCCGAGCGGGAGCCGCTGCGCGAGCCGATGTTCGCGTTCTTTCCGGATCTCACCGAGGAGCTCGTGCGGGCCAATGAACATTGGCTGGCGCCCGATCATTATCATCCGGGGTCCCGATCGATGCTGCTGCATTTCCACACCTGGCTCGTGCAGACCGAGCACCACAGTATTCTCGTCGACACCTGCAACGGCAATCACAAGCCGCGCCCCGGCCTTGCCATGTCCGACGCATTGAACACGCCGTTCCTGGAGCGCCTGCGGGAGGCCGGCGTCGCGCCGGAAGAGGTCGATTTCGTCATGTGCACCCATCTTCACCCGGATCATGTCGGGTGGAACACCCGCCTGGAAAACGGCCGCTGGGTGCCGACGTTTCCGAACGCGAAATACCTCATGTCCAGGATAGAGCACGATATCTGGGCCGAGCGTGCAAGCGATACCGCGCGCCCGCAGTGGTCGAGAAACGTCTACCAGGATAGCGTCCTGCCCGTCGTGGAGAAAGGCATGGCGGTGATGGTGCACGGCACCCATTCGGTGGACGATTGCTTCACTATCCAGCCGGCACCCGGTCATACCCCGGGCA
>Ga0156282_1157_pt2 | contig 19437 bp, 17 predicted proteins | sample RifCSPlowO2_12_FD_107931 | JGI IMG/M metagenome (GOLD analysis project Ga0156282, IMG submission 107931) | Betaproteobacteria bacterium RIFCSPLOWO2_12_FULL_62_13b
GACGTGCCCTCGCGTGGCGGCGCTTTCGCGGCAAGCCGCTGGTCGAGGCGGTGCTCGCCCTGCCGCTGGTGCTGCCGCCGACCGTGCTCGGATACTATCTGCTGGTCGCCTTCGGCGGCACCTCCCCGCTCGGGCAGCTCTACGAGCGCCTGATCGGGCAGCAGCTCGTGTTCAGCTTCGAAGGCCTGCTGCTCGCCTCGGTGCTGTTCAATCTGCCTTTTGCCATACAGCCGATGCAGCGCGCTTTCGAGGCGATACCGCTCGAAGTGCATGATGCAGCCGCCTGCAGCGGCCTGTCCGCCTGGCGCATCCTCTGGAGAATCGAGCTGCCCCTGGCATGGCCGGGGATCCTGTCGGCGCTGGTTCTCACGTTCGCCCATACCCTGGGAGAGTTCGGCGTCGTCCTCATGGTCGGCGGCAGCATTCCGGGCGAAACCAAGACCATCGCCATCTCGATCTACGACCGCGTCCAGAGCTTCGACATGGCGGGCGCCGGATTGATGTCCGCTACGCTGCTCGTCATATCGCTTGCCGCGATTACCGCGACTTTCATGACGACGCAAAGACCGGAGCGTTTGCCGCGTGTCTGAGCGAGGACTCACGGTTCGGCTGCGGCAGTCATCGCCGATAGCGCTGGACGCCGAAATTTCCTGTGCCCGCGGCGAGCTGCTGGCGCTCGTGGGGCCTTCCGGAAGCGGCAAGACCACCCTGCTGAAGGCCATCGCAGGACTGCTGCGCGTGCGCAGCGGCCTCATCAACTGCGGCGACGAAACATGGCTCGACACCGACAGGGCCATACACGTGAGCCCGCAGCAGCGTCGGGTCGGCGTCGTGTTCCAGCAGTACGCGCTGTTTCCGCATTTGAGCGCGCTCGCCAATGTGATGGAAGCCCTCCACGACGTGCCTGCGGCGGAGCGAAGAGCGCGGGGGCTGGGCTGGCTCGAGCGCCTTCATTTGCGCGGACTGGAGCACAGAAAGCCCGCGCAACTGTCGGGAGGACAGCAGCAGCGGGTAGCCCTGGCGCGGGCCCTGGCACGCGGGCCGCGCGTGCTGCTGCTCGACGAGCCGTTTTCCGCGGTGGATCGGATGACGCGGCTGAAACTCTACGAAGAGGTCGCCGATCTGCGCCGCGATCTGGCAATGCCCGTAGTGATGGTGACACACGACCTGGATGAAGCCCTCCTGCTCGCCGACCGGATGAGCATCCTGTCGGACGGCGTGATCCTGCAATCCGGCCTGCCGTTCGAGGTGATGACTCGCCCGGAATCGCCCAGGGTGGCCGGCCTGCTGGGGCACAGAAATATTTTTCGGGCCGGGGTGCTTGAGCACCTCCCGCAACGGGGGGCGACGGTCATCGAATGGCGCGGGCATCGGCTCCGGGCAAGGCTTCAGTCGCAGTTCGCGGTGGGGCGCCAGGTGACCTGGACCATTCCGCGCAGCCATGTGGTGCTCGTGGGCCGCGGAACGGCCGGCGAGAGCGGCCAGGAGAATGCCGTGGACGGCGTCGTGGCCCAACTCGTCAGGCTCGGGGAGAATGCCTCCATCGTCGTGCACGTCGGCGGCTCGGACAGGCCGCCGGTATTTCTCTCGGTGCCGATGCACGTCGTGCGCGGCCATGATATTGCCCCGGGCGCCCAGGTCGCGCTCCGCTTTCTGCCTGAAGCCATACATCTCATGCCGGGCGACCGCGATCCCTCCCGGCGCGCGCATGTACGGGCAATGCAGACTGATAACATTTAACCGTGGTGTCCCGGATCGACGCTCGCCCGCAAAGGCCGTACGCATGAACGCAAACCTTCTTTCCGTAGACGAGGCGCTCGAGCGGTTGTTGTCGGGCGCGACCCCCGTGGCCGAGCTGGAGCGCGTGCCGACCATGGAAGCGCACGGCCGCGTGCTTGCCGAGCCGCAACGCTCGGGCATGAATGTGCCCTCGCTCGACAACAGCGCCATGGACGGGTACGCGGTGCGCGCCACCGATATCGCAGGCGCCGAGACGCGCCTGAAGGTATCGCAACGCATCATGGCGGGTGCGGTGGGACAGCCGCTCGAGCCGGGCACGGCCGCGCGCATCTTCACCGGCGCCCCCATCCCGCCCGGTGCCGATGCGGTCGTGATGCAGGAGCACTGTGAAACACAGGCCGACCATGTCCTGATCAAGCACCCGCCCGCGCCCGGGGAATGGATACGCCGCGTCGGCCAGGATATCCGGCAAGGCGAGGTGATCCTCCCGGCGGGGCTGCGGCTGCGCCCGCAGGACACGGGTCTGGCGGCTTCCGTGGGGATCGCCTCGCTGCCCGTGCGCCGGAGGGTGAAGCTGGGCCTGTTTTTCACCGGCGATGAGCTCGCCATGCCCGGAGAGCCGCTCGCGCCCGGGCGCATCTACAACTCGGCGAGGTTCACGCTCAATGCGCTGGCTCGGGCTTATGGTTGCGAAGTGCACGACTACGGCAACGTGCCCGATTCCCTCGATGCGACCCGCGAAATGCTGCGCCGGGCCGCGCAGGAGCGCGATGTGATCGTCACCTGCGGCGGCGTGTCGGTGGGCGAGGCGGATTTCGTCAAGCCTGCCGTGGAGGCGGAAGGGCAGCTGCTGATGTGGCGCATTGCCATGAAGCCCGGCCGTCCGCTCGCCTTCGGCCAAGTGCATCGGGAGGGCGGCCGCGGCAAGGCCGCGTTTATCGGTCTGCCGGGCAATCCCGTGTCGAGCTTCGTGACGTTCGTGCTCTTTGTCCGGCCGTTTCTGCTCAGGACACAGGGCATCGCCAGGGTCGAGCCGCATGCCATCGAAGCCCGTGCCGACTTCGACTGGCCGCGTCCGGACGCGCGGCGGGAGTTCCTGCGCGTAAAATGGAACGCGAGAGGCGGGCTGGACCTTTACCCGACGCAGGACTCCGCCGTGTTGACCTCCACCGTGTGGGCCGACGGCCTGGTGGACAATCCGCCCAGGCAGCCGATCCGGCCCGGCGACCGGGTGCGCTTGCTGCCTTATTCGGAACTTTATTCCTGATCGCGGGCATGACCGTCAAACTGCTTTACTTCGCCGCTCTGCGGGAACAACTGGGAATTGCGCACGAGGCGTTGGCCCTGCCGCCGGATATCGACACCGTGGCCGGCTTGCGCGCGCATCTGATCGAGCGTGGCGGCGCCTGGCAGAGCGCGCTCGCCGGCACCCGGGCGCTGCGCGTCGCGGTGAACCAGGACATGGCTCAGCCCACCACGCCGGTGAAGGCCGGTGACGAAATCGCGTTCTTTCCGCCGGTGACCGGAGGCTAGGATGCGCACGGCGCGCCCCAGGCTGCAACTTCGTTCCCTCCCCCGCTTGCGGGGGAGGGTTAGGGAGGGGGCATGACGGTGCGCGTCCAGACCGAGGACTTCGACGCCGGTGCGGAGATCGCCGCCATACGCCGCGGCAATCCGAAAATCGGCGCGGTGGCCGCTTTCGTCGGCCTGGTGCGTGACGTGAACGACGGCGACGCAGTGCATTCCATGGTGCTCGAGCACTACCCCGGCATGACCGAAACGGCGCTGGACAAGATCGTGGCCGAGGCGAAAGAGCGCTTCAAGGTCTACGACGCGCTCATTATCCACCGCGTCGGCGAGCTGCGGCCGACCGATCAGATCGTCCTTGCCGTCGCTTCGGGTGCGCACCGCGGAGAAGTGTTCGCGGCCTGCGAGTTCATTGTCGATTACCTCAAAACCCGCGCGCCCTTCTGGAAGAAGGAGTCGACGCAGGACGGGACGCGCTGGGTCGAAGCCCGCGAGACCGACGACCAGGCCGCCGCCCGCTGGGAAAAATAGAAGATCGAATCTCGGCGTAGACGTGTTTACGCCGCGACTTCTGCTCGGTTATCATCGCCCCGCAGCAGGGAGATGGCATTCTCCCCTAACCGCCGCAAGGCTGATGATGCCTACTCGAGACGCCGCGGTTGCAGCGGCCGGGTGGGCGCATGTCCTCCAGCGTTACCCTGCTGCCGTTCGCCGGCCGTTGAATCATTGAATCAGTTCAACCGGGGATCGGATTCTTGCCATGACGGAGATCTACGCGCTCGCCGCGCTCTGGCTGGGCCTCGCGCTGGTGGCGACGCTCGTTTCGATCTGGCTGCGCGTGGCCACCGCTTTGTCCGAGATCGTCGTCGGCACCATTGCGCAGCTCGTCATCGGGGCGCTCGTCGGCACGGCTGTGCTCGGCGCGGACGAGACGTGGATCAGGTTCCTGTCGGGCACCGGCGCGATCATGCTCACTTTTCTCGCCGGTGCAGAACTGGACCCGGACGTCTTTCGCCGAAAGTGGAAGGAGGCCACGGCTATCGGCCTGATCAGCTTCCTCGCGCCGTTCTTCGGTTGTGCGGCGGCTGCGCGCTGGCTGCTCGGCTGGAGCGCAGAGGCAAGCTGGCTGGCCGGCATCGCGATGTCCACGACCTCCGTGGCGGTTGTATATGCGGTGATGCTCGAATTCGGCTTCAACGTCACCGACTACGGCAAGACGCTGCTTGCCGCTTGCTTCATCACCGATCTGGGGACAGTCATCGCGCTGGGGCTCATGTTCGCCCCGTTTACGGTCAAGACGGGTGGTTTCGTGGCCGTGCTCGTCGCGGCGGCGCTGCTGCTGCCGTGGTTGACGCCGCGCTTTTTCAGGCGCTATGGCGGACGGCCGTCCGAGGTGGAGGCGAAATTCCTGCTGCTTGCGCTGTTCGGGCTGGGAGCGCTGGCGGGCTGGGCGGACAGCGAGGCGGTGCTTCCGGCCTACCTGATCGGGATGCTGCTCGCCGGCACGGTGGGCAAGGACCACGCGCTCATCCGGCGCCTGCGCACGCTCACCTTCGGGCTGCTGACGCCCTTTTACTTCCTGCGGGCGGGCGCGTTCGTATCCGTGCCTGCGCTCGTCGCCGCACCGGCGGCGTTCCTGGTGATGTTCAGCGTCAAAGTGGCCGCCAAAATCGCGGGCGTCTACCCGGCGACGAAACTGTTCGGCTCGCCGGCGAAGGAGGGCATGTACACGACGCTGCTCATGTCCACCGGCCTTACCTTCGGCACCATTTCGTCGCTTTTCGGCCTGTCGCACCAAATCATCGATCAGGCGCAGTATTCGGCATTGGTCGCGGCAGTGATCGCGAGCGCGGTCGTGCCGACCCTGTTCGCGAACGCCTTCTTCATGCCGCGGCATCTTTTGCCGAAGGTGCCGCCCACGGCAGCGGAGCCGGCTGCGGTCGTCTCCGCAACGGGTGCTGTCCACGGCGAGCGGAGGTGACACCATGTACCAGAAGATCCTGGTGGGCTACGACGGTTCTGCGCCGGCCAGAAAGGCTTTCGACGCGGCGCTCGACATCGCCGGGAAGAACGGCGCGGAGCTGTACTTGGTGACGGTGAGCCGGCCGCTCGAGGTGGGCGACGACGTGGAAACCGAGGCGGTGATCGAGAACTCGCTCGACTATCACCGCAGGCTGCTCGAGCCCTTGGAGATGCTGGCCCGCGGCAAGAACGTCAAGGCGCATGTCGAGGCCCTCGTTGGTCATCCGGCCGAGCAGCTCATCTATTACGCCGACAGGAACGGCGTGGATCTGATCGTGGTCGGCCACCGTGGTCGCTCCAAATTTGCCCGCCTGCTGCTCGGCTCGGTGTCCAAGCAGGTGGTTCAGTACGCGGACCGGCCGGTGCTGGTGGTCAGATAATGTAGCCAGCCCCATATTTCAAGCGAGCAGACATGGCGGTCAAGAAACATCACCCAGGGTGCCGCGCGTTCGCCGAACCGCGCCATGCTGCGCGCGGTCGGATTCGGCGACGGAGACTTCGAAAAGCCCATCATCGGCGTGGCCAACGGCCATTCCAACATGAATCCATGCAACGACGGGCGCAGCCTTTCACATCTCGTTCGGCACGAAAACCGCCAGGTCCCGGCGCTGCTGGCATGGCCGGCACAGCGTCGCAAAGGGGTCGTCGCGGAGGCGCGAAAAAGGGATGTCGCCTTCGCAGTCGCCGCAGACACCGTAATGATGCGACCGCAGCCTGGTCAGCGTGTCCTGCACCGTGCGCAACTGACGCATCTCCTGCTGCACCTCGGCGCCGTCGATCTCCGCTTCCAAGCCTTCGAGCGCGTGGAGCGTGCGGGCCGGATCTTCCTCGATACGCTGCGCAAGCCACCCGCAGGCGGGCCGACGACTGCGGCGCAGCTGGTTGGTGATTTCGCCGCGCAGCAGTGCCGCCCGGCCATGCAATGCGTCGCGCAGGGACTCTCGTTGCTCGATGGTGAGATAGCGCATCGACTTCTCCTCGTGAAATTGGCGCGATTCTAGGGAGGGGACGCTCGCAAATGCATGTCGTTTGAACGCGAAGATTGGTGTAGCGCCAGATCGACACGCGCCGACCGCAGGCGGCTTGATGAATGCAGTTTCCCTCTGCATAATCTCCAAGGAGGTGTCGCTTGCGAGCTACATCCCACCAACTGGAATTGTCGTCCCCGATCGAAGACGCCAGGGCGGATGCGTACCTTCCGGCAGCCGATGCCGGTGCATTGCCGCGACGCCAGGACTTCACGCCGAAGTCGATTCTAAATCGACATGTCGACGTATCGATCAAGTGATAAAGATCAAAGAAACGCGTTCCATCCTCGAATTAGATTGACCAGTCGCCGCGGAGAAGAAAAGCGACGGCCTGATTCGCGACCAGAAAAAGGGAACTGCAATGCCATCTTTGCGCAGGATCGACAGCCACCAGCATCTCGTGCCGAAGTCCTATGCTATCGAAGGAGGATTCATGCTTGCCCGACTGCTGTTGGCCGCCGCATTGGCATTTGCCCTGCCGTTGCACGCCCAGGATTACCCGAGCAAACCGATAAGAGTCATCGTTCCCTTCCCGCCGGGCGCCTCGACCGACATCCTGGCGCGCATGATCGGTGAAAGGCTCCTCGCGCAATGGGGGCGCCCGGTGACCGTGGAAAACCGTCCCGGTGCAGGCGGCAACATGGGCGCGGAAGTGGTCTTCAAGGCCGAGCCCGACGGCCACACGCTGCTCGTCACGCCGCCGCCGCCGCTGGTGATCAACAATGCCCTGTATTCGAAGCTCGCCTACGACCCGCACGCCTTCGCGCCGGTGACGGTCATTGCCTCGATTCCGACCGTGCTCATCGTCAATCCCAAGGTGAAGGCTGCCGACGTGCAAGGCCTCATCGCGCACGCGAAGGCGAATCCCGGGCGGCTCAACTATGCCTCGCAGGGAAACGGCACCACTGGCCATCTCACTGGGGAACTTTTCGCCTCCATGACCGGCGTCAAGATCGTTCACGTGCCGTACAAGGGCGCGAGCCCCGCGCTTACGGATCTCGCGGCCGGACAGGTGGAAATGTTCTTCGTGCCGCTGGCGAGCTCGCTTCCGCTGATCCGCTCCGGCCAGGCGAGGGCGCTCGCGGTCAGCAGCAACAAGCGCAGCGCCTTCCTGCCCGACGTGCCGACGATGTCCGAAACGTTGCCGGGTTTCCTCTCCATCGCCTGGTTTGCCGTGGTCGCGCCACCGAAGACTGCGCCGGGGATCACGCACAAGCTGTCGGCTGCGATTGCGGAGGCGCTGAAGCAACCCGCGATCGCCAAGCGGCTCACCGACCTGAACGCCGAGCCCGTCGGCAATACGCCGGAGGAAATGGCGGCATTCCTGAAAGAGGAAATCGAGCGATGGGGGAACGTGATCCGGTACGCCGGGATGAAAGCCAACTAGGGCTGAGCCAGGGAGCTCTGAAATTGCCCGACATCCCCCTTGAGTTTCGCCATCAACCCGTAGATTAGAACCCAGAAGGAGACGCCGGTGGAACGATCCAGATCAACTCGTATGGCCGCGTATGCGCTCGCGGCCGCCTGCCTTGCCGCGGCCGGCGGCGTTTCCGCGCAGACCGCCCCTTATCCGAGCCGCCCGATCAGATTCATCGTGCCGTTGATCCCGGGGGGAGGCAACGACCTGCTCGCTCGCATCATCGCCGAGCGCATGAGCCCGGTCGTCCAGCAGCCGGTAGTGGTGGAGAACAGGCCGGGCGCGGGCGGCAATGTCGGCACCGAATACGTGGCGCGGCAGCCTGCGGATGGCCATACCATTCTGATCACGTCCCCCACGCACGTCATCAATCCGAGCTTCTTCGCGAAGCTGCCCTACGATCCGATCCGCGACTTCGCCGCCGTGTCGTTGATCGCCACCATACCGTTCGTGCTGACGGTCAATGCGTCGGTGCCGGCGCGGAACGTGAAAGAGCTGATCGCGCTGGCGCGCTCGCAGCCGGGGAAGCTGACCTACGGCACCGCGGGCGTCGGTACGCCGCACCATTTGTCGACCGAAATGCTGAGCTCGGCGACCGGCATAAAGCTGGTGCAGGTCCCTTACAAGGGCGCCGGCGCGCTGGTGCCGGCGCTCGTGTCGGGCGAGATCACCATGACGATAGGCGCCCTCAGCTCGTTGCTGCCGCACGTGCGCAGCGGGCGCGTGCGTGCGCTCGCGGTGGCCGCGCCGACGCGAACGCCGGTTCTGCCCGACGTGCCGACCATCGCCGAAGCGGCCGGGCTGCCTGGTTACGGCATGGTGTCCTGGTTCGGCGTTCTGGCGCCGGCCGGCACGCCTTCGCAGGTCATCGCGCGGCTGAACACCGAGATCAACCGCATCGTGCAAAACCCGCAGGTGGCCAAGGAAAAGCTCGGTCCCGTGGGGTTGGAGCCGGTCGGAACGACCCCGGAGGCCTTTGCCGAGGTGCTCAAGACCGAGCTCGTCAAGTACGCAAAGGTCGCCAAAGACGCGGGCATCAAACCCGAATGACCAATTTCAGCCATTCAATCAGTAAAGCGCAAACACCTGGTCCGTCATAACGCAGCACCGTAAAGGAGCATCATGTCCGCACAACCAAAAGCCGCAAAGGCGAATTACCGGGACCTCCGGGATTTTCTCGCGGCCGTCGAAGCGAAGGGCGAGCTGAAACGAGTCAACGGCGCCCATTGGGACGTCGAGATGAGCTCGATCGTCGAGCTCATCTACCGCGAAGGCAAAGGCGCCCGGCCGGCGGTGCTGTTCGACGAGACGCCCGGCTACCCGAAAGGCTTCCGCAACCTCTTCGGCACCATCGGCTCGACCTGGAGAATCGCCAAGTGTCTGAGCCTCGACGAGAACGCGGTGCAGCCAATGCAGCTGCACGAGAACTGGTACAAGCGAAGCAAGGACATCCGGGGTGTCCCGCCCGAATTCGTCAAGACCGGCCCGATCATGGAGAACGTGCTGACCGGGGACCGGATCGACCTGCTCAAATTCCCCATCCCGCGCTTCCACGAGATGGATACGGCGCGGTTCTTCGGCACGCAGCACGGCGTCATTCAGCGCGACCCGGATACCGGCTGGGTGAATGTCGGCACGTACCGCTCGATGGTGGTCAACAAGAACACTCTCGCGCTGCACGCGGTGCCCGGCAAGCACGGCAACATCCTGATGTATTCGAAATACTTCCCGCGCAAGCAGCCCATGCCGGTCGCCATTGCCGTCGGCATGGATCCCGCATTGTGGTACCTGTCCTGCCAGACCGATGTGCCGTGGGGCACTTCCGAAATGGACGCGGCCGGATTCATCAAGGGCGAGCCGCTCGAAGTCATCAAGGGCGAATACACCGGCCTGCCGCTGCCGGCGCGCGCGGAAATCGTCGTGGAAGGCGAAGTGATTCCCGGCGAATGGGTCGATGAAGGCCCCTTCGGCGAATGGCACGGCTACTACGCGAATCGCGGACTGCTCACCGTCCCCGAGCCGGTGATCAACGTCAAGGCCATCTACCACCGCAACAACCCCATATTCACCTGCTCCATGCCGGCGGTTCCGCAGCATACGTTCACGCTGTTCCTGGGCGTCGCGGACTCGGTGGCGATCCGGCGCAGACTGGAAAACTTCGGCGTTCCAGGCATCAAGGGGGTATGGTCCCACTACACCGGAAGCGGCGGCCTGTTCAACGTCATCTCCATCGAGCAGATGTACTCGGGCCACGCCAAGAAGGTCGGCGTGATCGCCTCGCAGTATCCGGCGGAAATGGGCGCTTATACCGTCGTGGTGGAGGACGATATCGATCCCTCGAACCTGGAACAGGTGGTCTGGGCCATGGTGACCCGCTGCCGGATCGAGCGGCAGATCGAGATCATCACCGGCTGCCATACCAACAACGTCAACCCGGCCATTCCGCTGAAGGAGAAGCGCTCCTCGGACAGGGCCGTGCCGCTCACTCAAGGCAGGATCGTCATCGATGCCTGCCGCGATGTGGCGTGGAAGGACGATTGGTATCCGATCGCCCGCGTCAGCACGGAGCTGAGGAACAAGCTGATGGACAAATGGCATCAGGTGCTGAGCGAGACCGGCGTGGAGTAGAGGCGCCTGAACGCCCGGGCGATCCGGAATATGTGACCGGCGGCGAGGCGGCGGCGCTGCTCGGCGTAAAACCGCAAACCCTGTACACCTATGTCAGCCGGGGCGCCATCAAGAGTCTGCCCGCGCCGCGCGGCCGCGAGCATCTGTACCTTCGGGCCGACCTGGAGAAGCTTCGGGCGCGTCCGCGGGCGCGTCACCCGCTCGGCGCGGTGGCCGCCTCGGCGATGTATGCGGGCGAACCGATCATTGCGACGTCGATCACCGAGATCACCTCCGAAGGTCCGCGCTACCGCGGGCGGCTGGCGGCTGAACTGGCGAGCGCCGGTCTCGCGTTCGAGAACGTCGCGGAATTTCTCTGGACCGGAGAGCTGCATGACGCCGAGCCGGTCCGGTGGAACCTCGAGCCGTTGCCGATGGAAGCACGGCGGCTCACCAGGGCGCTCAACGGCTCGCGTGGGTACGCGCCGATCGCGCACATCTTCTCGCTGTTCGCGCTTTCCATAGGCATGGCGCGCGGCAGCCGCGTGGAGCGGCTGCGCTCGAGCAGCACCGTGCTGGCCGCACGGCAGGTGATTCAGGCGTTTGCCGGTTGTTTCGGGTATCTCGCCCCGGCGCGCGCCTATGTGCCGTGCGCAAGCGCCGAGCCTGTCGCGGCTGCGGTACTGCGCGCCTCGGGAGTGGCGCGCTCGGAAGAGAAACTGCGGCTGGTCAACGGGCTCCTGGTGCTGCTCGCCGATCATGAGCTTTCACCGGCCACGTTCGCTGCACGGGTGGCGGCCTCGAGCGGCGCCGACCTGCATGCCTGCCTGGTTTCTGCAATCGAGGCGAGCTCCGGGCGCAACATTGCCGAAATCTACGACCGCACCGAGGACTTCCTGAGGGGCGCGAAGTCGAAGGCCGAATTGATGCGACGCGTGCGCGAGCTGCAGGCGGTGGGCCGCGCTCCGCCCGGGTTCAACCAGCCGATCTATCCGCGCGGTGATCCGCGCGCGCCGTATATCTTCGAGCTCGTCCGGCGCGCGGGCCGCCCGTCGCGGCACCTCGATGTGGTGTTCGACTTTCTCGATGAAGTGGACGGCCAGTACGAGTTGAAGCCGCGAATGGAATTCGCCGTGGTGGCGCTCGCCCAGGCGCTGGGATTTCCCAGGCGCGCAGCCGGTGGACTCTATATTCTTGCCCGCGTCGCCGGTTGGGTGGCGCACGTCATCGAGCAGCGCTTGTCGAGCGCGTTGCTCCGGCCGAGGGCCAAGTTCGTCGAGTGAGCCAGCGGGTCGATTCTGAATCGACCTGTCGATGCATCGATCAGGTGACACAGATCAAAGAAACGCGTTCCAGCCTCGAATTAGATTGATCCGTTGCCACGGAAGGCGACGGCCTGATTCGCGACCTGAAAAAAGGAGCCGCAATGGCAGCTTTACGCAGGATCGACAGCCACCAGCATCTCGTTCCGAAGTTCTATGAAGAGGCGATCATGAAGGCCGGCGCCGGGCCGACGCGCGGTGCGTTTCCCGACTGGTCGCCGAACCGGGCGATCCAGATGATGGACGGGAACGACATCGAGGTGGCCATCGCCTCGGTCGTTCCGGGGGTTCATTTCCTCGAGCCGCAGAAGGCGCGTGAAATGGCGCGCCGCTGCAACGACTATTCCGCCGAGCTGTGCGCGCGCTACCCGGCGCGCTTCGGCGCCTTCGCCACGGTGCCGATGCACGAGGCCAAGCACGCCGTCGAGGCGATCGACCACGCCTTCGATACGCTCAAGCTGGACGGTGTCTGCCTGCTTTCGAGTTACGGCGACAGCTATCCCGGCGACGCGGTGTTCGACCCGGTGCTCCAGGCGCTGAATGAGCGCGGCGCCGTGGCTTTCATCCATCCGTTCAACTCGGCTCAGCAGCTTCCGGGGTCCGGGCACAAGCAGATCCTGCCTTACCCCGCGTTCATGGTGGAGTATACGTTCGATACCACGCGCATGGCGGCGCACCTGATGTTCTCCGGCGCGCTGGAGCGCTTTCCGCGCATCAAATTCATTCTTTCCCATGCCGGCGGGGCGCTGCCCTACCTTGCATGGCGGCTCTATTGCTGCCAGATGGTGAGCCCGCATTTTCCCAAGTGGTCCTACGAGAAGATCCGCGCGGCGCTGCGCCACTTCTGGTACGACACCGCCATGTCGGCGGGGCCCGAAATGATTTCGTGCCTGCTCGCCATGGTGGGGCCCGAGCGGGTCGTTTTCGGCAGCGACTGGCCCATGGCGAACGACCAGGCGGTCGGCGAGTGCGTGAAGAACCTGTCCGCGCCGGGGTTCCTCTCGGAAAGCCAATGTGCCGCCATCGCCCGCGGCAATGCGCTCGCTCTGTTTCCGCGGCTGCAGAAAGACTCGGTCCGTGAAGCGGCGTAAGGAGCATCGCGGCGCCAATGGCGTAGCGCGACAAAGACCTATCGTGTGAATTGCCGCCGAGGAGGAATCGTGCCGGGAAACACCCCGCAGATCATGACGGGTTAAAGCGGCCTGCACCGCCGTACTATCCGAATGCAGCGAAGACGGAAAGGAACGTCGTGATGGCCCAACCCCAGACAAGACTCGGCAGTGCTGGCCTGAGCCAAGGCCAGCGCGATGACGCATGGTTCGCGTCTTCGTGCGCACTTTGTTATGGCACCTGTTCGACCCGCGTTCATCGCGTCGACGGAGTGGTCGTCAAGATCGAGGGCAATCCGGCGAGCGCAGTGGGCAAGGGAAGGCTGTGCGGCAAGGGCGTCAGCGGCATCGTGAGCCACTACGATCCCAACCGCCTCAAAAAGCCATTGAAGCGCACCAATCCGCGCAAGGGCATCGGCGTTGATCCGGGCTGGAAGGAAATCAGCTGGGAAGAAGCGCTGGATGAAATCGCCGCGGTGCTCAAGCGCGTGCGCGCCGATGACCCGCGCAAGCTGGTGGTCCAACGCACCACTACGCTGACTTCGAGTCACGTTCCCATGGGTGCCTTTACCTCCGGTTTTGGCACGCCCAACGCGTCGAGCGCCGGCGGGGGGCTTCATTGCGGCAACGGCGCGCACATGATCAGCGGTGCCACGCACGCGTCCTGGTCAATCGTGCCGGATTTCGAGTATTGCAACTACGCCATCTATTTCGGCGCCTCCAAGGGCCATGGGGCCGGGCATTCCTCGAACTCCAACATGGCTCTTGCGGCTGATGCCCGTGCGCGCGGGATGAAAATGGTGGTGGTCGACCCGATGTGCAACTTCGCCGCGGCCAAGGCCACCGAGTGGGTGCCGATACGCACCGGCACTGACGGAGCGCTCGCGCTGTCGATGTGCAACGTGCTGGTCAATGAATTGGGAATCTACGACGGCGCCTATCTCCAGGCGAGGACCAACGCACCCTACCTGATCGGTCCGGGCCAGCTTTATGTGCGCGAGCCTGAAACGAGCAAACCGCTGGTCTGGGATGTTTCGGCCAAGGCTGCTCGTGCATACACGGACGTGAACGCGGCCGACATGGCCCTGGAAGGCGAATTCGAGGTGAACGGCGTGCGCTGCCAGCCCTCGTTCCAGAAGCTCAAGGACCACCTGAAGAAATTCACGCCCGAATGGAGCGAGACCATCAGTACGGTGCCCGCGGCCAACGTGCGCCGGCTCGTCAATGAATTCGCGCACGAAGCGCGCATCGGCAGCACCATCGTCATCGACGGCGTGACCCTGCCCTATCGGCCGGTGGCGGCCATCACCTTCCGCGGCGCCCAGGGCCACCTGAACTCCGTCTACAACTATATTGCCATTGACCTCTTGAACCATCTGGTCGGCGCGGCCGACGTTCCGGGAGGCTGCCTCGGCTTCAATCCAGCATGCCAAGGATATCCGGGAACCGGCCGCCTGGCCTATGTCCCGAAGCCCGGCCCGGACGGGCTGATGGTCACCGGCATATGGATGAACCACCATCATCCCTACCCGCTGTCGGAGCCGCGCAAACCGCAGAATCTGGGGCTACGCGACCTGTTCGTGATGGCGAGGACTTCGCCGTTCCTCACCTCCTCGGACCAGGAGGAGCTGTGGCAGAGGTTCGAGCTGCCCTACCGGCCGGAGGTGCTGTTCAATTTCGGCGCCAACTTCTTGATGAGCATCGGCAACAAGGACACGGTCGCAGCCGCGCTGGCGCGTTACCGCTTCGTCGTGTCCATCGAACTGTTCCTGAACGAAACGTCGGATTTTGCCGACATCGTCCTGCCAGACTGCGACTATCTCCAGTCGTTCGATTCCCGTTCCAACTTTCCATTCATCTTCAACCATCCGGCCGGGATGGGGGAATGGTGCTGGCCGATACGCCAGCCGGTGCTGGAACCGGAGGACGAGCAGCGCCGCCACGCCGACGTGCTCCTGGAGATCGCGGAGCGGGCGGGCTTCCGGCCCGATATGAACGCGGCTCTGAACGCGGCGCTCAACCTCGAGCCGCCCTATCGCCTCTCGACGGACCGGCGCTATAGCTGGGAGGAGATCTGCGATCTGGATCTCAAGAACAATTTCGGACCCGAGCATGATCTTGCGTGGTTCAAGGAACACGGCGTCATGAAGTGGCCGAAGAAGCCCGAAGAGGTGTACTGGCGGCCGTTCGTCGATGTGCGCGTGCCGGTTTACTGGGAGTGGTTGCCGCGCCTGCACAGCCAGATCGCCGCTATCGCGGAGCCGTGCGGTCTCACGGTCCCGCGCCATTACTACGAGCCGTTGCCGGATTTCAATCCCTGCACATCGCACCAGTGCACGAAGGAGGGGTTTGATTTCTACGCCTTCTACTACCGCGACACCATCCACACGAACAGCTACACCATGGAAAACGCATGGCTGGATGAAGCGGCGCGTCTGGATCCCTATTCCTACACCATCGTCATCAATCGCGCGACCGGCAAGCGCAAGGGTCTGATCCACGGCGAGGTGATCCGGGTGGAGGGCGAGCAAGGTCGTTTTGTCGAAGGCAGGGTGTGCCTGAGCGAGGCGATCCATTCCGAGGGACTGGGCATCGCTGCGTGCGCCGGCCATTGGGGCGAGGGCATGCCGGTCGCAAAGGGCAAGGGCGTGTTCTTCAACGACTTCATCGAGCTCGACTGGGACCACGTGAGTCCGCTCAATTTCAGTCTCGATCTTTGCGCCAAGGTCAAAGTCACCAGACTCGGAGCTGCCCCATGAGACGCGGCGTGATGGATACAGGGCACAACATGGACAAAGTACGGCAACTTCAACTCAACACTACGTCGCACTATTTCCTCGAAGGCCTGAACGAACTCGGTATCGAGTATCTGTTCTGCAACCTCGGCACCGACCATGCGCCGCTCATCGAGGAAATGGCGCATTGGAGGAAAGAAGGCCTCAATCTTCCAAAGACGGTGCTTTGTCCTCACGAGAACGTGGCCATGCACATGGCCGGAGGCTACGCCTGCATGACCGGTCGCGGCCAGGGGGTCATGGTTCACGTGGATGCGGGCACTGCCAATCTGGCGATGGCAACGCACAACCTTTTTCGTGCCCGAATCCCCGTCTTGCTGATGGCCGGAAAGGCCCCTTACACCATCCACAAGGAACTGGCCGGTTCACGCGACGCCTATGTGCATTTCGTGCAGGAGTCGTTTGATCAGGCAAACGTCGTGCGCTCCTACGTGAAGTGGGAGTACACCCTCGCGACGGGCGTAACAACGAAGGAGACGCTTCGTCGGGCGCATACCGTGATGCACAGCGATCCCCGGGGACCGGTCTACCTCATGCTGCCGCGCGAAGTCCTTGCCCAGAGCTGGGACAGCGGTGCAGTCCGTTCTTATCCTGAGGACCGCTACGGACCTACCGCCGCCGCCGGCGCAGATCCTGAGCTTGTAAGTGCGCTTGCCGAGCGGCTGCTCGCGGCGAAGAATCCACTGCTCATCACCGCATACGCAGGCCGCAATCCGGCTACTTGCACTGCGCTGGACGAATTGGCGCGGTTTGCCGGCATCCGCGTAATTGAGTACCACCCGCTGTACCTCAACATCCCGCACGACTCCCCTTGCTTTTCGGGTTACAAGCCGGGGAAACATGTTGCCGAAGCGGACCTCGGTTTGCTGCTGGACGTCGACGTCCCGTGGATTCCGTCAGACACGCGAGAGAGTGCTTCAACGTTCTGGGCGCACATCGACGTCGACACGGTAAAAGGGGAATTCCCGATGTGGGGTTTTCCCAGCAACCTGCGCATTACCGGAGACAGTGGCCGCATCCTCGGGCAGCTGATGGAGGCACTTAAGGCGTCCGCGACAGCCGCGTTTCGCGATGCTGCGGCTAAGCGCGTCGCGGCACTTGCCAAGGAGCATGAAGGGCGCCAACGGGACATCGAAGCGCTCGCGGCGCACAAAGGCGCCACAAACCGGATCAACCCGCATTATCTATGCGCCGAACTCGGCCGTGCGATCCAGCCCGAGGACATCGTTATTCAGGAAGCAGTCACCAACTCGGCTGCGGTGTTCTCGCAGGTGCCGCGCTCCAGACCGGGCTCGCTCGTCGGATGCGGCGGGGGAGGCGGCCTGGGCTTCTCGGGCGGCATGGCGCTCGGCGTCAAGCTGGCCCGTCCCGACCGCACGGTCGTACAGATCATCGGTGACGGCACGTTTCACTTCTCCAACGCGGACTCGGTATTCGCGGTATCGCAGCAGTACGGGCTGCCGATCTTCACCGTCGTTCTGGACAATGCCGGCTGGGGTGCGGTGAAGCGCGCAACGCTGCAGATGTATCCCGACGGCGAGGCGAAGGCCAGCGGGCGTTACGAGTCTGCACTGGCCCCGGGAAGAGACTTTGCCAAGATAGCGGAGGCCATGGGGGCTCACGGCGAATCGGTCATGGATCCGGAAGACGTCCCGGCTGCAATAGCCCGATGTTTCCGGGAGGTTCGCGCGGGACGGGCGGCTCTGTTGCATGCGCGCGTGACGCCGATCTGATGTCAGTCTGCGTCGTGCCGCGCGGTTCATGCCGTATTGAAGGAGTCTAGCAGTGCGATAGCAAGCTCGGCCAAACGAGGGGATCCGCCGTAGTTTACTTGGGAGATTGACATGACTTTACTGCCAACTTTACGTTTAGCAAGCGCGGTCATCGTGGTGATATTCGCAGCATCGGCACAGGCGCAAATAGAGTCACCGAAAAGCTATCCAAGCACGCCGATCCGCCTGATCGTCGGCTTTACACCCGGTGGAGGCACCGACGTGATTGCCCGCCTGCTCGGCCAGAAGATGGCCGAAGAGTTCGGTCAGCCGGTGGTGGTCGAGAACAAGGTCGGCGCGGGGGGCATAATCTCCATGGAGTTTGTGGCAAAGTCCAAGCCCGACGGATACACGTTGGTGATGGCTCCGAGTTCCGTGATAACCGTCAATCCGATCATGTACAGGAAGCTGCCTTATTCTTCCACCGGAGACTTCGTGCCGATATCGACGGCGGCCACCTTCCCTCTTTTCTTGGTGATCAACGCCTCGGCACCGATCCACTCCATGAAAGAGTTGGTGGGTTACATCAAGGCCAACCCAAGCAAGGCCAACTATGGCGGCTCCTCGGGTCTTTTCCAGTTGGTTCTTGAGCTGTTCAAGCTCACGACCGGTACCCGAGTCGAATTCATCCCATACAAGGGGGGAAACAGTGAGGCCATGAGGAACGTAATGGCCGGGAATATCCTGATGAGTGTTTCCGATGCGACTCCTGTCATCCCCGCGCTCAAGACCGGCAAAGTGCGGGCTCTTGCAACGACTGCTGCGGCGCGGCTGGCGTCTCTGCCGGATATTCCGACCATGCGGGAATCCGGATTCTCGGATCTCGAATTCCAGGGCTGGTTCGGGCTTTTTGCGCCGGCCGGAACGCCGCTACCCGTTGTCAGGAGGCTGGAGCAAGAGATGAAGCGGGCGCTCAACTTGCCCGACGTTCGCCAGCGCCTGGGTGCGCTGCACTTGACGCCGGGGGGCAACACGTCCGAAGAGTTTGCAGCAAGAATCGCTACCGAGCTCGCCCGGTGGGCCGCTATCGCCAAAGCGGCCAAGATCGAGCCTGCCAATTAAAAGAGTGGGCTTCTGAAATTAGTGTGGGCAGTTTTCTTGAAGAATTATCCCAGCAAGCCGAGCAGGATGATCCTTCGGTAGGAAAGGCAGAAGATGGCGCAGAGTGCAAAACGTGTCGCAAACGGCATCATAAGATGGGGGGTCGCCGTTGATCTGAAGCGCTGCACTGGATGCCAGAGTTGCACGATAACCTGCAAGGCGGAAAACGGCACCCCGCGGGGGATTTTCTGGACGCGGGTGCTCGAGAAAGAGGAGGGGACATACCCCTTTGCCTATACGGTGTATATGCCGAGCCGCTGCAATCATTGCAGCGAACCGCCGTGCGTGCCGGTGTGCCCGACGGGGGCGAGCTATCAACGCGAGAAAGACAACCTGGTCCTGGTCGATCAGGACAAGTGTATTGGCTGTCACAGCTGCGTGGTTGCCTGTCCTTATCAAGCCCGCTTTATTCCCGAGAGCGCCGAGGGCTATTACGGCGAGCAGTCGACGCCATTTGAGCGAGTGAAGTACCAAAGCTGGCAAGTGGGCGCGACGCAGAAGTGCACCATGTGCGTGCATCGTATTGACCAGGGATTGAACCCGGCGTGCATCGAAGCCTGTCCCACCAAGGCACTCGTGTTTGGCGATCTGAATGACCCGGAAAGTGCGATCTCCAAGCTGATCGGGCAGCGGTCCCATTATCAGCCGCGTGCCGAGTTGGGGACCGCTCCTAACGTGTTCTATTTGACCTAACGGGGACGGGGGAAAGAAACCATGGCACAGGGTTTCAACATGGAGTTGCGATGCCAGCAGGAATGGGGCTGGCTGATTGCGACGTGGTTGTTCTTGAGCGGGTCAGGAAGCGGTCTTTTTCTGCTCTACGAATTGTTCGATCTTCCGTCTGTATTTGCACTGCTGTCCCTGGGAACGATAATCCTGGGGGGGGCGGTGCTGTTGTGGGAGCTGGAAAATCCTCTGCGGGCATGGCGGGGCGTTACGCGCTTGGGCACTTCCTGGCTTAGCCGGGGGACGCTGTCAGTATGGTTGTTCGTTGTAT
>Ga0156282_1143_pt1 | contig 18996 bp, 17 predicted proteins | sample RifCSPlowO2_12_FD_107931 | JGI IMG/M metagenome (GOLD analysis project Ga0156282, IMG submission 107931) | Betaproteobacteria bacterium RIFCSPLOWO2_12_FULL_62_13b
ATCTCAAATCGTCGGAATCAGGAATCACGCCAAAACCCGTGTCATTATTGAATTACAGCCAAGTGACCTCAAAATCTACCGGACAGATGTGAATCCGTGCAGGTCTGCAAAATCGACTGCAATTACGCAAGGATTACTGAGATGCCTATTTACGAATACGAGTGCCTCACCTGCAGTAAGGAGTTCGAAACGCTGGTGCGCGAGTCGTCTCCGGCGCCCGCATGTCCGGAATGTAGCAGTACCGAGCTGCGCAAGAAGTTGTCCGCATTCGCAGCATTGACGTCGAGTGCCTCGTCGCATGGTGAAATGCCTGCGGCCTGTCAGGGCTGCGGTGTACCCGGCGGCCCGCGTGGCTGCGGATTTCAGGGCCACTGACAAGAGGTCAACACCTGCCCGAGTGCTGTCCTTTCGTGGGTGAGCTGTGTCTCTCTTCGGCGTGGCTCGAGGGTATAACCCCGCGAGACCGCGAGTTCGTCGTCGAGCACGTCAAGCGGCTGTGCGATCAGCTGCGGAAGTGGGCCTGGAGGTCTTCGACGCGGAGCCCAGGTCGCTCCTGCAAGTAGATACGAGCCAGTGGTATCCTAAGCGGTGCCCGGTAAGGTCGCTACAGGAAACTGGCGCCATCGGTCCGTACTATCATCACGTATTCGAACCGACTTTCTGGGAACGCCCGGAATTACCCGAACACCAGCAGAGTAGGAAAGAAAGATGCCGAATTTAGCAGTCACGTTCCGACAAGAAATCACACGGCTTGCCGGCCGGGAAATTCAGAAGAAACGGGTGGCGAGACGGTAGACGTTTCGCATGTCATGGGTGCCTGAGCGGTATGCCTCAGGGTATCTGACACGATCGCTCGCGGTCTCGGAACACAGTTACTGCTGCTATCTGCGACCTCGGGTGAACGTTGATCACTGGCAACGGCCGCTGACCGCCTCGTTACCTGGACATTGCCCAGTCCGAGATCCTGCGCGGCATGTGTCAGGCAGGCACGGCGCACTCCTTTTCAACCACCGTGCCCTTGAAAAAATCCGGGTTCATGGCCGTATACATCTCGGTGACATTGCTGAAAGTGAACTTCCTGAAGTCCGCCGCCGAAACCATCCCGTTCTCGACCAGTTCATAGGTTTCAGTCAGCACGAGGGACATGTCGGGCACATCCCAGTGTCCGAGATCGGATCCGAAGATCGCCTTCAGCTGCCGGCCGAAATGATTGAATCGCCGATCAAAGGCGATGCTCGTCATCTTGTCTTCGCCCTCGGCGCCAAAGTAAAAATTATTGGTGAACAGGTCTGCCGCTTCGGTCGGCGTGCGCGCGCCGAGGGCCGCGAAATCGTCGATCGTGCTCGCATTCTCAGGCGGGTGCGCCATATAGCCCTCCCCCACACGGATCTGCTCGGCCTTGGGCGCAAGCCTCGGCCCGCCGTATTTCTGGAACAGCTCCGCCATCATATTGCGATCAGTCGTTGCCGGATCGAGCGTCCTGCGCAGCGTCCGGACATTGCGCTTCTCAAAGCGCTCGATCAGCGAGTTGTAGAGCAGGCTTCCCCAGCCCGCACCGCCTTCGAGAAAGCCGAACTTCAGCTTTGGAAAGCGCGCCGTGACCCCGCCGAGATAGAGCGCGCGACACACCATGTCATTGCCGCTGGCGAAATGACCCGCGTGGTTGAACGAGTAATTGGTGGTCGAGCCATGCGTCGGGCTGCGGCCGAACATGCCGACGTGCGAGGTCGGCGCCACCTTGAGGTCGATACACTTCTGCCACAAGGGGTCGTAATCGTACTCGCTATCCAGCGTGAGGTAATCGATATAGGTCGCGTAGCTGGCCCATTGCGGCGCATCCCTGAGCACCTTGGGCAGGGGACGACGCTGATAACCCGCGATCGTCACCGCCTTCATGCCGAGCTCGCGCACTGCGTAATCCATTTCCTCAATCGCCTCCTGCGGCGTATAGGTTGGAATGACCGCAGCAGGCGTAATGCGCGAGGCGTACGGCCGCAGCGTTTCCGAATTCAGCTTGTTCAGCGCGCGGCATAAGGCACGCCGCATCTCCGTTTCCGGGAAGGTGATGAAGTTCAGTCCGTAGGTCGTGTAGGCAACGATGAAATCGATACCCAGGGAATCGAGGCGTTCGTTCAGCAGTCCGGGCAAGAGCGCCGTGGCGCGATCCATGGCATTCGCCGGAACCGCCCAGAAGGACGGCCGGCACATCCGTACATCCTGCCGGGTCACGGCATCGGCGTGATACCAGCGGTGCAACGCCAATTCCTTGAGCGACTTCTCGAATCTCCCCGCGATCTCGCCGCCGGCCACCTCCTTGAGCACCTCGAGCAGAGCGAACTCGCATTCGACAATGTGACCGTCGGCATCGATCACCGGATGACCAATCTTGGCGCGAATATCACTTCCTGTAGCCTTCTTGACAGTCATGGTTTATCTTCCTTCCGAATGGTTTTCTTACCACTAACCCGCTCCGATCGCTCCCCTGCGGGGGATGCGCAGGGGAGCGAAATTAACATGGGATCATCCGCAGGTCCGAGGTTCGAACCCTCGTCGGGGAGCCAAGCACCACGCGGCTTGCAGCGATGCAGGCCGTTTTGGATTCTGGTCCGGGGTTACGTTTTCCGCTCTTGTGAAGGGTGCCGCAGTCATGATGCACCTGCATCAACCTTCGGTAGGTCTGAGGACTGATCTGGGTTACAAGACCCGCCCCCAGGGAAAGTAGTACTCTGACCGCATCCCTCTGGAGGGGAGCGACCATGCGGTTCGCCAACGGTCCGTCTGCGAATCTTGTCCTGTTTTTTGGCGGCAATAGGCATCCGAGCCCCAACAATAAGCGCGCGCCGGTAGTGCCTCCCTTCGCCTCGCGCTAAACCTGCTTTTCGGCGAAGTCCCCAATCACCGGGATGCGCCAAGTCTGATTCTGGTAAGCCTTCACCGCCCCGACTACGGCGAGCACCACGATGAGCAGCGACCACAGCGGCATCAGCGCCCAGCCAGGTACCGGGATCACTGTCAGCACGATGTGCCCGGCGATCGAAGCCAAACCGAGGAACAGTGCTTGGAAGGAGTGGAAACGGACGAACTTGTCCTTGTTGTACGGCTCCAGCAGCAGAAAGATGATGGCCATGATCCACAGGTAGGCGAGCGCCCCTGCCAGGTTGCTCGGCAGCGCAGCCGACTGCTCTGCCTGACCGGTGCCCGGGTTGCCCGCGTCAGTTTGCCCAGCGGCCTTGCCGCAGGACGGGCAGAACGCCGCCGCGTCGGGCATTTCCTTGCCGCAACTTTCGCAGAATCGCGCCATCGGATCCTCCCTTGGGTTATCGGTGCGCGATCACGGTACCAAGATCGCCCAGCCTGTGCAACGCATCCTGTTGATGCAACTCCTTGTCGTACAGGCGAGTGCAATGCCCGGGCGCCGCTCTCACTCTGCAGCTTTGCTGCGCGCCGCTTCCAGCCGCACCGACGCGCGCAGCCAGTCGTCCTCCGCCCACGCCAAGACCTTATTAACCAGCAATTCCGCTCAAGTTCCGCTCCGATCGGGGCATACCAAGGGAGGGCCCTCCAGTGAACGAACCCTACCAGGACGTCGTAATCACCTTCCCGAGGCACCTAAAGCCGTACTCTTCAAGTTTCATACACGAGTCGGTGAAATACTTCGGCTGAGAATATCTGAGGCGATTGCTCGGAATCTCGGCACGCAGTTGCTGCTGCTATCTGCTGCCTCTGAGGATCGCTGATCACAGTTTGTTTACTGCGCCTTGTAGACGCCCCGATACCGTCCTGCTTCAAGCATCTCCGTGTCGCTGGTGCCGTATCCGATGTAGATTTCAGTACCCACCAGCGAACTGATATCGGTGTTGGTCAGAATGTCGATGACCACTTGGTTGTTGACTGCGCTCTGGGCGACATTTTCCAGGAAAGCGGCGATCGGAGACTGCAGCGGACCCCAGTTGCCCGGGACCTTGGGCTTGACATACCACACGGGAGTCGCCGTACCAAATACCGCTCCGGGCACCAGCGCCGCGACATAGACGTTGTACGTGGAGGCCGCAAATCCTGTAGCAGGGAGTGACTGCAATACCTTTACGATATCCAGAGTCACCTTCAGGTTGGCGCTGCCGAAGGTGCCGGTTGCTGTGACTTGCGTCGCTTCCGACGGCAACGTACCGGTCGGAACGGTGTAGACAGCTTGAGTAGTCGGCGGCGATGGCAGTGGTGTGGAGGGTGCGATGACCGAACCTCCAGTCGTCGGATCCCTAATCGCGTTAAGGGTGACCTCAGCCGAGTCATATGTGCCCTGCAAGTGCGCCACGAGCGTACTACCGGAAATTGAGTAAGTTCCGCTTGCGAAGAATTGCGGCGCGGCCACCTCGCTTCGGCTACCGCAAGTAGCGCTGTCGACGCTCATACTTATGCTGCCTCCGAAAGCCGTGTAAGGTCCGCCGATGGAAGCAGACCCGCCGCATTCCACACCGACGCTCGGATCAGTGACTATCAACAACCATCGTCCATTGCCCTGCAAAGAGATTCGGAACCTGGGCTCGGTCCATGACCCAATGAGGTCCTGCGACTGTGCCTGCGCTGACAGAGTGAGATCCCTCGGACCCTCCGGGAACTGCAGGTTCATCACGAGGGTACTCCCCGATATCGAGTAGCTTCCCGTCCCGACCTCTGGCGGCGCGCGTTGCGTTGTCGACGAACTGCACCAACCGCCTTCATCGGCCAGGCTTATGCTGCCTCCGGACGCTGTGTAAGTTCCGCCGCCGGTTTTTGGCGCGCCGCAATGGGCTAAAATGGCCGCATCATTCTCGGTATAGGTCCATCGTCCATCAGCCTGGAATGTCATGGTCAACCCGGGTTTGGTCCAAGTGCCGACTATGCTCTGCGCCTGTGCCTGCGCTGAGAGCAAAACCGATACTGCAAAGACGATCGCGGCTGCAGATTTGAGTACCTTGCTCATCATTGGTCCGGACATTACAAGTGCCTCTTTTCCGAAGACAGTTCAGCGTGTGGATCAATATCGCCCAGTGCATCCATGCTACATGTGACATAGATCACAGTCCCAACCCGCAGTCAGCATAGCCTGATTGCTTCCTTCTGGAGGGGGAACAGCGTCTACGTGCTGGTGGCGATCATCAAGAAGCAACTCAAACTGGATCTGTCCTTGCATACGCTCCTACAGATCTTGTCGCTGACGCTCTTCGAGAAATTACCGCTGCAACAAGCAGTTGGCGGTATCGACCCGGTCACAAATGACACCATGTTGCATATTCAGCTGAAACTATTCGAGTTTTAACCGGACACTGCTGAGCAGATATCTCTATTGACCAACATGGTGCGCGAACTCTACCATGTATCGCGTTGCATAGGAGCACACTACTTAAGAAGAACTCATGAGCGCACTCTTACGGACGTAAGTTGCTATATGGGCAAGGGAAGAACTATGTTTCAGCTTGTTGCAAGTACCAGCGACTTTCTGGCGCGGACCGTTTCGTACCAGAACGCTCTTCTGAACTCATTCGCCGATTTTGTGGCGAATTCAAAATGAGGTATGGAAATGAAAAAGTGGAGCCGGACCAAGGTAGGGGAGGAAACTTTGCGAAGCCGACCATCCTTTGCGTACGCCGTCGTATTCTTGGTGGTGCTTGGAGTGACGGCGCATTTGAGCGGTATCTCAGAGGCTACAGCGGCGGAGCAAAAGAAGCTTGAGCCTTACAAAGTCGCAGCAATCTACTCGACAACCGGATTTACGGCGGTTGCTGGTTCGGAAATGTTGAGCGGTGCTCAACTACTTGTCGACAACGTCAATAAGTCTGGAGGAATCAATGGACATCCTCTCGAGTTGATTCACTACGACCCTGAGGCGAAAGCCGAGAACGTGACCTCTCAGGGAAAGAAAGCTGTTCAGCGGGACAAAGTGTTGGCAATGATTGGGCCGGAAAGCATTACCTTCGCGGCCGCGCTTAGTGCGGTAGCTAACGAAGCCAAGATCGTTATGATCCATGGTGGCGGAGCCTACGGCCCTATGTCTGCATACGAGTTCTCGTCCTTTCCGGTGATCGGTCTGCATAATGCGACTGGTCTTTTCTTGAAGAAGAAAGGTATATCGGCTGTGGGTGTCATCGCACAGGCTGGCCCAATCGCTGAAGAACATCTTAGGAATCTCGTGCCTGCTTTTGAGAAGGCAAATGTGAAGATTGTTGGGTTCGAGCAGGTGCAGGCCACGGACCGCGATATGACACCGATTTTGGCCAAGCTCAGGGCTGCCGGTTCGCAGGCGATCTACTCGGGAGCTCTGGGAGCCCCCGGCGCCGTTGTGGCTAAAAATTTCAAGCAGCTCAGTATGCCAGGTTTTCTGATGACATTCATAGGCAACGCCAATATGGCATTCGTCGACTTACTCGGCGATGCCGCCGACGTTACCTACATCATGGGTAACAAGGTCTTAGCTTATGAAGACTTGCCCTCTAACGATCCGGCGAAAAACCGGCTAGTGGCATTTGCAAAGGACTATAAGGCCAAGTTCAAAAAGGAACCTAGCGTAACGGTGGCTGTTGGCTATGATGCTTTGTTGCCCATCGTTGAGGCGCTTAAGGTAGTTGGCCCAGATTCGAACAAGATTCGCGATAAGATTGAAACTGGTCAGCCCGGTCTTGTAGGCATCAACGGAGCCGTTAGTAGGTCAGCTACGGAGCACAACGGGCTCGCTCCTGATTTTGTCCCGGTTATGATAGATGTCGCAAAGAAGCGTTTTAGGCTCGCGAACTGAAGTTCGCGACCTCATGTAGGCGTGGATAGCTTTTATCTACAGGTATTTTTCGGAGGGCTGACCATGGGGGCGATCTACGCCATGGTCGCTCTCGGCTTCACGGTTTTTTATAACGCAACCGGCATTATTAACTTCGCTCAAGGCGAGTTCGTGATGCTAGGTGCCCTTGTGGCTGTAGGATTTAGATCGAATTTTGGCTTTCCGATGGGCTTGGCCCTTGCATTGTCAATCTTGGTTGTGACGGCAATTGGGCTACTGATGTACAAGATCCTTATTCTTCCGCTTAAATCACGCGACGTCTTAGTCATTATCCTGATGACTCTTAGTGCGTCGTATATGTTCCGAGGCTCGGCGGTAGTTTTGTGGGGTAAAGACCCGCTTCCCCTCGCCAGTCCGTGGGGCTCGAAATCAATTGTGCTGCTAGGCGCGAGCATTCTTCCCCAGGCCGTCTGGATACTCGTCGTTGTATTTGTCGGTGTTCTTTTGCTCTCGCTTTTCTTTGAGAGAAATTTTTATGGCAAGGCGCTTCGAGCCAGCGCGGAGAACCGCGAGGCAGCAACCCTGGTGGGCATCAATGTCGAAATGATGGTTTTGTTATCGTTTGGCTTGGCAGCGGCTTTGGGCGCAATTGGGGGAATTCTGGTGGCGCCTATCACCTCGATGGACGCGGAAGCTGGCATCGGCCTGGCGATAAAGGGCATGGTTGCTGCTATTCTCGGAGGTTTGGACCGTATCAGTGGAGCGGTTGTGGGGGCGATTACTCTTGGATTGCTAGAAGCTTATTCCGCTGTATTCGTCTCGTCCTTGATTAAGGATGGGATCGCTCTTTTCATTTTGTTGGCGGTACTTCTCGTTCGGCCGAGTGGCCTTCTTGGTAAGCAGGGGTCCCGGTAGGCTTGAGAGCTGCGGCACTTTTTGCCTTTGCAGTCCGTCACCACAGGCTGGCGTGCATCAGGGGAGAGCATTGCATTATTTGTAGAAGCGCCGAAAGATGCGGGTGTCGACCGTGTCTTAACTCAAGAGCGTCGAAGGTACGGCGGCGCATCTTTTCCGTGAAAAGCACTTGCTGCGCTACCTAATCGAGATTATCGATTCGCTGGATATATTTACGCTGAAAAATGCCTGCTTCGGTCGAGGCAGTCTGCCAAATTTATCGGAGGGTGAGGATCTAATGCGGCCACTAGTATTTGCTCTTGCCCTGCTAGTGCCGCCTCTGTTATTCGGTAACTCCTATCTCATGAACGCATTCGTTCTCGTCGGCGTTTACGCGATACTGGTTATAGCTCTCGATCTGTTGATAGGGTACTCCGGACAAATATCTCTGGGTCACAACGGTTTCTTCGCCATCGGCGCTTATGTCAGTGGGATATTGGTGGCCAAGCTCGGTGTTAGCCCACTGTTAGCGTTGGTGGCGGCCATTGCCGTGACTTGCTTTGTTGGTCTTCTTATCGGACTGGCAACACTCCGTTTGCAAGGTCACTTTCTAGCCATCGCCACCCTGGGGTTCGGCGTGATCGTGGTCGTTTTTGTTGGATCATTCACGAGTCTAACGGGAGGCTATTCCGGTTTGGCTGGAATCTCCCGCATCTCCATCGCTGGCTTTGCGTTCGATACAGATTTGAAGTTCTACTTTCTGATCTGGGGAGTAGCATTACTCATCTACGTTATCGCTCACAAGATAGTGAATTCCCGCGTCGGAAGGGCGATACGGGCCATCGGCGTGGACGAGTTGGCGGCCCAAGCTTGTGGTATTTGGCCAGCGCGGTACAAGATCGCCATCTTTCTCGTGACTGCGGTCTTCGCTTCAGTCGCTGGCAGCCTTTACGCCCATTTTTTAACTGTAATCACTCCGAACCATTTTGACTTGCCAGTCGTCATTGAGATGCTGCTGATGCTGTTCCTCGGCGGGAAGGAATCGCTCTGGGGTGCGTTCTTAGGTGCTGGTGTGCTAAAGATCCTGCCTGAAGCGGTACAGAGGTTCGATGATTATAAGGTGCTGATTGAGGGGTTGGTATTCGCAGCCATATTGTTTTTTATGCCGATGGGCATCGCCGGTATGCTGAATAAGTTGGGTAGCCGTTTGGGCAGGGGAAAGCCGGTGAAAATGCTGAAATCGGCTGAGACCAATGTCGAGCGTAAAGAGATACCTTGGCTTCGTCGAAGGAATGGCGCAGATAAGTATGGGAATCTTCTGGAGGTCTCGGATCTGACCAAGAACTTCGGTGGGCTTGCAGCAGTCTCCAACCTAAGCTTTGTAGTGCGTTGTGGTCAGCTCAAGGCGATCATCGGACCGAACGGCGCTGGCAAGACCACAGTCTTCGACCTACTAACAGGAATTCTTACACCTACTAGAGGTACAGTGCGCTTTAAAGGAAAGGTAGATACTTTTAACACGCTGCATCGGGCCACGGCGTGCGGATTGGCCAGAACATTTCAGATGCCACGGCCCTTTAGGAACATGACAGTTTTGGAAAACATGATGATTGGCCAGCACGCCAGAACGCAGGCAGAGTTTCTGCAAGCCGTTCTTCCGGCGGGTGATACAAAGCGGGAAGAAGCCATGGTTGTGGCTAGGTCCTTGGAGGTCCTGGAGTTCATCGGCCTCCGGCATCGGGCGCACGATATGGCGTCGTCGCTGCCATTTGGCGAGCAGCGCTTGTGTGAGCTCGCCCGCGCACTAATGACCGAGCCCGATATGCTACTGCTGGACGAGCCGGCTGCCGGTCTCAATGAGACGGAAAAGGTCCGCCTTGCCGAACTGCTGAGCCGGATTCGAGAACACGGCATTACCATATTGCTGGTGGAACACGACATGCGGCTGGTGATGCGCATCACAGATGAGATCGTGGTACTTAACTACGGCGAGAAGATTGCCGAGGGAAGTCCGTCCGCGGTGCGTAAGGATCCGGGTGTCATTGCGGCGTATTTGGGAGAGGCGGCGATTCGTGCTTGAGGTGCAAAATCTGAACTTCTCCTATGGTTTGCTAACCGTCCTATGGGAAGTCGCCCTGAAGGTCGAGCGCGGCGAGCTTGTGGCTATTGTCGGCGCCAACGGAGCCGGTAAGACGACGCTATTGAAGGTTATCTGCGGACTGTGTAAGCCAGCCACCGGACGAATTTTTGCGGATGGGCGAGATATCACCTCTGTGCCAGCTCATAAACGAGTATCAATCGGCTTGGCTATGGTACCAGAGGGTCGCCAGATTTTTGGGGGATTGAGCGTCGTCGACAACCTTGAATTGGGCGCCTACTCTCGTCGCCGCGGGGCACGGCGAGTCGAGATTGAGGAGGACCTAGCCAAGGTTTTTACGCTGTTCCCGATTTTGGAAGAACGGCGGCAGCAAACCGCCGCTACTATGAGCGGCGGTGAGCAGCAGATGCTGGCCATCGGCCGCGCTTTGATGGCTCGACCTAAGATGCTTCTCTTGGATGAACCGTCGCTTGGGCTCGCGCCGCGTATATGTGTTTCCATCTTCGATGCCATCAAGGCGTTGAACCGGTCCGGGTTGACTGTGCTCTTGGTCGAGCAAAATGCGACTGCTGCGCTGAAGATGGCAGATCGATCCTACGTGCTCGAGAGCGGGAGAGTGGTAGCGGAGGGAAGTGCAGCGGAAATGCTGAGAGATCCTCGTATCGCGAGCAATTATCTCGGATACTAGCAGCCCGTCGGCGTTTTTCTTGCTTTATCTAATAGAGGTATTACGCAAGCGCTCACTGCATGTAGGTTGGGTAAAGGCCGTGAAGCGAAATTGATTGGCAAAGCCAAAAGCCTAGATACGATGATCAACGTGGTAACGTTCCACGATTCGACTAGAGCGCGTCGATGGCAGATCCGCCGTCAACCGGGCGAGCACCAATTTGTCAATGAACGTGTGCTTTGCAGCACGTTAAAAAAGCGACAAACTCGCGCGATTCGCGTTGCAAGTGGCGGACATCATGCAAGTGGCTCATTGCTTCAATTGGTCAGTACGTAATAGAACAAAGAGCGCGCCTAAATCGTTCAGCAGAAAGAGGAGTATCGGTTAATGATGCGTGTCGAACGGAGAAAATGCTCGGTTTTGATCATTGGTGGTGGCATAGCGGCACTTTTGGCGGCCCGCGAGGCGGCAAAGTCAGTGGACGATGTCGTCGTGGTCTGCAAACGAAAGGTGGGACGAAGCGGGAACACCCTGGTGGCTAATGGTGGATTCGCCGCGGTCATTCCGTCACCCGGTTCCGAGGATTCGCCAGATGTACACTTTCGTGACACGCTGGCCGGGGGAAGGTTTCTCAACGACGAATCTCTAGTGAGAGTTTTGGTAGAGAAGGCTGGAGAAGGTATCCTCGAGCTGGAGCGGCTAGGCGTGCCCTTCGTGAAAATGGATGGGCAATTCTTTAAGGACATGGTTCCGGGATATAGTTACGGCCGCTCAGTGACTGTATTTAATGATAACTATCCTTACGCCATAAGAGGTAAAGCGATTCTTGATCCGCTGCGGCAGCAGGTTCAGGCAAGTCAGGCCATTATTGTCGAGAGCACGCCGATTGTGAAATTACTGACCAAGAACGGTACCGTCTACGGCGCCATGGGCGTCGACTTGGGCCAGGATTCGCTGGTGCAGTTCGAGGCGAAGGCGGTCGTTCTGGCTTGCGGCGGCGCAGGGCGTATCTATGCGCAAACCAACAACACCTCAGACGTGACAGGCGACGCTTACGGTTTGGCGCTGGACGCAGGAGCAACGTTGCGCGATATGGAGTTCGTTCAATTCTTTTCCACATTTGTTATATGGCCATTACGGTGTCATGCGCCATCCACGTTTTTTCCCGATGGCGGGCTGCTCAGGAATCGCAGCGGCGAACGGTTCATGGTGCACTATGATCCACAAAGAATGGAAATGGCCACTCGCGACGTTATGGCTAGGGCGATAATCACCGAGGTTGGCAAAGGAAACGGCGTCAAGGACGGCGTCTACCTGGATCTGACCAAAGTCGATCCGGGGCTTCTCAACACCAAATATGGCACTTTGGTAAAGCTGTTGCGGCCGCAACAAATAGATCTGACCAAAGACTTCATCGTGATCTCTCCCACAGCGCACTTCTTTATGGGCGGCGTCAAGATTGATGTACGTACACGTAGCGACGTGGCTGGGCTCTTCGTGGCAGGAGAGGCGGCAGGCGGCCTTCACGGGGCGAATCGTATTCCCGGCAATGCCTTGAGCGAAGGGATGGTCTTTGGACCGATTGCTGGCAGAGAAGCAGCCGCTTACGCGCGGGAATCGGCAGGTACAGCTTCTGGTGGAACTAAGGTAATGGATACTTACCCTAAAAGGGAGCCCGAGGTCCGAGAGTCTGTGCCAGAATTGCGTAACGCATTGCAACAGATAATGTGGGCTGAAGCATCTATAGTCCGCAGTGCCTCATCATTGCAAAAAGCGCTAGACCGCATCGCCGAATTGAAGACAGCGATATCGCAGGTTGGAGTCGGAACACCACGAGAGCTCGCTGAGTTCCGAGAATTCGAGCTGATGCTTGACACTGCGGAGGCGGTAGTTCGCTCAGCCCGCACCCGTGAAGAAAGCCGCGGCGCACATTATCGGGAGGACATCCCAACTTCTGATGACCGATGGCTGGGACGCGTTGAGGTACGTCGTAAATCTAGCGCATTGGACATCGAGTTCTGTCCGGCTAGATAAAGCGTAAGTACATTGGAACGGTTTCACATTGAGATGAAAGGTCGCTAGATTGGGCAAACGCTAACAGGCAACAAGACCATTGGCCGATGCCCAACGTCATCGCCTGAAACTTTCGCAAGACCCGTTCGGCATCGCTTCCGCTCCGCCCGACCTGCGGGAATGCTGCAAATCTAATTCGGCAAGCTCGCTGCCGCGAGCGGCGCTTTTCCCCGGATCAGGTCCGAGGCCCGCTCGGCGATCATCACCACTGGGGCATTGATGTTGCCGCCGACCAGATCGGGCATGACCGAGGCATCGACCACGCGCAGGCGCTCGACGCCGATGACGCGCAACTCTTCATCCACGACCCTGTCCGGATCGCCGGCGCCGCCCATCTTGCAGGTACCGAGCGGATGGTGCGCGGTGAGCGCGGTCGCGCGGATGTGCGCGTCGAGTTCGCCCTCGCTCTCCTTGCCCTCGCCGGGGGCGAGCTCGGCCGCGACGAAGGGCGCGAGCGGCGCGCGCCGGCCGATGTCGCGCATCAGCCGGATGCCGGCGCGCAGGGTCCGCCAGTCGGCGTCGGTGGCCAGAAAATTCTGCACGATGCGCGCCGGCGCCGCCGGGTCGCCCGATGCGAGGGTCACGCGGCCGCGGCTTTGCGGTCGCAACAGCACGATGCGGCAGGAGAATCCGTCGGCGAAGGCCGGCTTGAACGGCGGCAGGTAGGGCGACGCGCCGAGCGGCCCGGCGTGGAATAGCAGTTGCACATCGGGCACCTTGAGGCTGGTATCGGTCCGGAGATAGGCCACGACGCCCGAAGGCAGGTCGGTCGCGAAGCCGGTGCCGAACAGCCATGCCCGCGCCAGGCCGATCGCGATCCGGTCCAGGCGCATGTTGCGCTGGAATGTCCCCGGTGTCTTGCGGCTGTAGTTGATGGCGGCCGTCACATGGTCCTGGAGATTGCGGCCGATAGCGTGTAGCGGCGCTTTCACCGCAATGCCGTGGCGGGCGAGTTCCTCGGCATCGCCGATGCCGGAGAGCATCAGCAGTTGCGGCGAGTTGATCACGCCGCCCGACAGGATCACTTCGCGGCTGGCGCGCGCGACCCGTTTCTGTCCGCGCTGCACGTACTCGACGCCGACGGCGCGATTGCCTTCGATGATGACCCGGGTGGCGAGCGCCTCGATCTCCAGCGACAGATTCGGCCGCGCGAGCGCCGGGCGCAGGTAGGCGGTGGCGCCGCTGACCCGCTTGCCCTTGCGTATCATCGACTGCAGCCGGCCAAAGCCTTCCTGCTGCGCGCCGTTGTAATCCGGGGTCACCGGCTGACCCGCTTCCTGCCCTGCGGCAATCCAGGCATCGACCAGCGGATCGGGATAGCGCGATTGGCGCGTCGTAATCGGACCCTCCCCGCCGCGGTAGGTGCTCGCGCCGCCTTCCCAGGACTCCTGCCTGCGAAAGTACGGCAGCGCGTGCGCATAGGACCAGGAGGAAAGTCCCGAAGCGGCCCAGCGGTCATAGTCGGCGCGGTGGCCGCACACATAAGCCATGGCGTTGATCGACGAGGAACCGCCCACCACCTTGCCGCGCATGCACTCCACCAGCCGGCCATCGATGTTGGGCTCGGGCCCTGAGTCGTAGCCCCAATCGTGCAGGCGGTGCTGCACTATGCGCCCCCAGCCGAGCGGGATATGGATCCACAGGTCGCGGTCCCAGCCGCCCGCCTCCAGTACCAGCACGCGCACGCCGGCGTCCTCGCTGAGGCGGTTGGCGAGCACACAGCCGGCCGAGCCCGAGCCGACGATCACGTAGTCGAAATCAACCGTTGCTTTCACCTGAAATTCCCCGACTTTTCTTTTTGATTATGCCCGCCTGGCGCCGGGCGCGCAATTCGCGCTCGGGTTCTTAGCGTTTGGAAAACAGCGCGCGAATCGATCCTGATGGCAGCATCACCGTGGCGAGCGCCAGTAGCACCAGCCCCAGCGCGGCGAAGTCCTGCCAATGCGGCCCTTCGGAGAGCACCAGCATGCCGCTGAACACGCCGACTACCGGTATCATCAGAGTCGACAGTGAGGACACGCCCACCGGCACCGAGGTGACGATCTTGAACCATGCCCAGTAGCAGAACACGAATCCGACCAGGACAGTGTACGCGAACGCAACGGCGGGCCACAGCGTCAGCGGGTGCAGTCTGTACAGGTCGAACGCCAGCGCGCCGGCGTAAATCGGAATGCCGCCGAGCAGCAATTGCCAGGCGGTGAGCGAGGTGAGGGGCAGATCGACGGGGTAGCGCTTCGTCATCACCGTGCCGACCGCCCAACTGAGCGCGCCGCTCAGCATCAGCAGGGTGCCCTTGGGGGCCGCCTGCACCGCTTCCAGTTCGTTCGACAGCAGGAGCAGCATGGCGACCATGCCCAGGCCGACGCCGAGGATGCGGCGCGCGGTCAGGCGTTCGTTCAGCAGCCAGGCCGAGAGCAGCACGGCCCACAGCGGCATGGTGAAGCCCAGGATCGCCGCACGGCCGGAGGACATGTAGCCGATACCGTATACGGTACAGAGGTGCCAGCCGACGATGTTGAACAGCGCAATCAGAAGCACCCTGCCCCATTGGCCTCGCGGCACCCGCAACGGCAAGCCTGCGTAAGCGGCTATGGCGAACAAGCCTGCCGCCCCGCCGAGCAGGCCCAGGCTGCGGAAACTGAGCGCCGGCATTTCGGTGAGCGCCAGCTTGATCATCGGCCAGTTGAACCCCCAGCCCAGGGTGAGCGCCACCGACACCCACAGGATCGACGCCGGAAAGCCTAGCCGCTCCTGCCGGCTCATGCGTTCTTCTCGGCATGCAACGCGAGTTCTACCACGCGTAGGCCGGCGCCGGCGTAATCGAGTTCGCCGCGCTGCACCAGAGCGCACAGTTGCTCGAATTCGGCAATAGCTAGGTTCTTGATGCGCCGCTTCACCCAGTCGCCAGCGCTCGCGGCGATCAGGCGCCGCACGCGGCCCTGGTGCGACAGTGGCTGGCCGGCGCCCCCAGTGAATTCCGGCCCTGCTCCCAACCCTGCGGCGTCCGCACCGATACCCCGAGCAGGGCAGCGAATTGCGACTGACTCAGCTCAAGTTTCGCGCGGATGCGCTTCACGTCCTTTGCATTCATTCGCCCATACTATCCGGTCTAATCGGATGGCACCACTGTTGCGAGTTCGTGTCCCGGACACCATGTTCTAGACGAGGAATCATGATTTTCTGCGCCTCATAGCCGAGAGCGAGAGCTTGCCCAGGTACGGGTCCAGCCCCCTGCAAATCCTTCGGATAGGCGACCGCAGACTGAGCTAACATGTCCCGCTACAGTCTGGCAAGGTTCTGGATTCGCAGGAAAGAACTGGGATGAGATTGAAAAATTGGGCTGCGGCCCTCATTGTCGGCGCTGCTTTGTTTTCCCCGGCCGCTTTGCCGGCCGATTACGCGCGGTTTTTCCCTGAACTCGAAAAGGCCGGCTTCGTCGCCGAAGGCGCGGCAGTCCCGCAAAGCGTGCTGTACGTATTTTTCGACGCGAATTGCTATTACTGCCATCTCACCTGGAAAGCGCTGCAGGCTTACGAAAAGGCCGGGCTGCAGGTGCGCTGGGTTCCGGTCGCCTATCAGAAGCCGAGTTCCACGGGCCGGGCGGCGGCGGTGATGGAAGCACCCGACCGGGTCGCCGCGTTGCGCGAAAACGAACTCAGCTACAAGCCGAAGACCTACGATGGCGGCATCAAGCCCTTGGCAAAGACCCGGCCTGCGACACTCAAGATGTTGCAGGCGAACTTGGAACTCATGAAGAGGTTCGGCGCTCTGGGCACCCCGGCAGTGGTCTGGAAGGACCCGGGCGGCAACGTCGGTTTCAGGAACGCCGTGCCGCGCCTGTCGGAACTGCCGCAAATCACCGGGCTGCCCGCGCAAAAAATCGACGACCCGGACCTCGCGGAGTTCCGTTGACCAGGCGCGCCCGTGTGGCATGCGCGGCGCCGGCACATGCCGCAAAATCTCTTGCGACAGCCGATCATCCGGGAGATGACACATGACTAAAGCCGATACCGCGCAGCCGATGCCTCCATTGTGGCGCCAGCTGACCTGGTGGATTCTCGCTTTTCCCCTGGTCATGATCATCGCCATGGCGATCCAAAGCGTCTATCTGCTCAATTGGGTACACGTGCTCTCCGGGGTCTTGTGGACCGGCGCGGATCTGTTCATGGGGTTCATCATCGGTCCGGTACTGCGCGCTCTGGATCTGCGCACCCGCACCACCGTGATCGCCTATCTGGTGCCGCGCACGCTGCTGTATTTCCCGATCGTGGCGCTCACCGCCGGGACGGCCGGCTGGACCCTCGCCACCTGGCTCGGGTTTATGGATCCGGACAGCCCCATGTATTCGTGGTCGCTGGTGTCGCTGGGACTGGTGCTGATCATGACGGTCATCGGGCTGGCGCTGCTGCTACCCAATAACCTGCGCATCTGGATGGAACTGCGCCGGCCTTCGCCGGACAGGGAGAGGATTTCGCGGATCAACCGGGTGAACATCTGGCTGGCGGGAGCGCAGGGAGTGATGCAGGTCCTGATGATTCTCATCATGGCGCACTTCGCGTTCTGAATTGCCGGCGCAACCCGCGTTGCGCCGATGCTGATTCAGGGGCGTGCGAAGGGACGCCGCCCGCGCAACGCCGCTTTCCTGAAACATCGCGCCGCGCTGCCTGCGTTCGAACATGCGCGACGGCCTGACACATTGCGGGTATTATCAGAAAAATGACGGGCAGCCTGGCCAAGACGCAACCGATTGAACCGCCGGTCGGGGGCAGCGATGACGTGGCGGTGCTGTTCGCCGACATCGCCGGCAGTACAAGACTCTACGAGACCCTTGGCGATGTCCAGGCAAAGATCATGATCGACGGGGCGCTCACCGCCATGCGCGCGATCACGGAACGCTGCCAGGGGCGCGTCGTCAAGACCATCGGCGATGAGTTGATGTGCGTGTTCGCCAGCGCCGAGCGCGGCTTTCTTGCCGCCACCGACATGCAGAACAGCGTCAACAATCTGCCGGTGGTAAAAAACGCAAAGCGCATGATCCGCATCGGCTTTCACGCCGGGCCGGTGGTCGAGGAGAACGGTGACGTATTCGGCGACACCGTCAATACCGCCGCGCGCATGGCCGGCCTGGCCAAGGGCATGCAGATCATGACCACCCGCAGGACGGTGGATGCCCTGCCGCCGACGCTGCGAGGCTCCACCCGTGCCATCGCGGAGGTCGCAGTCAAAGGCAAGGCGGACGACCTGACCGTGTTCGAGGTGCTGTGGCAGGACAGCGACGATCTCACCATGACCACGACCTCGAACGCGCAGAGTGCAGGGGAGTCGACCGCCGAGCTGGTTCTGCGGCATGCGGGCCGGGAGATCGTCCTCGGCGCGGGCAAGGCATCGGCAATGATGGGTCGCGACCCCGGCAGCGATCTCGTCATCTCGGACCCCAAGGCCTCACGCAACCACGCGGGCATCGAAAAACGCCGCGACAAGTTTTTCATTTCCGACCAGAGCACAAACGGCACCTACATCACCTTTGCGGGTGAGCCCGAGATCGTGTTGCACCTCGAGGAGGTGACGCTGCGGGGATCGGGGCACATTCGGTTCGGCCACAGCAAGGCCGATCCGTCGGGCGATAGCGTGGAATTTTCGGTCGAAAACCGAACCCGCGCGACTGCGCCCGGCGAATGAGCTTCAAACCTTCAGAAGGGACCTGCCGCGCGCGGGTGGGGCCGATAGCAATCCTGCCGGGGGCGCAGTCTCCATCTTGCCGCGCACCGACTCCTGCGTACAGGCAGCGCTGAAGGTCACGCCGACCGTCTTCCCCGTCACTCCGCCCAGGACGAAACAGGCCTGGCCCAGCTTGGCGTTGAGCGGCTTCAACACAGCTTCGGCAATCAGGTCCGCCGCGCTGCCTTCCGCCAGTTCCACCACGTAGTTGCTGTCGCCGGAAGCCTGCACATCCAGCACCTCCCTGAGGCTTTTTAGTTCGCGCAACAGTGCCTTGGCCGATGCCGCGGCCGGCAGGCCGCTGATGCTCAGATTGACCTTCTGCGAACCGAAACTGAAATTTGCGAGAAAGAACTGCTTTGAAAACTCGTCGCCCACGAGTTTGCCGATGTCGGCCAGGGCGTCGTCCTCGGTCGACCAGCTCGTGTTCTTCGGAAGCTTCGTGTTGTTGTAAATTTCCTCTCCCGTGGCCTTGTCAACGGCTTTTACGGTCCACGACGTCAGCGCAGTCTTGGTGATCGTGAGGCCGGAGGCGGCCAGCCGCGTCGAAAGCAGCTTGACCTTGACCTCTCCCATGATGTGGAAGTCGGCGGACTTGGCATCGGGCCCGGTCCGGGTTTCACCCTCAACGGACCAGGTGCGGAAACCGAACGACCTGATCCGCTCCTTGATCGCATTTTCGGCAAGCTGTGATCGGGCCGCCGGCACCAGCTGCGCGGTATCGGCTTGGCTGATCTGCATTTGCACCGAGATCTTCGGGTCGCCATTGTTGCGGATGAACTCGATGCGTTCCTTTTC
>Ga0156282_1191_pt2 | contig 18466 bp, 21 predicted proteins | sample RifCSPlowO2_12_FD_107931 | JGI IMG/M metagenome (GOLD analysis project Ga0156282, IMG submission 107931) | Betaproteobacteria bacterium RIFCSPLOWO2_12_FULL_62_13b
GTCATCCTGCAGAGGCCGGTGTCCATGGACGAGGTACGACGCGTCGTGGCGGTCCAGTTCGCCGAGACGTTTTCCCTCACGGAGGCTTCTGCAGGCGCCTCGCATACGGGGCCTGTGTGATGACAGGAGGCGCCTGATGAATTTCCCACGAATGTTACCAGTGGACCGAATTTCGGAAGGTCTTTGACGATCTGAGGAGGAACACGTGACTGCGCTCTGCCAGAGTCCCCGCAAGGTCATCACCGCTCCGGGGTTTGGCGTCCCGAAGGGCGCCTGTGATTGCCATGCGCACATCATCGGACCGGTGCCGCGCTTTGCGTTTGTCGAGCCACGGAGCTTTACGCCGCCCGATGCGCTGGTACCGGATTATCTAGCCGTGCTCAGTACATTGGGCATCGAACGCATGGTCATCGTCCAGCCGAGCGTCTACGGCACAGACAACTCCCGCACCCTCGCCGCCCTCATCGAGCTCGGGCTGCATCGCGCGAGAGGCATCGCCATGGTAGAGGAATCCGTCGGCATGTCGGAGCTACGCGAACTCGACGCGGCGGGATTCAAAGGCGCGCGATTCATCACGATGGCGAAGGGCGGCGCACCCATCGAGCACCTGGAGGGCGTGGCCAAGAAGATCGCGCCACTGGGGTGGCACATCGAGATGTTCGTGCCCACGAATGCGTGGCCGGAGCTATACCAGAAGGTTTACGACCTGCCCACTCCTGTTGTCCTCGACCATATGGGACACATAACGCCTGATAGAAAGGGGGACGATCCCGCATTGGCAGCCGTGATGAAACTCCTCGAGACGGGCCGCTGTTGGGTAAAGTTGTGCGGCTACCGCGTGTCCCTTGCCGGTCATCCCTATGCTGATGTCGCACCTGTCGCGCGGCGCTTCGTAGAGCACGCGCTTGAACGGTGCGTCTGGGGCAGTGACTGGCCGCACACGAACGTCGAAGGCCATATGCCCGACGACGGGGAGTTGCTGAATCTCTTGAGCGACTGGGTTCCGAACCGAACGGCGTTCCGTCGTATTCTGGTCGAAAATCCCGCCGAACTCTACGGCTTCGGCGGCTAACATGAGATGAAAGGAGCGGGAGAATTGGACCAGGATCCGCTTCCGAACACAGGGCGGCGTGCGGGGGACGAGATTCTGGAGCTGGAGAGATCGCTCTATCGAGCAATGGTCAAGCGGGATTTCAAGGCTCTTCAGAATCTGCTCTCCGAGGATCTCGTCTACGTGCATTCGCCGGGGTTCGTGGAGTCGAAGGCTGAGTATCTCGCCGGGATTGCCAATGGTGTTTATGAGTACGATCGCGTCGAGAGCAAGGACGTCAAGATCAGAATGTGCGGAGAGGCAGCAGTCGTGACTGGGCAAGTCGAGATGTCGGTAAGCCCGGCCGGCGAACCAAAGACCCCTCTTCAGTTGCTCTTTACGCTGGTCTGGGTGAAGCAGGCTAGCCGCTGGCAGTTGCTCGTTCGCCAGGCGACACGGATACCGGCGAAGTGACCTCTGCGCCGATTTATTTGGGAAGCGATCCTCACGCATCTCGGGTTGGCGGAGGCCATTTCGCACGAACACCTGTCGCGCTCCGCGGGGGAGTTGGCAAAATGGGAGAATGACAGTGTGAATCCGCAACAGAATTTTCAATATGGAGAACTGGCCAGTGCTACTCCGCTATGCTCGCGCTGAAAAGGAGGGGAGTCCAATGTACATGGGCGATCAGAAGAGCTGCCGGTGTTCTCTCCGAAGTTCTGCAGTACTGCTGCTTGGGGTGGTTGCGCTGATGTGTTTCTCGCCGCTTCCGAGCAGCGCCGGACAGCCGAAGGTGATCAGGGTGGCAAGCCTCATCGCTCTCGGCCATAATCACTCCGTCGCTATTCAGAAATTTGCCGCTGGCGTGAAGCAGCGGACCCAGGGCCAGATCGACGTGCAATACTTTCCGGACTCTCAACTCGGCTCCGGGTCGGAGATTGTCCAGAGCGTGAAGCAGGGCACCATCGAGATGGCCCTCGCCTACACGGTGCTGGTGGCCCCGTTCGAGCCGACGGTGGGCGTCACGATGCTGCCATACGTGTTCCGGGACTTCCCCCAGATGCGCAAGATCCTGCACGGCGAGCCGGGGAAAAAGATCGCCGATCGACTACTTCAGACGACCGGGATTCGAACGCTGGCCTGGCTCGAGCAAGGGCTCCGAAACATCCAGACGTCCAGGCGGGAGGTCTTGAAGGTCGAGGATTTCCGTGGCCTGAAGTTGCGGGTCCCGCAGGCGGAGATCACCACTCAGATCTATCGGCTGCTGAATGCAAGCCCGGCCCCCATGGCGTTCGGAGAGCTGTACACCGCGCTGCAGACGGGGGTGATGGATGGCGCCGAGATGGACACGATGGGCCTCGCGTCCTCGAAGTTGTACGAGGTGAGTAAGAACCTCTACATGTGGGGGATCTCAAGCTCCACTGGCCAGGTCATCATCAACGAAAAGTTCTACCAGGGCCTGACGCCGGAGCAGCAGAAGATTCTCTCGGAGGAGATGTTGGCGGCGCAGAAGTACAACTCCGACACGATCGAAGGACTGGAGAAGAAAGCACTCGCCGATCTCGTAGCGGCGGGTCAGCTAAAGGTAGTCGCGGTACCGGCGGCGGAACTCACGCGCGTCCGGGACATCCTGAAGGGCGTGAACGACGCCTACGGCAAGAAGTACAAGGTCGAGGATCTGCTCAAAGAGATGGCGGCAATCCAGTAGTCCGGCCTCCCATGGATCGCCGATGACGACCTCCGCTGAAACGGGCACGAGGCACGAGCGTTGGCTGTGGCGAGCGTACGACAAGAGCTTGGCGTTTCTCGTCAACGCCTTGATCATTCTGCTCCTCGCGGTGGGATTCTGGCAGGTCTTCGCCCGCTTCGTCCTGTCTGCACCTCCAACATGGTCCGAGGAGCTAATGATCTACGCCAGCGAATGGATGGTCTTCTTGGGGGCGGCCGTCGGACTCCGGATGCGGGCTCACATCTCCATCGACGTGCTCGGACTCCAACCGCACGGGCGTCCGCTCGCGGCGGCACGTCTCCTGAAGCAGTTGGCGATCGCCGGCTTCCTTCTGGTGCTGCTTTGGCAGGGAGTGCGGTTTGCTCTGGCCGGCTTAGATCAGACCACCGGCAGTCTGGGGGGGACGATGTTCACCCCGTTCCTTGCGGTGCCGGTGGGAGCGCTGCTCATGCTCATCGAGCTGCTGCGTGACTGCCTCCAGACGCGCTCTACCGGGACCGAAGGACCTCGCCAATGACGCTCGGGGTGCTCTTCTTGCTCTTTGCTGGGCTGATATTCACCGGGGTTCCCGTCGCGTTCGCGATGGGGGTTTCGGCCGTCTTGGTGATCGCCTGGCAGGGGCAAGTTCCGCTGTTCCTCCTTCCCCAGAAGTTCTTTGGTGGCCTCAACACCTTCGCGCTGCTCGCTGTGCCGTTTTTCATTCTCACGGGCGAGATCATGGATGCCGGGGGAGTTTCCAACCGACTCGTGGTCTTCGTCGCGCGCCTGGTCGGTCACATTCGCGGCGGTCTGGCGCAAGTCTCCATCGTCGCCATGATGATCATGTCCGGAATCTCTGGCTCCGGCGCGGCAGACACCTCGGCAGTGGGCGGGGTGATGCTGCCCCAGATGATCAGCCGCGGGTACCATCGGGGCTTCTCGACCGCATTGCTCGCTTGTGCAGGCGCCCTGGGGCCCATCATTCCCCCGAGCATCACCATGATCGTCTACGGATCGATTACCGGCCTTTCCATCGCAGCTCTCTTCCTGTCGGGAATTGTGCCGGGGATCATCATCGGGCTGGGGATGATGCTAGTGACGTATCTCTATGCGGGGCGGCTAGGAATACAACCGGAAGTCCGCCCCACGGCCGTGGAGTTGTGGCGAAGCTTTCGGGAGGCGGTCTTGGCGCTGATCCTCCCCGTTGTCATCATCGGGGGAATCCTCACCGGCGTCTTCACGGCCACTGAGGCGGGGATCGTCGCTGCGCTGTACTCCCTTGTCCTGTCCGTCACTATCTATCATAGCCTGTCCTGGAGGGCCCTGGGACAAGCCCTTTTCAACACCGCCGTGACGTCGTCCATGGTCATGCTCGTGGTGTCGGCATCGACCATCTTCGGCTGGATCCTCACTCGCGAGCAATTTCCTCGGCTCATGGTCCGGATCATGACGGGCATTACGACCTCGCGTTCTCTGGTGGTCTTGTTGGTAATGCTCCTGCTCCTGGCGATCGGTTGCGTTGTGGACATTCTGCCCGCGGCGGTCGTCTTCGTCCCTGTCCTCGCCCCGGTCGGCCAGGCCTACGGTTTCGATCCTATTCACTTCGCCGCGATCGTGGTCTTCACGCTGGCCGTCGGCGGCATCACCCCGCCGGTGGGCACGTTCCTTTTCGTCGCCTGCGGTATTGCCAAGGTGCCGATGGCAGAAACCTTTCGCTTCCTGCCTGCCTATCTCGCGCTGATCGTGGGAATAATTGCCCTGGTGGCGTTCTTTCCGCCGCTCGCGACCTTTCTGCCACACTACTATATGGCACGCTAGTGTATCGGACGGTGAAATGATCATTGGCAAAAGGGTGAGGTAGACAAAGAAGCAAACCGGTAAGGCGGCGCCAGGCATGGGAGGTGTAAAACGATGGGTTGGAAGCAGGATCATGTCCATTTCAAGTGTCGCAACTATGAAAGCACCGTGCAGTTCTTCAAGGACAATTTCGGGGCGATAGAGGAGGGACGGGTCGATTCGAACGGGATGATGATCGTGACACTAATTGTGGGCGACTCCTCCTACAAATTATCTCCAAAAAAGCCGGGTGAAACTGTCGATCCGGCCACCTCTCCCGCACGGTACGGCGTATACCATATCGGCCTAAGAGTCGATGACCTGGCGGCAGAAGTTGCCAAGATGAAGTCGCGCGGAGTTCAGTTCACCCAGGACCTCGTGCAGGTCAACCCAAAGCTCAAGGCGGCGTTCATCGAAGGCCCGGACGGGATCTCGATCGAGCTGCTGCAGCGGGATTGAAGATCGGGTCATAAGCGGCGCAGAAAAATCGGGCGGGCGCGCTGGTAAATGGGCTGATTCTGAGACACGGAGTGAGAGCCAAGTAGGCTCATTTCTGTGCAATCACCCGAAAGCTCTCATGGAGAATTGGAGGTGGCCGATGTCCGGTGCGCCAGATAGGGTGTTGCTGAATCGCCTCATCGCCCTGCCTACTGGCAACGCTTGTGATGCCCTGGTCGAGATGGGCCGGGTTCCGGCGGCCATGCGGGGCCTGAAATCTATAGGCAGCGGGGCCTCGTTTGCCGGCTCGGCATTTACCCTTCGGCAGATACCTCGGCCGATCGAAATACCCCTCAATGCGAACCTGACCAGACATGCCCAGGTCATCGATGAGATGTCCGAACCGGGCCAAGTGATCGCGATCGACACCGGTGGACGCGATGAGGTGTGCACTTTTGGCTCCATCTTGATGCTCCGTGCGAAGCTGCGCGGGATCGCCGGGGTGGTAACCGACGGGTGTGCCAGGGATGTTGATGAGATCGCGAAGGTCGGGTTGCCCGTCCATGCCGCAGGTTCCAATCCGGTCGGGAGCAAGATCTTCTTCCAGACGGTGTCGATTGGGGAACCCGTAAGCTGCGGGGGGGTCCAGGTTAGACCGGGGGATATCATATTCGGCGACACCACCGGTGTCCTGGTCATTCCGCCCGATCTCTTGCCGGAGATAGTGGAACGGGCCGAGGCAATCAGCCGCAAGGAGGCGAAGTGGATGGCGAGCATCAGAGAGGGGAAGAGCCTTAGTCAAGCCCAACGGGAGGCCTGAGGGGTAACGATTTGTGGTTAGTGGCGATTGGCGGTGGCAACGTAGGCAGAAGCCGTTGAAGACAACATTCTCACCTGCTCCCTCGGGGTGAGCGTGTCTGGTCCAGATCCAGCCGCCCGACCATCCACCTTCTGGGCCGCCGCAGCAAATGCCGAAGGAGTTTCAGGAATTGTTGGAAGGCGGAGTAAAACCCCGTCGGAGAACTAAAGCTTGACTTACTAACGGATTGCTAAAGGAGACATGGACCGTGAAGAAGATCATCAATGATCCGTTCGCGTTCGTGGACGAGATGCTCGAGGGGATCCTGCTGGCGCATCCGGACATGCTGCGCCTGGTCGGCGCGGACAAGCGGGCCGTGGTCCGGTCCGACGCGCCGGTGCAGGGCAAGGTCGGGATCGCCACCGGCGGTGGGTCGGGCCACCTGCCCGTCTTCATGGGCTACGTCGGCAAGGGCCTGGTGGACGGCTGCTCCATCGGCAACGTCTTCTCCTCGCCGACCGTCGAGCAAATGCTCGCCGCCACGCAGGCCATCGACGGCGGGGCGGGCGTCCTCTACCTCTTCGGCAACTATTCCGGAGACGTGATGAACTTCGGCATGGCGGCCGAGATGGCCGAGGCCGAGGGCATCAAGATCGAGACCGTGCTGGCCGCCGACGACGTCGCCTCGGCCCCCCAGGGGCAGGAGCACCGGCGCCGCGGGGTCGCCGGCATCTTCTACGCCTACAAGCTGGCGGGCGCCAAGGCCGAGACGATGGCGCCGCTCTCCGAGGTGAAGCGCATCGCCGAGAAGGCGGTGGCCATGACTCGGTCCATGGGCGTCGCGCTCTCGCCCTGCACCGTGCCGGCCGCAGGGAAGCCCACCTTCACGATCGGCGAGAACGAGATGGAGATCGGCATGGGCATACACGGCGAGCCGGGCGTGCGGCGGGGCAAGCTGGAGCCGGCCGACCGGATCGTGGATATGCTGATGGAGGCGATCCTGGCGGACATCGCCCTGGCGAAGGGCGACGAGGTCTCGGTCCTGGTGAACGGCTTGGGGGCGACGCCGAAGGAGGAGCTGTACGTGATGTACCGCCGGGTCCACCAGATCCTGAGTGGCCACGGCATCCAGGTCTACCGGCCCTATCTCGGCGAGTACGCGACCTCGATGGAGATGGCGGGCGCCTCGGTCAGCCTGTGCAAGCTCGACGCCGAGCTGAAGCCGCTGCTGGACGCCCCGGCCCGCGCCCCGTTCGTGCTGCTGGTCTGACATGCGGACGACGATCACCAGTGCCGATCTGCTGGCCGCCGTCCGGAAGATGGCGGACGACCTGGAGGCACAGAAGGACTACCTGTGCGAGCTGGACGCGGCCGTGGGGGACGGGGACCAGGGCGTCACGATGGCCATAGGCTTCCGGGCGGTGCGGAACGGCCTGGAGGCGCTCGCCGGGCAGGACATCGGGGCCATCGTGACCAAGTGCGGCCTGCTCTTCAACGGCACGGCGGCCTCCACGATCGGGGCCCTCATCGCCACGGCTTGCATGCGGGCCGGCCGCGAGGCGAAAGGGCTGCGCGAGATCGGCCTGCCGGAGCTGGCGCGCATGGCGGGCGCAGTCGAGGCGGGGATCCGGGAGCGGGGCAAGGCCCAGGTCGGCGACAAGACCGTGCTCGACATGCTCGTGCCCCTCGTCGAGTCGCTCAAATCATCTGCCGAGGCCGGGGCCCCACTCGATGAGGCCCTCGCGCGGTCGCTGGCCGCCGCCGAGGCCGGGGTCAAGGCGACGATCCTGCTGAAGTCCAAGATCGGCCGCGCCTCCTGGCTCGCCGATCGGACGGTCGGCCACCAGGATCCGGGGGCCACGTCGTTCTACCTGATGTGGAAGTCCGCAGTGGAATGCATCTGTGCTCAGGATCACTCGAGCGGCTAGAGTCGCTGGATCTAATGGAATCCTTTATGCGCTGGATATGAGGTGGTGGTTTGGAAATCGGCTTCTCACGACGAAGAGCAAGGTCGAGGGCCAGGAGAATCCGCCCAATGTGATTGTCGGGTTCAAGTTTTACGAGGTGCAAAAGTACCTCGCCACGACCGGCCACATGACCGTGACCCTTTCAATCATGACCAACAATAGGTGGTTCCACATCGGGACGATCACCCCGCCTGTTGGCATGATCATGTATGTCGTCTGTGGTATAGGAAAGATCTCTGCCCTTGAGTTCTCACGAGAGATATGGCCCTTTGTGGTTGCCTTGGTGGTAGCCTTGGCCTTGGTTACCTTCATTCCGGAGATCACCATGTGGCTACCCGACCTTCTGTTGCCGGCCAGGTAAAATGATCTGATGTGGGCAGGAATCGAGAGGCTGTGGCCTCGGGGCGTAAGGGGGCGAACAGAGCGAAGCGGGGGAGTGGAACATGAAACCAAATCAGGTGAAGAGGGCGCTGAAGAGTGGCACAGTGCAGATCGGAACCTGGGTCACCACTTTCCGCACTCCGCAGCTGCCGCAGATCTTGGCCTCGGCGGGGTTTGATTTCGTCTATGTGGACATGGAGCATTCCAGCTTCTCAATCGAGACAGTGAGTGATTTGTGTTCCGGCGCCCTCGCGCATGGGCTCGTCCCGATTGTGCGTCCTCCGGCGAACGAGCCGCATCTTCTCAGCAGACCACTGGATGCCGGTGCCATGGGACTGCTGATCCCACATGTTGATACTGCCGAGGAAGCACTAAGGGCGGTGAGGGCTGCAAAGTACCCTCCGGTCGGGGAAAGAGGGTTCAATGTTCAGAACGTCCACACCGGATATGTCACCGTAGAGGCCGCGAAGTACGCCCAAGCTGCGAATGAGGAGACGCTGTTGATTGTGCAAATCGAGAGTCGTCAGGGCATCACCAACCTCGACGCTATTCTGGCAGTCGATGGCGTAGACGGTGCCGTAATTGGACGTGGCGATCTGTCGGCCGACCTGGGCCTGGCAGGGCAGACGAACCATTCCGAAGTGACGAGTCGAGTAGAAATGATGATTAGCGCGTGTCAACGGCGGGGAAAGATTCCGGGTCTCCTCGTCCAGGATGTTCAATCGGCGAAGCATTGGATAGGAAAGGGCATTCGACTGGTGCCCTTTTCGAATGAGGTGACTCTTCTGATGGCTTCAGCAAGGGCTGCTGTCGCTGAGATCCGAACGTCTGTCGCGGCATGAGTGGGAACGTCGCGCGATAGACGATCTTGCGCTCGCCGTGAATGGGACAGGTTACCCTTGTGAGGAGCGGATTCAAACCTAGCGCCGCCGGGATTCAGCGCTTGAAAGGAGGACACATGGCAGCGGGACGTGAAGAAAGGTTGCGGTTGATCCCGGAAGAGCCGGTCGAGCCGTCTCTCCCGATTGTTGACCCACACCACCACCTGTGGGATCGGCCTGGCGATCCATACCTCTTCGAAGAGTTCCTCCAGGACGTGAACGGCGCCGGGCACAACGTCGTTTCGACCGTCTTTGTGGAGTGCCGGGCGTTTTACCGACAAGACGGGCCTCTTGAGTTCCAATCGGTCAAGGAGACGGAGGTTGTGCAGGGCATTGCCGTCCGAAGCGCGAGTGGGCAGTATGGCCGCACAGGTGTCGCAGCGGGAATCGTCGGGCACGTCGATCTCACCCTGGGGGCGGCCGTGTCCCCGGTGCTGGAGGCCCACCTAGCGGCTAGCCCCGACCGCTTTCGCGGCATTCGGCACGTGTGCACCTGGGATGCCAGTCCCGCCATGAAAACGCCGGAACCGCGTGCGCCCCGGGGATTGATACTCGATTCCTCGTTCCGCGCGGGGTTCGCGTGTCTGCAGAAGTACGGCTTGAGCTTCGATGCGTGGTTGTATCACCCTCAGTTGCCGGAGTTGGCGTCGCTGGCAGCAGCCTTCTCAGAGACCCCCGTCATCCTCAATCATCTTGGGGGAGTCTTGGGAGTGGGTCCTTATGCCGGCAAGCGTAACGAGGTGTTCCAGGCGTGGAAACGCGGTTTGGCGGACCTGGTTGCGTTTCCCAACGTAGTCGTGAAGCTCGGTGGGCTGGGAATGCCGCGCAGCGGCTTCGGCTGGGAGACGCGGCCAGCCCCTCCCACGTCGTCGGAGCTCGCCGAGGCGACCTCGCCCTACTACCTCACCGCGATCGAGCTGTTTGGAACCGATCGGTGTATGTTCGAGAGCAATTTCCCAGTCGATAAAATTTCGTACTCGTATGGCGTTGTGTGGAATTCCTTCAAGCGAATGACCGAGAAGTTCTCCCAGACCGAGCGTGCAGCCCTGTTCCACGACACCGCCGCTCGAGCGTATGGGCTGCCGTCGAGTATTCAACGTTAGGCGGCAAGTAGAGCTGGCGCGCCGAGGCAAACCCGTGGGTGGCTGAGCAATATTCCGACCAGGGTAACAGTTTGGGGGCTTACGAGGGGCAAGAGGCGATGTGGAAGGGGTTGGCGCTGCACACGTGGACGCTCGATTCCACGCCGTTGGCCGAGGTGCTCCGCGTGGCGCGGGCGACGGGCTGGGATGCCGTGGAGTTGCGGCGGCTGGACTTCCGGCGGGCGGCGGAGGCGGGACGATCGGCTGAGCACGTCCTCGACTTCGTGCGGGCGAGCGGGCTCGCGGTCGCCTGTGTTGGCGTGGAGCGCCGCCGCCTCCTCGACGCCTTCGCGGAATCCTGCCGCTGGGCGCGCGCACTGCAGTCCGAGACGGTCATGAGTGCAGTGGATGCGGGGGAGAGCGAGCGCGCGCAGGCGGTCGCGAGTGTTGCTGAGGCGGCCGATATCGCGGCGGCGCACGGAGTCAAGCTGGCCCTCGAGTTCATCTCGCAGGCCGAGCAGTTCAACATGCTGGTGCAATCGGCCTCGGCGAAGGCGTGGATCGCCAAGGCCAAGCGCCTCGTCCCGTACGCCAACGAGGTAAATATCCTGGTCAATGCCGGCGCACGCGTGGTCGGTGAGATCCGTAGCCTCGCCAAGGAGCGGCGATGAATGGCTGAGCCGGTGCGGTGCAGCGGACGGAACGGATGCAGCCTCTGCAAGACGAGGGTTGCGGCAGGCGCGCCCAGGCGAAGTGTCTCCCCTTCGTCTCCGGACAGCCAAGGAGGTAGGAGTGATCACGTAGCCGGTCGTACTGCCTCCTCCCCCCGCCGTGCGCGACCTGATGGCCGCTCACACGCCGGAGGGCCTGGAGCTGGTGTTCGTCTCTAGATCCCAACAGAGGATGAGCGGGCGCAAAGCCCGGGGAGAAGAACGCGGAGAGCCGCTGCCCCCGGATCGACCGGGTCAAGGGGACATAGGGAGTCCATCATGGCGAGTGTCGTCGAGCTTATCTCCACCATGCTGAAACGTGAGGGTGTCCCGTATATCTTCGGGATACCCGGCGGGGGAGGCACCATTGACCTGTTGGACGCCACCGAGAAGGACGGCATCCGGTTCGTGCTAAATACCCACGAAACGGCCGCGGCCATGATGGGGTGCGTCGTCGGGGAGTTGACCGGGACCCCCGGCGTCGTCCTGACGGCCATCTCCCCGGGCATTACGAACGTGGCCAACGGCGTGGCCTTGGCCTACCTGGACAGGGCGCCGCTCCTCGTCCTGTCGGACAACTATCCGTGGGGGGCCATCCAGGTGGTGCTCCGGCAAACGCTGAACACCCGGCAGGTGTTTCAGGGCATCACCAAGTGGACGGCAACCCTGTCGGCCGAGTGGGCCCACGAGACCCTGCAGCGGGCCTTCCGAACGATGCTGGAGGACCGGCCCGGCCCCGTCCAACTGGACCTCCCCGACGACGTGGCCCAGAAGCCGGTGGCGGACAAGCCGCTGCCTCTCGTCTCCAAGCAAGTGATGGCGCGCCTCTACGCCCAGGAGCCCGCGGGGTTCGGCCGAGTGGTGGGCAGGATCCGGGAGGCGCAGACGCCGGTCATCATCGCCGGCATGGGGATCCGCTGGGATAGAGCATACCCGGAGCTCAAAGCTTTGGCCGAGCGGATCGGTGCCCCCGTCTTCTGCACGCCCAAGGCGAAGGGGGCACTGCCGGAGAACCACCCCTACTCGGCCGGCGTCTTCATTGGCGGCAAGCTGGAGCTGGACATCCTGGGGAAGGCCGATCTCATCATCGGCGTGGGACTGGACCCCGCCGACATGCTGGCGAAGCCGTGGAAGTATACTCAGCCCATCATCGCCATCGACCGGGTCACCAACTACAACGAGATCTACCATGCCGAAATGGAGCTGGTGGGCAACGTCGCCGAGATCCTGACCATGCTTAACGAGGCGCTGCCGGCGGAGCACAAGTGGGACGAGACGGTGGCTCCCGCCTACCGCAAGAAGGTGTACGATGCCCTGGCCCTACCCACCCCGGGGCTGGCCCCCTTCAGGGTCTCCGACATCACCCGGGAGCTGACATCCGAGGACCTGATCCTGACCACAGACGTCGGCGCCTCCAAGCTGCTTCTCAGCCAGATCTGGCGCCCCTATCGGCCCAACTCGGTGCTGATGTCCAACCCCCTGGGCACCATGGGCTTCGCCGTTCCCGCGGCCATTGCGGCCAAGCTGGTCTTCCCGGACAGGCAAGTGGTCTCCCTCTGCGGTGATGGTGGTTTCATCATGCGGATGTCCGAGTTGCAGACGGCCACGCAGTTGGGCGTTGCGCCTGTCATCGTGGTGCTGAACGACCGGGCACTCAGCCAGATTAGGATAAAGCAGAGGAAGAAGGGGCTGGCGGTGGTTGGCACCGAGTTTCGCAACCCGGATTACGTGAAGATCGCCGAGGCCTTCGGGGGCAGGGGGACCTCCGTGGGGACGGAGACAGAGTATGCCGACGCCCTGAAGGAGGCGCTACAGTCGAATTGTTTCACCCTCATCGAGGCGCGGATAGACCCCAGCCAATACGCTGCGCAGTTCGATGCGATCCGCGAGCTGTGATTGTTAAGGGTCAGATCAGCTACTCGGGTGCCGAGACGACCTCGCTCTCGACGCTCTGGGAGGAAACCCGCGGCATGCCCGAGGAGGCGCGGGGAAACCGCGCGGTGGTCCGCAGCCTATCGGCTGGCGCGATCAATGGATGACGGAAGGAGGAGACGCATGCCGATTACCCTGCGATACCTCGGCTGGTCGGCCTTCGAGGTCACGGTCGAGGATGGTCGGCGACTGCTCGTGGACCCGTTCCTGGCCGGCCTGCCGGACGAGGGCATCCCCCCCAGCCCGGCCAAAGTGGAGGAGTTCGACGGCGTCGACTTCGTCCTGGTCACCCACGTCGCCAGGGATCACGTCGGCGAGGCCTTCGACATCCTCGGCCGAAGTCGGGCCCGCTTGGTGTGCGACGTCGCCACGAATTTCTTGGCTCAGACTGCCGGGATCGATCCAGAGCGGATCTTCTTCATGGTCCCCGGCGTTCAGTTCGCCTTTGACGGCCTCGTGGTGAAAGCCCTGCCGGCCGAGCACCTCTCCTTTAGGAAACTCGGTGAGAACTCCTACATCAGCGCACCCCCGCTGAGCTTCCTCGTCACGACCCTCGCCGGCGTCCGCATCTTCTTCGGGGGAGACACCTCCGTCAGCGCAAATCACCAGCTCTTCGGCCGCCTCTACAAGCCTCATGTGGCCGTCTTGGGGGTGGGCGGTGTGAATGCGCACGGCCAATCCTTCACTGAGCTGTATCCGGACGAGGCGGCCTTGGTGGCGAAGTGGCTGGGCGTGAAAGTGGCTCTCCCTATCCACTACCGCTTCGACGAAGGTGCACGGTTCGCACGCGAACTCAAGCGGCAGGCGCCGAGGGTGAAGCCGCTTCTCCTGAAGCCGGGTGACTCCTACCGGTTCGGGCAGGAGAAGGGGGGTCGGCGGATTGGCAGAAGATCCTGACCGGCAACGCTCCGTTTCTCGTGGAGAGAGGTCATGCATCAGCGCGACGCCGCTGAAGAGACTTCCTCTCAGCCGATCGGAGGAGGTGTTCCCGTGCCCGAGGACATGTCCGCAGGCCCCAAGGTGGTGGCAAGGCACGATCAACTCGAGACCTTCTGCGTCCAGGTGCTGCAGAGACTGGGTGTGCCCCAGGAGGAGGCCGAGATCACGGCCAGAACCCTGGTGGCGGCGAACCTGCGGGGCGTCGACACCCACGGCGTGACCCGCTTGCCCGCCTACGCGGCCAAACTGAAGGGAGGGGCCCTGAAGCCCTCCGTCAACCTCACGACGGAGAAAGAGACGATCGCCACCGCCCTGCTCGACGGGCACGATGGCATCGGCCAGGTGATCAGCTACCGGGCCATGCAGATGGCCATCCGGAAAGCCAAGGAGGCCGGAGTCTCCTACGTGGCTGTCAAGAACAGCAATCATCTGGGCGCCTGCGCCTACTACCCCATGATGGCCCTGGAATACGACATGATCGGCTTCACGGCCACCAACGCCTCGCCTCGCCTGGCCCCAACTGGAGGAGTCGAGAGACTCTTCGGCAATAACCCCTGGTCCATCGCGGTGCCCGCCGGACGGCGACCTCCGGTCGTGCTGGACATGGCCAACAGTGTGGTGGCGGCTGGAAAGATTCGCACCCTCCAGAGGGAGGGAAAGCCGATCCCCGAGGGTTGGGCGCTCAACAAGCACGGCGAGCCAACCACGGATCCTGCGGAGGCTCTCAAAGGGATCCTGCTGGCCATCGGCGGCTACAAGGGCTACGGCATCGCCTTGATGGTGGATCTGCTGACCGGGGTGCTGACGGACTCCAACTTCGGCCCTCGGGTCAAGGGAATCGACCAGGGTGCGGAGCCGGCCGGCACCGCCCACAGCTTCATGGCCATCGACCTCGCCGCCTTCACCGATGTGGCGGCCTTCAAGGCGCGGATGGACGCCTACGTCGACGAGATCAAGTCCTCGAAGAAGGCCAGGGGATCCGAGGTGATCTACCTGCCGGGCGAGCCGGAGCACCTGCGGCTTCGGGAGCGGATGGAGAAGGGGATCCCGCTGCAGGCGAAGGTTGTGGAGGAGTTGCGAGCCATCGGGAAGGATCTGGGAGTGTCGATAGGGTTCTAACCGCTCACGCTCAATGCCTGCCGACCAATTTCAATGCCGACTCACGAGGGTGAACCCATGACACGTCACGCGGATGGAGAACGGTCGAGCACGATTCCCGGTCCCGATCCCAACACACGACATCCCCGACTAGAGTTGCCCGCGCAGGCATGCGATTGCCACGCACACGTCTTCGGGCCGCAACGCGAATTCCCTTACGTGCCGAACGCGTCCTACATCCCGCCCGATGCGCTCCCGGAGGACTACGCCCGAATGCTCCGTACCATTGGCTGCCAGCGCGCCGTGCTGGTGCAGCCCAGCATCTACGGCACGGATAATCGCTGCATGGTCGCAGCACTGACGTCCGGGGTCTTCGATTTCCGCGGTGTAGCAGTCATCGACGAGAAGGTCAGCGATCGGAAGTTGGAGGCCCTCCACCGCGCGGGGGTGCGGGGCGTGCGCGTCAACCTGGCATCAGACACCGTAGGCCTCAGCATGCATCAAGCGCCAGGGCTCGCGGCGCGGATCAAGCCGCTCGGGTGGCACCTGCAGTTTTTCCTGCGGATTGACCAATCGCCTTCCTTCGAGCGCGAAGTCGCGCGGCTTCCGGTGGCATGCGTTATTGACCATTTTGCCCACGTTTATGCGGCTGGCGGGCTGCAATCCGAGGGGTTCCAGGTGCTGCTCCGGCTCGCGCGCCTCGAGCAGGTGTGGTTCAAGCTGATCGGGCCGTATCGGGTTTCCACCCAATGGCCGCGCTATCCAGATGTGGCGCCTCTGGCCCAGGCGCTGGTCGCGGCCGCACCCGACCGTTGTGTGTGGGGTACCGACTGGCCTCATCCCGTTACGGCGTACATGCCGAACGACGGTGATCTCGTGGATGCGTTCGGCGAGTGGCTTTCCGATGCGGCAGCGCGCCACAAAGTGCTGGTCGACAATCCCGCGCGCCTCTACGATTTTGCCTGATCGAGCCGTCCTGCTGCCTGGGTGACGGCTGGCGTGTGCAACCGCCGAGGCGGGAGAGGCGCCGCTCTGCGGCTTCCTCAGGCAACGGGGACAGGGTGATGCACTGAGCGCAGCTTCGTGCCTCAGGGAGGAAATGGAGGATAGCATGGAACAGGGCAGTGATGCCTACGATGTCATCGTCGTCGGGGGCGGCAACGCCGGGTTCTCCGCGGCCCTGTCGGCGCGCGAGGAAGACGTGCGGGTCCTTGTAATAGAGAAGGCTCCGGAGACGTGGCGAGGCGGCAACACCTTCTTCACCGCAGGGGGCTACCGCTTTGCCTTCAATAGCCTGGACCAGTTCCGGGCGCTCATCCCGGACCTCTCCGACGCGGAGTGGGAGTCCATCGAGCTGGATCCGTATTCCGAGGAGCAGTTCTTCGACGATCTGATGAGGGTGACCGAGGACCTAGCGGAACCGGACTTGGCGATGCTCTTGATTCGGCAGTCTTACCCCACCATGCAGTGGCTGCGAGAGAAGGGCGTGCGCTGGATTCCGATGTTCGGCCGGCAGGCCTACAAAGTCGGCAAGAAGTTCCGTTTCTGGGGGGGCCTGTACGTCGAGGCCGTCGGCGGTGGCACGGGGATCGTGGAAGCTCAGGTGACCCGAGCAGAAAAGGACGGCATCGAGATCCGGTATGACACGAAGGCGACGCGCCTGCTCGTGGACAAGGCGGGTTCCGTGACCGGGGTCGAGGTCCGCGGACCCAGCGGCCTTGACACGATCCCGACTCGTGCCGTCGTGCTGGCCTCCGGAGGGTTCCAGGCGAACGCCGAGATGCGGGCCCGCTACTTGGGCAAGGACTGGGACCTCGCGCGGGTCCGCGGCACCCCCTACAACACGGGGGACGGGATCCGCATCGCCCTGGAGGCGGGTGCCCAGCCCTTCGGCCACTGGACGAGCTGCCACGCGGTGGCCTGGGATTACAACTCCCCTCCCTACGGGAACCGCAAGGTCGGGGACGGATTCCAGAAGCACTCCTACCCCCTGGGGATCATCGTCAATGTCCGGGGAGAGCGCTTCCTGGACGAAGGAGCCGACTTCCGAAACTACACCTACGCCAAGTACGGCGGCGAGATCCTGAAGCAGCCCAGACGAGCCGCCTTCCAGCTCTTCGACAACAAGGTCGTGCACCTGCTCCGGGACGAGTACCGCATTCGGGAGGTGACTAAGGCGACGGCTGACACCATCGAGGGGCTGGCAGAGAAACTGGAGATCGACAAGGCGGGCCTGCTCCGGACCGTTCGGGAATATAACGCCGCCGTGCAAGAGAAACCGTTCAATCCGGCCATCAAGGACGGGAAGGGTACCCAAGGCATTTTCCCGCCGAAATCGAACTGGGCCCAACCCCTGGATACGCCGCCCTTCGTCGGCTACCACGTGACCTGCGGGATCACCTTCACCTTTGGTGGGCTGCGGATCGACCTGGAGGGCCGCGTGCAGGATACCGAGAACAGGCCGATCCCCGGGCTGTACGCCGCTGGCGAGCTGGTGGGCGGCCTCTTCTACAACAACTATCCCGGAGGGGCGGGCCTCATGGCCGGGGCCGTGTTCGGGAAGCTGGCGGGCCAGGGGGCGGGCCGGTTTGCGCAGGCCCTGAAGGGAGCGTGAGTAAAGGCGGAGTCGTTAGAACCGGATATGAAAACCGAGATCGCCCGGAGGACCCCGGATACATACCGTCGTCTGCATCAAGCAGATCATGGATCCCGAGATCCCGGCCGACCAGTTCAAGCTGGACCCGACCACCCGGCGGCGGGTGCGCGGGGGCCTCGCGCTCGTCATCAGCGCCTACGACAGAATGCCCTAGAGGTGGCGCTCCAGCTCCGGGAGAAGGCGGGGGGCAAGGTGACGGCCTTGGGCCTGGGGGAGCCGGGGGCGCTGAGGGCCGGGAAGAGCGCCCTCGGCATAGGGGTGGATGCCGGGGTGCTGGTGAGCAAGGGCCTGAAGGACCCCGAGGCCTTCCAGCAACTGGAGGAGATCGCTGCTCTCCTCAAGGGGGCGGTGGGGGCCTCCCGGGCGGCCACGGATGCCGGCTGGGTGCCCGCCTCCCGGCAGGTGGGGCAAACGGGCAAGAGCGTGGCCCCGACCTCTACGTCGCCATCGGGATCTCCGGGGCCACCCAGCACCTAGCGGAGATGAGCGGCTCCAAGCTCATCGTGGCCATCAACACCGATCCCGATGCCCCCATCTTCAGGGGGGCGCACCTCGGCATCGTCGGGGACTTCAAGACGATCCTCCCGCCCTTCATCGCTTGCTACCACGTTCCTACCACTGACTGCCTTCCTGGTTTCACCTGGCCTCTCATCCGGCGTAAGCTGTACGATGCATGCCCGAGTTGACGCTGCACATACCCCGGGCTCTCACCCCTGCTGGACCAACAGCGAGGCGAACGAGTGGCGGAGAGAGCGAAAGGAGAAGTGATCCGGGAACCCTGTCGCTCTCACGACCCGCTCGAAGGCCGTCCGGACATTTCTATCATTCAGGTGCGTACCCTCCTTTTGTGTTTTAGTCACACCAGGGTGTTGCCCCCTTCCGGCTGCGCAACTCATTGAAACGATTGGCGAAGACGTAGTCGCGGCTGAACCGCGGGTTCAAACCCCACCTGCTCCAGCACGACCTAAAGCTCAGGCGGTCACGTTGAACCGGAAGTCAAGCGACCTGT
>Ga0156282_1241_pt1 | contig 18394 bp, 20 predicted proteins | sample RifCSPlowO2_12_FD_107931 | JGI IMG/M metagenome (GOLD analysis project Ga0156282, IMG submission 107931) | Betaproteobacteria bacterium RIFCSPLOWO2_12_FULL_62_13b
GAGAGGATCGTGGCCCCCAGAAGCTCCAGCGGCGAGGTGAAGTGCAGCTCGCACCGGGCATCCGGGTAGGTCTTCGCCAGGATATCCAGAATCCTCGCCACCATTCGCTTCGTTGGGCGGGCGGCGCCCTCCCGACGCCCACCAGATTTCGTCGCTGGTCGCACCGCGCGTGCCATGTGGCGCCTTGGCGGTTGATGCGCTCTGCTCAGGTCAGTCTCGCTGGAGAAGCTCGATCGAAATCCCGTCCGGCCCCTCGATGAAGGCGAACTGGGTCTTGGGATTGGCCTGGCCCACCTCCTGGGTGAACTTCACCCCACGGGCCTTCAGCCTCGCCGCCTCGGCCTCCAGGTTGGCCGTGCGCAGCGCGATGTGATAGACGCCGTAGCGCGCCGGCTCCGTCCTGGAATCTACCGTCTCGCCGGGCCGCTTGGGGGAGAAATTGTACCAGAGGCCCCCGATGTCCAGCGTCACGATGGCCATCCCGTTCACCTCGAACCGGTTCACCTCCTTGGCGCCGAAGTGGTCCTTGAAGAACGCGACGGTCTTCTCGTGATCGCTGCACTTGAAGTGGATGTGATCGTACTGCCAGCTCATTTGGTGGTCCCTCCCTGGATGCGAACGGTTTTCCAATCCCCGCCGGGTTGCACGAGTCGCCCGGCCGCGCGGGCCGCGAGGAAGGCGGCGACGTCAGTCGTCTCGGGGCCGTCCCAGGCCAGCCCTGCATGCCGTTCGAGATACTCCTCCAGCGTCACCACGGCGTCTCCGTTCCTCGGGACGCGCGGAAAGGTGGCGGCGACCCCGGCGAACCCGCCGCCGCCGGCGTGACAGCCGCCGCAGGTCCACAGGACGCGCTCCCGGCCCCGCGCGACGCTCTGCCCCAGGGCTACCAGGCGATCGGGGAAGCGGGGCTGCCCCGCCGCCGTCCCGGGGGTGACCGGAAGCCCCTCCCCCAGCCACGTGAGATACGCGGTGATGGCCCGCGCCACCCGCCGGTTCTCGTCACCCGGCGGGATCCGGTAGTGGGTCGCCACCGTCTTCGCCACCGCCTGCTGGAACGTCATCACCCGCGTGAACGGGGGCGGCATCGGCTTCACCTTGGGAAAGCTCGCCGCCCATCCCCGGACCTCGGCAGCATCGAAGTGGCAGGTGGCGCAGGCGAGCGTGTTCTCGGCCGAGGGCGGCTGCCGCCAGAGCGCAACTCCCTCCTGGACGAGGGCGCGAAGCCGCGGCTCGATCGTTTGGAGCGGTCTCGACGCCCGCTCTCCCTCCACTGCCACAGGCCGTTCCGCATTCGGCAGGGGTGGTCCCGCGCACCCTGCTACAGCCGCCAGCACGGCGAGGGTCGCCAGACGGTATCCCTTCAGGAGTCGCTCCGCCCCGGGCAATCTCGGTGGCACGTCATTCCCAATCCCCAATCCCCAACCCCTGACCCCTGCTGATTACAGCGCCCGGTAGCCCCCCACCGACTTCCGCGTCCGCCGCGCAGCCCCGGTCTGGTGGGCGGCCTTGGCCACCGCGGCCGCCACCGCCGGCGCCACCCGCGTGTCGAAGACGCTGGGGATGATGTACTCCTCACTCAACTCGCGGTGGTTCACCAGCGACGCGATGGCCTTCGCCGCGGCGATCTTCATGGGCTGGTTCACGTGCGACGCCCGCGCCTCCAGCAGGCCGCGGAAGAAGCCAGGGAAGCACAAGACGTTGTTGATCTGGTTCGGGTAGTCGGATCGCCCCGTGGCCATCACGCGAACGTATGGAGCCGCCTCTTCGGGCATGATCTCCGGGATGGGGTTCGCCATCGCGAAGACGATTGCATTCTTCGCCATCTTCTTGATCGCCTTGCGCGGCAGCGAGCCCGGCCCCGACAGGCCCAGGTACATGTCCGCGCCCGCGATCACCTGCAGGATGTCGCCCCTGAGATTGTGCGGGTTGGTGGCCTGGACATACCACTCCTTCATGGGGTTCATGTTTTCGGTCCGTCCGCGATACAGGGCGCCCTTGGTGTCCAGGCCGATGAGGTTCCGGGCCCCCATGGCCATGAGGATCTTCGTGCACGCGATGCCGGAGGCACCGACGCCGCTCACCACGATCTTGAGATCCCGGAGCTTCTTCTTCACGATCCGCAGGCCGTTCAAGAGGGCCGCCAGGACGACCACGGCGGTGCCATGCTGATCATCGTGAAAGACCGGGATGTCCACCTCTTTCTGCAGGCGCTCCTCGATCTCGAAGCAGCGGGGGGCCGAGATGTCCTCCAGGTTGATGCCGCCGAAGCCAGGGGCAATGATCTTTGCGGTGCGAACGATCTCGTCGGGATCCTGGGTGTCCAGGCAGATGGGAAAGGCGTCCACCCCCGCGAACTCCTTGAACAGAGCCGCCTTCCCCTCCATGACCGGCATGGCCGCCGCCGGCCCGATGTTGCCCAGACCCAGGACGGCCGAACCGTCGGTGATCACCGCCACGGTGTTCTTCTTGATGGTGAGCTGATGGGCCTTGCCCGGGTCCTCGTGGATCGCCATGCAGACCCGGGCGACGCCGGGCGTGTACACCATGGAGAGGTCGCTGCGGGTCTTGATCGGGCTCTTGGACCGCACCTCGATCTTGCCCCCCAGGTGCGCCAGGAAGGTGCGGTCCGACACGTTCACCACCTTCACACCCGGCAGCTTTCCCACGGCTGCGGCGATCAGCTTCTCGTGCTCCTCGTCCCGGGCGCTCACGGTGATGTCCCGGATGACCGTGTCCTTGCCGAAGCCGGCAATGTCCACGGCACCGATGTCGCCCCCCGCCTTGCCGATGGCGGACGTCACGCGTCCCAGCATCCCGACCCGGTTCTGGATCTCCACGCGCATGGTGATGCTGTAGCTGGCGCTCGTCTTTGGAACCATGATGATTGCCCTCCTCAGATCAGGCCAATGAAAAATTTCAAACGGACAACCGACAACTGACAACCGACAGTTTCCCGGATGTCGGGTGTCAGTTTTCCATTTTCAATTGAAGCCGTGTTCACCCCGACCGTCCGGCCAGGAACGCCTCCAGACGGCGCAACGCCTCGGCCAGGTTGTCCAGAGAGTTGGCGTAGGAGAACCGCAGGTAGCCCTCGCCGTTCTTGCCGAAGTCCACGCCAGGCGCGACCCCGACCTTGGCCTGCTCCAGGATCTCGAAGGCGAAGGCGTAGGAATCCGCGGTGAAGCGCCGGGCGTTGGCCAGGACGTAGAAGGCCCCGGTCGGCTCCGTCGCGATGCCGAAGCCCAGCCGCCGCAGCCCGGGGATGATGAACCGGCGGCGCTCGTCGTAGATGGCCCGCATGCGGGCCACCTCGGGCTGCGCCTCGCGCAGGGCGGCGACGCCGGCGACCTGCACGAAGGCGTTGGCCGAGATGAAGAAGTTCTGGTGCATCTTCTGGAGGGGCCGGATCAGCTCGGGCGGCACGATGGCGTAGCCCAGACGCCAGCCCGTCATGGCGTAGGCCTTGGAGAATCCGTTGAAGACGACGGCGCGGTCCGTGAACTCCAGGATGGAGTGTTCCCGTCCCGCGTAAACCAGGCCGTGGTAGATTTCATCGGAGATGACCAGGGGCCCCAGTTCCGCCAGGGCGGCCATGCGTTCGGGCGAGAGCAAGGTCCCGGTCGGGTTCGCCGGAGAGTTGAGGAGGATGGCCTTGGTCCGGGGGGTCAGCCGGGCGGCCACGGCCTCGGGCCGGAACTGGAACCCATCATCCTCCAGGACGTCCACGTTGACCGGCTCCCCACCGCAGAACCGCACGAAGTTGGGGTAGCAGGCGTAATGCGGATCAGAGAGGATGACCTGGTCGCCCGGCTCCAGAATGGCGGAGAAGACCATCCACATGGCGGGCGAGGTCCCGGCGGTCACCAGGATGCGCTCGGGCGAGACCTGGACGCCGTATTTCGCGTGGTAGTGCTCGGCGATCGCCTCGCGCAGGGGAAGGATCCCCAGGCTGTGGGTGTACCCGGTCTTGCCGTCCTTGACCGCGCGCCCCGCCGCCTCCTGGATACAGGCCGGCGTGGAGAAGTCGGGCTCGCCCACCTCGAGATGGACGACGTGGTCTCCCTTGGCCTCCAGTTCCACCGCCCGCTCCAGCACCTCCATGGCGAGAAAGGGGGCGATATCCTGGGCACGCTTGGCGATCACGGAAACCCTCCTGGAAGACTGGAGTGGGCTCGCGTGGGAAAGACTCGGGACCCGTCCGCAGAAGCGGGCGCATGATAACACAGGCACCCAGGGAAGCAAACCCTTTGGCCGACAGAACGGACAATCTCACCAGACAACCTCCGACGCAAGGCATCGGTCTTCCGGAGGGATCGAAGAGGCCCGTCCAGGAGGCCTGTTCTGCCTGAAAGCTGAGGGACCCTTGTACGGACACAACAGACGTGTTATCTTGCTTTTCAAGGTCTGACCGAGGAGAAAGTGCCGATGAGCGGAGGATCGTTTTTGAACATTAAGGCCCCAAAGGATCTGCTGAACCGACTGGATGATTACCGACTGGCCACGAGGAAACCATCGCGGGCCGAGGCCGCCCGGGAACTTCTTGACCGCGCCCTCAAGGCGTTCTTCGAGGCCTCCCGCACCGAGCCGGTCCAACCTGGGGACCCTGATTACGCGCTCGTCCGGGCGCGCCGCCGACAACCGGCGGACGCCTTTCCCATCCGGGAGATCGAGGCCCGCCTTGCCCGCCTCAAGCGAGCCCGCGCGGGATGAGGCTTCGCCTCCGCCGCCGGGCCAAGAAGGAGCTCCTGGACATTGACGACGATGCCACTTTTTTCGCGGTGGTCAGGGCGATTTTGGAGCTAGAGGTCAATTTGGGCCACGAGACTACGACAAGGTGGAGGGGCAGGAGGAGGTCTACCGGATCTGGGTCGGTCGAGACTGGCGGGTACTCTGCTCCATCAACGCCACCCGCAATGAGCTGATCGTTGAGGCTGTGAGGAAGAAGGACGAGAGGACGTATCGCCGGTCATAGGGGTCTGAGGAAAAAGAGCCGACTGCTGCGCCCTGTCCCCACCAGGGATATTCCGCTCATCATCACCTCACTGGCCGATCGTGCTGGACAGAATGATGGGCAAGCTCAGCGTGAAGGTCACAATCTCGAACCCAGGCGATCCAGCCCTCTCTATGACGGTGGACTGTCTGGTGGAAAAAGGCGCGGCCTGTTCCCAGATGCCCGGCTCGTTGCTTTCCTCGCTTGGGATAATTCCGTTCAATCAGCGACCGGTGATCTTCGCAGACGGCCGACGGGGAACCTGCCCTGTCGGCCCAGCCGAATTCGTAGTCAACTGTCGGCAGACTCCCCGTTGGTGGTCTTTGGAGAAGAAACCGCGCCTCCCATCCTGGGTGCGATGGCCCTCGAGGGCTTGGGGTTGGGGGTTGATCCGCTCGGCCGCCGCCTGGTCCCCATCGAAGTGCCCTTGGCCTAACTCGAACCCAGAATCCCTTACGAGACCTTTGGATCCCCGTAGGGGTCCGACCCCGCTGCTCCGCCGCGCCCATCACGTAATAGAGGACGTAGATTCTAAAGCGCATTACGGTATTTCCTGAACTCTGGGCGTTCCTCCGAAATCGCCAACCGATTGATCGACGAGGTGGTCATCTCTAAGAATCGCGCAACCTCCGCCTCGGAATACATAGTAGCATCCCTCTCCGTCAGCAACACCGTCCCGCTGCCTCCGCGCACGCAGGGCCGGCGGCCGCTGCCCGTGCGACGGAGACGCGATAGTAGAAGTAGGATGCAACGTAGGTTTTTCCATCCCCCCACCGCCGCGACATGTCGGGAGATCTTGACGCTCGCGCCCGCGCTCTGGACCTTCGTGCGGGTACCGGGCGTCGAGCCGACCAACAATGCGGCCGACCTGGCCATCCGGCCTGGGGTCCCCTAGCGCAAGGGGAGCTTCGGCAGCCACAGTCCCGCCGGGAGCCGGTTCGTGGAACGGTTGATGACCGTAGCCGCCACGCTGAAGCAGCAGCAACGCAACGTGGTGGACTACATCACCCTCGCCTGCGAGGCGACGCTTCGGGGAACGCCCGTCCCCACCCTGCTTCCCGCCCATGCGTCACCCGGAATGCGGGTGCAGGCGGCGTAAGCCCCTGAACGGTTACGCCAACTCTTTTGAGAAGTTCTTCTCTCTTGTAGGACTTGCCGTACAGTGTAGGCATGATAGGGTTGTTTTGTTAGCGAGCGAATGCTGCTGAGACGCCGCCATCCACCGTGAGCATCGCTCCCGTTGTCTTCGATGAGCGATCTGAGGCGAAGAAAAGCGCGGCCTCTGCTACATCTTCGGGGAAGACGCTTACTTTCAAGATCGTGCGATTGCGGTAGTATTCCTCAATCTGATCTGGACGAATGCCATAGGCGCGGGCACGTTCTTCCCGCCACTTGCCGCTCCAGATTGAGGAGCCGCGGATCACTGCATCCGGACAAATCGTGTTGACGCGAATGCCAAGTGCCCCACCTTCTTCCGCGACACATCGCGCGAGATGGAGCTCCGCAGCTTTCGCCGCACTGTAGACGCTGGCATTCTTGCCACTTGCAACAGCGTTCTTTGATGCAATGAAGATGATTGATCCACCGATCCCTTGTGACTTCAAAACACGGAAACCCTCACGTGAGACAAGAAAATATCCCTTCGCGAGGACGTCCATCTGGCGGTCCCAACTCTCAACGCTCGTTTCATCAATCGGACTCGCCGCAGAGATGCCAGCATTCGAGACGACGATGTCGATTCCACCAAACTCTAAGACGGTTTCGCGAAAAGCTCGGACAACATTTTCCTCATCGGAGACATCAAGAGGAATCGCCGGGGTTTTCCCTTCCCCATGAACCTTTTGAATTTCCTCTGCAACTGCCCGAGCGCCTGTTGCGTTCAGGTCGGCGATGACGACGTGGGCGCCTTCTTGCGCGAACCGATGTGCGATCGCTTTGCCAATTCCGCTTGCAGCTCCTGTGATGAAAGCAACTCGCCGCGAGAGCTCCTTTTCCTTCGGCTGAAGAGTGAGTTTATAGCGCTCTAACGGCCAGTATTCCACACTGAAAGCCTCGGCCGGCGTCATCGAGACGTAGGAGTCAATGGCTGTCGCGCCACGGATGACGGCGATCGAGCGGTGATAGATGTCACTCGAGATCTTTGCCATCCGCTTATCTTTGCCTGTCGAGACCATGCCGAGACCGGGGATGAGAATGATCCGAGGATAGGGGTCGTCCATGACATCCTGTGAGTTTCGGTTTGCGTTGAAGTAGCTTTCATAGCTCTTCACATACTTCTCAGTCTCTTTCACCAACGCTCTTCTCAGATTCTCGACAGACATCTCAGAAGGGGCGACATCAACGAACATTGGGTAGAGTTTCGTGCTCACAAGGTGATCGGGACACGAAGCCCCTTTCCGGGACAGCCGTTTCCCGTCAAAAGAATTGACAAATTCAAGCACATCTGGGCGATCATCATAATGGAGAAGCGTCCGCTTTTGCTTGCTCACCAACCCGCGAATGAACGGCAGGATTTCGCCGACTATCGAGAGGCGGTCTTTCTTCGAGAGGCCGCGGTATCGCAGACCGCCAAAAGCCTTTTTTCTTTTCTCGTTACGCTCAATGTAGTGTTGTGCTTGCTCGATGATGGAGATTGTATTTTTGTAACATTCTTTGGAACTCTCTCCCCACGTAACGAGCCCGTGTTTGCCAAGAAGAATGGCTTTTAATCGGGGATTCTGTTGAACAAGCTCTCCACATTGTTTTGCCAGCGCGAAGCCCGGGCGCAGCCAATCGACTCGCGCCGCTTCATCGCCGTAAATCTCTCTCATAATTTCCCTCCCATGCTTTGCCGTGCAGATAGCGATCACTGCGTCCGGGTGCATGTGGTCGATGTGCGCATGATCAATGAAAGCATGGATGAGCGTATCGATCGAGGGGCGTTTCGCGTTAAGATCGACGAGACAATGTGCGAGATATTCCACCATCTCCTCGTCGGACATCGCTCTTCGGGTGCGGAGAAGATTGATTTCGTCAAGCCGCAGGCCGGGGAATGCAGCGCGGGTAATCGTTTGCAGATCCGTCCCGCTTCCCTTCACACGGAGAACACGTAGTTCGTTTCCCCTAAAATCCTTCTCAAGAATTTTCGCCGAGGTATTTCCACCTGCCCAGTTCGTTACCGAGGAATCTCGACCAAGGATGTTCGATCGATAGACAAGGAGATCACATTCCTTACGACCTTTCGCTTCAACATCACGCCACAAGCGCTTCACAGTCAAACGCCTCTCAAATAAAATCCGAAAGATGTTTTCCTATTGGAAATTGATTGGTTTCTAGTTCAAAGGTAACAATTTCGACTTACAATATCAACGATATTCTCCCAACGCTGATGTCTAAGGATGCGGACGCATCGCTCTCGCGACGAACTGCGTTAAGCCCGTCGCGTCCAGTACCCCCCTGGACCTGTCCAGGCGCCAGAAGCGCGGGTCGGTCTGACCCCGTCCCGATCGCGCCCCAGGCCATGGCACGCTGCTCATGCCAGGCCACCCCGTCGGTCCCAAAAGCAAATTCTTCCCTTGACAAGCCGTGGGGGAGCAGGGATCATGTGGTCTCGTTTTGGCGGTCCCAAGGATCAACGGGAACCGGGCGTGACGGGCCGCGCCCATGCCACCGAGGGGGTGTCCATACCCTCCAGCCCCGGCCGCCCCAAGAGCAAATTCTTAATCACCTCAAGCCAATCAAAGATGGGGGGACAAACAATGTCCAAGAACCAGCGGGCATTCACCCTCGGCCTTGCCATGCTCGCCGGCATTGCACTCACCAGCGATCAGGTTGCAGCGCAGGCACGTGAAAAGGAACTTGTCGTCTACGCCTCACATCCATCCGAGATGGTGGACTACTTCACCAAAGCCTTCAGCGACAAATACGGGGTGAAAGTCACAACGGTGAAAGCGGGGACGGGTGAGCTTCTCAACCGGATCCGCGCCGAGCGCGCCCGCCCAAGCGCCGATGTCATGTGGGGCGGCTTCTCCGACACCGGCAAATCCGCGCCAGATCTGTTCGAACTGTACAAGTCCAAGGAGCTTGCGCACATCGAGCCGAAGATGATCGATCCGACCGGCTACAACACGCCGTTCGGCGCGAGCACCATGGTCATCATGTACAACAAACGTCTCGTCAAGCCTGAGGAGGCGCCGAAGACCTGGGGCGACCTCAGCAAGCCCGAATGGGCCCGCAAGGTCATTCACGCCGATCCGTCCAAATCCAGCTCGGCCTACGCAGCGCTTGTCACGTGGCTCATCATCTACGGCAAGGACGACAAGGGCTGGCAGAAAGTCGAGGACATGACGCGCAACATGAACATCGTCATCAAATCCAGCCTAGTGTTCCAGCAAGTCGGGCGCGGCGAGTATCCGGTCGGCGTGACCTACGAAGAGGGCGCATTCAATTATGTGCTCTCCGGCACCGCCGGCATCGTGTACCCGGCGGACGGCACTTTGCTCCAGCCAGAGGGCATGTTCATCGTCAAGGGCACGCCGCACCCGAACGCCGCCCGTCTTTTCGCCGACTATCTGCTGTCGGCGGAGGCGCAGGCCGATCTGGCCACAAAGTTCCCGGGACGGCGGCCGACCCGAAAGGGCGTGAGTACGCATCCCGAGATGCTGCGGGCCGACAAATTCAAGGTCATCGAGTACGACGAAACATGGGCCGCGGAGAACCGAAAGCAGATCCTGGACCGCATGCAGAAGATCATCGTCAAGACCCAGGGCTGACGCGCAGGCCCCTCGCCGGGGCGCCGCTCCGGCGAGGGGCCTCTGCGAAACCGTTCGTTCGGGATCCGTTTCATGGCCTCCACGCCGGTCCGGATCGAGGGACTGAGCAAGCGCTTCGGCGACATCGTTGCCCTCGACAGCGTCGACGTCGCCATCGCCGAGGGCGAGTTCTTCACGCTTCTCGGGTCCAGCGGTTGCGGCAAAACTACGCTACTGCGCATCGTCGCCGGCTTCCTGAAGCAGACCTCGGGCCGCGTTCTCTTCAGCGAGATTTGCGTTGACGACGTGGCGGCGCACCGTCGCAATACCGGCATGGTGTTCCAGAACTACGCGATCTTTCCCCACCTATCGGTCATCGACAACATCGCGTATGGCCTACGCGCGCGGCGGCTTGGGCGGGCCGAAATCGACCGGCGGGTAGCCCGCATGTTGTCGATGACCCGACTCGATGGCCTTGCCCACCGGAAGCCGCGGGAACTGTCGGGCGGTCAGCAGCAGCGCGTCGTGTTGGCGCGGGCAGTCGTGATCGAGCCCGACGTCCTGCTGATGGACGAACCACTTTCGAACCTCGATGCGCAGATGCGGGTGCATTTGCGCAACGAGATCCGGGCGCTTCAGCGCCAGATCGGCGTGACCACGATCTACGTGACGCACGATCAGGAGGAGGCGTTGAGCCTTTCCGACCGCATCGCCGTCATGCGGCACGGACGGATCGAGCAGATCGGCACGCCTCACGAGATCTTCAACGAGCCGGCGACGCGCTTCGTCGCCGGCTTCATCGGAGAAAGCAACTTTCTTCCCGCCCGCCGCGCCGGCGATGCGGACGCCCGAGGGCTCGTGCCCTTTGAGGCCCCCGGTGGAGGGCGTCTCTTCGTACCGGCGGAACGGGTGCAGGGCGCGGCGGGCATGATGGCGCTCGCCTTCCGGCCCCATCAGGTTCGCCTGGACGCGGACAGGGGCGAGTCCGATCTTCGGGGCGAGGTCGTCGACGCCCTTTATACCGGTGCCAGCGTCCGCTACACGGTCGAGATCCATCCCGGCTCAGAAGTCTCGTGCCTTGCACTCATGGTGTCAGGCGTGCGGCCGCTTGAGGTCGGTCAGAAGGTTTCGCTCAGCGTTCCGTCCGCCGCCCTCGCCGCGTTTCCAGAGGCGACGGCATGACCGCGGCCACCATCGCCGCCGGGCGGAGATCCGTCCTCCGCCGTCTCGAAGATCTGTTCGGCTTCTGGCCGCTCGTCACCCTGCTCGCCTTTCTCGTGGTCGGGACCCTGCTGGTCCTTCCCGTTTTCAACATCGTCCTCTTGAGCTTCTCTGGAAAGGAGGAGGCGGCCGGAATTATCGACAATTACCGCACCTTCTTTTCGGAGCGGTTCTACTACCAGACCCTGATCAACAGCTTCATCGTCAGCAGCGCGGCGACCGTCGGGGCGGTCGCCGTGGGTCTTCCCACAGCATATTTCGTCGCCCGCTACAAGATCTGGGGCCGCACCTTCGTCCGCGCGGCCGTCGTCCTGACATTCGTGTCGCCGCCGTTCATCGGGTCCTACTCCTGGGTGATTCTCTTCGGCCGCAGCGGCCTCATCTCGAGCTTCCTCGCCGACAACGGGATCTTCCTGCCCTCGATCTACGGCGCCCAGGGAATCATATTCGTCTTCATCCTGCAGTTCTTCCCGTTCGTGTTTCTGATCGTGTCGTCCGGCTTGCGGTCGATCGACCAGAGCATCGAGGACGCGGCGCGCAATCTGGGATCCAGCGAGCTCCGCACGTTCTTCACAGTGATCGTACCGATGCTCATTCCCTCGATCACCACCGGCGCGTTGCTGGTTTTCGTTGCGGCCTTCTCCGAGTTCGGCACACCGATCATCCTGGGTGAACGCTTTCGCGTCCTTCCCGTGCTGATCTACGGGGAGTTTGTCAACGAATTTGGCGGCCGGCCGACCTTCGCCAGCACGCTCTCGGTCCTGCTTCTCGCCGTCACCTGCGCCGCACTGGTTCTCCAGCGGCGCGGCGCGATCCGCTTCGCGCACGGCGCGGCGACGATCCGTCCACTGGAGCCTCAGGAGCAGCCGATCGCGAAGCGGATCTTGGCCGCCGCGTTCGTCCTGCTGCTGACAGGCTTCGCGCTCCTGCCGATCGTCAACATTGTCGTCTCGTCGTTCCTTAAGGCCAACGGCCCGGTGCTCCTGGCCGAGCTGACGCTCGGCAACTACCGGCAGATCGCCGCGACGCTGTGGACGCCTCTCAGCAACACCATTCTGTTCACGACGACGGCGACGCTCCTCTGCGCCGCTGTTGGGACGGCCGTCGGCTACATTATCGTGCGGCGGCGCAGCCTTCTCTCAAGCTCCCTCGACACGATCATCATGTTCTCCTACGCAGTGCCGGGTATCGTCCTTGGCGTCGGCCTCGTCGTGACCTATAACGAGCCGCCGTTCGTGCTGACGGGAACTTCCCTGATCCTTATCCTCGCGTACTTCATTCGGCGCCTTCCGTTCTCGGTACGGTCGTCCGTCGCGATGCTGCAGCAGATCTCGCGTGACACCGAGGACGCTTCGGTCAACCTCGGCGCTGGACCCGCCCGTACGTTCGTCAAGATCACGGTGCCGCTGGTCTCCAGTGCGATCCTGTCGGGGGCTCTGCTCACCTGGTCGACCACGATCCGCGAGCTGAGCGCGACGCTGATTCTTCAGTCCGGTCAGACCGTCACCATGAGCGTCGAAATTTTCAACGAAGTCGTGAACGCGAATTTCGGCTTGGCCTCGGCGTTGGGAACGATCCTGATTCTTCTGACCTTCTGGCCGTTGGTCGTTCTCTTCTGGGGGCTAGGCAAGCATGAGGAGGTGGTCGTATGACCGGGCCGATCCCGCGCGCCAGAGCCTGCAGAGATCGCCGATGAATCGCGACCCGGCCGTCTCCGTCGTGGACGTGGGCAAGACGAGCGCGAAGGTCGTCGCGGTCGACCGGTCGGGCGTAGTGTGTGGGCGTCTCGCCCACGCCAATCGATCTAGCGATGCGGGGCCCTACCGGCACGTCGAAGTCGACGAGCTGTTCGAGTGGATCGTCGAGGCGCTCCAGGCGGTGGCGGCCGCCGAGGCGATCGAGGCGGTGGAGCCACTGCGCACGGCGCCGTTGCGGCTCTGGTGGACTCCTTCGGAGAGGCCGCGGCTGCCTAAGCTGAGCCCGCAAGCGCAATCCCGCGCACATCTCCTTCCGCCATCCCCCTCCCATCCATCCTTCCCGACGCCCTTGGTTCCAAATCCATAACCTCCCGTGGATCCCCCGCCTTTCCCTTGACAGGCCGTGGGGAAGCAGCGATCATCCCGTCCTGGCGGTCCCAAGGATCAACAGGACGCGGGCTTGACGGGGCGCGCCCATGCCACCGAGGGGGTGTCCATGCCCTCCCGCCCCGGCCGCCTCAGAAGCAAATAACTATCACCTCGATACAGGTGACGTGCGGTTCGTCTTTGACGTGAATTTCATGGGATCGTTCTTCACCTCGCGCGCGGTGTTGCCCTGGATGCTGAAGCAGAACTACGGACGGATCCTGCACATCGCGTCGATCGCCGGAAAAGAGGGCAATGCAGGCATGTTGGCCTACTCGGCTTCCAAAGCGGCCGTGATCGCGATGGACAAGTTGCAGGGAAAGGAGTACGCCGAGACGGGCATTACCATCAACGCGCTGGCTCCTGCCGTGATTCGCACTGCGATGGTCGAAGCGTTGCCGGAAGCCCAGGTGAAATACATGACCGAGAAGATCCCGATGGGGCGCTGCGGCACCCTCGAGGAGGTCGCCCACACGGCAGCCTTCATCGTCTCACCAGGCGCCGGCTTCACCACCGGATTCACCTTCGACATGACTGGAGGACGGGCGACTTACTAATCGTCAGTTCACAGCACGCGGAATTGACGATTGACGAATTGATGATTGTTCCCAGAGTTGCAGTGGTTCCGGCTTCAGTCGGTGGTACTCGGTTCGAACGGCCACAGACTGAAGCCTGTGCCACCGGATGCACCGAGGGGAAAACCAGATGAGCTTTGAGGTCCATGTTCTGAAAATGGGGCAATGCGAAGTGGCCGGGCCGGAAGTGTACTGGATGAGCCACTGGAATGACTGGGTGGAGCTGTATTTCTGGATGGTTGTGATTCGTGGTAATGGCAAGACGGCGATCATCAACACCGGCCCGCCAGCCGATCTCGTCGAGCTGAACGCGCGGTGGAGCAGCGCCTTTGGTGAACGCGGCAAACTGGTGCGCCAGGAAAGTGAACGCCCGGTGAATGCGCTGGCGTCGCTGGGCATCCGTCCCGAAGACGTGGACTATGTGCTGATCGCCCCGCTGCAGGTCTACGCAACGGCGAACATCCAGCTCTTTAAGAACGCGCGAGTCGGCATTTCGAAGCGCGGCTGGATTGAAGATTTTCATGCCGAAAAGTTCCCGATGCACGTCCCGCGAAGGTTCCGCCTTGCGGATGAGACGCTGCTGTATCTGATGTTTGAAGGGCACGAAAAACTCCACCTTCTCGAAAACGAGGATGAAGTGCTGCCGGGACTGCGCTGCTTCTGGGCCGGCGTGCATCATCGCTCCTCGATGGTCTACCTCATCGAGACGGCACAAGGCACGGTGGCCGTGTCGGATTGCGTGTTCAAGTACAGGAACATCGAGCAGATGGAACCGCTCGGCATTCAGGAAAGCCTCGAAGAGTTTCACGTTACCTGCAATCGAATCAAACGAGAGGCGGATATCTTCATCCCGCTGTACGAACCCGAGGTCCTGAAGCGCCATCCCGGCGGAAAGATCGCCTGAAAGTTCACTTGCCAGGAGCGTGCGGCGCATGAGCGATCGTTTGAAGGGCAAGGTAGCCATTGTGACCGGCGGTGCGGCAGGCATTGGAGAAGCAACCGCGGTGTTGTTCGCGGAAGAGGGCGCCAAGGTCGTCATAGCGGATGTCGATGAAGCGGCAGGCATGGAGACCGTCGCCCGGATCCGAGCGCAGGGCGGCGAGGCGATCTTCGTGTCGACCGACATTTCGCGGGAAGGCGACGCCAGGAAGGCCTGCGATGAAGCGGTTCGGGCCTTCGGCCGATTGCATATTCTCGTTAACAACGCAGCGAACTTCATGCTCAAGGGACTGGAAGCCAGCATCGACGACTGGCATCGATCGCTGGGTGTTAATGTCATCGGCACGGCCTTGATCAGCCGATATGCAGCCGAAGCGATAAAGAATGCGGGCGGCGGCGCAATTGTCAATCTCGGGTCAATTTCCAGTTTTATCGCGCAGCCCTCATTCGTTGCTTACAGCGCGACAAAGGCGGCCCTGGTGCAGATGACGCGCAATATGGCGATGGACCTCGCGCCGTTCAATATTCGCGTCAACTGCGTGTGTCCGGGCACGATTCTGACGCAGGCCGTTCACAGGCATGTGGAGCGAGTCGGCGTGACGCTGGAAGAATTCCTGACGGAGGAGCGGCCGAAGTATCTGCTTAGCCGCATCGGTGAGCCGCGCGAGGTCGCCTATGCCATCCTTTTCCTCGCTTCGAATGAGGCCTCCTTCATCACCGGCGCGCATTTGATGGTCGACGGCGGCTACACCGCACGATAGCGACCGCGCCGGCGTCCCGGGGCGCTGAGCTGCCTGGACGCCCGCACCGCGGCGAGGCGTACTCCCCAGTTTTCATCTCCTTCCGCCATCCCCCTCCCATCCATCCTTCCCGACGCCCTTGGTTCCAAATCCATAACCTCCCGTGGATCCCCCGCCTTTCCCTTGACAGGCCGTGGGGAAGCAGCGATCATCCCGTCCTGGCGGTCCCAAGGATCAACGGGACGCGGGCTTGACGGGGCGCGCCCATGCCACCGAGGGGGTGTCCATGCCCTCCCGCCCCGGCCGCCTCAAAAGCAAATTCCTATCACCCCTATCACCAGGAGGGCGGTTGATGAGTGGACCACAAGAGAACGTGACTGTGGAATATCCAGTGGACGTGCGATTGGCGCTCCGCGAGACCAAGGAGGAGTTTGCCCGGGAGCTGCTGACGCTCGCGGCAGTGAAACTCTACGAACTGGGCAAGATCTCATCCGGAAAAGCGGCTGCGCTGGCGGGCATGGACCGGGTGAACTTCCTGCTCGGCTTGGGGCGTTACCGTGTGTCGGTGTTTAACTACATGCCTGAAGAACTGGAACGAGAGGTGGCGGAGGCGAGGACTCGCGCCGGGTGATGGCAGCCGTCGCCGATACCAGCTCGATCATTCTGTTGGCCAAAGTGGGCCGCCTCGGCCTTCTCCGGGAGCTCTATGGCGAGGTGTTTGTGCCTCCGGCGGTGGCCGCGGAACTCCGGGGAAAGCCCGATGCGGCATCTCAGGAGGTGGAGGCGTTCATTGAATCGCCGGGCTGCGTCCGCTCTCCCGGGAACATCTTGCTGGTCGAGAGGCTTTCGGCAAGTCTGGGGACTGGAGAGGCGGAGGCCATTGCTCTCGCAGCGGAAGTTCCCGGCGGACTCCTCATTATGGATGACGCCGAAGAGCGTCGTGTTGCACGAGGACTCGGTCTCCGCGTGACGGGATTGTTGGGTGTCCTGATCTAACCCGCATCCAAAATCTCCCTTGGGAGGCTCCTTGGCATCCACCCAGGTGTGTGATTCCGCTGTCGAACCGCCTCTGCGCCTCTTCCCTTGACATCGAGTTCGTCGAAAGCGATCCTTCGCCATCCCCTCTGGGGACCCGGAGGTCCAGGCATGCCCCGAAAGGCCGCACGACCTCCTTCTGCAAGAGCCAATTCCTGTTAGCTCAAGGCATGAGCACGGACAAGGGCGCGTGGTGGCTAGAGCGCTGAACACACTCATGGGAAAAGGAGGCAGCTATGGTCCTGGTCTACATCACCCTCAACACCATGGAAGAAGGACAGCGGCTGGCGCACCTCTTGATCGAGCGCAAGCTGACGAACTGTGTGAACTTCCACCCGATCACCTGCACATACCTCTGGGAGGGGAAGGTGACCACGGAACCTGAGGTCGTGGCGCTCGTCAAAACGCGCGCGGAACACTTTGATGCCGTGGCCGCTGCGGTTAAAGAGACCGTTCCCTACACGAACTTCGTCGGCCAGATCGAAGTCGCCCGAGTAAACGAAGCCTTTGAGGCATGGATGAACGATGTCGTTCGCCCCTCAACCCCACCCCCAGGCAACCGGTCCTAAAGATCAGCAAGGGTCAGGCAGTCCTTTTGCCAGATTGAGGCATTTTGGGTGTGGTCGCGGTCGCCCCCAAAAAGCAAATTCACCTATCACCCACCATCACCGAGTCACGACAGCTAGCGGGTCGGGCGGATTCTCACGCCTCCCTCTGTGGCAACGGTGAAGTGACCTGCCAACCGATCGGCATATCGCTGCAGCACACCCATCAGTACGCGCACCCGGTTGGCTGGGCTTTCGGCGTGAAGCCGAAGCAACACCACACCATGATGCCCCTGGCCGCTGCGAAAGACGAGTTCGCCGAAATCCTTGTCATTCGTGATCAGGATTCGTCCCTCACTCATCGCCCGGGCCAAGATATCTCGATCGTTGGCTTCAGGCATTGCCTCGGCTACGGCAAGCACCTCATGGCCGGCGGTGCGCAGATAATGGACCACCGCCCTGCCGGAGGACTCGTCCACGATGAACTGCACGGGGGTTGGCGCTTAGGCAGGGGTGGAGAGAGGGAAGACGTCTTCCTGCGCCAGAACTCGGGCGGCGTATGTGAGGGCAGCGCGGATATCCTCGGGCTGCAGGCGTGGGTATTCCCGCAGGATATCACCTTCCGGGATCCCCTGGGCCAGCATCCGAACGATGAGCTCCACGGGGACGCGAGTCCCTCGGATGACCGGCTTGCCGACCATGACCTTCGGATCCATGGTGATGCGCTGCCAAAGCTGTTCGTCCATGAGTCGCTCCTCTTTCGTAGGCATGCAAGGGTAAGGGCATGCCATTTTCGGTTCCGGAGCATAACACGGCGGGTCCTCTGTCGCAACATTTCACGGAGCGCGGGAAGCGGGAGCCGCGGCAGCGCTGGGTGCTCGCCATCCCCCCCTGCTCAATCGGGCTGTGGAACCGGTCGGCGTGGACCGTCCGATTTGGCAGGAGCCAGGGATTGCGTCTTTGGCCTGATCAATACTTCAATGGAACGTCCCCGAATTACACCGCCTGACCGCCCATGGGGGGGCGCCGTCAGAATATCTTTCATACCCGCGCTACGTCCCGTCCCACGTCCCGTCCCACAGGCCGTCCGGATCCAGGCCCGGCGCGCACGTCGCCGCCGCTCAGGGGCTATGGGTGGAGCGATGAGAGTGTGGGGGATGTGCCAAGAGGGTCAGGGGCATTGCGCCAGATGTTGAGGCCTCCGACGAGCGCAAGCAAAGTTATGAGGAGGGCGGAGGTGACGCACCAGATGCAGATGGCCTCGATGACATAGACCTCTATGTACGTGAGGTAAGCGGAGAAGCCCACACCGCCAAGGGCCAGGAGAAAGCCGATGGTGAGCAGGCGACGTTGCACGACGCCTTCGGTCTGGAGGACGGCCAGGGCTAGCCCCAGGAGCACCAGGTATCCCGCTAATCCGATGAACGCCACCGGCACGCCATAGATCCTGGCGTACACGCTGTTGTTCACCACGTCGCATTCGGCCCACCGGGTGC
>Ga0156282_1181_pt1 | contig 18021 bp, 17 predicted proteins | sample RifCSPlowO2_12_FD_107931 | JGI IMG/M metagenome (GOLD analysis project Ga0156282, IMG submission 107931) | Betaproteobacteria bacterium RIFCSPLOWO2_12_FULL_62_13b
CCTCTACGACGCAACCGGGTCCTACCGGATCGTCTGGATCATCGCCGTCGGGCTCTCGGTGGTGTCGGCGCTCGTGAACCTGCCGATCGACGAGCGCCCGGTGGGCAGGCAGGCCGCGGCTGCCTGACGGCGCCAGGAGGCGCCGTCTACACGATCTCGAATGCAAGAATCACGGCAGCGATTGCGACCAGTCCGAGCGCGAACAGAAAAGTCGTTTCGGCCCAGCGTTCGAGCCGCGCTCCGCCCTCCGTGCGCTGCATCGAACTGAACGACAGAATTGCGCTCATCAGGAAAATGATGCTGTTGGCGGCCAGCAGCTTGTCGATGACCAGTCCGATTCCGCTGAGATGGACGATCTTCACGATGCTGACCACGGTCATACACACGCCGATCATGGTCGCGGAGGTGGGCAGAATGTGGGCGGACAGGCCGTTCGAAAATCCGGATTTCATCGATGGAGAAGCGGTGAGGGAAAAGAAAGGCCGTCGCTGAGCCGTCGCGACGGCGTGGATATCGCAGGCAACGGCCGCCCCGGCGGGCGTCGCCGCACGTCGCTCAAAGCCCCTACCACCGGAACTGTCCGGAGCCCGCACAGCTCAGCCTTGCTTGCTGAGGTCAACCGGCACGAAGATCTTCGCTTTTTCCCGCTGGACCAGCAGGGCCACGGCCTTGCCGGCTTTGGCGACTACCCCACGCAACTCCTCGGCTGACTGTATCGGCGTGCCGTTGACGGAAAGGAGTACGTCGCCGGGCTGAATGCCTGCGCGCGCGGCCGGCCCGTCGACGCTTTCGACGAAAAGTCCCTTTGCGCCGACCTGTTTTCGTTCCTCGGGCGTGAGCGGCCGCACGGCGACCCCAAGCCGTCCGTGCTCCTGATCGGACTTGTCGGTTGAAGCCACCTTTAGATCCTTCATCTCGCCGACGGTCACGTCGAGGCTTTTCGTCGACCCGTTGCGCCAGACCTCCAGTGTCGCCTTGGAGCCGGGTTTCATGTCTGCGACCTGGGCCGCCAAATCGGAAGAACGCGAGATCTCCTTGCCGTTGAATTTTAGAACCACATCACCCGACTTGATACCGGCCTTCGCCGCAGGACTGCTCTCCTCGACGGAACTAACAAGGGCACCCTGGGGATTCTTCAGGCCAAAGGAGTCGGCGAGTTGCTGGTTGACCTCCTGGATCGTGACCCCAAGCCGGCCTCGGCTTACCTTGCCGAACTGCTGCAACTGGTCTTTGACTTTGACAGCCATCTCGATCGGGATGGCGAACGACAGGCCCTGATAGCCGCCAGTGTGGCTGTAGATCTGCGAATTGATGCCGATTACCTCGCCATTCATGTTGAACAGGGGGCCACCGGAATTGCCGGGGTTGACGGCGACATCGGTCTGAATGAACGGCACATAGCCCTCATCCGGAAGCGAGCGTGATTTCGCGCTGATGATTCCGGAGGTGACCGTATTGTCGAATCCGTAGGGCGACCCGATCGCGAGCACCCATTCGCCGACCTTGCTGCCCGCGCCAGAACCGAGCTTCACCGTCGGCAGGTCATGGGCATCGATTTTGAGCACTGCGACGTCCGTCTGCTTGTCGGTGCCCACAACCTTCGCCTGAAACTCGCGCTTGTCCGTGAGCTTGACGGTGACTTCCGATGCGTCGGCGATTACGTGTGCGTTGGTCAGGATGACGCCGTCCGGGCTCACGATGAAGCCTGAGCCCAGACCATGCTGCGGGATACGACCGTTCGGCATGGGCCATGGGAATTGACGGAAAAACTGAAAGAACGGATCACTGGGATCCATGCCCGGGAACTGCGGCATCGCCGCCGCGGTCTTGATGTTCTGCGTCACGCTGATGTTGACGACAGCCGGGCCATTGCGCTCGACGATCCCGGTGAAGTCGGGCACCAGGATGCTTGCCGCCGGAGTCGCATTTGCGGAGATGGTGGCGGGCGCGCTGGCTGCGGTGGCTTTCTGAGGGAGCCAGTGACCGGCCGTGAAAGCCCCGGCGCCGAGGGCCGTGATGACGCCTGCGGCGATCAAGCTTCGAACCAACGTATTTGGTTTAAACGTATTGGGTTTCATGACGCACTCCTTGGTGGTTGACCAATCGCATGGGGAACGACGTTCCCTTCGTGATGGTGATCGTAGGAGCGCTGGATTAAACCAGGCTTAAGACCTTGAGAGTATTTGCCGGCAGGGTGTGCGCCGGCAGATGCGCTGGCAGCGGAAACACGCGACCACTAGCCTCTATATGCGGGCGGCTTAGCCTGCACCGCAATTCCGTTGACGGGGCCGCCTGACCTCAGGCTCGCACTTCCTGCCGCTGGAACGCCATGTAGGAAACCGCGAACAGGATGATGGCACCGGCGATGAGGCCGGTGAACTGGGGCCACACCAGCAGCAGGCTCTGGCTAAAGGAGAGCGGCGCGCCTGCAACCGCACCCTGCACCTGGTTCGCGAAAACCACGCCGAAAGTGCGTGTTGCGGGCTGCAACATGCCGACCACTGCTTCGCCGAACAGCGTGCTCGGCGACAGCCGTGCAAGCATCTGCTGCAGCTCGATCTGCTGCGGATTCTGTACGCCCAGCAGGAGCGCAAGTTCGGAGGGCGGATAGACGATTTCGGCGATGAAGCGCCCCATCAGCGGCCACAACAGGCTGAGCAGCAACCATGCGCCCAGGGCCGACAGCGCCGCCGTGGCGGGCGAACGGCACACCACCGAGCACAGCATCGCCACCGAGAGCCACACGCCGCCGTAAGCCACCGCCACGCAAAGGAACACCAGGCCGCGCGCCACTTCTTCGCCGCTCGGCGGAACGCCCAGGCGAAGCAGGCCCAACCCGATGATCAGCAGCCACAAGGTCACCAGGCCCACCGCGAGGGTTGCGAAGCCGCCCGCGAATTTGCCAAGCAGCAGCGCGTCGCGGTAGATGGGCTGCGCCAGCACGCGGCTCATGGTGCGGCGGTTGAACTCCCCGTTGATGCTGTCGAACCCCAGGCCGATCGCCATCAGCGGGATGAGGAAGGAAAGCACCGCGAGGAACGACGGCATCGACTCGCGCGCGTCGGTGAACAGGCGCAGGAACAGGAACGGGTCCTGCGCGGTGGTGGTGCGCAGGCCCTGGATCGACATGAACACCGCGCCGATGCCGGTGAGCAGGATGAGCCACTCCAGCACCAGCATGCGCGGACTGCGCAGGTGGTCGGAGAATTCCTTTGCGAATACGATGCCGCAACCCTTCCAGGGAGAACCGCTACGCCGTGACATGCGCTGTGCCATTAATTTCCTCGAAATAACGCCGGTAGATTTCATCCAGGCTCGGCTCGACGCTGGCCAGGCGCAGGATCGGAGCGCCCGCGTTCACCATAGCGCGCGCCACCGCGTCGCGCACGTCGCGCAGCGCGAGCACGCGGAAACGCCCGGGCTCTTCGGCCTGCACGCTGCTTACGCCGTCCACCGAGCCGAGCAGCGCGGCCAGCGCGCCGCTTTCCATGTCGGAATCCACCTTCAGGGTGTAACCGCCGCCCAGCACCTGCGCCGCGAGCTCCCGCACGCTGCCCTCGATCGCGATGCGGCCGCCGCTGAAGAGCGCCACCCGGTCGCAGATTGCCTGCACGCGATCCAGGATGTGCGAGGACAGCATGATCGCCATGCCGTCGTCTCGGAGCGTGCGGATCATGTCGAGCAACTCGAAGGTCGATTGGGGGTCGAGGCCGTTGGTCGGCTCATCGAGGATTGCAGCCTGCGCGCCCTTCATCAGGATCTCGGCAATGCCCAGGCGCTGGCGCATGCCGCGCGAATAGGTGCCTACCTTGTGATCGGCCACGGTGTCGAGGCGCACGCGGGAGAGTGCGCCGTCGATACGCCCATCGAGCGCGCGCGCGGCGATGCCGGCGAGTCGGCCGGTGTACCGCAGGTTGGCCCGCGCGCTGAGGTTGTCGTAGAACCCGACCATGTCGGGGAGATACGCGACGCGCTCCTTCACCGTCAGGGGATCGCGCATCGGATCGGCGCCACACACCGAGATGCGGCCTTCGTCCGCCTCGGTGAGTCCGAGCAGCATCAGGATGGCAGTGGTCTTGCCCGCGCCGTTGGGGCCGAGCAGGCCGAAGATCTCGCCGCGATGCACCGTCAGGTCGATGCCGTCGACCGCGATGGTCGAGCCGTAGCGCTTTTTCAGTCCGCGCGCCTCGATGAGGATTTCGCTCATCGCGTTTTCACCGCGCATTTCACCTTCGACCGAAGCGTGCTACCGCGCCGACCGAGAGCAAGAGCGCGATGACGATCACCAGGATCCCTACCATGCCCCACAGGGTGGAGGTGGTCACGGCGAGGCGGAAGTCGGTCGAGGCCGATTCACTCCCGCTGTTGGCGCGCAGCGTGGCCATGTAGTCACCGGCGATCGCCTTGCTCGATGGGGTGACGATCGCCTGCACCGGCAGCTTCTGGCCGGGGGCGAGCACCGGGATCAGTCGCGGCTCGATGTCGATCTTCCAGTCCCCGGGGGGGCTGCTTGACAGTGTGACCCCGGTAGCGGGCGCGGCACCGGTGTTTTCGATGATCACAGTCAGCGGGGTGGGCTTGCCGGCCTCGGCTTCACCGGACAGTCGGCCGTCCTCGGTGGTGATGCGTAGCTTCGGCGCGCCGGTGATCTGGATCGCCATCTGCGCGGTGGCCTGCGCGCCTTCCGCCGAGGCGCTGACCATCAGCGCGTAATCGCCGGCCGCGGCGGAGTCGGGCGGCTGCACCTTGACCTTGAGGTCCTTGCTCTGGCCTGCCTCGATGGGGATGGAACTGATCTCCTGCGAGCCAAACCCTTCGGTGAAGGTAGTCTGGAAGCCCTGCGGCGCTTGCGCCGCCAGTTTCACCAGCGCGCCTTTGTCGCTCTCGTTCTGCACCGTGATCGGGTATTCGAAGCTGGTGCGCGCTGAACCGCGCTGCGAGGGGAGTTTGGATTTGAGCGAGAGCCGCGCGGGCAGGGACTGGCCGATGATAATGTCGAGCGGCAGCGCGGCGGTGACGTCGTTGCCCTTGGCAGTAAGCATCACGCGCTGGCTGCCCTTCTGCGCGCCGGCGGGCACCTCGACTCGTAGCTGCAACGCGACCGACTCGTTGGTCGCCGGCATCGCTGCGGCTACCGGCACGCCGCCGCCCAGCACCGTGGCCTTCCAGCCCTTCGGAATGTCGCTGACCGACAGCGCCACGCGCTGCGGCGCCAGCTCGGCGTTCTGCAGCTTGATCTTCACCGTGGTAGTTTCGCCGGCGCGCACCGCCATCGCCGGGAAATCGGTGGTGAGCCAGAGGCCCGCTATGGTCTTGGTCTCAGCCGCCCGGGCCGTCACCGTGAGCGCGGCCAAGGCTGCTAGGATAATTACGGATTTTGTGGCGCATAAAACGAGCGCCCGCGCGGCACCCAAGCCGCCCCGATCAATGGTTGTTGTGGTCACCGCTCGATTTCTCCTCAGGATCGTTGTGTACTGAAGACGTCCTTTACGACGCCCTCGTGAAAAATTGAAGATATGAATACAAAGACAAAGGCCGCAACCCCGGCACTTCGACCGGGGTGTGGTATTGAAGTTCGCGCTAGCGCATAGTCGGAATAAGAATTCACGCGCATTCGCCGATCAATACAGTGGTGCGCCGCGTCTTCGCATACCCGAAGGCCGCAGCTATCGGCTAGAGCGGTCCCGCGGCTGCTTGGCGGCGGCAGGACGCAACCCTCAAGCAGGATTAGAGAAACCGGGTTTTCGGTGCCTCTCGGGTTTCTCCTCTTTCTTCTGATACCAGAGCACATAGGCGAAGCCCACAACGAATACCAACGCAACAAAGCCGTAGATCTCCCAAGTGGTGCTAGTGGCATTGGACGGCTCATCGGCGGCCCATGCGGGTACGCTTAATACCATGGCAAGAAGACAGTGCATTAAACGATTCATTTCGCCTCCTCTAGAATCTCCGCGTTAAGTAAGAAAAAGTCATTGAACCCATAGCCTACGAACGTCGTCCCGGACGGTTTTCGAGGTGAAAACGTCGCAAATATCCTTGGTGTTTTGGCGCACTATCCGCCGATCGACACGCTGAAGTTCAGCTTCTCTTCCTTGAATGGCGTAGGGACGTAGGAGAGCTCGAGGCGGATTTCCTTCAGCGTCTTCGCCTTCAGAGCCTCGACCGGGAACTCCGCGTCCACTGCCTGGCTCGAAGCCTGCCCCGGATCGAGCCGCTCGGACGAGCTAGAGCTGTACCCAGAGGCGACCTTGAGGGTTGGCGCGGTACGGTTGTCCTCGAGCTTGATGGTCTGGCCCTGGGCATCGATGTAAAGGATCTTGCCTCCGATCAGGCGGACGGTCTGGTCCGCGGAGATATTTTTCAGCTTAAGCGTTCCCGTGAACTTTGGCGGGGAGTCAATGCGGCCGGATCCCTTCTCGACCCGCTCCGTAATTTTCATCTCCAACATTTCGCCAGTCAAAATGCCAGCCTTTACCTGCACCGAGACCGGTGTCACAGGAAAGACCTTATCCTCAATCACGGGCGCCGCCACCTGTTCCTTCGGAGTGCAGCCGACGGACATCGCTACCAGCACCGTGGCCACCAACATCCCACCTATCCTTATCCGCATCGCTGTCTCCTTGTATTTAGTCAGGGCATTTGTGTGATTGTCGTGGATGGCGCTTACGGCTATTTCTTCTCGTCGGCGTTCAGCGGCACCCTGTCGGCGGCGATGTTCTTCTTCTCGCCCTTGACTGACCGGGAGGGCTGGGCGATGGCCATGACGGCGGCCAAAGCGAAGATCGCGGCGAGCCGGACATACAAGTCGGTTGATGTCTCTCGATTGAACGTCGAAGAGTTGTTCTCATCCGTGTGTCCACGGCATGAACTCTAGCCCTCGGCCGACCGCCAGCAAGGTGCTGAAGGTCACGATTTGGAGGTGACCAAGGTCACAGCCGCGACGCTCAGCCTCAAGCGCCGGCGTCATGCAAGCGAAATGCACCCGTACCTTGGTCCGCGCAGTCGCAAGTGCGCGTGTGGCGACGCGAGTGGCTCGAACTAACTAGCTCCCGTTCCCGTTGGCGCACTGCGGCGATGGAACCTTTAGCGTGGGCGCGGGATCAAAACCGGTTGAGCGGGGGTGCTTGGCCAACGTCAGGACACCCGAGCCGCCCACTGTTACGGCTAAATGCCGCAGGCATGGCTCTGCTCACGAATACCAGCCCGGCGCCAGCACGACGCTGATCGTGGTGCCCCGTTGCGGTACGCTGTGGATAGTAAGGACGGCACTGATCAGCTGTGCCTGCTCACGCAGACCCGCGAGGCCGTAATGCCCCGGATGCGCGGCCTCCGCGTCAAAGCCGACGCCATTGTCGGCGATTGTCAGCATCAAGCCGTCGCCGTCGGAAAGCTGGCGCAACGAGATCGTAACGCGCGTCGCCGCGGCATGGCGTTCGACGTTGCGCATCGCTTCTTCGGCGATCCGGAACAGCGTCTCCGACCGTTCATCGGCGAACGTACCTGCCTGCGCATCGCTCGCGTAATCAACCGGAATGCCGGTGCGCTCGACAAACAACTTGACAAAATCGCCCAGCGCCGCCGCTAGCCCCGCATCGCGTACCGGGTTGAAACGCATCTGCGCAATCGCGTCGCGGGCTTCCTTCAGGCCATGATGTGCCGCTTCCTCGGCGCGCGTCAATTCCTCCGCCATGCCTCCTGGGTTGGTGGCTGAAAGCCTCTTTAGAAGCCGGATCTCGGTGAGCATCGCCATCATCGAATGCGCCAGGGTGTCGTGCAGGTCACGCGCGATCTTCAGGCGCTCGCGCACCACGGCGGCATAACGCGCCTCGACCGCCAGCCGTTCGATTTCGCGGGTCCGCGCCGCCACGCGCTGATCCAGTTCGGCGTTCAAGGTCTGCAATGCGCTGCGCTCGCGCTGCAGCGAACTGAGCAACTCGTCCAGTGCACGCCCCAGCCGCGCCGCTTCATTCTGGCCGGAAGGCACGGCGATTTTTTGCGCGGCGCCGGATCGGACGGCATCGGCCGAGCGCGCGATGGCTTCGAGGTTACGTGTGAAGCGGTGTGCCAGGAAGACGCCGAGCAGGGCGGCGAGCAGTCCCAAGCCAAGCAGGACGGTGGTGATCTGACCCTGCAGGATCCTGGCGGGCTGCATGGCGTCCTGCAATGGCTGGAATACCACAACGCGCCAGCCCAGAGCGTGCAAGGCATCGGAGGCCGCCGGCGTTGCGCTCGCGACCAGAAAGCGCCTGCCGTCGGCGAGCCGTGCGACACGCGAGGGCGACTCAACGCTGCCCCTTGGCACATTGGACGCTGCTGTCCGTTCAGCGGTATCCGTCGAATCAAGGGTGCTCTCCCAGCGGTTGCCTTCAAGGCTCGCGGGCCCGATCAGTACCGTGCCATCCTGGTCCAGCAGCAGCGCTTCGGTACCGCCCGACCCTCGCAGCTCCTGCCCAAGGCTGCCAGCAAGATCCAGCAGCCAGCTTTTGCTCAATTGCGTCCCAATTACGCCGACCGTATGTCCCTTAGTGTCTATCACCGAGGCGATCAAGTCTGCGTAGGACCCGGGTGCACCATCGGTTGCGCCGGGTGGCGTTTTGGCCGGCATGGGCACCAGTCGCACATCGCCGATTCCCGAGCCATTCATACCCAGCGCAAACCACGGCTGGCCGGCAACACTCGTACGCTCCACCACGCCGTGGGTGGCGGCCAGTACCCGACCTTGCGTGTTTGCCACACCGATCCACGCGAATTCTGGGGAAGCCTGTTGCAGGTTCTCGAGAGTCTTGCGGACCGTCGCCTGGTTGTTATCGCGGAGCTCAGTGGCCAGCACCGCAGCCAACGCACGTACCGACTGCAATCGAAGCGAAAGATTGAGATTCAGCGCGGCAACGATACGGTAGGCCGTCCTCTCCATCTGCCGGCCGCGCAGGTCGAGCAGGTCGGTGCGCACTATGTTGTCCACCCACACGCTGGCAACCAGCACCAGACCGATCGATAATGCGAACACCAGCCAGCCGATGGCGGAGGCGAGGCTGCGGCGGGGATTGAGGTAGTGCGCCAGCGGGTGCATGAAGAGGACCGCAAAAGTTTCACGCCAATGTCGCAAGTGACGAAGGTAACACCAAACTCATGACGTGTGGCCCTCGCGAGTCGGCAAGGAGTCCGGTAGATTCCCGTGATGAACGGGGCTTGTTGTCATTTTCAGGCAGGGTCCCAACACCCGGGATAACCGAAGTGGATGAACTGATACAACTGGTCGCCGAACGGGCCGGGATCTCTTCGGCCCAGGCAGCGCTTGCCGTCTCGGCCATACTGGGTTATCTGACGGCACGGCTTCCTTCCCCGGTGGTCGGGCGCATCCGCGAGCAAATGGGTGCGGTGAACAGTCCACGCCAACTGGATGCCGGCGAAGGGGATGTCAAGTGACGGCGGGATCCCCCGACGACGCTCCCCGCATCCGGGTGCTCGTTGCCGATGATCAGGCCCTGATCCGCCGCGGGATGACGTTGATGCTCGCTGCCGAGTCGGACATGGAGGTAGTGGGTCAGGCGTCCGACGGCGTGGAAGCCGTCGAAATGGCGCAGCGTTTTCGTCCCGATGTCGTGCTGATGGATTTGCATATGCCGCGCAAGGGTGGCGTGGCGGCCACGCGCGAAATCACGCTGTTGCTGCCCCGTACGCACGTGTTGGTGCTGACGACGCTGGACGCTGAAGAAACGGTCTTCGAGGCGGTTCGCGCCGGTGCTCAAGCCTACTTGCTGAAGGATGCGAGCGAAGACGAAGTGCTCGAAACGGTTCGCGCGGTGCATCGCGGCGAGTCCCGGCTGACGCCGCAGATCGCGCGCAAGGTGATGGACCAGTTTCGGCGGCTTGCATCCGCGTCTGAGGCTGCCCCCGCAGGTACCGCCGTGAATGGTGCCGCGGCCTCGATCAAGCCTTCAGGTGCCGCGCAAGGCAAGGCAAGCGGTTCGGTGGCCGAGACGCTCAGCGACAAGGAGGAAGCGATCTTGAGCCTTATCGCCGAGGGCAAGAGCAACAAACAGATTGCGGCTGCCGTGTTCCTGGCCGAAGGTACGGTCAAGAACTACGTGAGCCGCATCATGGAAAAGCTCCATGCCAATACGCGCACCGAGCTGGCCGTGATGTCGGTGCGCCAGCGGCGCGGCGATTGACCAGGCCGCTGCCAGATTTGTTCCCGGGCGATTTAAATCGCCGTGGTCGAGGCGGTCGTCGAGACTGCCCCTGATGCACCGGGCGAACGCGAGACGCTGCCTCGCCACACGCACGCTTGTGACTGCGCGGACCGAGGTACAGGTGCATTTCGCTCGCATGACGCCGGGCGCGTGAGCTTGAGCATCGCGCCTGTGACCTTGGTCAACTTCAAGTCGTGACTTCCTGCCGGCCCGAATCGTGACCTTCGGCAGCTTACATGTGGCCGGCCGCGGGCTAAAGTTCATGCCATGGACGCACGGATGAGAACAACACCGCGACGTTCGATCCCGAAAGATCAACCTGCAAAGGACTCCATCATGACCATGAATATGAAATCGATATACAAAGCTTGTGTACCCTCGCTCGCCGCGGCCTTCGCTTTCGCCGCCATCACCGCCACGGCCGCCACCGCCCAGCCATCCCTGGCAGTCAAGGAGGACGCGGCGCAATTGAAGTCGGACAAGGCAGCGCTGCATCGCCAATTAAAGCGATTGGAGACCGACGAAGCGAGGCTGAAAGCAGACACCGCCTCAGGCAGAATGTCGGCGGAGTCCAAGGACGCGTACGAGGTGTACCAGGACCGGCAGGCGGTCAAGGGCGAGAAGAAGGACATCGCCGCCGACAAAGCGGCCTCGCTGCAGATGAAGGCGGACGAGGCAGCGCTGCATCGCCAAATAACGCGACTGGAGGTCGCAGAGGCGAGGCTAAAAGCCGACACCAAGGAAGGCAAGATGGCGGCGGAGTCCAAGGACTCGGAAAAAGTTTACAAGGACCAGCAGGCCGTCAAGGGCGAGAAGAAGGACATCGCCGCCGACACGGCGAAGCTGAAAGCCGACCAAAAGAAATAGCCGGAAGCGGCATACACGGCAACAGCCCAGACCCCGCCCCGGCGGGGTTTGTCATTCCGGGCTTAGGCAACGCGGCGCGCGGAACGCGCGGTTGCAGTTGTGCGCGCCGAGTTGCAGGTGCGATGCCGCGTGCATGACGCCGGGGCTCGCGCTCAGGCGCCGCGGCAGTGACTTTGGTCACTTTAGAGTCATCACTTCCCGGGGGCACAACTTGTGACGTTCGGCACCTTACGTGCCGCCGGACGGGAGCTAGAGTTCATGCCATGGACGCGCCGGTGCAGACAAAGCCGGGATGCGCGTGCGAGGGAATTGTGAAAGCGGCCGTGCCACGTATAGACAATCATCCGCCGATGGCAGGCGCATCGCTGATCCCCCCATTCTCTGAAGCGTCGGTCGTTCGTTGCGTGGCAGTTCTTGGCGGTCCGCCGATCTATGGTCGGATGGAAGTGGATGGGCTTGCGCCAAGCAGATGTTATCCAATTTTGAAACGCTCGCGTTATTGTATTTGTTCAAAACAATTGAGTATCAATCCGTCTCAAATTCGAAGAGGGCAATATGAAGAATCGCGTCGCCAGTGTCATTCTTGCAGGTTCGATGGCCATTGGGCTGTTCGCGCCGAGCGCCGGTGCTCAGCAGGTTACGGGGTATCTTACGGACCAGCGGGGCGAAGCGGTAAAGGATGCGTTTGGCCTCTGTTGGCGCACGGGCTACTGGACGCCTGCCATGGCCACGCAAGAGTGCGATCCCGACCTCGTTCCTAAGAAGAGCGCCCCGCCGCCGGCCGCAGTACGGCCACCGGTACCGCTTCCTGCAGTAAGGCCACCGGTACCGCGCGCCGCGTTGCCTAAGCCCGTAACGGAAAAAGTGACCCTGTCCGCGGATGCGCTGTTTGACTTCAATAGGGCCGTCATCCGGGCCGATGGGAATGCGAGGCTCGACGCGTTTCTCGCGAAGCTAAAAGCGGTCAATGTCGAGACCATCATCGCGATCGGCTACACCGACAGGATCGGGAGCAAGGCATATAACTTGAAGCTCTCGGATCGGCGGGCGGACGCCGTCAAGGCATACCTGGTGAGCAAAGGTGTCCCCGCTAATCGCGTCCACGTCGAGGGCAAAGGCAAGCAGAATCCGGTGACGAAGCCGGGCCAGTGCAAGGGACCGAAGAGCCCGAAGGTGATCAAGTGCCTGCAACCCGATCGCCGGGTCGAAATAGAAGTTATCGGCACGCGCACGCATTAACCGGATCCACAAGGTGTCTCATCGACCACCCCGCTCTCGGGCGGGGTTTCTGCCTGCGCCTGCACCGGCGTGCAGCAACGATTGCGAGCCTGGCTCCGTGTATCCGGGCACTCTTCGAGCAGCCCGCTCGCCAAGACACTGTTCCTCTGCTCCAGGAGGCCTCATGGCCTGCATGCCCTTGCGCCAATTCGTGTTTGCCGTCAGTCTTGTTGCCAGTTGTCATGCATTGGCTGCGGGCGGGCCGGAACCGGGCATGTGGGAACTGAGTGCCGACCTGGCGGTGCCATTCGCCCCCGGCTTCAAACAGGAGCCTGTAGCCCTGCGCCAGTGCCTCACCGCCGCCGACGCCGGGGATCCCAGCCGAGTGCTCAACGGCGTGGCCAATCCCGGCGCGAGCCATTGCCGCTTCACTGACAAGCGCGAATCGCCCGGCCATACCGATTTCGCGGTGCGCTGCGACGGGCTTTTCGCGATTTCGGGAAGAGGCTCCGTCGACTACACGCGCAGTTCCATCCACGGCCGGCTCGCTATCGGCTTCAGCGCCGGCGCCGCCGGCAACATTCAACGGGTCGAATCGGTCAGCCGCGTTACCGGGAGGCGCATCGGCAACTGCTAGCGATTAGGGAAGGAGACGCTGACCCGCAGACCCGGTTCGGGGCTGCAGTTGCCCAGTGCGATCACAGCGCCATGGCGATCGGCGATGTTTTTCACGATCGCAAGCCCGAGGCCGCTTCCTTCCGTCCGGGGACCCTCGCCACGATAGAACCGGTCGAAGACGCGCTCGCGATCCTGGTTGGGAATTCCGGGGCCGGTATCGGAGACTTCCACTTCGGCAGTGCCGTCCCTTGCCCGCAAAGCAACGTCCACGGTGCCCCCGCGCGGCGTGTACCGGATCGCATTGTCGACCAGGTTGCCCAGCATCACCCGTAACGCCTCGAAGTCGCCTTTCACGTTTACCATAGCGGCATCTTCGTGACCGATGCCGAGGTCGATATTCTTTTCGGCGGCCAATGCGGCATGCTCGGCAAGCACCAGTCGCGCAACCGCCGGCAGATCAACCGTAGCGAGGGGGCGATCGGCCACATCCGGTTCCTGACGCGCAAGGGTGAGCAGTTGCTGCACAAGGTGCGACGCACGCGATAGTCCCTGGCTGAGTTCCATGAACGCAGCCTTGCGCTCCGAGTCGGTATTGGCGCGTTCGGCCAACTGGATCTGCAGTTGCACGGCGGTGAGCGGTGTGCGCAGTTCGTGGGCTGCGTCGGCGACGAAAGTTCTTTGCGACTCCATCGCTCGCGCGAGCCGCGCGAGCAGGTCATTCAGGGCGTGAACGACCGGACGGACCTCGGCGGGCAAGTCCTGTTCCGGTAGCGCATGAAGGGAAGAGGGCGTGCGCTCGCCGACAGCCGATGCAATCTGGTTCAGGGGTCGCAATCCGCGCCCGACCGTGAACCATATCAGCACCCCGAGAACAGGAATCAGAAGCAGCAGTGGGATCGTTGCCCGCAGCGCCATGCCGGCGGCCAGCTCCTGCCGCAGACTGATCGGCTGGGCCACCTGCACGACATTGTTTCGCTCCAGCACGCTATAGACACGCCAGCGTCCCGCCGGCGTCGATACGGTCGAAAAGCCGACTTCCGCGCGCTGCGGCAGATGCGACTCGGGGTGGGAAAAATACAGCTGCACGCCGCTGCGATCCCATATCTGGACGATCAGCTCGTCCTCCAGGGGATGCTCATCCAGCCGCGCCGGGGGCACCGGGCCGAACGCGTCGCTGGGCAGCGATGCGGCCATCTGCTTCAGGTGGTAATCGAACAACTCGTTGGCTTCAGCGAGGGTTTGATAATAAATGCGCACCCCGGCCGCCGCCACGGCGAGCAACAGGCCGGAGAGCAGCCAGAGCAGCAACCGGTGGCGTATCGATTTCATGACTGCTTTGCAACCATGTAGCCGACCCCGCGCACGTTGCGGATGAAGTCCTGGCCCAGTTTTCTGCGCAGCGCGTGCACATAGACCTCGACCGTATTGCTTTCCACCTCCTCGTTCCAGCCGTAGAGCTTTTCCTCCAGTTGCGCGCGGGACAGCACGGCGCCGGGGCGATCGGTGAGCGCCTGCAGCAACGCGAATTCCCTGGCTGAAAGCGCCACGGGTTTCCCGTCCAGAAATACCTCGTGCGTTGCGGGGTTCAGCGTGACATGTCCGATCTGCACGACCGGGTCGGCGCGCCCCGATTTCCGTCGCAGCAGCGCCCGGACGCGCGCGGCAAGCTCCTCCAGATCGAATGGCTTGACCAGATAGTCGTCCGCGCCCGCATCGAGTCCCTTGACACGGTCGAAAACGGCATCCCGGGCAGTCAGAATCAGGACCGGTATGGTATTGCCGCGTCGGCGCAGCGACGCGAGGACACCCATTCCGTCCTTGCCGGGCAGACCAAGGTCAAGCAGGAGCAGATCGTAGACCTCGTTTTCGATCGCCAGCTCTGCTGCACGACCATCCTGCACCCAGTCGACCGCGAAGCCGTCCTGGCGCAGCCCCTTGCGCACGCCCTCCCCAATCATCCGATCATCTTCGACGAGCAGCAGTCTCACCTGTGAACCCCTTCCCCCAACGTTCCTTCACGGCAGGCATTAGTCTACCCGGACGTGTGCCTGGGCCCATGTCGCGGAGACGTTTCCGACTCTTATCCTGCGCACGGATGCTTAAGACAGAATTAAGATGCCAAGATTCCGCATTGGAAACATCGACCGAGCTCCACTTGCCGGAACCAAGACGGAGTTGAAAGCTGGGACGGCTACGCCTAACATTGGCCTTCTGCGTCATTTCTTCCGACTTCGCTCCCATGCCCAAGTTCTGCGCCAACCTCAGCATGCTGTTCGGCGATGTGGGATTTCCCAACCGCTTCGACAGGGCCGCTGGCGCCGGATTCCGCGCGGTCGAATTTCAATTCCCATATGCCCACGGCAAAGACGAGCTTTCGGAGCGTGCGCGCCGTGGCGGGGTCGAGGTGGTGCTGTTCAATCTGCCGGCCGGCAACTGGGAGAAGGGCGAGCGCGGCATTGCCTGCATACCGTCGCGGGTCTCGGAGTTCCGCGACGGCGTGGGCCGCGCAATCGAGTATGCAAAGGCGCTGGGCTGCGCGCGGGTGAACTGCCTGTCGGGCATCGCGCCGGCGCGCGTACCCGCGGAGACGCTCCGCGAGGTTTTCGTGTCGAACCTGCGCTTCGCCGCGGGCGAGCTCGAACGCGAGGGCATCACGCTGCTGATCGAGCCGGTCAACACCCGCTCGGTGCCCGGCTTCTATTTGCGCAACAGCGGGCAGGCGCTCGCGCTCATGGACGAGGCGCGCTCGGAAAACCTGAAGCTGCAGTATGACGTGTTTCACATGCAGATCATGGAAGGCGATCTCGCGGCGACCATCGAGGCGGCTATCGCGCGCATCGGCCACATCCAGATCGCCGACGTGCCCGATCGCCACGAACCGGGCACGGGCGAGATCAACTACCCCTTCCTGTTCGACCGGATCGACCGCGTCGGCTACCAGGGCTGGATCGGCTGCGAATACGCGCCGGCGGGCCGCACCGAGGACGGGCTGGGCTGGCTGCGGCCGTACCTCGAGCAGGCGGGGACGGAAGCCAGGATCAAGCACGACGAGGGAGGTGACGAACAATGACCAAGCAGCGCGCGAGACTGGGATTCATCGGCCTGGGGATCATGGGCAAGCCCATGGCGGGTCATCTCATCGCGGCGGGCCACGAGGTTTTTCTCCACACTCGCAGCGGCGTGCCGCAGGAACTCGCCGACAAGGGCGGCAGGGCGTGCGCGTCGGCGAAGGAGGTCGCGCAGAGCGCCGAGGTCATTTTCACCATGGTGCCGGACACTTCCGATGTCGAGCGCGTGCTGTTTGGCGAGAGCGGCGTGGCCGCGGGTCTTTCGGGACTTTCCAAGGGGAAAACCGTCGTCGACATGAGCTCGATCTCACCCATCGAGACCAAGCGCTTCGCGCAGGACATCAACCGGCTGGGCTGCGACTACCTGGATGCACCCGTCTCAGGAGGCGAGGTTGGCGCAAAAGGCGCGGCGCTCACCTTCATGGTCGGGGGACCCCAGGCGGCGTTCGACCGCATCAAGCCGTATTTCGAGCTGATGGGCAAGAACATCACGCTGGTGGGCGGCAACGGCGACGGCCAGACCTGCAAGGTCGCCAACCAGATCATCGTGGCGCTCACCATCGAGGTCGGGGGACCCCAGGCGGCGTTCGACCGCATCAAGCCGTATTTCGAGCTGATGGGCAAGAACATCACGCTGGTGGGCGGCAACGGCGACGGCCAGACCTGCAAGGTCGCCAACCAGATCATCGTGGCGCTCACCATCGAAGCCGTGGGCGAGGCACTGCTGTTCGCCTCCAAGGCGGGTGCCGACCCGGCCAAGGTGCGCGAGGCGCTGATGGGCGGTTTTGCCGCCTCGAGGATCCTCGAAGTACACGGAGAGCGCATGATCAAGCGCAATTTTCAGCCCGGATTCCGCATTGAACTGCACCAGAAGGACCTTGGCCTGGCGCTGGATGGGGCCCGGGCGCTCGGCCTCGCGTTGCCCAATACCGCCGCTGCGCAGCAGTTGTTCTCGGCGTGCGCCGCCCAGGGCGGGGCGCGCTGGGATCATTCGGCGCTCGTACGGGCGCTGGAACTGCTCGGGCATTGCGAAATAGGGCAGGCGGGTTGAACGGCACGGCAGAATTTGGGTTTGTATACGTCTCGTCAAATCGGAAAGTTGCGTAGTTTGCAACTTTCCGACTTGACGAGATAAATGGATGCCAAAGCGAGGCAAACTGTTTGAATTCGGCTATGCCGGTCTAGAAACTAAAGGCGTTTCCCGATTTCGGAAAGTTGCACACTTCGCAACTTTCCGAAATCGGGAGATTGATTAGAGTCAAAAGCGAGGCACCCTGTGCGTATCCGGCCATGCCGTCTTAGACGGAGCGAGGCAACGACACGATGAACATGCGCGTCACCGGCACGGCGTTCCTGAAGCGCGCGGAAGTCATCAGCCGCCTGCGGCGGGCTTTGCCTGCGCCGAGCGTGCTGTTCGACCCGGAGGATACGCGGCCCTACGAGTGCGACGGGCTCACGGCCTACCGTGAGCTGCCCGGCGTGGTGGCACTGCCAGAGAACGAGGAGCAGGTGCGCCACGCGCTGCGTGCCTGCTTTGACCTGGGCGTGCCCGTTGTCGCGCGAGGCGCGGGCACGGGACTCTCGGGCGGGGCGCTTCCCATGGCGAACGGCGTGCTGCTGTCGCTGGCGAAAATGAAGCGCATCCTGGCCATCGATCCGGTGGCGCGCACCGCGCGCGTGCAGCCCGGGGTGCGCAACCTCGCCATCACCGAGGCGGCGGCTGCCTACGGGCTGTACTACGCGCCGGATCCCTCTTCGCAGATCGCCTGCAGCATCGGCGGCAATGTCGCCGAGAATGCTGGCGGCGTGCACTGCCTGAAGTACGGTCTCACCGTGCACAACGTGCTGCGCGTGCGCGGCGTGACGGTCGACGGCGAGGTGGTCGAATTCGGCACCGAGGCGCTCGATGCGCCGGGATACGATTTGCTGGCCCTCCTCACCGGTTCCGAGGGCATGCTCGCGGTCACCACGGAGATCACCGTGAAGCTGGTCCCCACGCCGGAAACAGCGCGGGTCATACTCGCGGCGTTCGACGACGTGGAAAAGGCGGGCGCCGC
>Ga0156282_1286_pt1 | contig 17949 bp, 22 predicted proteins | sample RifCSPlowO2_12_FD_107931 | JGI IMG/M metagenome (GOLD analysis project Ga0156282, IMG submission 107931) | Betaproteobacteria bacterium RIFCSPLOWO2_12_FULL_62_13b
CCCAGTCGAGACACGACCTCCCGCAAGGTGGTCCCCCGGCTGGGCGCTAAGGCGCTCCCTAAGGTGCAAAAGATCTCCGAGAGATTCAATCATCGAATAGCGACTTCACTACGACTATCAAGCGAAGATCGTCGGGCCAGACTTTCAAGTGCTCGGAAGATTCCGAAGCTTATAGAGGTACAGACTGTTGCCTTTGAGCGGAATCCAGATGTCGTGGCTGAAGCCCTATTGCGAGCAAATGGACACTGCGAGCTCTGCAGGTCTCCAGCCCCGTTTCTGCGTGGGTCGGATGGGACACCGTACTTGGAAGTGCACCATCGGCATCGCCTGTCGGAAGGTGGCGAAGATACGGTCCAGAACGCCCTTGCTTTGTGCCCAAACTGTCATAGAAAGGCGCACTATGGTCCTTGTGACTCAACTGTCGCCCAACAATCGGTTTCAAGGAACGCTCCCGCTGCGCGGGAGCGTCCCTGAACCTAAGCGTTGAGGCTGTATAAAAAGTCCCGAACTACGTCCACGCCAGGCGGTTTCAATCGTTGTTCGAGGAGAGCGATTCGAAAGAAGAAGAACAATGGCGCGTTACAAGCTTGTCGATCGAAGCCCCCGGTTTCTGCCGATCGTGTTGGAGGCCCAACTGATGCCCGGCAGCTTCGAGCACGCGCTGGACTACCTGATCGACACCGAGATCGATCTGTCTGGCATCGCGAAGCGATACGTGAACGACGAAACCGGCGCGCCCGCCTACGATCCGGCCGTGATGCTCAAGATCGTTCTGCTCGCCTATAGCCGCGGGATTGTCTGCAGCCGTTCGATCGAGCGCCTGTGCCGCGAGAACGTGCTGTTCATGGCGATTTGCGGGGACAGTGCCCCGCAGTTCACGACGATCGCGAAGTTCGTGCGCGAACTGGGCGATGAGGCCTTGGCGATCTTCACCCAGGTGCTGCTCATCTGCGATCGCCAGGGGCTGATCGGCCGCCAGATGTTCGCGATCGACGGGGTGAAACTGCCGAGCAACGCCGACAAGCGCCACAGCGGCACTCACGCCGAGCTTGCCCACGAGGCTCAGCGCATGGAGAAGGCGGTGGCGACCATGCTGGAAGCCCACCGACGCCGGGATGAGGCGAAGGATTTGCCGCAGGTCGACTCCAGGGTCAAGGCACGCATCGAGCGTCTTCAGGCCGAAGCAAGACGAGTCCGGGAGTTCCTTGCCACGCACGCCGAGCGCCGCTCCGAGAAAGGCGCGATTCGCAAGAGCAACGTCACGGACAACGACAGCGCCAAGATGGCGACCTCCAAGGGCGTCATTCAGGGCTACACGGCGGTGGCCGCGGTGGACAGCAAGGCGCAGATCATCGTGGCTGCCCAAGCTCACGGCTCGGGCAGCGAGCAGAGTGTGCTGCTACCTATGGTGGAAAGCACCGCCGGACTGCGAACCGACCAGACCCTGGTGACCGCCGACGCCGGATACCACAGCGAGGCAAACCTGAAGAGGCTCTACGAACTGGGCGTCCCGGCCCTTATTGCAGACGGTCTCATGCGCCGGCGGGACGAGCGCTTTGCCGATCAGGCGAAGTACAAGGTGCTGCCCGATCCGCTCTACGACAAAGCGGCTCACGGGAAGTCCTCAGCCGGGAAGTTCAAGCCTTCGGACTTCGCCTACGACCCCAAATCCAACAGCTGCCTGTGCCCGGCCGGCAAGAAGCTCTACTCGACGGGCAGTCACTGCACGACCAAGGGCCGCCAGCACCACAAGTTCCAGGGCGCAAAGCGCGACTGCCTACCCTGCCAGCTTCGAGAGCAGTGCCTGCGGCATCCGGGCAGAACACCGACGCGGCAAGTCGCCTTCTTCGAGAAGAACCAGAATTCCCCTCTGCAATTCACCGAGCGCATGAAGGCCGCGATCGACAGCGACCGGGGACGTGCCCTCTACGGCAGGCGCATCGCGACCGTGGAGCCCGTGTTCGGCAACCTGCGCCACAACAAAGGGCTGGACCGCTTCACGCTGCGAACTCGGCCGAAGGTGAATGCGCAGTGGAACCTGTACTGCCTGGTTCACAACATCGAGAAGCTGGCGCATCATGGATACCGCAGATAGAAAAGCAGAACCGGGAATCCCGCCTTCCTGACGCGAGAACACCGATGCACGCTAAAGCTGCGAAAACAATCACGTCCCTTCGAGATCGCGCGAAACGCCCTCGCGGAAAACGGCTTTTTATACAGCCTCGTTAGGCGGCAATGGAAAGGATCGTGCCGAGATGGGTCATTGTTGTTGCGCTACTGGGCGGCGCATTCATTGTCGGTGTGGTCACCGTGCGCATCACCAGTCCGTCGCAAGAATCGATACGCACAACCTTGGAGGCAGAGTTGCCGAAGGAAGCAGATGTGAGCGCAGTTATCAATGTGTTAGACCGGACGGGCGTTGCTCACTCAGCACATGACAAATACTTTTACGCCAAAGAGAAACGTATTAACGCGTCGATTCCGACCAATAGAGGTTGGCCCATGGAAGGTGGCGTATTTATACGGTTGTTCTTCGACGATAAGAATCGGCTGCTACGCTTCGAAGTCGATGAAGCCTACACATTTCTCTAGCGATGCCGCCTAACAAGCCGTTTGAGATGGACGCGGTCGCTGCGGCGCTTCGCGCCTTGCACTGCGCCACTCAACGGCGGCGTTCGGCGGTTCGTGGTCTCTGGCATACAGCAGCAAGGGTTACGGGGTACTATTGCTGAGCGAATTGAAGTAGGGGCATTACTGAATGCCAAGGATCAAGGGCATCCCCGGGCCGTATCGGTTTTTCTTCACCAGCTTCGACTGCAACGAGCCGGCGCACGTGCATGTCGAGCGAGAGAACAGCACCTGCAAATTTTGGCTCGAACCGATCGAGCTGGCACGCAGCCACGGTTTTAGCGCTCGAGAGCTGAATGCCGTTCGTCGGCTGATCACCACTCATCGCACAGCGATTCTGGAGGCATGGCATGACCACTGCGGTTAGCACAGAACTGAGCATTCAACACGTCCGAGTCACCGAGGACGAGATCATCGCGCGCCTTGCAGACGGCCGCGTCATCAGCGTTCCGCTGGCCTGGTCTTGGCGTCTATCTGAGGCCACGCCCGAGCAACGAGCGCACTTTCGTCTCATCGGTTCCGGCCAAGGCGTCCATTGGCCTGACGTGGATGAAGACATCAGTGTGGAGGGCATGCTTCACGGCATCCCAGCGCGTCGCCCGAGATCGACGTTGGCTCCGGAGCGAGGCGGTGCCGTGCGGCATCAGGAACCGCCGAACAAGCGCATGCAGCCGACGCGCGTCAAGCGTCGTGCCCAGGCCGGGGGGCGCGGCGCGCGCGGCTGATGCGCGACGGTTGGGCGTCAGGACACCGAACACCGGTGCAGAGACAGAAAGGAGGTTCTCGATCATGGCGGATGTAATTCCCGAGGTCACCACGGAAATGTTGCAGGCCTTTGCCGATGCTTGGAATCGCCACGATGTCGATGCCCTCATGTCATCCATGACGGAGGATTGTGTCTTCGAGGCCTCTGCTGGCTCTGATGTCTTCGGCACCCGGTACGTAGGCCGTGAGTCCGTGCGAGCCGGCTTCGCGGAGGTCTGGGCAACCTTCCCCGATGCCCACTGGAGCAACGCGCGCCATTTTGTCCGTGAGGACCGCGGAGTGTCGGAGTGGACGTTCACGGGAACACGGGCGGACGGCACTCGCGTCGAAGTGCATGGTTGTGATCTGTTCACCTTTCGAGACGGCAAGATCGCCTTGAAAGACTCTTACCGCAAGAACCGTCCGACCCTTGGCATCCCGAAACGTTGAGTCCCTCGGCCGGTGCGCTCATGACGCCCAACCATGCCTTGCACCGGACGCTCAACCAGCGGCGCTTCGCTTGCTGGTTTCGCGCCGGTGAAGGCAGACGTTATGCTCATAATAGGAACGGAATCCCATGACAAGGGAGACACGAATGAACAGGATCTGGAAGACGGCCGTGGCGACTGTTGCCTTGCTGGGCGCCAATTTCCCGCCTGCTGGTGGAGCGACTGGTGACACGGGTGCCATCGCGGGAATAACGGCCGCTCCGGGAGTGGCCTACACCGTGTTCGTCACAAACCTGTCTGGTCCACGTGGGCTTCTGGCAAATCAAGACGGTAGCCTGTCGGTTGCGGAAGAAACTGCCGGACGAGTCGTGAGGATCACGAGTGCCGGACGCATCGTCCAGATCGCGGGCGGCTTGAAGGGTCCTCACGATCTCGAAAGTGACGCACATGGGAACCTGTATGTCGCGGAAACCGGTAGAAACCGGATTGCCCAAATTACTCCGAACGGGGTCGTCAGGTCCTACATCGATGGTCTAAATGCGCCAGTGGATCTGGCGTTCAATCCGCAAGGAGAGCTACTCGTCTGTGAATTTTCAGGCGAACGAGTGATCGCGTTCAAATCCCCTACCGATAAGAGGATCGTGATTTCGGGATTCCGACCGCACGGACTGGCGTTCCACCGGTCTGGCGCCACTATAGTGAATGATATTACGGGCAGTCGAGTGGTAAGAGTTTCGCCCGATGGCAAAGTAGACGTCATCGCAGCCAAAGTCGAGTTGCCGATCGGGGTGGTGATAGGGCCCTCCGGCGATCTCTACGTCGCGGCCCGCGATGCGGGTCAGCTGCTGCGCATTACGCTCAGCGGCAGCCGCATTATATTACTTCACGGATTGAAGACGCCCAGGGATCCGGTCTTTGATGCGAAGGGCGATCTGTTTGTTGCAGAAAGCGATGCGGGCCGTATTCTGAAAGTGACCGGCCGCTTTTGATTCGGTGCTACGAACGTCCTTTTCCTTAGGGGCGGTGATGAAGCGGTAGCGATGTCCCACCAGAGAGCAGCGGCGCCTGCCAATGCTCGCGCAGCGTGGCAAGCGTGCTGTGGGGCAGCGGTACCATCCGGTCCTTGGCGCCCTTACCGCGATGCACCTGCAGCATCATGCGATGTCGTATCCCTCCACGCTGCGGAAGAGCTGGAAGATGACAATCTCACAATCCTCGATCTCGAAAACATCATCCTCACTGGACGCATCGTCGGGCGCCAGAAGGACCGCCAGACGCGCGAAACCAAAGTCGTCATCCGTGGGCGTACCCTTGACGGCCGCGAAGCCGAAGCGGTCGTTAAGGTTGGCCCGAGCGGCGCGCTCTACATCATCACGGTCTTCCTCGTCTAGGTACCTCTGCGCCTCATGCGGCCGCGCGGGTGTACAGCTTCGGCGGGTCGCCCGAACCTTCGGCACCGGACGAAGCCTTCTTGTGGTCGAAGGAATTCCGATGTGGTCTTGTCCGCATTGTGGAGAGTCCTACTTCACGGCACAGACAATGCACGAGCTAGAACGCATTAAAGCTCTCAGAAAGTCGGTTGCCGTGCGTAAGACCGTATCCGTCGCTGAGTTTCATCCGGCGGGTGCATAACGGCGCGATCGACGGCGACACTCCGCAAGCGCGCCTGCACGCGTCATCGGGGACGGTTAGGACGCTCCAGGAGGCAGCTGACCACGCATGCGATCGAAGAAGAGCGCCGCGACCACCGGAGTACCAGGCCCTGCGATTCGACTTTTAGAACGCATTTCGCTGGAGCCATCAGCTATGGATGATGCACGAAGCATGCCGCGCGCATCATGAAGCGCCAAGCATGCCGCCTTGCTCGAGCCTCGCCATCGGTGTAGCCTCCCCTCTCGTTCACACCGCACGCAAAGGCAGACCGCCATGAAAACCGCTTCGGCACTCTTCGCCGTGCTGCTCGCCCTCGCGCCAGCGCCTTCCATCGCGCAGGACAACTGGCCCGCGAAGCCGGTGAGGATCATCGTGCCTTCGGCGCCGGGCGGCGGCACGGACATTTACGCGCGCCTCCTGGCGTTCGGGCTGGCAGATTCGCTGAAGCAGCAGTTCGTGGTGGACAACCGCCCCGGCGGGAACGCCATGATCGGCGCCGAAGCGGTCGCGCGCTCCGCGCCCGACGGCTACACCCTCCTGGTCTCGGCGAGCCCGGCGCTGGTGCTGAACCCCATCCTGTACAAGAAGCTTCCCTATGACGCCGACCGGGACTTCGCCCCGGTGTCCGCCGGTGTGGTCAGCCCGCTCATCTTCGTCGTCCATCCCAGCGTTCCCGCGCGCACCCTGGCCGAGCTGGTGGCGCTGGGCAGGAAAGAGCCCGGCAAGCTCGCCTACGGTTCGGCGCAGCTCACCAGCGCAACCTCCCTCGGGGTGCAGATCCTCGAGTACGTCTCGGGCGCGCGGTTCAATCAGATTCCCTACAAGGGGCTGGGGCAGTCCTTCCAGAACCTGCTGAGCGGACAGATCGCCTTCATGCTGTCGGACTTTCCGATCGCCCTGACGCACATCAGGAGCGGGAAGGTGATTCCGCTCGCGGCGACGCACCGCACCAAGGTGCTTCCGAATGTTCCGACCACGGAGGAAGCGGGCTTTCCGATCGGCGACGTGACGGCCTCGTTCATGGTTACGGCCCCCGCGGGAACGCCCGTGCCCGTCGTCCAGCGGCTGAACGGCGAGATCAACCGCCTCATGAAGGGTGCCATGGCCGAGAAGCTGGAATCGCACCTGCTCATCCCGGTGTTCGGCTCGCCCGAGGATTTCGCCGCGCGCCTGAAGAAGCAGCGCGCCATGTGGGCCGAGGCCATTGCAAAGCTCGGCATAAAGGTGGAGTAATAGGGCTGGGTAGAGGAAGTCGCAGTCCCGGACGTCCGCGCGACGCTACGGAAGCACCCGGCGCAACCAGGCTGCAATGTCCTGCACTTCTTCCATGCAAACCGAATGCGGCATCGGGTATTCGCGCCATTCGATGCGATACCCGAGTGTTTCGAGCATCATTTTGGATTGCAGCGCGAGCGCATGGGGCACGATCGGGTCGGCGAGGCCGTGTGCCATGAAGATCGGGGTTTGCCTTGCCCTTGCGCTCGCCTCGGCTCCGAACGAGGTGGCGAGCGGAAGATAGCAGGAGAGCGCCATGATGCCGGCGAGCGGCTCCTCGCCCCGCAGGCCGGTGTGCAGAGCGATCGCCCCGCCTTGTGAAAAGCCCGCAAGCACGATGCGCGAGGCCGGAATGCCGCGCTCGCGTTCGCGTGCGATCAACGCTTCGACATGGCGCTGGGAGGCGCGAACCCCGCGCTCGTCTTCCACGCGGATGGCCTGGTCGGCGATGTCGTACCAGGCACGCATGACCATGCCGGCGTTGATGGTGACAGGCTGCAGAGGCGCGTGCGGAAAGACGAAGCGAACGGCGCGCTCCTGAAGTCCGAGCTCCGGGACGACGGGCACAAAATCGTTGCCGTCGGCACCCAGGCCATGCAGCCAGAGCACGCACGCGTCGGGCGAGGGCGCTGTCTCGATTTCTACAGCGTCGAGCAGGTCAGCCATTCCGCCCCCACCCTGGCCCTCCCCCGCAAGCGGGGGAGGGAAATTCATTTATTGATCCTCCTGCGCAAGCGGGGGAGGGAAATTCATTTATTGATCCTCCTGCGCAAGCGGGCGAGGGGAGTTCGATTGACATCATGTCTTTTTCCGAATGGCCGATTTCGGCCGGAACGCCTTGACCACCGTCTCGTTCGTTTCGACGTAGGGGCCGCCGATGAGATCGACGCAGTAGGGCACGGCCGCGAAGATGCCCGGCACGAGCTGTTTTCCGTCTGCGTCCTTCAATCCCTCGAGCGTCTCCCGGATGGATTTCGGCTGCCCGGGCAGGTTGATGATAAGGGCCTGTTTGCGAATCACCGCGACCTGGCGCGACAGGATGGCGGTAGGGACGAACTCCAGGCTCAAGCGGCGCATCTGCTCACCGAAACCGGGCATCAGCTTGTCGCCGACGGCGAGCGTCGCCTCGGGCGTGACGTCCCGGGGCGCGGGACCCGTTCCGCCGGTGGTCAGCACCAGGTGACAACCGACTCGGTCCACCAGGTCGATGAGCGCCGTTTCGATCAGCGCCCGCTCGTCCGGGATGAGCCGCGTCTCCATGCGCCAGGGCGAGGCGAGCGCACGGGAAAACCACTCCTCGAGCGATGGGATGCCTTCGTCCTTGTACACGCCTGCGGAAGCGCGGTCGCTCACCGACACCAGGCCGATCAGCAGTTGTTCCGGGTCCATCATTCATTCTCCCCGCGTGGCGACGCGAGCTCCAGGGCGCGGCGCAGCGCGCGGAAAATTTCCCGGTAATGGCGCGGCGCTCGGCCGGCGTCGCGGTCGGCGCGTGCATTGCGCACCAGCGACCTCAGGCGCTGGGTGTCGATGCCCGGATGCCGGGCGGTGAGCTCGGTCAGGGCAGCGTCGTCTTCCATCAGGCGTTCGCGCCAGTCGGCGATCTCGTGCTCGCGCGCCGCCTGGGCGCGAGACTGCCCTTCCCAGCCGGCGAGCTTTTCCTGTATCGGGGCGGGATCGACCTCGCGCATGAGCCGGCCGATGTACTGCATCTGCCGGCGACGCGCCTCATGGCCCTTGATGCGCTGCGCCTCGTCCACGGCTTCGCGCAGCGGCTCGGGAAGATCGATGGAGTCGAGCTGCCCCGAATTGAGCTCCACCAGGCGCTCCCCGAGCGACTGCAGCTCGTGCATCTGCTTCTTGCGCTGGGTCTTGCTGGGGTGCTCGGCGTTCGCCTCGTCCATCGTGCCATGCAGTGCTGAGGGATTCATGCAGGCTGTTATGATAACGGCTTTCGCGGTCCGCTTGATTCCATTCGAGCGGGCGCGATCCAGGGCGTGTTGCGCCCGGCACGTCCTTCGTCCCAACCACCGGATTCCCTGACGCCATGTCGAGCTCGAAGTTCTCGCAACCCCTCGAAACGCTTCACTCCATCGTGGAAGACGTGCTTGCGCGCGCCCGCGAGAGGGGCGCCACGCAGTGCGAGGCCGAGGCTTCGGAGGGCTACGGACAGACGGTGACGGTGCGCAAGGGCGAAGTCGACACCATCGAATACAACCGCGACAAGGGCATCGGCGTGACGGTGTACATCGGCAAGCAGAAGGGCCATGCGAGCACGTCGGACTTCTTGCCCAAGGCGGTCGCCGACGCGGTGGACGCCGCGCTTTCCATTGCGCGCTTCACCGCGAGCGACGACTCTGCGGGCCTCGCGGATCCCGACATGCTGTGCAAGGACGAAAGCGACCTCGATCTTTTTCATCCCTGGGATCTGCCCGTCGAGGACGCGATACGGATGGCTAGGTCGGCCGAGCAGGCCGCTTTCCGGCTGGACAAGCGCGTGTGCAACTCCGAAGGAGCGAGCGTTTCCTGCCAGCAGCACCAGTTTGCGCTTGGCAACAGCCACGGGTTCCGCGGCGGATTGTGCAGCTCCCGGCATTACATTTCCTGCGCCGTCATCGCGGCCGAGGGCGAGCAGATGCAGCGCGACGACTGGTACGCGTCGCAGCGCTCGCCTTCGGATCTTCCGAAGCCGCAGGCGGTGGGCGATTATGCGGGGCGACGCGTGCTCGCGCGCCTGCGCGGCCGCAAGATCGGCACCTGCCAGGTGCCGGTGCTGTTCGAAGCGCCGGTGGCGAACGGCCTGCTCGGCCATTTCGTTTCCGCGGCGAGCGGCGGCAGCCTGTATCGCAGGTCCTCGTTCCTCCTCGACAGCCTGGGGAAGGCCGTTTTTTCGCCCATCGTCGATATCCAGGAGCGCCCTCACCTGAAGCGCGGGCAGGCGAGCAGCTGGTTCGACGACGACGGCGTGGCCACGCACGACCGCGACGTCGTGCGGGGCGGCGTGCTCGAAGGCTATTTCCTCGGCACCTATTCGGCGCGCAAGCTCGGCATGCGCTCGACGGGGAACGCCGGCGGCAACCACAACCTGATTCTTCGCCCGGGCGAGCTCGGCCTGCCGGGCCTGGTCCGCAAGATGGATCGGGGCTTGCTGGTGACCGAGCTCATGGGTCATGGAATCAACATCGTGACGGGCGATTACTCGCGCGGCGCGGCGGGCTACTGGGTCGAGGGCGGAGAAATACGCTATCCGGTCGAAGAAATCACGATCGCAGGAAACCTGCGCGACATGTTCCGCGGGATCGTGGCTATCGGCAACGATATGCTGGTGCGCGGCTCCCGGCAGTGCGGCTCGATCCTGCTGGAGCAGATGACCATCGCCGGAAACTGAGCCGCGGCCGGCCATTTCCTCGGGGCCGGCGGGCTGCGCGTACAATAAGCGCCGCATTTTTCCCATCGAACGAGGAGACCAAAGTGGAAAGACGCTCGTTTCTGACAAAGGCCGGTGTCGGCCTGGCGGCCAGTGCGGTCGCCGCGCCCGCGATCGCTCAAGCCCAGCCCGCGATTCAATGGCGCATGGCGTCGAGCTTTCCGAAGGGCCTGGACACGCTGTTCGGCACCGCCGAAATGGTCGCCAGGCGCGTCTCCGAAGTGACCGAAGGCCGGTTCCAGATACGTGTTTTTGCCGCGGGCGAAATCGTCCCTCCGCTGCAGGTGCTGGACGCGGTGCAGAACGGCACCATCGAGTGCGGCCACACCGCCCCCTACTACTACGTCGGCAAGGACCCGGCCTTTGCTTTCGGAACAGGGCTCCCGTTCGGCCTCAATGCGCGCCACCAGAACGCCTGGATGTACGCGGGGGGCGGCATGGCAGCGATGGAAGGTCTGTTCAAGGAGTACAACTGCGTGCAGTTTCCCGCCGGCAACACGGGCGTGCAGATGGGCGGCTGGTTCCGCAAGGAAATCCGCACCGTCGCCGACCTGAAGGGGTTGAAGTTCCGCATCGCGGGGCTCGCCGGCCAGGTTTTCGCCAAGCTGGGCGCGGTGCCGACGCAAATCCCGGGCGGGGAGATCTACCAGGCCCTGGAGCGCGGCACGATCGATGCGGCCGAATGGGTAGGCCCGTACGACGACGAAAAGCTCGGTCTTGTCAAGGTGGCCAAGTACTACTACTACCCGGCCTTCTGGGAAGGCGGCTCCATGCTTTCGGCGCTGGTCAACGCGAAGCAATGGGCCGCGCTGCCCAAGCACTACCAGGCGGCGTTCGAAGCCGCCTGCGCCGAAGCGAACAGCTACATGCTCGCCCGCTACGACGCGAGGAACACCGACGCGCTGCGCAGACTCGTGGGCGGCGGCGCGCTGCTGCGCGGCTTTTCGCGCCCCATCCTGGAGGCGGCCGAAAAGGCGTCGTTCGAAATCTACAACGAGCTTTCGGCAAAGAGCGCGCACTGGAAGCGCATCTATCCGGGGTGGAAAAAATTCCGCGACGACCAGTACCTGTGGTTCCGGATAGCCGAGTACGCCTTCGATTCCTTCGCGTACGCCTCGCGGCCTGGAGCTGCAAAAGGCGCGCCGGCGAAAAAGACGAAGTAGTTCCGTAAGCGAATAGCCTGCCTCGTGGGGGCCTTTACCGAATCTCGCGATTGGACCGAGGCCTTGGCCAAGCGGAAGTTGGTAAAGGAGGAGCAGAGCGGTGAACCGACGTGATTGCCTCGCGAGCGGCCTCGCCCTGCTCGCAGCCGCGAAGCCGGCGTGGGCCAGTGAGCCCTTGCCCGACGATGAAGCGAGCGACGAGCCTCCTTCCAAGGAACCGTTTTCGCTCTTCGTTGCGACGCCCGAGCGGGCGGTGATCCGGATGCTGGAGCTCGCGCGGGTCACTTCAAACGACCTGGTGCTCGATCTGGGCTCCGGCGACGGGCGCATCCCCATTGTCGCGGCGCGCCGGTACGGCGCCCGCGGCCGGGGCGTGGACATCAATGCCCGGCTGGTCGAGCAAAGCGTCGCCGAAGCGCGCCGGCAGGACGTCGCGGGGCGGGTCCGCTTCGAGACGGGCGACGTGATGGACACCGATGTCAGCGCCGCGACGGTGGTGACCATGTACCTCTTTCCGGCGCTCATCGCCCGGCTGAAGCCGAAGCTCTGGTCGCAGCTCAAGCCCGGCGCGCGCATCGTGGTCTACGACTACAGCATGACCGAATGGCCGGCCGAGGAGGCGCTCACCCTGTACGTGCCGGAGCGCTATCTCGGTCGCGGCGGCGATGTGACGGCGCGCCTGTGGGTGAGGCCGGCCGATTTCTCCGGGCGCTGGTTCGGCATGATGGAGGCGGGCTCGGGGCTGCCGCTTGAGCTGTCCATCGATCAGCGTTACCAGCGTATCCAGGGGACGGGGCGGATGGGCGGCGCGAACGTGGACCTCTACAACGCGCACGTGCAGGGACCGACGATAGAGTTCCTGGTGGAGGATGCGGCCCGGACGCGCTATGAGATCGTGGCTCGGCTCGAAGGCAATAGCATGCGGGGAGAGGCGCGCATCCAGGGCGGCACGGAGAACAGCACCGCGGCCTGGATGGCGCGCCGGGTTGCGTCGGGACTGCCTATAGATCGGCCGGTGTAGAGCACATAGGCCCCATCAGTGAAGCGCGAAGAATTCAGGATCGGAACCGAGTTCTGGTGCGACGGCACCCATTGGCGTTGCACCGACATCGGAACCCGGGTGGTCGTCGCAACAGGCCTGGAGCCGCCCGAGCTGAACGTCGAGCATGTTTTTCACGAGTACGACCTTCCCGGTTGCACCCTCTCCCCGCATGAGCAAGGCTGGTCGTGACATTCTTTTCGAGCTCGATAGATCGGCCGGTGAAAAATTTCATCCGAGGGCTTTCCGTGACCGTGGGTTGGGCGGAATAATGGCTTGCGCGAAGTATGGGCGCGCAGATTGAAACTAGGGCATGATTGCCGGCAGGCAATGAAAGGGAGAAGACACATGAAGGCGAAACGGTTTATTGGGGGCTCGGCTTTGGCGTCGTTGCTGGCGGTCGCTGCAACCCCTGTGATGCTGGCCAATGCCCAGACAGTGAAGATCGGTCTGATCAGCACCTATTCGGGGCCGAATGCCCAGTATGGGGAGAACATGGATCGCGGCCTGAAGCTCTACATGAAGCACAACGCGGACAAGCTTCCGCCCGGCGTGAAAGTGGAACTGGTGGTGCGCGACGATGGCGGTCCGAGTCCGGACGTGGCCAAGCGCCTGGCGCAGGAGCTGATCGTCAGGGACAAGGTCAATATTCTGGCCGGTTTCGTGTGGACACCGAACGCAATGGCAGTCGCGCCGCTGATTACGGAGGCAAGGATTCCAACGGTGATACTGAACGCGGCGTCTTCGCAGATCACCACGCGTTCGCCGTACTTCGTGCGCTTTTCCTTTACCGAGTGGCAGATGTCCTATCCGCTTGGCCAATGGGCCGCCAAACGCTACAAGCGCGCATACCAGATCGTGAGCGATTACGCGCCGGGATTCGACGCCGAGGAGGCGTTTGCAAAGGGCTTTTCCGAAGGGGGAGGCCAGGTGATCGGCAAGGTGCGTGTCGCCCTCGCAAGCCAGGATTTCACGCCGTTCATGCAGCGCGCCAGGGATGTCAAGCCGGACATCGTGTTTGGTTTCGTGCCAGCCGGGAAGCTCTCGGTGCAGTTGATGAAGGCGTTCACCGACCTCGGGATGGACAAGGCGGGGATCAAACTGATCGGATCGGGCAACCTGACGACCGATGAGGAGCTCCAGGGCATGGGGGAGGTGGCCCTGGGCAAGATGACCACGTATCACTACTCGGCGGCCGCAACCCGCGCCGCGAACAAGACTTTTCAGTCGCTGCATACCAAAGAATACGGCGACAAGGTAGTCGCGAACTTTGTCACCGTGACCGCATGGGATGCGATGGATGCGATTTACGCGGCGATCCGCGCGCAGCGCGGCAATGTCGACCCCGACCGCACCATCGAGCTGCTGCGCAATTACAAGAATCCGAACAGCCCGCGCGGTCCTATTTCGATCGATCCGGAAACGCGGGACATCGTGCAGAACATCTATGTCCGCGAGGTGCGCCGCGCTGGCAAGCAACTGGCCAATGTCGAGCTCGAGGTCATCCCCAACGTCAAGGACCCGTGGAAGCAGTTCAACCCGAAGAAGAAATAAGCTCGCTGCGGTCCCCGCGCGTCGTCCCGCGCGGGGATCTTCCTGAAGGGGCGTCAGACCCGGGCCTATGCAGGGTTTTGCCTCATCGCTGGTGAGCGTGGCTTTTCACGGCCTTGCGTACGGCATGATTCTGTACGTCATATCCGTGGGCCTCTCGGTCACCATGGGACTGATGGGCTTCGTGAACCTTGCTCACGGGGTGTTCGCCATGGCAGGCGGCTACGTCATGCTCACCGCCATGAACAGCTATGACGTCGGCTTCCCCCTGGCGCTCGGCATCGCCTTCGTCAGCATCGCCGTGGCGAGCGTCGTGCTCGAGCGTTTCCTCTACGCCCGGCTCTACACTGCGGGAGATCTGGAGCAGGTGCTGTTCACCATAGGGCTGATCTTCATGGCCGTTGCGGTGGCGCGTCTGATTTACGGACCGCTGCAGCAGCCGGTCAATCTTCCCGGCTATCTCAAGGGGCAGTATTCGCTGCTCGGCAGGGACTTTCCCGCGTACCGCGCCTTCCTCATCCTGTTCAGCTCGCTGCTGGTGGGAGGGCTGTGGTTCGGCGTGGAACGCACGCGCTGGGGCGCCAAAGTGCGGGCGGCGGTCGACAACCGGCCGATGGCGCAGGCGATCGGTATCAACACCTCGTTCCTGTTCACCGTCACCTTCGCGCTGGGCAGCGGTCTTGCCGCGCTGGGCGGGGCGCTGGGCGCCGATATCATCGCCATCCAGCCGGTCTACCCGTTCGAGCACCTGGTCTACTTTCTGATCGTCGTTGCCGTCGGCGGGCTGGGATCGCTGCGCGGTCCGTTCGTCGCCGCGCTGCTGATCGGCGTGACCGACACCGCGTGCAAGTACTGGTTGCCCGAATTCGGCGCGTTTTTCATTTATGCCGCCACCATCGGATTGCTGCTGTGGCGGCCGGCCGGCCTGTTCGGCAAAGCCTGACGCATGACCTCCCCAGCCCACTCCGGCGGCTACCTGTCCGATCCGCGCGTGCGTTTGATCGAGTGGCTGCCGTGGTTGGCTGCGCTCATCTGCTACTTCGTGGCCCCGACGTATCTGCCCCTGGGCAGCTACATCCTGATCATGATCCTGTTCGCGCTGTCGCTCGACCTCATTCTGGGCTACGCCGGCATCATCACCCTGGGACATGCCGCCTACTTCGGCTTCGGTGCGTACGTCGCGGCAATAGTCGCGCTCAGGGTCACGGCCGATCCGCTCGCGGGGCTCGCCGCGGCGGCGTTCGCGGCTGGGCTGCTGGGCTGGCTTACCGGGCTGGTGATCCTGAGAACACGCGGGCTGACGCTGCTCATGCTCACCCTTGCGATCACGTCGATATGCTTCGAGATCGCAAACAAGGCCGGGGCCTGGACGGGAGGCGCCGACGGCCTGGGCGGATTCACCGTGAAGCCGATCCTGGGCCTGTTCAGGTTCGACCTGTTCAACAAGACCGCCTACTTGTACTCCCTGGTGTTCCTGTTCCTGGGTTGGTGGCTGGTGCGCCGCATCATCTACTCGCCGTTCGGCGCTTCGTTGACCGGCATCCGGGAAAACGTGGTGCGGATGCAAGCGGTCGGCTCGCCGGTGTACCACCGGCTGGTGTTGGTCTACACGATCTCGGCCGCGCTCGCCGGACTCGCCGGTGCCCTGCTCACTCATACCACCCAGTTCGTGGGCTTGAAGGTGCTGAGCTTCGAGTTCTCCGGAGACCTCCTCGTCATGCTGATCCTCGGCGGCGTCGGCCGGATATACGGCGCGTTCGTCGGACCGCTCGTCTACCTCGTCGCGCAGGACTCCCTTGCCAAGCAATTCCCGGAATACTGGTATTTCGGAATCGGCCTGATGCTGATACTGGTGGTCATGTTCGCCCGGGGCGGCATCCTCGGCATCCTGGACACGCTGGTCTCGAAACTTCCGCACGCCAGGCGATGATCGCTGCGCTGGAAACCCGCTGCCTGTGCAAGAATTTCGGTGCGCTCACAGTCGCGGAGCAGATCGATTTCACGCTCGAGGCGGGCGCCCGTCACGCCCTCATCGGGCCCAACGGCGCAGGAAAAACCACCCTCGTCAACATGCTGATGGGAGGACTTTCGCCCTCATCCGGCTCGATTCTCCTCGGGGGAGCCGATGTGACGCGGAAATCGCAGCGCGAACGGGTGAAGCGAGGCCTGGCCCGCACTTTCCAGATCAACACCCTCTTCCGCGACCTCACGGTCGTGGACAACGTGTCGCTCGCCATCGCGGAGCGGCACGGCGTCGGCTGGGCGATGCTCCGGCCGGCCAGCCGTTACCGCGTGGTCCTGGACGAGGCCATGCAGGTGCTCGAATCTCTCGGCCTCGCCGCCGATGCGAAGCAGCCGCTGCGCGCAATGCCTTACGGCAAGCAGCGCCTGGTCGAGATTGCGATCGCCCTCGGGATGCGGCCCAAGGTGCTGCTGCTCGACGAGCCAGCGGCGGGCATTCCGTCGCTGGAAACGCACCGGATCCTGGAAGTGCTGGACGCCCTGCCCGCCGAGATCGCCATTCTGATCATCGAGCACGACATGGACCTGGTGTTCCGCTTCGCCCGCAGGATCACGGTGCTCGCGCAGGGCGCCGTGCTCATGGAGGGCGCGCCCGCAGAGGTCTCCGCCGACGAGCGCGTGCGCCAGGTCTATCTGGGAGAGCGGCATGGCTGAGGTGCTGCGCCTCTCGGGGGTGCACGCCGGCTACGGGCCTACCGTGGTGCTCGAGGACATCGATCTTGCGCTTCCAGAGCGCTCGACGCTCGCGCTGCTGGGCCGCAACGGCGTGGGCAAGACGACGCTCCTTGCGACCGTCTTCGGCCTCACCACCCTGCACCGCGGATCGATCGAGTATCGAGGCAAGCCGATCGCGCACATGCCGGTGTACGACCGCGCGCGGCTGGGAATGGGCTATGTGCCGCAGGCGCGCGACATTTTCCCTTCGCTCACGGTCGAGGAAAACCTCATCGTCGCCGAGCGGCCCGGAAAATGGACGCTCGCGCGGGTGTACGACCTGTTTCCCCGCATCGCCGAGCGCCGCGGCCATATGGGCAATCAGATCTCCGGGGGCGAGCAGCAGATGCTCGCGATCGGGCGCGCGCTCATGGGAAACCCGGAGTTGCTGCTCATGGACGAGCCGTTCGAGGGCCTGGCTCCCACCATCGTTGATTCGCTGTTGCTGGCGATACGGCGCCTGCTCACCGAAAGCGCGCTCACCCTGGTGCTGGTCGAGCAGTCGGCGAGACTGGCGCTGGAGCTGACCCAGCGGGCCATGGTGCTCAACCGCGGACGCATCACCTATGCCGGCTCCAGCACCGAGCTGCTCGAGGATCCGCAGCGACTGACAGGCCTGGTTCTCGCCCAGTAGCAGATGAGTTCAGCTCTCCGGCGGGCACACAAGAGGGATCACTTCGCGCCTATTGCGGCGATAAACGCGGAAATCGGCGCGATCCACGGTCACCACGCTGTGCCTCGGATTGAGCTCGCTCATTCGGATCAGGCAAAGATCGGCGAGGTCCGGCTTCCGATCGGCGTAGCGCTCCGCAAGGGAGGTGAGGTGCGGCAGGTGGTCGCGGCAGTCGAACGCCAGGGCGACGAGCCCATCGCGAAGCATCGACAGCACCAACGCCGCGTCCTGCAGGTGAAATGCCGCCTCGGCGAGCACCGCTTCGCAGGTCAGGAGGGGTTCGTTCAAGCGCTCGGCGACTTGAACCGCCCACTCGTGGTGGGCGTCGTTACGGTTGGCGAAGGCCACCAGGAAGCCGGTGTCGGCGATGCCCTTCACGGCCGCATGAAGCCCTTGCGCCGGGACAGGTCCTTGGGCCCGCGCACCGCGCCGGCAAGACGCATGTAGGGCTGGCTCGCATCGCTCGCTTTTGCCCTCTCCAGCTGGTCGCGCACGATCTTGCCCTGGGAAACGCCGGTCTTCTCGGCGACGCGCGCCAGCCAGTCGGCCAGTTCCTTGCTGAGACGGATGGTAATTGTATGACTCATATGGCAAAAATGTACACGAACTCA
>Ga0156282_1168_pt1 | contig 17765 bp, 20 predicted proteins | sample RifCSPlowO2_12_FD_107931 | JGI IMG/M metagenome (GOLD analysis project Ga0156282, IMG submission 107931) | Betaproteobacteria bacterium RIFCSPLOWO2_12_FULL_62_13b
CATGTGGCGTTATGATGCGGCCGCCTGCAGGCGGATCGTATCCCGTGGTGCCGCTGCTTTCCCATGGCTACGGATGGTGATATCGACATCGCAGCCAAGCCGCGTCAGCAGCCGCATCAGGCGTTCGACGGACACGTCCCGTAATTGCCCATTGAGCAGCCGCGACACGTCCGGCTGACTAAGACCCATGCGTTTGGCCGCTTCGGTTTGGGTGAGGTTTTGCTTGGTGATTACCCCTTGAATTCGGGTCACCAGCTCAGCTTTGAGCAGATGGGTTTCGGCATCGGGAAAGCCGAGATCGGCAAAAACATTCTTCGTGCCGCGCCTGATGCTGGTATCTGGGTCTTTTTTCATGATGCTTTTCCTTTTCCAAGCTGAACTTTGTAATCGGCTCGAACCGATCCATGAAACGGGCTTGACCGTGGCGCCGGACATTTCAAGAATATGGCGGAAGCACCATAAAGAGTCAAGTATATTGGTGCGAGTGGTCGATCCTGGCGGGCAGGTCGAAGCAAGCCGCCTCCACGGCAACACCCATGACCATATCAGGCTGCACAAGTAAGCTGTAGCGCTTCGCGTAGTGAACTCCTGCAGGGCCCAGGCGAAGCAGAAATTCGGCAAGGAACGCTCCAGCTGAGGCTCCCCTCAACGGCCGCTTGCCGGGCAAGCGGCCGTCAAGCCTGAACCGTTTGTCTTGCCACGGCTGCGATGGTGGCGACCAGCTCGTCCAGGTTCACCGGCTTCGGCGTGACGGCCTGATAACCGGCCCTGCGCGTTGCCGCCCGGTCTTCTTCCCTGGCATAGCCGGTCAAGGCGACCGCGGGCGTGGTCCCGCCGCGGCTGGCCGGCAGGGTGCGCACCTGGCGCAGCAGGTCGTAGCCGTCTTCCCCGGGCATGCCGATGTCGGACACCAGTACGTCGGGCCGGAAGCGGCGCAGCTTGTCCAGGGCGTCCCGCGCCGAGGCTGCAACCTCCACCTCGGCGCCGTTGCGCTGCAAGGCTTCCCGCAGCATGTCGCGCGTATTGCGATCATCATCCACGGTGAGTATCCGCAGCCCCCTGAGCCGCGGGGTCCGCCCGCGGGAATCCGGGATGCCGTGCTGAGGCGCATCCGGTCGGGCAGGGGGGCACGCTTCTTCGCTGCTGATCTGGATCGGCAGACGAACGGCGAAAGTCGCGCCGCGCCCTTCGCCCTGGCTCAACGCTTCGATCGTTCCGCCGTGCATCTCGGTCAGATAGCGCGCAATGGCAAGGCCCAGACCCAACCCGCCGTGGCGCTTGCGCGTTGAAGCGTCAGCCTGGCGGAACCGGTCGAACACATAGGGCAGGAATTCAGCGCTGATCCCGTCCCCGGAGTCGGTGATGCGGATTTCGGCGAGCGCTCCCGCGCGTTTGAGCGCAAGCTGGATGCGACCGCGCCGGGGGCTGAACTTGGCCGCGTTCGAGAGCAGATTCCATACGATCTGCTGGATGCGCACCGGATCGCCCCGGATGAAATCCGCGCCCGCGTCGAGGTTCGTTTCGAGCCGGATGGCCTTGGATTCCATCGCGGGATAGAGCGCCTCGATCACCGCGTTGATGGCCGGTATGAGCCTCATAGGCTGGACTTCCAGACGCAGGCGGCCGGCCACGATGTCCGAGACATTCAGCAGATCGTCGATGAGCTTGGATTGCGCCTGAGCGCTTTGCTCTATTTGAGCCAGCGCGCGCATCAGCGTCTGGCGGTTCGTGTTGCCGCCTTGCAGCGTCTGCGTCCATCCAAGAATCGCGTTCAGCGGAGTGCGCAGCTCGTGCGACAGCGTGGCCAGGAACTCATCCTTCATCCGGCTGGCGGCCTGCGCGCTGCGGGTGACCGCCTCGGCTTCCAGCCGCAATGCCTTTTCGCGCTCCAGAAGCTGGGTGCGCTCCTGCTCGATGCGCTTCAGGTCGTGAATGTCCGTGCCGGTTCCTATCCAGCCTGCGAGCGCTCCGCTTGCGTCGCGCAGCGGCTGCGCCTGTGTCAGGAACCAGCGGTAGGAGCCGTCCGCGCGGCGGTGCCTTACTTCGATCCGCCAGGAGGCGCCCCTGCTGAAGGCCTCGCTGCAGACGGTGGCGCAGCGGTCGCGGTCATCGGGGTGCATGACGCTGAGCCAGTCAAGCGCCTCGGTTCCATTGCGGGCCAAACCCGTGTACGCGTACCACTGATCGCTCGCGTAGTCCATGCGGCCGTCGGGGTCTGCAGTCCATACGAAAGCCGGAAGCGAATTGGCGAGCTGGCGAAAGCGCAGCTCGCTCACCCGCAGTTGCGATTCGGCCCGGATGCGGGCAGAGGCGTCCTGCGCAAATGCCAGCACGCCGGCCTGCCGGCCCATATCCAGCGCGGACGCGCAAACATCGCAGCGAATGACCTGGCCGTTCTTGGTTCGCAACGCGAGCTCGCCCGACCACTGCCCGTGCCTGCGGGTGTCTTCGCCAAACCGGCTGAGAGCCTGCACACCTCCGGGATGCAGCTCGCCCGCGGGAAGCGCGAGCAGCTCCTCGCGGGTGTAGTGCAACAGTCGGCAGGCGACGCCGTTTGCCTCGACGACGACGTTATGCACTGGATCCACGAGCAGGACCGCTTCGGGGGACTGGTCGAAGACCAACTGCAGCGCCTGGCGGCACAGCCGCTCCCAGTGCTCCGACCAGTGTCCGGAAAAACTGTCCGCCTGGCTCGGGGGCGAAGCGATCGCCTGCCGGTGCCCGCGCTCGATATCCATCGCGTTGTTCACAACGTACCCATGCCCGCCGCTAACTTCGTCCGGTAGCTCTAAAGCAACCGACATGCCAAGCAATCGCGACACGCTGCCGCAGCGGCGATGCGGCCGGCCGAAGGGTGTCGCCGCTGCAGGCGTACGCCTGCGGAACGCGCAGGCGCGTCGTATGTCCTTGTTGTTTCCCGGTAAAGGTTACACCGCACGCTGTAAGGTTTTCCTCCGCACGCCATGGGGTTGCAGTGGCAATGGGCCACTGCGCTGTTTTCAGGAACGGCCCGCCATGCCCACTGGCATGGAGCGTGCTCGTTTGTCGGCAAGTGCAAGTGCATTCCAGCCTCGCAATGCGCTCGCCATTCTTCGCCGCCTCCAACATCAGACTATCCGGGCAAAACAGCATGACCACCATCATTGCGGGCACTTTCGACAACCTGCCGAAAGCACAGAGGGCCGTGCAGGACTTGCATGTGCACGGCTGCCGGGACGATGACATCCATGTATTCCACAACAACGCTCCCGGCCAGCACGGCGCGTTTCCCATAGGCGGCGACGAAATGGCCAACCCGAAAGCCAAAGGGGCGACCCGTGAGGCGTTGAAGGGAGCTGCGGCGGGTGCTGGCGTGGGCGGGCTGGCCGGGGCCCTGGCCGGCGCTTTGGGGGCCGCCGTGGGCGCGAGCACGGGCGCCTGGGTCGGCGCCCTTGTTGGCGCGCTGAAAGGACTGGGCTCGGAAAAGCACGATGACCCCGACGAGCGCCGTCCGGCCGGCGTCGTGGTGGCCGTGCAAGTGCCGTCGGGCACGCCGGAAGCCGAGGTGGAGCGCATCCTCAAACAGGACGGCGCGTCCACCGTCGAGAAGGCCGAAGGCGAATGGGGCTCGGGCGAATGGCAGGATTTCGATCCTGTCGCGGCGCCGCAGCCCGTGGACCAGGAGCCTCCTGAAATCCTTTACCGCATCGCCCCGGGCGGCAGAGGGCAGTGGAACGTTTTCGAAGGCGGAGCCGGGAAGCTGTTATCCGATTTTCCCGGCCGGGACGAGGCGATCAATTACGCGACCGCGCTCGCTAGCGCCAAGCCGAAGGCGGTGGTGGAGATCTATCGCGCCGGCGGCGAGCTCGAATCGAGCCGTGCCTTCTCGGCGCCGCAAGGCCCTACGCGCCGGCGTCGGCATTGAAGGCCGTGGCTGGTCTGTGCCGAGGACGGCTCGCTATCGGTTCTCAGCACGGACAATGCCGTGAACCCGCTCATCGAGCGCGTGGTCCGGCCGGCCCATTGCGGAGCATCGAACGCAGGGTGATGTTTCACATCAGGGCGCGCTAAACGGGGCTTTGTGCCGCGGCCCAAAGCCGGGCTTCAGAGCCGGCCGCGCCATTTTCGTCAAGAGACGCCATGCCTCCGCTCAACCATCCAGCGCACATCACCGTGCCGCGCGAAGCGCTGGAGAACGAGCTTCTGCTCGCAAGCGAGATGCGAACGCTTGACATCGTTCATCGCGCCTACGCCCACGACGTGCGAGGCCCGCTCAACGCCATGCAGCTCAGCCTGGAATTGCTGTGCGGCCTGCTTCTCGACGCCGAAGCGGGCGACCCGCCGGGCGGGGCGGGTCCGTGGCAGCGCCATGTTTCGGTGCTGCGTGAAGAACTGGCCAAACTGAACCGGACCGTGCAGGGGCTGCTCGACCAGCAGCTGCCGCTGGGCTCGGTGCGCCACCGCTTCGACCTGGCGAGTCTGGTTCGCGAGGTTGCCGGCGCACTGCGTGGCCAGGCGGCCCGGCAACGCGTCCAGATCACGTTAGCGGTGCAGGATGAAGCGCTCCTCGTACACGGTCTGCAGGATCGGATAAGGCAGGCCCTGCTGAACCTGGCCGTTCATGCGCTGGAGGGCATGCCGAATGCCGGTCGGCTCGCCATCGGCGTGTCCGGGGGGGACGAGACTTGCACTCTCTACGTGGAGCACAGCGGTCCGCCGCTGTCGCAGGAGGCCTTGGCGAGCCTGGAGCGGCTGCAGCCGGTTGCGTGCGACGGCCGGCCGCTCGCCGGATTGTGTGCCGCCCGCCTGGTGGCCCAATCGCATGGCGGTGAACTGAGGATCGAAGCTGTTCCGGTTGGCGCAGAGCGCCTCGGCCTCGTTATCAGGTGCCCGGTGCCCGCCGAGCCCGCCTCCACGCCGGACTGATCGTCGCGCTGCGGCACGCTAGCGCGGGAAGCGGTAAGAATTACATCGCCGCTGGCAAAAACTGCATCGAACTCGTGCCGCTCGCCGAGGAACCGGTAAGAAACACCCCCACGAAACAGCCGGTTCAGTCTCGGCCGCTCGCGCATCGTCGTGGCACGAAGCTTGCGGCGAGCGCTCGGCAGTGCCCGACGGCCTCGGGCCGGTAAGCCGCCGCTTCGCGGCTGTGTTGTCGAGTTGAGTCCGAAAAAGGAATTCGAGCATGTTGCGATGGTCAGCGGTGTTTTTTGTCATAGCGATAATCGCCGCCATATTCGGCTTCGGCGGCATCGCGGCCGGAGCGGCGGAAATCGCCAAGATCCTGTTCTTCGTGTTCCTGGTGATCTTCGTCATCACTCTGGTCATGGGAATCCTTCGAGGTTAGCGAACGCGCTTGCGGAAATCCGGCACTTCACCACACAGGAGCGAAACATGGAAAGCGAAATGAACCGGCCCACCCCGGACGCCATGCAAGGACGGCACGAAAAATTGACGCGCGACATCACCGGCGTGGTGAACGAAGCGGGCGAGGTGCTCAAGGACTACGGCAGCCGCAAGCTCGACAGCGCGCGAGCCACGCTGACGCAGGCGCAAGCGGCGGTGGGCGACAGCTATAAGCAGGCGGTGGACGTGACCGACCAGTACGTGCACACCAATCCCTGGACGGCGGTGGGCGTCGCCGCCGCGGCCGGCGTGCTGATCGGCCTGCTGCTCGGACGCCGCTAGCCGATTCCATGCAGACCGAGGCCGTCACCGGCACCGGCCGTGCGCCCGGCCTGCTGGATTCCCTGAAGGACCTGGGGCGTACCGTCGTCGATATCCTGCATACGCGCGTGGACCTGCTTGTCACGGAGATCGCCGAGGAGCAGGCGAGGCTCGCCGAGCTGGTGCTCATCGCCGCGCTTTCGCTGCTGTGCTTCTTCCTGAGCGTGGTGTTCGTGGCCTTTCTGGTCGTCGTGGCCTTCTGGGATACGCCATACCGCATCCTCGCAACCGGCGTCATCGCGGTCGCCCTGTTCGCAGTGGGCTGCGTGCTCGGCATGATCTTCATCAAGAAGGCGAAGACCAAACCGCGACTGTTCAGTGAAAGCCTGGACGAGCTCGGAGCGGATCTGGAGCGGCTGAGGTGAAAGCGAAGCTCGCCGTGCTGGAACACCGGCGCCGGCACATCCGGGCGAAGATCGCGGCGCAGCGCGGGCTGCTGGAGCGGCGGATGGCGGTGCTGCGGGGCCCTGCCGCGGTGTTCGACAAGGCGCGCAGCATCGGCGTGGTAATTCATGACCATGCCGGGACGGTGGCGCTGGCGGGCTCGGTGGTCATGTTCCTGTACCGCAGGCGGCTGCTGTCCAGCGCCCTGGCAGGTTGGCGCCTGGCACGCAAAGTCAGTCGCCTTTTCGGTATGTGGAAAACGGCCACGGTGTTCATGCGCCGGCATCCGGCCCCGGTTGTTTAGGACCCGCGGAGCACCCGCGGCATGTTGCGTGTCAAAACCGGGACCGGAGCGCTATGACGCGATAGTGATCGGATCCGGACAGGCCGGAAGCCCGCTTGCGACGGCGTTCGCGCGCGCCGGCCTGAAGGCGGCGCTGGTGGAGCGGGCCCACGTGGGTGGCACGTGCGTCAACGTCGGATGCACGCCGAGCAAGACAATGTTTGCAAGCGCGCGCGTCGCTTACCTCGCCCGGCGGGCGCCCGAGTACGGCATACGAACCGGAACGGTGAACGTGGATCTGGAAAGAGTGCGGCAGCGCACCCGGGCGGTGGTCCAGCGCTTTCGTGACAAAGGCACTCAGAATCTCAAGGAGGCCGCCGGGCTGGCGCTGCTTTTCGGTCACGCCCGGTTTCGCGACGCCCGTACGGTGGAGGTGCGGCTGCATGACGGCGCGGAGCGGATCCTGACCGCGCCGGCCATATTCATAGATACCGGCTCCAGCCCGCGGCGGCCGGATCTGCCGGGAATCGACCGGCTGCCGGTGCTCGACTCGACCAGCATCATGGAGCTCACTACCGTGCCGGAGCATCTGCTGGTGCTGGGCGGCGGCACGGTGGGTGTCGAGTTCGCGCAGATGTTCCGGCGATTTGGCAGCCGCGTCTCGATCGTGGAGCGCGGCCCGCAGCTGCTGCCGCAGGAAGACCGCGACGTCGCCGCCGCCGTCGCCGAAATCCTGCGCCAGGACGGCGTCGATGTCTTTCTCGAGTCGAGCGCGCTGGAGGCGCGACGCAACGGCAACGGGCGTATCGCGCTGCGCCTGCGATTCCCCCACGGGGAACGCACGCTCACGGGCTCGCATCTGCTGATCGCGGCGGGGCGCACGCCGAACACCGAAGCCCTGGACCTCGCGGCAGCCGGTGTGACGGTGGATGACCGGGGCTATATCCGGGTGAACGAGCGTCTGGAGACCAACGTGCCAGGCATCTATGCGCTGGGCGAGGTCCGGGGCGCGCCGCCGTTCACCCATTTTTCCTACGACGACTTTCGCATCATCCGCACCAACCTGCTGGAAAACGGCGCCGCGACCGTCGAGGGAAAGACGCTGTGCTACACCGTCTTCATCGATCCGCAGCTGGGACGCCTGGGCCTCACCGAAACCGAGGCACGCAAGCAGCGCGCTCCCATCAGGGTGGCGAAGCTGCCGTTCAGCCGGGTCGCACGTGCCGTGGAGGCCGACGAGGAGCGCGGCTTCCTCAAAGTGATCCTCGACGCGGGAACCGGTCAAATCCTCGGGGCCGCGGTGCTCGGGATGGAAGGCGGGGAGATGATGGCGATGCTGCAGATCGCCATGATGGGACGCATCGCCTACCCGGTGCTGCGCGACGCCATCTTCGCGCATCCGACGCTTGCCGAGGCCCTGAACAACGTGTTCGTTTCGCTGGACAGCAGTGAAATGGAAGCGCAACCCCAAGCGATGCAAAAGGAGCATTTTCAATGAGCCACGCTTGAGACCTTGGACCATCAACTTCAACAGCAAGGGGCACACATGGCTACCGACTGGCTGATCGTGGGGCTGAGCGTCGGTCTTTCAGCGACTCTTACGCGTATCGTCTACGGCGAAATCCGCAGGCGCCGCGAAGAAAAAATGCTCGACCAGGAAGTGAGCACCTGGGAAGGCGAGGGCGGCCAGATCCCGGGCGTGACGCCGGCCTCGAGCGTTCCGGGCACCACGGTCAAGTCGGGCCCCGTTCCTACCGGGACCGTGCACTGATAAAGCCCGAAGCGCCGCGGTTCGAGCGCGAGTCGTCACGGCTTGCATGGAACGTCCAAAGCCGGTCATGGGGTGTTTCTCGACCGGCTTCTCGGTTGGCGGCGAGGCCGCTCCAGCGGGGCGTCCCGGCGCCGAGTGCGGAAATGGGCCTTCAGAGCGGCAATCAGGGCGCTGGTGAGAGGCGACAGCGTCGAGGAGCGGCGATACGCTATTCCTGCACGGAATTGCCAGAACGTGCCGCCCACGGGCAGCGATTTCAGCCCCAGCAGCTCGGCGCGCGGCACCAGCGGCGCCGAGACGCTCGCCACGAACTCTCCCAGCCGCAGCAGGGAGAGCATCGATTCGAGCGAGGTCGTTTCCACGGCGAAGGTCGGCTGCTCCAGGCCGTTGGCGGAAAAATAAGACCCCACGCGGCCCATGCCGACATAGTCATTGGCGAAGGCGATCCAGGGATAACGCAGCAGCTCGCGCGGCTCGATCACCCGTCGCCGCGCCAGCGGATGGTCGGCGCGCCCCAGGACCACGTGTTTCACGTCGAACAGGTGCTCCTTGGCCACTTCCGGATGATCGGGGAAATCCAGTGCGCTGCAGACGATGTCGACGTCACCCTTCAGCAGATCGGGTATCAGCGTATCGAGCACGCCGGTAATGAGGCGAACCTTGACTTTCATCTGCTGCTCGATCAGCGAGGCGAGCACGTCGGGAAGCGCGTAGACCGTCCACAGCGGGCCGGCCCCCACCGTGATGGTGCCGCTTCCTCCTTCCTTCATCGCCTGTATTTCGCTCGAGGCGAGGCGGAACTCGTGCTCGATCAGTCGCGCGCGCCGGGCAAGCGCCAGCCCGTACTCGGTGGGAATGACCCCGCCCGGACGGCGCTCGAACAGCCGCACATTCAGCTCGCTTTCCAGCTTCTGGATATTCTTCGACAGCGCGGGCTGCGTGATGTGAAGCGCGCTCGCGGCCGCAGTGACGTTGCGGTGATCGACCACCGAAAGAAAGCAGCGCAACAGCTTGGAATCGATCATGAAAGGTCTGACTCCGGCGCGGGGGATTCCACCCGCCGCGCGATTATCCACTATCATGATGCCCTGCTGCATCTCGCTTCGCTCAAACTCACCAAGGACGGATTCGCCCATGTCCCGTGTCGTCGACCCGGTTACCGGAGTGCATCTTTACGAGCTGAGCAACCCCTGGGGCTACAACATCCCGATGTGGCCCGCCTACGACGACGTGAAGCTGGAGCGCATCTCGCGCCACGGCAGGCACGGCGTCATGACCCAGAAGTTCACCGCCGTGTTCCACGCTTCCACGCACGTCAACGCGCCGGTGCACCTGGTGCCCGGGGCGCAGGGCGTGGGTCAGATTGCCCTGGAGCGCTTTTTCGGCACCGGCGTGGTCGTCGGCATTCCCAAGGGCAAGTGGGGGCAGGTCACGAGCCAGGACCTGGAAGCGGCCTCGCCCGAGGTACAGACCGGGGACATCGTCATCATCGCCACCGGCTGGTACCGGAAGTATTCCGACAGCAAGGAATACTTCGGTTACGCGCCCGGCCTGGACAAGTCGGCCGCCCAATGGCTGATCGACAAGGCAGTCAAGCTGGTGGGGGTGGATACCGGCGACATCGATCATCCCTGCGCCACGTCGCTCGTGAACCACCGCGAGGGCCCCCTGGTCAGGTACCTCATGGCCGAATACAAACAGGAGAAGGGCCGAGAGCCGAAAGCCGACTTTCCCGAGTGGCGCCCGGCGCACCGCGCGCTGCTGCAGGCCGGCATACCGACCATCGAAGGCGTGGGCGGCGACATCAAGGAAGTGATCGGCAAGCGCTGCACCTTCCAGTGCTTCCCCTGGCACTGGTGGGAAGGCGATGCCTGCGTGGTGCGCCTGGTCGCCCTGTTCGATCCGTCGGGTTCGTACCGGCTCGAATCCGGCGGCAGGGGTTAGAGGTCGAGGAGAAGGCAATGGACACCAAAGTGAAAGGCGCGACGCTCGGGCTGCCCTCCAGCACCGAAGGCCTGCAGTTCTACAACCTCAGCCACCGCTGGGGCTTCGGCATGCCGCAGTGGCCCTCGGCGCCGCTGCTGAACCTGCGCATCAAGGAGATGCATTCCCGGCACGGCGCGCTGGTGCACGAGTACGAGGGCATCATGCATCGCGGCACGCACATGGACGCCCCCATCCACGTGCATGAAAACACCGGCACGATCACCGATTACGAGCTCTGGCGCTTTTTCGGCACCGGCGTCGCGGTCTCCATTCCGAAAGGCAAGTGGGGCGTGGTCACGCCCGACGATCTGGAAAAGGCCACGCCCAAAATCCAGAAAAACGACATCGTGATGATCAACACCGGCAGCCACAACAACTGGGGCGACAATCCCGACTATTTCGCCTATTCGCCCGGCCTGTACAAGGAAGCCGCGGAATGGCTGGTGGCGAAGGGCGTGCGGCTGGTCGGAATCGACGTGCAGGCCCTGGACCACCCGCTCGGAACGGTTCTCGCGCCGCACGGACCGGGTCCCATCCAGCCTTTTCTCAACGACGAGTACAAGGCGGAAACCGGCCGCGACATCCTGCAGGACTTTCCCTACTGGGAACCGTGCCACAACATCCTCATGACCAACGGCATCCCGGGGATCGAAAACATCGGCGGCGACATCGACAAGGTGACCGGCAAGCGCTGCACCTTCATGGCTTTCCCGTGGCGCTGGCCTCAGGGCGAGGGATGCGCGTTGCGAGTGGTGGCGGTGATCGATCCGAAGCAGGAGTTCCGGCTGGAGCGGGGGTAAAGCCGTGCACGATGGCTGAGGTTCGTGCCGGTTTTTGACGTTATTGGGGACCCCTGATTTTCGACAGTCGCAGACTGTCGAAAATCAGGGGTCTTCAGTAGAAGCATCCACGTAGTGAAGACGGTCAAGTAACACCGGTCCTGAGGGTCATACCGCGAGTCATAACCCACCGGAATACCCGCATGAAGACAAATCACTGGACACGCCCGCGGCGGTTCTTCATGATCGGGCTCCACGTATCGCCCCCGCCCGAGGAGTCTCCTTATGCCCGCCGTGGTTGATCCCCTTTCCGGGCTGCAGCTCTACGAGCTGAGCCATCGCTGGGGCTATAACGCCCCGACCCTGCCGGGTCTCGAAGACGTCAAGGTGTACCGCAGCGTCAACCACGCCAAGCACGGCGTGATGACGCAGGTGTGGAAGTCCACCATGCACGTCTCTACCCACGTCAATGCGCCGCTCTACCTGATCCCGGGGGGTGTTCCCGTCGGCGGTCTTGCCATGGAGAGGTTCTTCGGCAGCGGTGTGGTGCTGAGCATACCCAAGGGCAAGTGGGAGCTCGTTACCGAGAAGGACCTGGAGAAGGCGACGCCCGCGATCGAGCCCGAAGACATCGTCATGATCGTCACCGGCTGGCACAACAAGTACTCCGACAGCAAGGAGTACTTCGGCTACTCCCCGGGGCTGTCGAAAGCGGCGGCGCAGTGGCTCGTGGACAAGGGCGTGAAGCTGGTGGGCATCGACAACGCGCACGTCGACCACCCGCTCGCCACGTCGATGGGCCCGCACCGCAACGGCCCGCAGATCAAGTACCTCGTCCCCGAGTACAAGAAGGCGACCGGCCGCGACGCCATCGCCGATTACCCGGAATGGAACCCGGCGCATCGCACGCTGCTGGAGAACGGCATCCCGACCATCGCCAACCTCGGCGGCGACGTGGGCGAGCTGCTCGGCAAGCGCTGCACCTTCCAGGCCTATCCCTGGCAATGGATGGAAGGCGATGCGTGCATCGTGCGCGTTGCCGCGATGCTCGACCCGTCAGGCAACTACCGGATCGAATCCGGCAAGAACCACTAAGGAGCCATCATGGATTCAGGCGCAGCTCCCAAGACCACGGCCAGGCCGACCCGCACCGGCGCCCTGGAGTTCTACAACTTGAGCCACCGCTGGGGACACGGCATGCCCGAATGGCCGTCGTCCGCCATCCTCAACACGAGGACGGTCCTGTTCCACGCCAAGGAAGGCGTTTCCATCAAGGAGATCGAGACGACGATGCATCGCGGCACGCACATGGACGCCCCGATCCACGTCGAAGAGAACACGCCGACCCTCACGAATTACCCGTTGTGGCGCTTCTTCGGCACGGGTGTGGCCGTGTCGATCCCCAAGAAAAAATGGGAAGTGATCACCCCCGGGGACCTGGAAAAGGCCACGCCGAAGATCTGCAAGGGCGACATCGTGATGATCAACACGGGAAGCCACCACGACTACGGCGACAATCCGGAGTACTTCACCTACGGGCCCGGCCTGTACAAGGACGGGGCAGAGTGGCTGGTGGACAGGCAAGTGAAGCTGGTAGGTATCGACGTACAGGCGCTCGACCATCCGCTCGGCACGAAGCTCGTCTCCCACGGCACGGGCCCCTCGCATCCGTGGCTGGAGAAGGAGTACAAGGAGCATACGGGCCGGAATCTCCTGGACGACTTCCCGTACTGGGAGCCGGCGCACCGTACGCTGATGTGCAACGGCATCCCCGGCATCGAGAACATCGGCGGCGACCTTGACAAGGTGACGGGCAAGCGCTGCACGTTCATGGCGTTTCCATGGCGCTGGACCGAGGGCTGCGGCTCGGGCGTGCGCGTCATCGCCATCCTCGATCCGAAGCAGCAGTTCCGCATCGAAACCGGCAAGTAAGACGCTTTCTTGGAAAGGAGAATGATATGGGGGACATGTTTCGGTTGGATGGAAAAGTGGCCGTGGTCATTGGAGGCGCAGGCGGGATAGGCGAGATCATGGCCAAGGGCCTGGCCGCTCAGGGAGCCAAAGTGGCGGTGGCGAGTCGAAACATCCAGAAACTGGGAGACATAGCCCGGAAAATTGAATCGGAGACAAAATCAGAGGCTGTTGGTTTTCAAGTTGACGTGACAGACAAGAATAGCGTCGCCCGTTTGGCAGAGCAGGTGCTGAAGAAATTCGGCACGGTGCATATCCTGGTCAACTCGCAGGGTATAAACACGAAGAAGCCCGCGGTCGGCTTCCCGGTGGAAGACTGGGATCAGCTTTTCAATGTAAACGTGAAAGGCACCATGCTGGCGTGCAGTGAGTTTGGCAAGGTGATGGTGGAGCAGAAGCGAGGAAAAGTGATCAACATATCGTCGGTGAGAGGACTACGGGCCACTCTTTGGGGAGGCAACGAAGGTTACTGTGCCACCAAGGGCGCCGTGGACATGATGACGCGGTCATTGGCCTCGGAGTGGGCACCTTACAATATCAATGTGAATGCCATTGCTCCTTTGTTGATCAGAACCCCTCTTGCTGCGCCTACCCTCAATGATCCTGAGAAATTCAAGACGTACGTGGCCAATGTTCCCTTCAAGCGCATAGGCGAACCGCAGGATCTCGTGGGGCTCTGTGTCTTCTTGGCGTCCGGCGCTTCGGACTTTATTACAGGCCAGGTCATCTATCTTGATGGCGGCCTGACCGCGGTCGGCTGAGTCCTGAACACGGAGAGACGGCGGCTGCCGGGCGTTGTTGACCGCACTTGACATTGATCATATCCCGTTCGCAACGCGCCGAGGTATCGTGCGCTGTTGAGCGCGGCCCAATGGATATCCTATGAGCAACACTCGAATCTCGGTCATCGGCGCCGGCCTCATGGGCCACGGCATAGCGGAAATCTTCGCGGCTGCGGGGCACCCGGTAGCGCTTCATGACTCCTTTGCTCAGGTCCTCGAGTCCGCACCCGGGCGCATTGCCGCCATTTTCGATCTGCTCGGGCAGGACCGCGCCGGGTTGAAGAATGTGACCTACCACGCGAGCTTCGAAGAAGCCGTCGCGCAAGCCGATTTCGTTTTCGAAGCCGCCCCGGAAAAGCCCGAGCTGAAACGCGAGATCTTCGAGCGTCTGGGCCGCGCGGCACCGGCGAAAGCGGTGCTTGCCACGAATACCTCCGCCATTCCCATCCATCGGGTCGGCGAACGCGTGGCCGACAAGAGCCGCGTGATCGGAACGCACTTCTGGAACCCGCCGCACCTGGTGCCGCTGGTGGAAGTGGTGCAGTCGGAAGCGACGAGTCTCGACGTGGTTCAGCGCACCATGAAGCTTTTCGAGGATGTGGGCATGTCGCCGGTGCACGTGAAACGCGACATACCGGGCTTCATCGGCAACCGCCTGCAGCATGCGCTCAAGCGCGAGGCGATCGCGCTGGTGGCGAACGGCGTCTGCGATGCGGAGACGGTCGATCGGGTGGTGAAGGAAGGCTTCGGCGCAAGGCTGGCCGTCCTGGGGCCGCTGGAGCAGTCCGATCTGGTGGGGCTGAACCTCACACTGGACATACACCGCACGCTCATCAAGGATCTCGACCACTCGCAGGGCCCGAACCCCTTTCTCGAGGCCAAAGTCGCCGCGGGCGAGCTTGGCATGTCGACCGGGCAGGGATTCCGCAAATGGACGCCGGAAGAGGCTGCCGCGCTTCGCAAGCGGCTGAACGAGCACCTGGTGGCCGCGGCTCGCGCTCGCGTGGCGCGCAAAACGGCCGCTCGCGACAATAAATAAAGGAGAAGACAGACATGAGCTTCAATGCCGCTTCAGGCCGCAGGAAAGTCGCCGCTGCAGTGTGCGCGGGGCTCTTTGGAGCTTGCGCCGCGCCCGCGCTTGCACAGCAGATCACCATCAAGATCGCCCATCCGACCATCAAGGCGAGCATGGATCACTGGGCGTTCACCTTCAAGCAAGGGATCGAAAAGCGCGCCCCTGGACGCGTGAAGGTCGATGTCTTCCCGGGCGGGCAGCTCGGCACGCAGCCGGCGACCATTTCCGGCGTGCAGCTCGGGACGATCGAAATGTCGCAGATGCCGAGCGAGTCCCTGAGCGGCGTCGATCAGCGCGTCGATGCTTTCAACGCGCCGGGCCTGTTCGACGACATCTCGCACGCCCACCGGGCGGTGCACGACCCGCAGTTCAAGAAGGCGGTGTGGCCCATCCTCGACGTGCGCAACCTGCACGTGGTCGGCTTTGCCTGCGAAACCATGTCTGAGTACGTCACCGTGGAGCCGGTGCGCACGCTCTCCGAGTTCAAGGGCAAGAAAATCCGCGTGCTGGGCAGCCGGATCGAAGTGGAAATCGTGCGCCGGCTGGGCGCGACCGGTGTTCCGATGCAGCTTTCGGAGGCGCTGCCGGGGTTGCAGCAGAAAGCGATCGACGGCGTGCGCGGTGGCATGCCGATTTTCGTGCCGTTCAAGTTCGCCACCGTGGCGCCTAACCTCACCCGTACCGGGGAGGCGCCGATCTGCGTCCCGAAATTCGTGAGCAAGCTGTGGTTCGACAAGCTCCCTGCGGACATTCGCACCATGGTGGCGGAAGAGGCGGCGAAGGCGGACGAGGCCAACATCGCTTGGAACGTGGAAAACCTGAAAAAGCTCTATGCCGCCTGGACACAGCAGAAAGGCGTTACGCACGAGCTTTCCCCGTCGGACAAAGCGGAGCTGCGCAAGCGCCTGCGGACGGTGGGCGACGACGTGTTCAAGGACCAGCCGCAGGTGAAGGCGACCTATGAGGCGCTCAAGGCCGCGGCAGCGAGAACCCGCAAATGAACGAAGGGCCGCGCCACGGCCCTCGTTTCGCATCGTAAGTCCCGTGCCGTGACGCGTTCCTCCCGATCGCGGCACGGCCGTGTTCTCGAATTCATCGCCGTCAGCTTGCCCAAGCTGATCCTCGGCGTCCTGTGCTTCACCGGCATCGCGATCAACTTCGCCAACGTCGTCGGCCGGTACGTGTTTTCGGCCCCCATCATCTGGGCCGAAGAAATCCTGGTCTACATCATGATCTGGTGCGTCTTCATCGGTGCCATCCTGGTGACCTGGGAGGGCCGGCATATCAAGATGGACCTGATCGCCACGCACATACGCGCGCCGTGGCGCTATATCGTGAATGGTTTCATGGCGCTCGCGTTCATTGCCATCTGCCTGTTCGTCGTGAAGCAGTCGTGGACGCTCACGGCGATGATGGCCGAGCTCGACCAGCAGAGCGTGGTGGCGCGCCTGCCGATGAGCGCGGTGTACGCGGCCATCCTGGTGGGTTTCGCGTTGATGCTGCTGGTCGTGCTGCTCCGGCTCAAAGCCTACATCACGGGCGACATGGGCAGCGACGCCGACGCCACCGCCGAACAACTGCGCGAGCTGTACGGCGAGTTCGAGGGCGGCGAACGGAACGGTACGGCGGCCGAAGGGCCTGCGACGGAAGGCACGGGAGATAGGCGGTGAACTGGGCGCTGGGGCTGGTGCCCGTGGTACTGATGCTGCTTGGTTTTCCGCTGTTCCTGGTGCTGCTCTCCACCGCGGCGATCGTGCTGCTCCTGTTCATGAACGTGCCGCTCGGCGCGGTGCCGCAGATCATGTTCAGCTCGATGGACAAGTTCGCGCTGCTCGCCGTGCCGTTTTTCCTGTTCGTCGGCGAAATCATGAGCGTGGGCGGCATGTCGCGGCGCATCGTCGATTGGGTGATGGCGCTGATAGGCGGCGTGCGCGGCGCGCGCGGGCTCACGACCGTGGGCGCCTGCACGGTGTTCGGCGCCATTTCGGGTTCCAGCGTGGCGACCGTGGCCGCCGTGGGCCGGCTGATGTACCCCTCGCTGAAACAGCGCTACGGAGACCGCTTCTCCACGGGGCTCATTTCCAGCACGGGCGCCATTGACATACTCATCCCTCCGTCGATCGCCATGATTCTCTACGGTGCCGCGGCGGAGCAGTCGGTGGCCGTGCTGTTCATGGCGGGCGTGCTGCCCGGGCTGCTCATGGCCGCGTTCATGGCGGCCTACGTCTACTACTACGCCGTGCGCCACAACATCCAGGACGGAGGCGAGCCGTTCCACTGGCGGCGATTCCTCCATGCGACCGTTCACGGCTTCTGGTCGCTGTGCGCGCCGGTCGTGATCCTGGGCGGCATCTATGGCGGGATATTCGCGCCCACCGAGGCCGCCGGCATCGCGTGCGTCTATGGCATCGTGGTGGCGAAATTCATCTACCGGGACATCACCTGGCGGCAGCTCTGGGACGTGGCCGTCAGCTCGATGTATCTCACCGCCCAGATCCTCATCATCGTGGCGGCCGCCGGGGTCTTTTCCTGGATCCTGACCGTCAACGGCATTCCGCAGAAGACGGTTGCGGTCATGCAGGCATTCATCGATTCGCCCTGGATGGCGCTGGTGGTCATCAACGTCTTCCTCCTGATCGTCGGCTGCTTCATCGACCCCAGCTCCGCCATCCTGGTGCTGACGCCCCTGCTGGTGCCGATCTGCAGGGCCTTCGGCATCGATCTCATCCATTTCGGCATCGTGATGACCATGAATCTGGCCATCGGCATGTTCACGCCGCCGTTCGGCCTCAACATCTTCGTCACCCAGGCGCTTACCCGCGCACCGCTCAACAGCATCTACTCCGGGCTGGTGCCGTTCATCATCATCACCCTGGCGGCGCTCGTGGTCGTCACCTATGTTCCGTGGCTGTCGCTTTACCTGACGCGATTCGTTTGACAACATTGCAGTTTGCGAAGGAGGATTTCATCGTGCGGGGACTTGGTGATTTGGCAAGTGGCACGATCCAACAGGTCTCGCGATTTTGCG